>Ga0187777_10002768_pt1 | contig 11164 bp, 10 predicted proteins | sample 1015_Q2_SP5_10_M_FD_132416 | JGI IMG/M metagenome (GOLD analysis project Ga0187777, IMG submission 132416) | Tropical peat soil microbial communities from peatlands in Department of Meta, Colombia - 1015_Q2_SP5_10_MG | ecosystem: Environmental > Terrestrial > Soil > Wetlands > Peat | place...
GGTGGAGCTCCTCTCCGCCGCGCCGGCGTCGACCTTCCGGCTTCCCGGCGGCCACCTCGCCCCGGGCGCCGTCGCCGACGTCACCGTCGTCGACCCGGATGCCGCCTGGACGGTGGACCCGGCCCACTTCCAGTCGCGCAGCCGCAACACGCCGTACGCCGGGATGCGGATGCTGGGCCGGGTGGTGCACACCTGGGTCGGGGGACGGGCCGTCTGGTTCGAGGGCGCGCCGGCGGAGGGGGCGCGGTGAGGCGCGCCATCCTCGCCCTGGCGGACGGCACGGTCTTCGAGGGCCGGGCCTTCGGAGCTCCCGGAGAGCGGGTGGGCGAGGTGGTGTTCAACACCTCGATGACCGGCTACCAGGAGATCCTCACCGACCCGAGCTACGTCGGGCAGATCGTCACCATGGCCTTCCCGGAGATGGGGAACGTGGGGACCAACGCCCTGGACCAGGAGTCGTCGCGTCCCCACGCGGTGGGCATGGTGGTCCGTGACCTGAGCGAGGCTCCGAGCAGCTGGCGGTCCGAGCACTCCCTCGACGACTACCTGCGTGCCTCGGGGGTGGTGGGGATCGCCGGGCTGGACACCCGCAAGCTCGTCCGCCACCTGCGCACCCACGGGGCGCAGATGGGCGTGCTGAGCAGCGAGGCCGCCTCGCCCGGGGCCCTGGTGGAGCGGGCCCGCCAGGCGCCGGGGATGGAGGGCCAGGACCTGGTCACCGGCATCTCGGCGCGGGAGCCCTACGTGTTCACCGCCGGGATGCCGGAGATCTTCGGGACGCCCAGACCGCCGCCGCCGGCCCGCTTCGAGGTGGTGGCCTACGACTTCGGGCTGAAGCGGGCCATGCTCCAGCTCCTGGTCGAGGCCGGGTGCCGGGTGACGGTGGTCCCGGCGGCCACGGCGGCCGAGGAGGTGCTCGCCCGCAGGCCCCACGGGATCTTCCTCACCAACGGGCCGGGCGACCCGGCGGCGGTGCCGGACGTGGATCGCACCGTCTCGGCGCTCCTGGGCAAGGTCCCGGTGTTCGGCATCTGCCTCGGGCATCAGATCCTCGCCCGCGCCGTGGGCGGCCGGACGTACAAGATGAAGTTCGGTCACCGGGGCGCCAACCAGCCGGTCAAGGACCTGGTCACCGGCCGGGTGGAGATCACCGCCCAGAACCATGGCTTTGCCGTCGATGCCGACAGCGTGCGAGGGCGGGCGGCGGTGACCCACCTCAATCTCAACGACCACACCGTGGAGGGTCTGGACATCCCCGACGCGCGCGCCTTCAGCGTCCAGTACCATCCGGAATCCTCTCCCGGGCCGCACGACGCCCGCCACCTGTTCGCCCGCTTCACCCGCGCCATGGCGCGCTAACCTCTCGCTGGGACCTGGGGCACGATGGAGGCCGGATCCCATCAGTCTCTCCTCGACGCGCTGGTCGCCTTCGCCAGCACCGAGGAGCGCAAGCCGGAGCTGCTCGCCGCCAAGGCCGAGTACTTCCGGCTCACCGGCGAGGTGTTCGAGGACGACCGGACCTTCGAGATGCGGATGGCTTGCTTTCTCGACTACTACGTCTTCGACCACCGTCCGGCGTCGAAGGGCCTCACCGCGGCCGAGGAATTCCACCGGGCACGGGCGGCCGCCGGTGCGGCCGAGGCGGCGGCCCTGGAGGGCTTCACGCGCACCGTGCACGGCCTGTTCGAGGTCCGCAAGCTGGGGAACGGATTCGTCCGCCTGCGCGAGCTCTTCGGCGGCGTGGAGCACCAGGTCTCCGAGCGGCGGGCGATGGCCGGCGTGGAGAAGGGGGACGTGCTCGAGGCACGGCTCATCCCCGCCGCCGACGGCCTGGTCTTCTCCCCGGCCTTCTGCTTCCACCCGCGCGAGGCGGTGAAGGCCATCAAGCGGGAGGTGAAGCGGAGGAAGAGGAAGGAGCTGGACCGGCGGCCACAGGAGCTGGTCTGGGAGGCGGCCAAGCGCGCGGTCAAGGTCGACCGCTACCGGCAGATCGCCGTGGAGAAGATCTACGACTTCGAGAAGTCGCGGCTCTGAACGGCAGGCACGGAGGGCAGGCCGACCTCCCCCCGGTAGACGAAGGCCAGTCCCCCGGTGAGCGGCCGCGCTCGCCGGCCGGAGAACGTCCCCGCCTGATCCATCAGGTCGAGGAACCGCTCGCCGGCCGGGAAGGCGGCCGCCGTGCGCGGCAGGTACTCGTAGGCCGAGCGGTTCCCGGTGAGGAGGCCACCGATGCGGGGCATGAGCTGGCGCGCGTAGAGCCGGTAGAGAGCGCCGAAGGCGCCCCGCGGCTGGCCGAACTCGAGCACCACCACCCGTCCCCCGGGCCGGACCACCCGCGACATCTCGCGGAGACAGCGGACCGGGTCGTCCACGTTCCGGATGCCGAAGGCGATGCTGGCCACGTCGAAGCTGCCGTCGGGGTAGGGGAGGGCGAGCGCGTCGGCCACCTCGAAGCGAACGTCCCCCAGTCCCTCGCGGCTGGCCTTCTCCCGCGCCGGGGCGAGCATCGGCTCGCAGAAGTCGGTTCCCACGACCAGACCCCCGCGCCCCACCGCTCGGCGCATGGCCAGGGCGAGGTCACCGGTCCCGGTGGCGCAATCCAGGACCCGGGCGCCCGGCCGGGCCTCGCTCTCCCGCACCGCCGCCCGGCGCCAGCTCCGGTCCACTCCGAGCGACAGCACCAGATTGGCCACGTCATAGCGAGGCGCGATGGAGGAGAACATCGCGCGGACCTGCTCGCTCACAGCGCTCTCACGTTGGCCGGAGGAGCCGGGCTGGCGTGCATCGTCCGGCCGACGGCGGCGAGCACCGGCCCGAGCCGCCGCATCAGCTCGGCGAACAGGTCCGGGGTGAGCGCCTGGGCGCCGTCGCAGAGCGCCTCCTCGGGACGGGGGTGCACCTCGACCAGGAGCCCGTCCGCGCCGGCGGCGGCCGCGGCCAGGGCCATGGGAAGGACCAGCTCGCGAGCGCCGGTGGCGTGGCTCGGGTCGACCAGGACCGGGAGGTGGGTGCGCGCCTTGGCCAGGGCCACCGATGCCAGGTCGAGCGTGTTCCGGGTGGCCGACTCGAAGGTGCGGATGCCGCGCTCGCAGAGCACCACCTGGTCGTTGCCCCCGTCGAGGAGGTACTCGGCGGCCTGAAGCCACTCGTGAAAGGTGGCGGCCAGCCCTCGCTTGAGGAGGACCGGACGGCGGACCTTGCCCAGGGCCCGGAGGAGGGGAAAGTTCTGCATGTTCCGGGCGCCCACCTGGAGCATGTCCACGTGGTCGATGAGCGAGGCGAGCTGCTCGGTGTCGAGCACCTCGGTCACCAGCGCCAGACCGTGTCGTGCGCGGGCCCGCTCGAGCAGCGGCAGCCCCGGCTCGCCGAGCCCCTGGAAGGCGTAGGGGCTGGTCCGGGGCTTGAAGAGCCCCCCGCGCAGGAGGTGCGCTCCACTGGCCGCCACCGCGGCGGCCGCCTCGGCGAGCTGGGCGGCCGTCTCCACCGCGCAGGGGCCGGCGGCGACGACGAAGGCCGGCCCGCCGAGCTCGATGGCGCCGACGGTGACGCGCGTCCCCCCGGGCCGGGCCGACCGGAGGACGTGCCGCGGGCGAGCGGGACCTGGCTCGTTCACGAGGTTCAAATCGCCTTGAACTTCCGCGTGCATCGGATAGCACGGAGGGCATAGAACGACCACGGAAACCGTGATGGCGGCCGTCGTGCAGGTGGTGGGGAGCTCCCGTCCAGTGAGGGCGGAGGACCTGCCGCGGCTCCGGGGCGTCCTGGGGACGCCGTCGCTGGCCTGGCGGGACGGAGACGTCAGCTTTCGCGGCTCCGGCGAGGCGGCCGTGGTCGCCGGCGCGCGCGCGGACGACGTCCTCGGCCGGGCCGCCGCCTCGTCCGTCGACGTCCGCGGCGAGCGGATGGCGCCCCCGGGGGAGTGGTTCGCCGGCTTCGCCTTCGATGCCGCGGCCCCGCGCGATGGGTGGTGGGAGAGCTTCCCCGCGGCGCGGGCCTTCCTCCCCCGGCTCCTCCTGGCCAGCAGCCCCCTCGGGGGGAGCCTCACCGCCTACGAGCCGTTGGGGGCCGGCGGGGAGCAGGCGGCGCGGCGGCGGGCCGACGATGCGCTGCGGAGCGCGCTTTCCTGCCCCGCTCCCCGGGAGCCGGCGGCCTCCCCGCCGCGGCCGGCGTCGCTGTGCGAGGACTTCCCGGCCTGGGAAGCGCTCGTCGTCCGGGCCCTGGAGGTTCTCCACCAGGGGATGTTGCGCAAGGTGGTGCTCGCCCGCGCCATCGACGTGGAGGCCGAGGCGCCGCTGGACCTCGCCCTGGCGCTCGAGCGCGCCGAGTCCTCGGCCGATGGGGCGGTGGTCTATGCCGTCCGGGGCGCGGACGGGACGGCCTTTCTCGGGGCCTCGCCCGAGCGGCTCGCCCGGGTGGAGGGGCGGCGCTTCGTCACCCAGGCCCTGGCCGCCAGCGCCGCGCCGGAGGACGCCGCCCGACTCGCCCGGAGCGCCAAGGAGACGGCCGAGCACCGAGCGGTGGTGGAGGACATCCGGGACGCTCTGGAGGGCATCGCCGAGCGCGTCGAGGTCGCCGGCACGTCCGCCGTCTCGCTCGGCTACGTGACCCATCTCGATGCGCGCATCGAGGGGACGCTCCGGGGGGGCGTCCGGCCCCATCAGCTCGCCCTGGCCCTCCATCCCACGGCCGCGGTGGGCGGCTCGCCGCGGGAGCGGGCCCGGGACTTCCTCCGCCGGCACGAGCACCTGGCGCGCGGATGGTATGCCGGGGCGGTGGGCTGGGTGGGAGAGGCGGCGCTCGACCTGCGCGTCGCCCTGCGTTGCGCCCTCCTGCGCGGGCCCTCCGCCCGGCTCTTCGTGGGCGCCGGGGTGGTGGAGGGGTCCACGGCGCGGGCCGAGTGGGAGGAGACGCGCCGGAAGGCCGTCCCCATGCTCCGCGCGCTGCTCGGCGAGGCGCCATGGCCACGCTGAACACGCTCTGGGCCCGGGCGCTGGTCCAGGAACTGGTGCGGGCCGGCGTCGGGCACGCCGTGGCCGCCCCCGGCTCGCGAAGCGCCCCGCTGGCCCTGGCCTGCGCCGAGGCGGCCCCCGCGCTCCGGACCTGGAGCATCCTCGACGAGCGGAGCGCGGGCTTCTTTGCCCTCGGCCTCTCCCTGGAGACCGGGCGGCCGACGGCGGTGGTGGTCACCTCGGGGACGGCCGGAGCGCACCTGCTCCCGGCGGTCATCGAGGCCTGGGCCTCGCACGTGCCCCTGGTCCTCCTCACCGCCGACCGTCCCTGGGAGCTCCACGGCTTCGGTGCGCCGCAGACCATCCCCCAGGACGGGCTCTACGGCCGCTTCATCCGGGCGGAGGCGTCGCTCAGCGTGCCCGAGGGGAGCTCGGAGGCCTTCCTGCACCTCCGGGCCCTCGTCTCCCGGCTGGCCAGCGTCTGCCAGGCATCCCCCCGAGGACCGGTGCACATCGACGTTCCCTTCCGGGAGCCGCTCGCGCCGGAGGCCGGGCAGCCGGACCCGGCCGGGCTGTCGCAGCTCGCCCGCGACGGGCGAGGCGGACCGATGCTCGCCGCCCCCGCGCCGCGGCGCCGCCCACCCGAGCCTGCGCTGGCCGCGGCCCGACGGCGGCTGGCCGCCACCGAGAAGGGGCTGGTGGTGGTCGGTCCCCGGTCCGGCGCCGATGACCTGCCCGCCGCGGTCCGCGCGCTGGCCGCCTCCTACGGCTATCCGCTCGTCGCGGACGCCGCCTCCAACGTCCGCTGGGCCCGGGGGTCGCGGGCGGTGGCCCACGCCGACCTGCTCCTGCGCAGCGCCTCCCTGGCCGGGGACCTGCGCCCGGACGTGGTGGTCCGCCTGGGGGGCGGAGTGACCTCCAAGCGGCTCGCCCAGTGGCTCGATGCGAGCGGTGCCGAGACCCTGCTCCTCGCCGACCAGGACGACGTGGTCGACCCCGGCCACTCCGCCTCGCTCGTGCTCTCGGGCGACGTGGCCGAGACCTGCGCCGCGCTCACCGCGCCCGTGCCTCCGCGGACCACGCCCTGGGCGGACGCGCTCTCGGCCGCCGATGCCCGGGTGGCCGGCGCGCTCGAGGAGGGTTTCGCCGCCCTGGGAGGCTTCACCGAGCCGGAGCTCGCCTACCGGCTCGTCGCCGGTCTCCCCGAGGGAACCCGTCTGGTGGTCGCCTCGAGCATGCCCATCCGGGACGTGGACGCCTTCGCCGCGTCGCGCCCGGAGGAGATCCGCGTCTTTTCCAACCGCGGCGTCAACGGCATCGACGGGACGGTGTCCACGGCGCTGGGCATCTCCGCCGCCGGCCTCGCCCCGACCGTCGTCTTCCTCGGCGACCTGGCGCTCCTCCACGACCTGGGCGGGCTTCTCGTTGCCCAGCGCTCGGGCGTTCCTTTGACCCTGGTGGTGGCCAACAACCACGGCGGGGGCATCTTCTCGTTCCTGCCCATCGCCTCGGCGGGAGCGCCCTTCGAGCCGCTCTTCGCCACCCCGCACGCGGTCGACCTGGCGGCCGCCGCGGCGCTCGCCGGGGCGCGCTTCGTCCGGGTCGACGCCGCCGCCGCCTTCACCGAGGCGCTGGCGGAGAGCCTCCGGGGGGGGTTGCATCTCATCGAGGTCCGCGTCCCGGACCGCGCCGCCAACGTCGGTGTCCACCGGATGCTCGCCGTCCGCGCGGCCTCCGCGGCGGAGGGCGCCCGGTGAGCTGGCTGGCCCACGAGCGCTGGACCGGCCACGGACCGCCCCTGCTCCTCCTCCATGGCTTCACCGGGAACCGGAGCGCCTTCGCCCACCTCCGCGACGGGCTGACCGCGCACGCCGAGGTGGTGACCGTGGATCTTCCCGGCCACGGCGAGAGCCCCTTCCCCGAGGACACGACCTTCTCCTCGACCCTGCGAGCGCTGGGGGAGCTGCTCGACGGGCTCGGCCTGGCCGAGGTGGACGTGGCCGGGTACTCGCTCGGAGCCCGGCTCGCGCTCGGGCTGGCGGTGGAAGCCGGCCACCGGGTCCGGCGGCTGGTCCTGGAGAGCGGCTCCCCCGGGCTCCGCCGGCGCCGGGGGCGCCTGGTGCGGCGGCAGGCGGACGAGGCACTGGCGGCCCGCATCGAGGCCGACGGCGTCGCCCAGTTCGTCGAGGCCTGGGAAGCGCTCCCGGTCTTCGCCGACCTGCGCACCTTGCCGGCGGAGAGGAAGGCGGCGGTGCGGGCGCGGCGGCTGGCGGGGAGCCCGGAGGGCCTGGCGGGGTCGCTCCGGCGGCTCGGGCTCGGGGTCCAGCCGAGCTACTGGTCGGCCCTGCCCGCCGTCCGCGCCCCGACGCTGCTCCTGACCGGGGCCCGCGACGCGAAGTTCACGGCGCTGGCGCGCCGGATGGCGGGCGAGCTCCCGCTCGTCTGGGGCCACGTCGTCGCCGGCGCCGGCCATGCGCCGCACCTCGAGGCACCGGAGGAGTGGACCCGCGAGGTGACGGCGTTTCTCTCGGCCCCGTGGATCGATCGGCCGCTGGTGGAGAGCGAGGAGACGAGGAGCATGGCGACATGAAGCCCGCATGGGAACAGGTCCGGACGTACCAGGACATCCGTTACGAGAAGTGGCAGGGGATGGCCAAGGTGACCATCAACCGCCCCGCGGTCCGCAACGCCTTCCGGCCGCAGACCCTGTTCGAACTCCGCGAAGCCTTCGAGGACGCGCGCGAGGATCCCGGCGTGGGCGTGGTCATCCTCACCGGGGCTGGCGACCAGGCCTTCTGCTCCGGAGGAGACCAGCGGATCCGCGGGGACGAGGGGTACGTCGGCACGGACGGGGTCCCGCGGCTGAACGTGCTCGATCTCCAAAAGCAGATCCGGAGCCTCCCCAAGCCGGTGGTGGCCATGGTCGCCGGCTACGCCATCGGCGGCGGCCACGTCCTCCACGTCGTCTGCGATCTGACCATCGCCGCCGACAACGCCCGCTTCGGCCAGACCGGGCCCCGGGTGGGGAGCTTCGACGGCGGGTTCGGGGCCAGCACCCTGGCTTCGCTGGTGGGGCTCAAGAGGGCGAAGGAGATCTGGTTCCTCTGCCGCCAGTACGACGCCCGGGCCGCACTGGAGATGGGGCTGGTGAACCAGGTGGTCCCCCTGGCCGAGCTCGAGGCGGAGACGGTGCGCTGGTGCCAGGAGATGCTCCGGCTCAGCCCGCTCGCGCTCCGCCTCCTCAAGTCGAGCTTCAACGCCGCACTCGACGGCCAGGCCGGCGTCCAGGAGCTGGCCGGCAACGCGACGCTGCTCTACTACATGTCCGCCGAGGCCCAGGAGGGGCGGAACGCCTACGTCGAGAAGCGCCCGCCGGATTTCTCGAAGTTCCCGCGCCGCCCGTGACCACCTCCTCGCCAGCGCTGCCGCGCTCCCTGCCCCTCCCGGCCGCTCGGGCCTGGCTGCTGGCCGCCCGTCCGCGGACGCTGACCGCCGCGGTGGCCCCGGTGGCGGTGGGGACAGGTCTGGCCTTCGGAGCGGACGCCGGCCGGTGGGGGCCGGCCCTGGCCGCTCTGGTGGGTGCCCTGCTCATCCAGGTGGGCACCAACCTGAGCAACGACTACTACGACTTCCGGCGAGGCGCGGACACACCCGATCGGCTCGGGCCGGTGCGGGTGACCCAGAGCGGGCTGCTCCGCCCCCGGACGGTGCTGGCCGCCGCCGCGCTCTGCTTCGCCGGAGCGGCGCTGGTGGGCCTCTACCTCGTCGCCGCCGGGGGCTGGCCGGTGGTGGCCATCGGCCTCGCCTCCATCCTCGCCGGCTGGGCCTACACCGGGGGGCCGGCGCCGCTCGGGTACCTCGGCCTGGGGGAGCTCTTCGTCCTCGCCTTCTTCGGCTTCGCCGCGGTGGGGGGCACGGTCTGGGTGCAGGCGCAGCGGCTCCCCCCGGCCACCTGGCTCGCTGCGCTGTCGGTGGGCTGCACGGCCACCGCCCTCTTGGTGGTCAACAACCTTCGCGACGTCGACACGGACCGCCGGGCGCAGAAGCGCACCCTGGCGGTGCGCTTCGGAGCGCGGTTCGCCCGCATCGAGTATGCGGTGGTCCTGGCGGTGGCCTTCCTCGCCCCGGCCGTCGCCTGGGCGACGGGGCTGGTTGGGCCGGCGGTGCTCGTCAGCCTGGCTGCGCTGCCCCTGGCCTGGCGTCCGGGGGGAGTGGTGGCGCGCGAGCGAGGCACCGCGCTCAACCGTGCCCTCGCCGGCAGCGCTCGGCTCCAGCTGGTCCACGGGCTCCTGCTCGCCGTCGGTCTCTGGCTCGGAGGGGCGCCGTGAGCCTCGCCCTGGACCGGCGCCCGTTTCGCCTTGCGCTCCGGACGCGGCTCACCACGGGCCACGGAAGCCGCGGCGCCGTGGAGGGGCTCCTCCTGCGCGCGGCCGACGGTGCCGGCGCCGTGGGCCTGGGCGAGGTGACGCCCTGCCCGGGGTTCGGCACGGAATCCCTCCCAGCGGCCTCCGAGGCGCTGGCCGCGTTCCAGCTCGAGCGGCCTCCGGCATCGCTCGAGGAGGTCAGCGAGGCGCTGCGCCCGCTCCGCGACCGCCCGGCGGCACGGGCCGGCGTGGAGGTCGCGCTCCTCGACCTCCTCGCCCGGCGGAGGGGATTGCCCCTGGCACGGTTGCTCGGTGCGCTCCGAACCGGCCCGGTGCGCGTCAACGCGCTGCTCGCCGCGGAATCGGTCGCCGGGCTCGCCGAGGAGGGACGGGCGGCGGTGCACGCCGGATTCACCACCCTCAAGGTCAAGGTCGGCTCCGGGGTTGCCGAGGGCGATGCCGAGCGGCTCGGTGCTCTTCGGGCTGCGGTGGGGAAGGGCGTCCGGCTCCGGGTGGACGCCAATGCGCGCTGGTCGGAGGCCGAGGCCGAGCGGCGACTTTCCGAGCTCACCGCCTGCGATCTCGAGTATGCCGAGCAGCCGGTGGCCGAGGGCGACGTGGCCGCGCTCCGACGGCTCCGCCGCCTCCTGCCCGTGGCGGCGGACGAGGCGCTCGGGGTGGCCGGCGGCGCGGAGGCGGTGCTCGACGGCGCGGAGGGCCCCGCGGCGGATGTCCTCGTCCTCAAGCTCCCGGTGCTCGGCGGGATCCTGCCTGCACGGGAGGTCGCGGCGCGGGCCCGGGCCCGGGGCGTGGACGTGGTCGTCACCAGCGCGCTCGACGGGGCCACGCTGCGTGCGGCGGCCGCTCACCTCGCGCTCGCGCTCGGCGGCCGGAGAGACCAGGGGCTGGCCACGGGCGCGCTCCTGGTGGAGGACCCGGGCGCCTACCCGCTGCTCGATGGCGCGCTCCACGTTCCCGACGCGCCCGGGCTGGGCATCGCTCCGGAGGTGCTCGGATGGTGAGCTCCTGCCCGGTCCACGCTCGGGCGCGCGCGACGCCCGGCGCCCCGGCGCTCACCGCTGGAGGGAGGCAGCTCTGCTTCGCCGACCTCGATGCCGAGGTCGCCGCCTGGGGGGGCCGGCTCCACCGGCTGGGGGTGAGCTCGGGCGACCGGGTGGCGCTCCTCTCCTGGAACCGGACGGCGGCGGTGGCGCTCCTCTTCGCCGTCCGCCGGCTGGGAGCGGCCCTGGCGCCGCTCAACGCCCGTCTCACCCGGAGCGAGCTCGTCCCGCTCGTGGACCGGCTCGCCCCGCGGGTGGTGCTGGTCGAGGAGGCGCTCGGCGATCGGCTTCCCGGCGCCCGGGTGCTCGAGGCGGTGGAGCGCGAGGCGGCCGGCCCGCGGGGGGAGACCGGCCCGCTCGACGCGACGAGGGACTGGGTGGTGCTCTTCACCTCCGGGACGAGCGGACCGCCGAAGGCGGCGCGGCTTCCGGTGCGCGGGCTCCTGGCCAGCGCCGCCGCGTCCCGCGGAAACCTCGGCGCCTCGGAGGCGGACCGGTGGCTGTGCACGCTCCCCCTCTTCCACGTGGGTGGCCTGGCCATGGCCGTGCGCTGCGCGGTGGACGGCTCGGCGCTCGTCCTCCATCCTCGCTTCGACGCCGCGGCGGCGGCGCGCGAGCTCTCCGAGGGAGGGATCACCCACACCAGCCTGGTGCCGCGGACGCTGGCCCAGACCCTCGAGGCCGGGGTGCGGCCGTCCACCCTGCGCGCGGTGCTCATCGGAGGAGGGCCGCTGCCCGGCGAGCTCGCCCGCCGGGCGCGCCAGGCGCGGATTCCCGTCCTCCACACCTA
>Ga0187777_10002769_pt1 | contig 11162 bp, 17 predicted proteins | sample 1015_Q2_SP5_10_M_FD_132416 | JGI IMG/M metagenome (GOLD analysis project Ga0187777, IMG submission 132416) | Tropical peat soil microbial communities from peatlands in Department of Meta, Colombia - 1015_Q2_SP5_10_MG | ecosystem: Environmental > Terrestrial > Soil > Wetlands > Peat | place...
AGGAGTGGTCGATGGTGAGGCGAGCGACGATGCAGATGCGGTCGGCAAGCCCGCAGCCGCGGCCACTCAATGCTCCGAAATCAACACCGGCGGCGCGGCAAAGAGCTAGCGCTCGCGCGGAGCGGCCGTCGCGCTGAATCGAGCATGCGGAGCGCCTGCATCCCCGTCACTGGATCAGCTCGTCCGCGCGCAGCAGTAGCGATTGCGGGAGCACCAGCCCGATCGCCTTCGCAGTCTTCAGGTTGATGATTAGCTCGAACTTGGTCGGCTGCTCGACGGCCAGGTCGGCGGGTCGCGCGCCGCGGAGGATCCTATCTACGTAGATGCCAGCACGGCCGATGAACTCCGTCATGTTGATCGAGTAGGCCATGAGCCCCCCGGCCTCGACGTGCTCCCGGAAATTCCACATCGACGGCAGCCGGTGCTTGATCGCGAGCTCAGCGAGCCTCCTCGAGTGCACGAGGTAAGTCGAGGAGCCAATGACGAGAAGCGCCTGGGCGCGCCCTCGCGTCATCGCAGCAAAGGCGCCCTCGAACTCCTCCGGACCGCGCGCGTCGACGTGCTGGAGCTGCAAATGAAGCGCTCGGGCGGACGTTGCCACCTCCTTCACGGCCGGTCCGAAGCTCGGGTCCGCGGGGTTGCCGAGCAGCGCCACCCGCGAAGCGCTCGGCACCGCTTCTCTCAGGATCTGCAGCTGCTTGCCGAAGATGTCCGTTCCCGGCGTGTAGGTCGTGCCGGTGACGTTGCCGCCGGGATGGCTCAGACTGGCGACCAGTCCGAGCTCGACGGGATCGTTGGGAAAGATCATCACGATGGGAATGCTGCTCGTCGCTTTCTTCGCAGCGAGCGCAGCCGACCCCGCCGGCGCGACGATCAGGTCGACGTTGAGGCGGACGAGGTCCGCCGCGAGCGCGGGCAGCCGCTGAACGTCCCCGTCGGCCCACCGATACTCGATGACGAGATTGCGGCCTTCGGTCCAGCCGAGCTCGCGCAGCTTGCGCAGGAAAGCGTCGAGCACGTGCTCGACCGACTCGCGGCTCGGGGTGCTGAGATAGCCGATGCGGGCCACTCTATCCGTCTGCTGCGCGCGGAGGGGCCTCGTGCCGAGTGCGAGCGGACCGAGAAGCAGCATCAGCCCTGCAACGCGCCGATTCACTCGACTCCGCCGTGCCGGCCAGTGGCGACCGCTCGCGACTCTGAGCCGCCACGGCTCACGAGAACCGCCACCACACGAACGCGGCGATCGCGGCTGGAACGGCGAAGATGATCAGGAAGATCGGCAGCTCTTCGGCAACCGAGTAACCCGCTCGCGAGACCCCGAGCCACATGTTCACCAGGGCCACGATCAGCCAGAACGGGATGAAAATTTTCGCGGCGGTGACGGTCGCCCGCGGGCCGCCGCCGACCCACCAGCCGATCAGCCCGAAGACGCCGAGCAGAACAGCGCCGCCGACGATGATGAGAGCAGTGCGCATTGGAGACGGCCGGAGGACAACGCCGGCCGGACGCAGATTACCACGGCAAGCGGCGCAGCGCGGTAGCGCAGGCGGCCCCCGGCTCGTCGGTAGTCAGCCGAACAAGAGAGACTCGTGTTCATCTCCACAACGCGGGCAGATGAATTTGAGCAGGACTATGTCGCGGGCAAGCGACCTGCGCCCAAGCAGTTCAACAGAACGGAGATCGTAGGGTTCACCGTCGCACTCGAGCCATACTTTCCGTCGCCGATCGACAAACCGTGTTTCCGGCGCTTCGATAAAGCGAACTTCGGTCTGCATTGGTGTTGGCTCCGCAAGAAAACCCCCGCTCGGTCATCACCTCTTATGAGACTAGACCACCCGAGCTCGCACCAGGAATCGGAGTTTCGCTGATTTTCCTGTAGGACAACTGCCGACATGGAGAGTTGGCGCCAGGTGAACAGATGCGAGAGATTCGCCGGCCCGGGTTGCGCTTATCGATACCTAGGCTGATTCGACAACCGAGCTCCTCGCGGCGTGTGGTGGCCCGTTGACGCCTTCGGTGAGATCATCGCAAAGGCAACGACGAATCTAACGTGACGCGTTGCCGAACGCACTCTCAGGCCAACCGCGAGAGCCCGATGAACAACCCCGAGTTCTGGAAGTTCTTCGAGACCGATGCCTACCCCAATCTAGGGCAGAGGCAAGAGTCGCTCAAGTACATGTTCGAGTATCTCGACCGTCTCGCCAGGCCGGTCTTCGTGGTCGAGACCGGCTGCGTGCGCAATGCGGGCCTCTGGGCCGAAGAAGGGCAGAGCACCATCCTGTTCGACCGTTTCGTATCGCAGCTGCCGGGCTCCGTGATGCACAGTGTCGACGTTGACCCCCAAGCTACAGCACTGTGCAGGGGCCTGGTCAGCAGCATCGTGCAGCTGCACACTGGCGATAGCGTTCCCTTTCTCCGCGCTCTCGCTCGCAACCCGCCCCACGGGTTCAGATATGTCGATGTTCTCTACCTCGATTCCTTCGACATCGACTTTGCCAATCCGCACGCCAGCGCACTCCACCACATGAAGGAGCTGCTTGCGATCTCGACTTTGATTGGCCCGCAAACGCTCGTCGTAGTCGACGATTCGCCGCTGGAAGCCAATTACATCCTTTCGTCCAGGAATCTCACCTTCGTGTCCAAGCCAGTGGTGTCCGGCAAGGCCAAGTATGTGGCCGCCTACGCCGAGGCGATTGGACTTGCGCCCGTATTCACCGGCTACCAGGCTGGCTGGCTCGGGTTCTGATCGGCGAACAGGACAGCGGGCGCATCCGCACTTCGCAGGTGCCGAGCGGAACGGCGCCGTCAGGCGCGCGCTTCGCGCCAGAGCATCAGCGCCAGGCCGCCGGCGATGACCAAGCCGATAACGCTCCACCACACCGGGATGACGAAGCCGAGGACGATGATCTGCCAGCCCGCGAACAGCCTAAGCAAGTGGAGGACAGCGATCAGGGTGAAGAGAATGACGGCGATCGTAGTGAATGGTTTCACGCGTGCTCCTTCCTCGTGTGTGGACGAGCCCCGGCAGCGGCCGGGCTCAGACCGGTTTGTTCCGAGTGCCTTCGCCCGGCGTCACGAACAGCATCGTCGTCGGGACCGTCGTCCTGGCCGTGTGCCATGTGCCCTTCGGCACGATCACGAACGAGCCAGGCTCGCGGAGACGCACGATTTCCTCGACACCGTTGCGGTCCAGAACCATAGTCGCCTCGCCCGACATGAGGCAGACGATCTCGTCGCCAGCGGGGTGAATCTCCCACGTCGGCCAGTCCGCCTCGAAGCCGAACGACGCAACGAGGATCCGGCCCTTGAAATGATCGAAAGCCCGGTCGAGCTCTTCGTAAATCGTAGGCGTGATCGCGACCGGAACTGCGCGGTGATCGGGTTCGACCACGACGAATGTCGAGGCGAGGTTAGGCGTAGTGGGCGCGGCCATGGGATCAGGGTTTCGCTGTGAACGCAGCAATGAAATCACCGACGATCGCGCCGAGAATACAGCTGAGCAGCGTCAACGGAAAACCGAGGGCAGCGTGGCCCGCCTCGATCAGGCTTCCGGCGAGCGATCTGCCCGACGGCGCCATCAGCACCGCCGCGATCAATACGAATGCTACCGTGATCAGCAACGATAGGAGGAAGCCGTGCATGACGGGCGATCGCCGCGCCAGGAAGCCCGTCGCGAATCCCGAAGCCAGGTAGGCGGCGATCCCGAGATAGAGCAGCGGCATCCCGTGGAGCTCGATGTTCCCCGCGTACGTGACCAGCAACCAGCCGGCGACGAAGACGCCGATCCCGCCGAGGAGCGCCCGGCCGCTCGGGCGGCTCAAGAGTGGACGAAAGGCCACGGGCAATGGACTCCTGAATGCGGGGGGCGTGCGGCTCGTAGCAGTTGCCCTAGTTGCGAACAGCTTCAGGGAAGGCGTGCAGATAGCCGTAGAGCGCGGCAATCTCCGCGTCGGTGAGGTGCGACAGGTGGTCGCGTGCCAGCTGGCTCATTACGCCAACATTCCTGTCGCCGAGGGCGACTCCTGTCCGGAGCAACCGGGCGAACGCCTCCGGAGAATAGGCCGCCACGATGCGCAGATCCGGGCTCGTGAAGTCCGGATTGCTCTCGCCGCGCAGACTCGTCCCGTGGCACCCGGCGCAAATGGTTCGCGCCAGATACCTGCCTTGCTCCGCCCCCGGATCCGCGGCTTTCGGCGGCGGCACGGTATCGGCTATGAGCTGGGCCGCCGTCCTGAACTTTCCGGTGGCCAGGCCAAAGCGTCCGATCGGACCTGCCGAGAAGCTCGGCCCGGGGCCGGGAACCGGTGGCAGGCTGCGCAGGAATGCGATGATGCGACCGAGGTCGGCATCCGTCAGGGTGTTGAACGCCTCCGCGGGCATCACCATCAGGCTGCGGCCGTCCGGCCGGACTCCATTTCGAATGATGATCGCAAGCTGTGCATCGCTGTAGCGCCGAGCGGCGTCCGTGAGATTCGGCGCTACGAGGCGCGCGATCTTCGGATCGTCGAACATCACCTGGCCCTGACCTTTGCTACCGTGACAGTCGAGGCAACCGCGGATCGCGGCAAGTCGACTTCCCTCGCGCACTGAATCCGGGTCGGTCGGAATCGTGAGCGTGACGGACGGAATGTCGTAGGTGCGACCCAGGATGCGCTCGGAAAGGACGTAAACGGCCGCGTAAGCGAGAATGGCCAGCCCGACCAGGCTTCCAATCGCAATGCCGATCCAGCGCAACAGGCGCCGCGGCCGGGAATCTGCGGGCTCGCTCATATCGCTGCTCAGTGGCGTGGGATTCTCCGCGTGACGGGTTAAGGGGCTTCCTTCACCCGCTTCGGCTTCGCGTCCCATCCGGCCAAAGTCACGACCGCAACGTACGCCGTGTCGTCGAGAGAAAATGCGAGCCGCTTCTTCGGCGGAAGGCTCGTCATGACAAGATCGGTGTAATGGATATCTCGCGCCTGAAACTCGGTACGCATCCACGATGCGACGGAACGTTCAGCAGGTGCACGTTGCGGGACCTCGGCCAGAATGCGCTGAATCTTCGCATAGTGCCCGGGGTTTGCGCGCTCGATCGCCTCGAGATTCCCGGGCGCATTCAGATCGATCCCTCCGGAGGTCTGTGCCTGCACGGTGCAGGCCAGGGCGAAGACTGCGAACCCGGCGGCGACGATCGTTTTCATCACTGCTCCTCCTCGAGGCGCAGAGCTCATTGTAGATGGACACTCGCCTCGTCGGCCATGAAGCGCTCTCCATTCACCATCTCGATTTCGTACTGCTTGATGCTGCCCGAGCGGTAGCCTTCTGCGATGGTTCCCGCGCGATCGCCCGCGCGTACATGCGCCCCGCGCGGAAAGCGGAAAACCGCATCTGCGCCCTTGTCGTCGAGCGTGGCGAGTTCGCCAAGCCAATGAATCCGGAACGGACCGATGCCGTGTACCTGGACTATCGCGGCGCCCGGGGAGAAGCCGAACATCGACGTTCCGGCGGGCGCAAAAGCATACGAGCCGGCTTTGAGCTCGCGCAGGTCCTCCTGGCGGTATTCGGTTCCGAGGCCGAAGTACCACGTCCCCTGGACCACCGTGATGTGCTCGTCCACGGGGTGCGTGTGCGGAGGAACCTTGGTTCCGGGCAGTTCGCGAATGCGCATCACAAAGGGCTCGCCCGGCGTCTCGGGGTTGCCGTAGAGCAATTCGACATCGCCGGTCATCGGCGTCAGCGGGATGATTCTTCCCTGGCGCGATCCCACCCCATGATCTGCACGGGAGACGCCCGACGCGGCAGCCATTGGGGAATCGGTCGCGGTTCGGGCCTCGGGCGGTGCCGGCGTGCCCGGCTGACAGGCGCTGAGCAGCGACAGCAGGAAGCATGATGCAGCTTGCCAGTTACACCGCACGCGTCACCTCCCTGATGAAAAGGAGCTCGGTTCCCGAAAGCTCGTGTTCTCCTGACTCCTGCAACCCTGCGCGCGAGAAATCCAGGCGCTCGAGCACGGCGATCGACTTCGCGTTGTTTCGTTCGACCGTGGCCAAGAAGCGCCGAACTGCGTAGGCCGCGACGAGATGCTCCATCATGCAGTGCGTGGCCAGAGTAGCATAGCCCTGACCCCAGTACTGCGCGCCGAGCACGTACGCTATCCACGCGCTGGCCGATTGACCTACGGTTGCCTGGACGTAACCGACGAGACCATGGACTGGCTCGCGGATGACCCAGTTGAGCCAATGCTGTGTTCCGTCAGGGGATCGCCGACCCTCCAAAGTGGCGTAGAGCGCCTCCAGATGCTGGACCGAGGAAGGGGGCGCGTAGTCGAGGTGGCGGTAGAGCTCGGGCTCGCTCAACAGCGCGAACATCTCTGCCGCATGGCCAGCGGTCAATGGCTCCAGGGCGAGCGAGCCGATATGGAGCGTCTCCATGCTAACGGACGAATTGCCCCGCTGCGAGCGGACCGGCGTGCCGGCGACACCATCCGCCCGGAGTATCTACGAAGAAGTCCAACGCGATCCAAGGCGAGAAGCTAGGCGCCGGCAAGCGCCACCTCGGCCATCAACGTCACCTGATTACCGTCGGGGTCAGTAAACTCCGAGAGCCACAGCTCCGACTTCGGCACGCGATTGACGACATGCGGCGCAGCGACGAAGCGAACGCCTTTCTCGTTCAAAGTGGCGTAGACGGCCTGGATATCGGACACCTTGAAGTAGATCGCGGACCCGCGCTGCGCCTTCGGGCCCGGAGGCAGGACTCCGACGAGCAGGCGCACGGAGCCGCACATGAAGAACGCCGCCATTTGCGGCGGGGCCGCGAACAGAAACGGAATGCCGAGGATGTCGCGGTAGAACGAGACGCCGCGGTCAAAGTCCTCGACGGGAATCATGAGTTGAGCAACAGTCGCATCTGCCAAGTGCATCGTGTACCTCCGTGCGTGCCCATGCAAGCAGCATCCGGATTGACGCGCCGCCGCGGGGTGGTCGTCGGTCCCCTAGAGCGAATCCTCCGCCCACCTCTTCCAGCTCTCTGAGATGCGGGGAACCGCAAGCAACCGGGCGGCCTCGTGCCGATCACGCGTGTAGATGCGAAATACGTCTCGGATGGTGAGATCGTGATCGGGTTTCTCGATGACCCGGATCTCGTCACCGGCCCCTAGCTCACCCTCGACGACGATGCGCAGGTACGCGCCCGGCCGCAACGCCTTGGTGAAGCGGCGCGGAAACCTCTTGTCATTCATTCGAACCCCAAGCTTCCAGCAAGGGACTCGCGGCTGGGAAACCTCGAGAATGGCGCTTCCGATCTCCCAGCGCTCTCCGATCAGCGCGCCGTTCAACTCAATCCCTCCGGTCGTGAGATTTTCGCCGAATTCTCCGTAGGCCAGCGGTCTGCCGATCTCACGTTCCCACCACCGGGTATCTTCGGCGGCGTAGGTGTAAATCGCCTTATCGGGGCCCCCATGCGCCTCGCGATCTGCCTGCTCGTCTCCGGCGAGACTTCCACCGCGAACTGCAATCCGGCCAGCGACAGCGAACTTCCAGATCGCGCTCCGGGCAGGCTGCCCGTCGTATTCGAAGTCGCGCGCGGTCCCGACGTTGACCGAGAGAACCTTTCCCGGTGTACTCGCCATTGAATTACCTCGCCACCAACATGCCGGAGAGGATGAAAGCCGCGGTCCCGCCCGGCATTATCTTCAAGGCGAGTGCGACGGCCGCGGTGACGACCAGCCACGAAGGGATCTGCATGGACGGCGGCCCGTGCGAAAATGACCGGCGGAGCCGGAGAATAGCATCGCCATCGCCGCCATGGATCGGGACTCCCGATGAAACAGCAAATACGCTTCTGCACCGCAGGCGATGGCGTGCGGATCGCGTACGCCACCGCCGGCGAGGGCCCGCCTCTCGTGCGCGTCAACAACTGGTTTACGCATCTCGAGCTGGACTGGGTCAATCCCGTGTGGCGGCACTGGTCGGATGCTCTGACCGAGGGCCGCATGCTGGTTCGTTACGATCCGCGGGGCTCGGGCCTTTCCGATCGGGACCCGGCCGATGTCTCCCTCGATGCGCTCGTCTCCGATCTAGAGGCGGTCGTCGATTCGCTCAGGCTCTCCCGCTTTCCGCTCCTCGGGCTTTGCCAGGGAGGTGCGATCGCCCTGGCCTATGCGGCCCGTCACCCCGAGCGAGTCAGCCGGCTCGTCCTCTACGACAGCTACCTGTACGGCGCCTTCGTCGCCGATGCCGGCGAGAAACTGGCCCATCAGGCGAGGGTGTTCGCGGAGATGATCGAGCTGGGCTGGGGCAGGAAAGTCGGCGCGTTTCGCGAGCTGTTCGCAGGTCTGCTGATACCCGAAGCCGGCGAGGGCGCGCGGAAATCGATCGGCGAGCTGCAGCGCCAGAGCGCTTCGCCGGTCGTTGCACGACGCCTCTGGGAGGCGTTCAACGCATTCGACGTGCGCGCCGAGGCTGCGAAGGTTGCCACGCCGGTGCTGGTCTTCCACGTGCGTGGCGATGCAATGGTGCCATTCGAGGCTGGGCGCCGCCTCGCTGCGGCAATGCCGAAGGCGCGCTTCGTGCCGCTCGAGGGTCGCAACCACATCCTGCGGTCAGACGAACCGGCGTGGCTCGCATTCAAACGCGAGCTGACCGAATTCCTCGGGCTCGACGAGCACGCCCGTAGTGCCGCAGACGACGGGCTTGCGGCCCTGACGAGCCGCGAACGCGAGATCCTCGATGGCATTGCCCGCGGGCTCACGAACGGCCAGATCGCCGAGCGCCTGCACATCGCCGAGAAGACGGTCCGCAATCACGTCAACCACGTTTTCTCCAAGCTCGATGCGCGGCACCGCGCCCAGGCCATCGTGATCGCGCGGAAAGCCGGTCTCGGACGGGACTAGAGGTTCATCGCCCGGGCCTGGGGCCTGCGGCCCACGTTTGGCCCGCTAGCCGCATCGCTGCCGACCTCGCGCTGGGCCCACCGCCTCACGACGCGGATAAAGGAGCATGTCAAGCTGCCACCGTCGCAACCCAAGAGAGATGGAGGCATCATGGCCCCGGCAAAAGCGAAGCTGGTGCAGCAACGGCAAAACCCCCTGCGTGAGCGGTACCACATCGTCCCGGCGGAAGCCTCGATCCGCGACGGCGCACAGACCATCAACGGCTGCGGCGGGGATGCGTTTCACGGCGCGGTCATTCCCGACAACAGCGGCGGCACGCCGCTGTGTTTCGGCATCCACCGCGCCATCGGAGGTGACCACGACTACCCCAATCCGGGCGACCTGCTCTCTTCCGCCCTCGCTGCGTGCTTCGACTCGACGCTGCGCATGATCGCCGAGCATCTCGGCGTGCGGCTGCAGTCCCTCGTGGTCAAGGTGCAGGCGGAGGTCGACGTGCGCGGTTGCCTGCTGGTCGATCGCTCGGTCCCGGTGGGATTCCAGAAGATGCACTGCAGCGTCCGGCTGCAGCCCGAGGGCCAGCTCGACGCCAAGACGTTGCAAACGCTCCTCCGCACTGCGGAGAACTGCTGCGTCGTTCTGCAAACGCTGCGCAACGGCGTCAGCGTCAGCACGCAAATCGACCCGGAGCTCCTCGGCCCAGCGGGACAGGAACCTGTGACTAGAGCGCGTGCTTCGGCAGCCTGAATCATCCCATTCCATCAGGAGAAATACCTCCATGAATCCAAATCAGGCGCTGTGGGAAAAAGGCGACTTCACGCGCATCGCAGCCACCATGCGCGAAAGCGGAGAGGCGCTCGTGCAGCGAATCGGGATCACCAAAGGGCTCAAGGTCCTGGATCTCGGGTGCGGCGACGGCACGACGGCGCTGCCGGCGGCGAAACTCGGCGCAGACGTGCTGGGTGTCGATATCGCCCGCAATCTGGTTGAGGCCGGCAATCAGCGCGCCAAAACGCAGGGTCTGAACAATTGCAGGTTTCAGCAGGGTGACGCTACTGATCTGCAAGAACTGAAGGATCAGACCTTTGACCTCGTGGTGACCATCTTCGGGGCGATGTTTGCGCCGAAGCCGTTTGACGTCGCCAAGGAGATGGTGCGTGTCACCCGCCGAGGCGGTCGCATCGTGATGGGCAACTGGATCCCGAATGATCCGACGCTGGTGGCGCAGATTCTGAAGATCAGCTCTGCCTACACCCCGCCACCGCCGGAAGGATTCGTCAGTCCGATGACGTGGGGCATCGAGAGCAACGTCATCGAGCGCTTCGCCGGCGCGGGCGTTTCAGCTGAGAAGATCTCCTGTGTCCGCGACACGTTTACGTTCGACTCCCGCAGCGCACCGTCCGCGCTCGTGGACGACTTCAGGAGCTATTACGGACCGACCATGAACGCCTTCGAGGCCGCAGAGAAGAACGGCCGGGCGGGGGAGCTCAAGAAAGAGCTGGAAGACCTGTTCAACCGCGAGAACAAGAATCCGCGCAAGGATGCCACCTCGATTCATGCAACTTTCCTGCGCGTGACCGTGGCGCTCTCAAACGGCAGCAGAGGATAGTTGGCGCCCTGCTCGCCCTCTCACAATTGCGTGGACCTTGCCTGTAATTCGGCGACCGTGAACCATCGCCGTGCTTCGCCCCTAATGGGGAGACGACAACTTTGCGCTCTTCCCCGCGGGCTGGCGATTCCGGGCGACCGCGGCCTTCACGAGAGCCTTGAACGCGCGAGCGTCGACCTTCTCCCCCTCGTGGATGTCGATCGCTCTTCGCGTGTTGCCCTCCAGGCTGGAGTTGAACAGGTGTGATGGATCAGGGATGCTCGCTCCCCGCGCAAAGGTGAGCTTCACTACCTTCTTGTACGCCTCTCCCGTGCAGATGATCCCGTCGTGCGACCAGACGGGAACCATCCACTTCCACTCCTCGGTCATGCCGGGATCGGCTTCCAGGATCAGCGCCCGCATGCGAGCAAGCGTCTCGCCGCGCCATCCGCCCAAGCCGCGGATCCGCTGATCGATGAGCTCGGAAGCGGCCGCTCCGGTCGCCTGCTCGCCGCTCTTCATGCCTGCTCGCAGTCCTCACAGACAGACTTGACCCTCACGAACGTCTCCTTTGGATCTCTGACAAGCGAGCCTCCAGTATGCTCCACCGCGGCCGCCCCACGGTGCAGCAGGTTAACTCGGCCCTTCTCCCGGAAGGTACGGGCGCAGCAGCCAGAGTCGGCGACATGCGTATTCGGCCCCCTA
>Ga0187777_10002770_pt1 | contig 11159 bp, 6 predicted proteins | sample 1015_Q2_SP5_10_M_FD_132416 | JGI IMG/M metagenome (GOLD analysis project Ga0187777, IMG submission 132416) | Tropical peat soil microbial communities from peatlands in Department of Meta, Colombia - 1015_Q2_SP5_10_MG | ecosystem: Environmental > Terrestrial > Soil > Wetlands > Peat | place...
CCGCGAGCGACACCGTGATGCACGCGTCGCCCGCGATGCTGAGCGCCTGCGCGTACACGAGCCGAGCAAACGGAGTGGGCTCGCCGAAACGAGGATCCGTGGACATCGCCGCGCTCACCATACCTCCGGCCTCTTGCCGCGAGGCACGACACGCCTCGCCGGAGACCGGAAACGCCGGGTGAACAGGCACCGGGGCAGCAGGGAAGACCGGGAGGAGCACCCGGTACAATTCCCCGATGGCCGGCACCGACGTCGCCCTCGGTGCGGACCTCGACCCCCGACCCGGTGCGGCAGTCGGTGTCCGATACCTGAACCGCGAGCTCTCCTTCCTCGACTTCGTGGAGCGCGTGCTCGCGGTCGCCGAGGATCCCGCCGTCCCGCTGCTCGAACGCGCGAAGTTCCTGGCCATCGTCGGCGAGCACTTCGACGAGTTCTTCCAGGTCCGCGTCGCCGGGCTCATGGAGCAACTCGCTGCCGGCCTCCGCACCACCAGCCCCGACGGCCTCGACCTCGCCGAGCTGCTCCGCGAGATCCGCGCCCGAGTCGCCGAGTTGTGCGCGCGCCAAACCGCGGTCTTCGTGAAGGAGCTCGTGCCGGCGCTCGAGGAACGCGGTGTCGACTTCGCCGACTGGGAAGACCTGTCAGCCGGCGATCGCGCCTACCTCGACGAGCTCTTCGTCGACCACATCTTCCCGGTGCTCACTCCCCTGGCCGTCGACCCCGCCCACCCCTTCCCGTACATCTCGAACCTCTCGCTGAACCTCGCGGTCACCGTGCACGATCCCGCGACCCACGAAGAGCGCTTCGCGCGGGTGAAGGTGCCCCCGCTGCTCCCGCGCCTGGTCGAGCTACCGGGCGGCGCGCGGTTCGTGCTGTTGGAGCAGCTCATCGCCGCCAAGCTCGACACCCTGTTCCCGGGCATGGTCGTCCTCGCGCACTCACCGTTCCGCGTCACACGCGACACCGACTTCGAGCTCGAGGACGAAGCCGAGGACCTCCTGGAGGCGGTCGAGTCTGTCCTGCGCCGCCGGAGCCGGTTCGGGCGCTGTGTGCGGCTCGAGGTCGGCAGCAGCATGAGCCCCGAGACCGTCGAGTTGCTCTGCCGCGAGCTCGAGCTGTCGGAGGACGACGCCACCCGGGTCGAGGGACCCCTCGACCTCGGTGCCCTGTGGGCGCTCACCGGCCTCGAGCGGCCCGACCTGAAGGACGAGGTCTGGCTACCGCAGACCCAGGCCGCCCTGGCGGCCGGTGACACCACCCCCGACTTCTTCCGGCTGCTCGACGCGGGGGACGTGCTCGTGCACCACCCCTACGACTCCTTCACGACGTCGGTGGAGCAGTTCGTGGAGCAGGCGGCCGGGGATCCCGCGGTGCTCGCGATCAAGCAGACGATCTACCGCACCGCGGGGCCGGAGAGCGCGCTCGTCCGGGCGCTCATCAAGGCGGCCGAGCAGGGCAAGCAGGTGGTGGCACTGGTCGAGCTCACGGCGCGCTTCGACGAACAGGCCAACATCGAACGTGCCCGGGTGCTCGAAGAGGCGGGCGTGCACGTGGTGTACGGCCTGGTCGGGTTGAAGACCCACGCCAAGGTGATGCTCGTGGTCCGCCAGGGGACCGACGGCATCCGCCGGTACTGCCACGTCGGCACCGGCAACTACAACCCGAAGACGGCCACCAGCTACGAGGACCTCGGCCTCCTCTCCTCCGACGACGACCTCGGCGCCGACCTCACCGACCTCTTCAACTACCTCACCGGGTACAGCCGCCAGGTCTTCTACCGGAAGTTGATCGTCGCGCCCACCCACGCCCGGCAGGCCATCCTCGACCGCATCGAGCGAGAGGCCGCCAAGGGCCCCGACGGGCAGATCACGATGAAGATGAACGCGCTCGTCGACGCGGGCATGGTCGACGCCCTCTATGCCGCCTCGCGACAGGGCACACCCATCGACCTCGTCGTGCGGGGCATCTGCTGCCTGCGCCCGCAGGTGCCGGGACTGTCGGAGACCATCCGAGTGCGCTCGATCGTCGGACGCTTCCTCGAGCACTCGCGCGTCTACCGGTTCGGCGCCGACCCGATCGGGGCCGAGTACCTGATCGGCTCCGCCGACCTCATGCCCCGCAACCTCGACCGCCGGGTGGAGGCGCTCGTGCCGGTCGTCGACCCTCGGCTCACCGCACGGCTCGCGCAGCTCCTCGAGGCCAACCTCGCCGACGACCTGCTCTCGTGGGAGCTCGGTCCCGACGGGGAGTGGACCAAGGTGCGCACGGTCGACGGTGAGTCCACGCAGCGCCGGCTGCAGGAGCTCGCGCTCGTTCGCGCGCACGCCTCCTGACGCCGATGCACGAGTACGAGCTCAAGTTCTCACCAGGGCCGCTCTTCCGGGTTCCCGACCTGAGCAGCGTCCAACCGCCGGTGCGCGCGGAAACACCCGAGACCGTCCGGTTGCAAGCCACGTACTACGACACCGACGACCTCCGGTTGGCGAGGTCGGGGGCCAGCCTGCGCTACCGCGAGCCGGAGGGTTGGACGGTGAAGCTCCCGATCCGGCGCGACGACGGGCTCGCGCGCGACGAGATCCACGTCGACGGCGACCCCGGCGCGCCCCCGGAGCACGCGCTCGACCTCGTCCGCTCGACGGCGCGCAGCGCGCCCATCGGCGTGGTCGCGCGCCTCAACACGGTTCGCAGTCGCGTCGTGCTCCGCGACGAGCACGACGAGCGGGTCGGCGAGCTCGTCGACGACGAGGTCTCGCTGCTCGACGGTGTCCGCCTGGTCGCCCGCTTTCGCGAGCTCGAGGTGGAGTTCGAGGAGTCGGCGCCGCCGGCGCTGGTCGCCGCGCTCGTCGCCCGCCTGCGCGCCGCCGGCGCCGGTCACCCCGATCCGGTGCCGAAGATCGTGCGCGCCCTCGGGCCGCGGGCGGCCGACCCGCCCGACGTCGTCGCTCCTCCCGCGCTCGACTTCGCCTCGACGCCGCGCGAGGTCGTGCAGGCCGCCATCGCCACCGCGACCGCCCGGCTGCTGACGCACGACCCCGGGGTGCGTCTCGGCGTCGACGCGGAAGCCGTCCACCAGGCCCGCGTGGCCACGCGGCGCCTGCGCTCCGACCTCCGGACCTTCCGCTCCGTCCTCGACGAGGAATGGAGCGAGTCCCTGCGCGCCGAGCTGAAGTGGCTCGGTGGCCTCCTGGGCGCGGTGCGCGACACCGAGGTGCTGCTCGACCGGCTCGAGCACCGGCTCGCCGAGCTCCCGACCACCGACATCGACGAAGGCAAGCAGCTCCTCGACAGCCTCGTCGAGCGCCGCGAGCACGCGCGCGCAGAGCTCCTCGGCGCGATGCGCTCCGAGCGTTACCTGATGTTGCTCGACCGGCTCGTTGACGCGTCGCGCGCGCCGCAGTTCGCGCCCGACGACGAGGAGGACGATGACGACGTCGAGCTCGCCGACTTCGCGCGGAAGCCGTGGCGCAAGCTCCGGCGAGCGGTCGAGGCCCTCGGTGAGGACCCGACCGATTTCGAGCTGCACCGCGTGCGCATCCGCGCCAAGCGCTGCCGATACGCGGCGGAGGCGATTGCGCCGGCGCTCGGCAAGGGCCCCGCCCGGTTCGCCAAGGTGATCGCCCGGCTCCAGGACACGCTCGGCGAGCACCAGGACGCCGTCGTCGCGGGAATCTGGTTGCGCGAGCACAGCGCGCACGCCGGCTTCGTCGCCGGCGAGCTCGCGGCGCTCGAACGAACGGCCGCCCGCGCGTCGCGCGACGCCTGGCCCGAGATCTGGGCGGAGGCCCGGCGGCGGCGGCTGCGTCGGTGGATGTAGTCCGGGCGGCCGGCGGGATCGTCGTCCGGCGCGAGGGCGACGCCCGCGAGGTCCTGCTCGTGCACCGCCCCCGCGGCGACTGGAGCTTCCCCAAGGGCAAGGCGGAACCGGGCGAGCGCGACGAGGACACCGCGCTCCGTGAGGTCGAGGAGGAGACGGGACTTCGCTGCTCGCTCGGCAAACCCGCAGGTGAGACCAGGTACACCGACGCCGCGGGACGCCCGAAGGTCGCCCGCTACTGGCTCATGGAGCCACTCTCCGTGACCAGGGAGTTCGCTCCCAACGACGAGGTCGACGGCCTGCGCTGGTGCACACGGCGCGAAGCCGCCAAACTGCTGTCCTACCAGCCCGATCGCCGACTGCTCGCGAGCCTCGCCGAGGAGTTGCTGTGACCGTCTATCTCGTGCGCCACGCCAGAGCGGGGAGCCGTCGCGCGTGGCAGGGGGAGGACGACCTCCGCCCGCTGTCGAGGAGTGGCCACCAACAGGCCGAACGCATCGCCGATGCGCTCGTGGCTGCCGGCGGCGGTCAACGGGTGATCTCGAGTCCGTACGTGCGGTGCCGCCAGACCGTCGACCCGATCGCGCAACGCCTGCGCCTCCCGCTCGAACTGTCGGACGCGCTCGCCGAGGGCGCGCCGGCCACCGACACGATGCGACTCATCGACAAGGTGCTCACCGAGGACGCCACCGTGCTCTGCACGCACGGTGACGTCGTCGAGAACGTCCTCCACGAGCTCGCGCTGCACGGTGTTCCCCTCGACGACGACCGGCTCGACAAGGCGTCGGTGTGGGTGCTCGACGCCAAGGACGGCGAGATCGTCGGTGGGCACTACGTGCCACCTCCCGACTAGCCACCGTCGGGCCCCGTCGTCCCGACTACTACGGTGAGCCGGTGCGCATCCTCGTCACCAATGACGACGGTGTCGACGCGCCCGGCATCCAACCGCTCGCGCTCGCCCTTGCCCACGACGGCCACGACGTGTTCGTCGTGGCACCGTCGAACGACCGCAGCGGTTCGGGCGCTGCGATCGGCAAGCTGTTCGGTACCGAGCCCCCCGAGGTCGCGCGGCACGAGTGGGTCGAGCTGCCCGGCGTCGCCGTGTACTCCATCGACGCGCCGCCGGCGACGGCGGTGCTCAGCGCGACGCTGGGCGCGTTCGGGGACCCACCCGAGCTCGTGGCCTCCGGCATCAACCCGGGGGCCAACACGGGGCACCTGGTGATCCACTCGGGCACCGTCGGCGCGGCGCTCACCGCGGCGGGTCTCGACACACCGGCGTTGGCGGTGAGCCTGCCGTGGAGCACCGAGCACGAGTACCACTGGCACACCGCGGCGCGCTTCGCCGCGGCGGCGGTGGAGTGGGTGGCCAAGCCCGAGGGCGGGATGCCGCGTGTCCTGAATCTGAACGTGCCGAACCTGCCGTTCGAGCAGGTCAAGGGCGTCGAGGAGGCCGAGCTCGCCCCGCACGGCGAGGTGTGGATCGCATCGGCCGATGCCTCCTCGGGTGACCTCAAGCTGGAGTTCCAGGGACGCGCCGACGCGGCACCCGGCACCGACGTGGCGCTGGTCCGCGACGGCTACGTGGCGGTCACGCCGCTGATGAGCGTCGTGCGTGCGCCGCTGCGCGGGGCCGCCGAGGCCGTCGCGGCGGCGCTCCCGGGGCCGCGGTCGAGCTGAGTCCGACTTTCACCGCACATCCCAGCGGTGATCGTCACACGTGCGCGGGGCGGTCGGGTCGCCCTCGCCACGAGTTCGTACGTGGTCGGCGCGTCGGCCGCTATCTGTCGGTGCGCCCCCGGTGTGCGCACCCCGGCCAGCAGCAGGGTCGGCGCTGGCCTTCCTCCAGTTCCTCCGAGGTCCGACGAATGCGCCGTTCTCGCGTCGTCCGCTGCTTGGCGTCCTCGACCCAGCAGATGAACTCGTTGCGGGCGAGAGGTGTGATGTCCTTCCAGGCATGGAGCGCAATCGGATTGGCGGTCAGCGCGCGACGCAGATCTGCCGGAAGCTCGTGGACCACCCCACCGGGCACTCGCCGGCTGCTCACAGGGTCACGGTAGCGGCCGCGGGGCGCTCGGGGCCCCGCTCCGGGCCGTCGGCCGAACCGCCCTCGACTACTGGGGACAGGTGAGATCGTAGGAACGGCCGGGGAGGTACTCGTTCCATTCGGCGCGGGTGAGATTGCGGCCGGCGATGCGACAGGCGGTGGTCTCCCAGTGTCGGGGATCGAGATCCCAGACGACGGCGTCGCCGGAGCCGTCGGTCGTGCCGCTCGCGAGCTCGTCGCCATCGGCACTCGGGTTCGCGAACCATGGGCCGTGGTCGGTGAAGGTCGTCGGGGCACCGACGGGACTCAGCGTGGTCGCATCCCAGAGTTCGAGGATCGCGGGCGTGTTCCGGCGAACCTCGAGATCGTCGAGCGGCAAGCTCAACGTGGCGAGACGTCGGCCCCCGTTGACGAACGAGAGTCCGACCGGGAGATCGCCGACGCGATGAGCGTTCCGCGTCTTCCCGGTGTTGGGATCGATGAGCTCGAGCGTGTAGTCGTTGGTGCCCCAGGTGACGGCGGCGAGGGTTCGGCCGTCTGGGCTGTACACCGGGACGAGGACCCGACCGCCGGCAGAGACGCGCCGAAGGACGCGACCGCTCCGAACGTCGACGAAGGTGAGCCGGCCGAGGTCGTAGTCGTTGACGACGACCGCACTGCCGTCGGGGCTGAACACCGGGTAGTGCCCGCCGCTGTTCGGCGCGGGTCCCGCGGCTGTCCGCAACCGTGCTCGCAGCTTCGGGTGACGCGGGTTGGAGACGTCCCACAACCGCAGCGAGCGGTCCTCGCTCGCGGCGGTCGCGACCACCGGCCCGGTCGGGCTCCACGCCGTGCGGGTAGGTGCGGCCTCACCCGTTCGAATGACCGAGAGCCGCGCCTTCGTGCGGACGTCCCAGATCCCGACGTCGCCCGACACGTCGGGTACCGCCACCTCGGTTCCGTCCGGACTCAGCGCCACGGCCGAATCGGGTGAGGGCCCACGGCCTACGAGCGGACCGAGCAATCGACCGTCTCGGGCGCGGAACGTGAGCAACTGATGGTCGTCGATGCCGGTGGTCACGACCTTGTTGCCGTCGGGCGTGAATCGGGCATCGACCGTGCCCGTGTGTGCGCGCAGCAGGATCGCGAGCGGGGGCGCGGTGTCGAGGTATCGCCACACGGCGACCTGGTCCGACCCCGCGACGAGCAGACGGTCGCCGGCGAGGAATGCCAGTGGAGCCGCGGGGGATGGGAGGAGCCTGAGCGCCTGGCCGATCTGGCGGCGTGTGGTCACGTCGAAGACACGGACGGTGCCGTCGGCGAGGTCCGCCGCCGCGAGCCGTCGGCCGTCCGAGCTGATCGTGTAGTCGATGAAGGCGGTGAACCCCTCGATGGGGGCGCCCTGCTCGACCCCGGTCGACGCTCCGACGAACACGATCTCGTCGGGACGGGCGAGCGTGAGCTCCTGGCTGTCGGGCGTGAACGGTCCCGGAAGCCCGGCGAGTGGCGCGCCGATCGCCGTTCCGGACGCGAAGTTCCAGAGAAGCGTCGGGCCGCGTGGCGTGAGGTCGCCGAGGGAGGCGGCTGCCGTCGCGATGATCTGCCCGTTCGGAGCGATCCGGAGCACGGTGAGCGGCTGCGGGCTCGGGTTGGTCGGGAGCGTGAGAGGAGCGCCGAGTTCCCGGGGGTGTGCGGCGTCGGAGAGATCCCAGCGGATGACCTCACTCGGGCTCACGGTCAGGAGTCGGCTCGAGTCGGTCGGGACGAATGCGCCGTAGACGAAGCCCGCGCCGGCAGGCAGCGGCGGAGTCGCCGGCCGTCCGGTGTGGGCGTCGAAGACGCGCACGGTGCCGGTGCTCCCCGTCGAGGCGACGACGAACCTGCCGTCGCCGCTGAAGCCCGCGGTGCCGAGGTCGGCGACGCGGCCGACGTAGAACTTGCGCTGCACACGTCCCGACTCGACGTCCACGATCCGCGCGTTGCCATCCGCGGCGACGGCAACCACGTGACGCCCGTCGGGGCTCACTGCCGGCGAGCCCCCGTCGCTGCGAAGGGGCACGAGCCGCTCGAGGCCCGGCGGGACGTGCGCCAGCGCGGCCTCGAGGCCGCCGTCTGTGGTGGAAGACGGCTCGAGACGCCGCGCCTCGATCCCCAGGAGGAGCGCGAGCCCGAGTTGCGTGCCGGTCTTCGTACGAGCCTCTGTCGCGAGTCGGGCCGCATCCGCGGCGCGCGTTGCGTCGCGCGCCTCGCCGCGTTGGACGGCGGCAATTGTGCCTGCGCCGACCGCGACGGCGAGCAACACCGCGGCGGTCGCAAGGAGCCCGCGGAGCCGACGCGCGCTGCGGCGCGCGTTTCGGAGCTCGGCGTCGTGCGCGGCATCCGACGCGCTGAGGAAGGCGCGTTCCGAAGCGTTTGCGATGCCGGGATGGGCGGCCGACCAGTCGAGCGCTGACGCGAGCCGCGCGCCCCGATAGAGGTCGGCGGCGTCCCGACCGGCAGCGTCCCACTCCGCGGCGTCGCCGGCGAGACGATGGTGGAGGCGCCGGCCTACGCGGTCGTCGTCGAGCCACGCCTGCGCGCGCGGCCACTCGCGTAGGAGCGCCTCGTGTGCGATCTCGACGCCATCGGCGCTCGTCGTGAGCAAGCGTCGGTCGATGAGCGCGGCGAGCACGGACGGAGCGTGTGGGTCCTCGGTGGTCAGGAGCTCGTCGTTGCCGACGCGGCGACAGATTTCGTCGCCATCGTCGCCGGGTTCCGCGAGGCGCAAGACGATCCGGCGGCACGTCTCTTGCTCGTCGCGAGTGAATCGTTCGTAGACGTCCTCGGCGAGATGGGCGACCGCTCCGGAAACCCCGCCTGCGTCGGTGTACCCGGCAAGTGTGAGCGTGTCGTCGTCGCGTCGCACCCAAGTCTCCAGCAGGGCGGTCGAGAGGAGCGGCAGGCCGCCGGGCTCGACGCCGACATCCGCGACAATCGCATCGGTGAGGCCGCGCTCGAGATGCAAACCGGCACGCCGCGCCGGCCCCTCGATGGCTTGCGAGAGCTCGCGGTCCGTCATCGCACCGACGAAGACGGTCTGCGTGACCAGATCGGTGAGTGCGGGCACCGTTGCGCATCGCGCGTGGTAGTCGGCCCGCAGGGCGACGACGACCGAGACGGAAGCGCGCGGGTCGGCGGTTGCATGTCGTAGGAGCTCGGCGAAGCGCGCCCGTTCGTCGCCGTCACGGCACGCGGTGAAGAGCTCCTCGAACTGGTCGATCACCACGAGCAGGCGCGCAGCGTGCGCGGTTGCCAGCGCGGCGGCCGCCATCGCCTCGAGTGCCGCGGGATGGTCGTGGAGGCGCCTTCGCGAAACCTCGTACGGGACGCCGGGCGCCACTGCAGCAAGCGACCGGACCAGACGGTCGAGCGGGCGCTCGCCTGGTGTCAGCGTCACCGTCAGCCATTGTTCGCTCCCGGGGAGCGCACCCGCAGCGACCGCCGGCACGAGACCCCCGAGGAGCAGCGAAGACTTCCCGCTGCCCGACACGCCGACGACGGTCACGTACCGCTCGACCGCCAACCGTGCAACGAGCTCGGCGACGAGACGATCACGCCCGAAGAAGTATGCGGCGTCGCTCGTTTCAAAGGACGCCAGTCCCTTGTACGGACAACGCCCGGACATGGTCGCTGCACGCCCGCTGCCCGCCGCGGTTGCCTCGAGTTTGAGGCGACTTGCGAGCACGTCGTCGACGAGCTCGTCCTCGAGGAGATCGACGTCGATCCTGCTTGCAGTCGCGCGCGCGACGCGCTGGTCCCACGCCCGCGCGGCTTCCGCCTCGGCGAGCGCGTCCCGAACCGACGCGCTCTCGACCACTTCGGCGCTGGTGCTCGAGCCCGCGAGCGCCTGTGGCACCGGCGCCGGCTTGTAGTCGAGAGCGGGATCTTGGACAACCATGGCGGACTCGAGCGCGCGCAGCGCCGCCGACGGTTCGATACCCAGCTCCTCGGCGAGAAACCGTCGATGATCGGCGTATGCCCGCAACGCTTCGACCTGACGCCCGGCGCGATAGAGCGCAAGCATGAGCTGCGCGCGGGAACGCTCGCGGAGCGGGTAGACGTCGATGGTCCGTTCGAGTTCCCCGATGAGCTGCTCGTGACGACCGAGCGCGAGTTTCGCGTCGGCCCGGTCCTCGATTGCGACGAGACGGAGCTCCTCGAGACGCGCCGCTTCCGCGCGCGCGAAGTCGTCGAATGCGAACTCAGCAAACGCTGGGCCGTGCCAGAGCCCCAACGCGTCGTCCAGCGTCGTGATGGCAACGCGAACCGCGCCCTCGTCTGCCTGTGTGCGCGCTGTGAGCACCAGCTGCTCGAAGCGCGCTACGTCGTAGTCGGCTGGTGCGACCTGCAGCACGTAGCCGGGCGCACGCGTGGCGATGAAGTGGTCGCCCCCATGATCGGGCTCCAGGACCATCCGCAAGCGGTAGATCAGCTTCTGCAGCGTGCTCCGAGCGGTCACGGGCGGATCGTCGCCCCAGAGGATGTCGATCAGGCGGTCCGATGACACCACGGTGTTCGCGTCGATCAGCAGCGCAGTGAGCGCCGTCCGCAGCTTCGGGCTGCCGAGCGCGACGAACTCACCGTGGACGACGACGCCGACGGGTCCGAGCGCGCGGAACTCCACGCTGTGTCGGGAGCCCTCCATGCGCTCGTATTGTTCCACTGGCTTCGGTCAGCGTGCGATGCCGATGGCTGAATGGGTTGCCGCCGACTCCAAGTTCTTCGCATCGGCTGCCAACAGGAACCATGGATTCGGGACGGCGACCGGTTGCGGACCGTCCGACAGGTTCCCGGCCGCCAGGCTGCGGCTGTGCACGAGGAAGCCGTCGAAGATGTGCGCGAGCGGCTGCATCGAGTTGACATGGGTGGCGATGCGATCGGCCGACTGCGGGCAGCCCACCGCGATCACTCGACGCGTCTGCAGGCCCGCGAGTGGGTCGGGGCCGTTGCGGTGACGCACCGCCAGTCCTGCTTGCGAGAAGATGTCGTAGGAGTAGCTGTCGCCGGGATGATCGAGCGACGCGTATCTCGCTGGATCGATGGCCTTCGAGCCGCCGATCGGGCCGCTCGCGTTCGTCCCCACGATGGGGCCTTCGACGCCGACCGCTTGCGCCGATACACCCACCCACGCGAAGCCGTTCCGGATCAACTCGATGTGCACCTTGATCCAGTCGGCCGGGACGTCCACCCCGCCCGACGCGTCCAGCCATTCGACAACCACGGTGCCGTTGAAGTTCGCCGGATCGGAGGGCCGGTAGACGACGAGACGGGTCGTGTAGG
>Ga0187777_10002771_pt1 | contig 11158 bp, 9 predicted proteins | sample 1015_Q2_SP5_10_M_FD_132416 | JGI IMG/M metagenome (GOLD analysis project Ga0187777, IMG submission 132416) | Tropical peat soil microbial communities from peatlands in Department of Meta, Colombia - 1015_Q2_SP5_10_MG | ecosystem: Environmental > Terrestrial > Soil > Wetlands > Peat | place...
CACTGCGCTATGGAGGCCGGCGTCCTTCAGGTTGGCGCCGGTGAGCCCGGCGCTTCTCAGGTTCGCTCCCTTGAGCGCGGCTCCCTCGAGGTTCGCCCCATACAGCCGCGCGCTCTCCGCGTTCGCTCCCCAGAGGACTGTGTCGTTGAGGTTGGCCAGGAGCAGCCCGGCGCCTCTCAGGTTCGCCCCCTCGAGGTCTGCGGCCTTGAGGTTCGCCTTGAACAGGTCGGCGCCCTCGAGATTCGCGCCGCTGAGCAGGGCGCCCTCGAGGTGCGCCCCGGTCAGCATCGCTCCGGCCAGGGCGGTGTGCGGAAGCCCGATCGGGGGCTCGGTGTCGTGGGCGATCGTGCGCCGCCCGAGGATCGTCACGGCCGCTTGGACGTCGGTCGCGGGGCGAGGCCGATCGTCGGTGCCGTGCGCGCCGCGCGCGTGGCCGTTGCCGTCGCCGGATCGTGCCCCCGGCCGCATCGGCCAGGGCGCGTGCTCGCGCACGAACGCCGCGAGGATCTCAATGATCGGGCCGTGGTCCTCGGGCGACTCCTGCGCGAGCCGCTCGAGCGAATAGATGCCGCCGAGACGGACGTCCAGCGCAGGATGCCCGAGCTGGTCGATCGCGTGCATGAACCGCTCGGACAGCTGGCGCTCGATGTGCTCCTGCTTGCGGTCGCGAGACAAGGTCCTGAACACATAGATCGTGACGGCGCCGACGAGCGCGGCGACCACGATCAGCACCAGCGCGACGCGGACCCTGCTGAGCTCGTTGAGCCGGGCGGTCCCCGACAGGCCCTGCGTCGACACCAGCCACGGTGGCGCGAACCTGATCACGAGCGCGCTCACGCCAGCCACTGCGAGCAGGGCCAAGATCACCAGCAGGAAGCCGCCGAGCCTCCTCCTCCAGCGTGACGAGCGCTTCATCGGGGTGCTGGAACTATGGCTCATGATCGAGCCGGGGCCGCAGGCTGCATCAGCTATTGCACGGGGCCGTCGGCCCTTTGATGGCGGGCTGGCCCCGCGGTTTAATCGGCGCCGTGGAATCAGGCCCGGATCACCGAGTGATGCCGGAGTACGCCGAGGCCATCGACCGGATCGAGGCCGCGCAGGAAAGCGACGTGGTCGAGCGGGCGCTGGCCGCGGCGCGCGAGCGGCTGGGCATGGACGCCGCTTACGTCACGACGATCGATCCGCACGTGCAGACGCTTCATGCGATCGTCGGCGAGGCCGACATCGTAAACACCTACCAAGGGGCTGTGATCCCCGTCGAGCACACGTTCTGTCAGCGGATGCTGAACGGAGAGATCCCGAACGTAGTGCCTGACACCCGCGCCGAGCCGGCCATGCGCGATCTCGAGGCGACCCACGAGTTCGGCGCCTACATCGGCGTGCCGGTACGGCTATCCGACGGTGCAGTCCACGGAACCCTGTGTTGTGTGAGCCGGGAGGCGAAGTTCGACATCGGCAGCGAGGACCTGCGCTTCATGCAGGTGCTGGCCGGCATCATCGCCGCCCGCGTCGAGCAGGCGCGGGGCGACATGGCGCGGCTGACCGAGCGCTTCAGAGCGGTATAGGGCCGATCGCGGCTACGGCGCCGCCAGCAGCACGTCGAGCGCGGTGCCCTTGGCCTGCTCGCTGAGAAACGAGTCGTTGCTCGTGTTCTCGAGTAGGCGCCGGACGAGGTAGGCCATCCCGGCGACGAGGTCGCCCACGGGGCAGTAGGTCCGCACGCGCAAACCACGCGAGGCGAGCGCGTCCTGGAGCTGGTCGCCGAGTCCCCGGAGCACCTGGAGCTCGAGGTCGCGATCGGCGCCGCCCGACAGCCGGTTGTAGGCGATCGCGTGCGATACCGACCGCAGGTTGTGCGAAGCCACCGCGACCCGGACCGCCGGCCGGGCATCGAGCAGCCTGGCGGTGAGGGCCTCGAAGTTCCGGTCGCAGTCGGCCTTGACCTCGAACACCGGCGTCGGCCACCCGTGCTGGCTGGCCTGCACGAGCTCGTGGTCCCAGTAGGCGCCCTTCACCAGGCGCACGGTCAGCGGCGGGGTCCGATCCGACGTCCGCGCCCAGTCCAGGATCCGCTCGAGCTGGTCGGGCGAGTCGCGGAGATAGGCCTGGAGCACCATCCCGGCCGACGGGCCGGTCGCGAACTCGTCCTCGGATAGCACCTCGAGCACCAGATCGAACACCGCCTCGCGCGAGTCGAGCGACTCCATGTCGATGTGGATGTGGGCTCCGAGCTCGTTCGCGCGGCGAAGCAGCGGCCGCAAGCGCGCGGCCGCGTCTCGCCGCCCAAGCTCGGGCGCGTCGGGGCGAAGCAGCGGCGTGAGCGCCGAGATCTTCACCGACACGTTCGTCCGCGGGATCGCGCCGAGGCTGTCGCGCTCGAGCATGTCGCGACTCGGCCACCCGCGCTGATCGCGGGCGAGCTCGGTGAGCGCGTCCTCGCAACGGGCCGCGTAGCGGTCGGCTTCGGGCTGGGTGACCGTCGCCTCGCCAAGCAGATCGACCGAGCTGGTCACGCCGTCTTTCCACAGGTCACGGAGCACGCCGAGCGCCGAGGCCGGCGTCTCGCCGACGATGAACCGGTGGGCCATGTGCTTCACCCCGGCCGCCGCGGCGGCGCCGATCGCGGTCCGGGCGGCCTTGTTGTCGGCCATCCGCATCGCCGCGGCGAGCGGCGGCGGCGCGTCGGGGACCTCGCGCAGGAATTCGCGCAGGTGCTTGGCGAGATCGTCGAGCGACCGGCAGGCAGGCGTGACGTCGACGAACCGAAACAGGGCGGCCTTCAGCTCCTCGTCGGCCGAGGCGAGATCCATGGCGCGCTGGTCCAGCGCTCGGAGCGGATGCCGGGCGCTCGAGGGGAACGCCGACGCGAGATCGGTGCCGTTCTCGTGGATCGAGCGCTCAAGCGCCTCGCGGTCCGGGGTTGTGAGTGCGTCGCTCGTGGTCATGGCCCCGGGAGGATGTTGACGGCCCGCGCCACCACCAGCCCGACCGTCACCAGCGAGGCCAGGGCCTGTCCGCTCATCAGCCACTTTGCGGTCGGCGTCAGCGGCATCGTGTCAGTGGGGCTGAACGCGGTCGCGTTCGTGAACGAAACGTACAGATAGTCGATGAGCTGAGGCATCCAACCCTCGGGGGCCCAGCGCGGGTCGGTCATCTGCGGAAACAAGAAGTCGGGCGTGTCGTGCTCGCCGCGCAAGCGCGCCGACGGGCCTCCCCGATCGAACTCCCAGTACCACAGGCCGAACAGCAGCACGTTCGTTACCCACAGCACGATCCCCGACAGGATCAGCTGGTGGCCGTTCTCCCTCGTGCCGTGCAGCAGCAAATGGCACAGCCGGACGAGCGAGACCATGTTGGCGGCACTGACCAGCCCAATCATCGCGATGGCCGCTCTGCGCCGATACGGGGACTGCTTGGCACCGGGATGCCGGGAGACGAGCACCAGCAAGATCAGCAGCGCGCCCTCGAGCGCCGGGAGCAACCACGACGGGCCGATCGTGATCTGCTCTGACAGCGTCAGTTGGAGCGCGATCGCGCACGCAACGACCAGCTGCGGCTCCCAGAACGGGAGGTAGTGCTCGAGCCGGACCACGACCGCGTTCCGGGGCGGACGATGCGGCGTCTGTCGGAGCTCCTCGCTACGGTCCATGACTGCGTCCGGGATACTGGCACGCACTCCGGTCCGGATGAACAGGGGAAGGACCCGATACGTCTATGCCCGAACACCTCTCAATGAGACGGATCGTCCTGCTGGCCGCGTTTGCGCTGGCGGGCGCGGTGCTCGCGACCGCCTGCGGCAGCTCCGGCGGCACGCCGGCGGCCTCGACCGGCGCCGCCACCTCCGCCACCACCGTCGCCTCACGGCCGGCGACCACCGCGGCTTCGACCACGACTACGCCCACGACCACGAGCACCACCGCAACCACCAGCACGACGACCGCCACGGCCACGACCACGGCGTCCGGTGAGCCGCCGTGCCGGGCCGCCACGCTGTCGCTGTCGTTTCTCGGTCAGCAGGGCGGGATGGGTCACGGCGAGATCGGCTTTGTGCTCAAGAACACCGGCAGCGTGAGCTGCCGCACATATGGCTGGCCCGGCATCTTGTTCCTCGATCAGAGCGGACACCCGCTCCCGACGATCCCGCACCACACCACCAGCGACTTCTTCGGCTCGGGTCCCGCGGTACCGCTCGTCATCGCCCCCGGGGCGAGCGCCTCGTTCCGGCTCGACGTCGGCCACGGGGTGGCGACCTCGGCAGGGTGCGCGACCGCCTACGCGCTCCAGGTGATTCCGCCCAACGACACGGCGACCCTCAAGACCGCGATTCCGAATGGCGCGTACGAGTGCAAGGACGCGAACGTCTCACCGCTCCGCGCTGGTACCGCGGCGTATCCGTAGGGATCGGCTACCGGGGCCCGGCTGACGGCAGCCAGAGCGGGCCGTTCTCGAGTGCGTCGGTAATCTCAAGTGCCGGAACCGCCCGCGAGAAGTGAAAGCCCTGCGCCAACGTGCAGCCGAGGCGGTTCAGCTCGTTCATCTGCGCCGCCGTCTCGACGCCCTCGGCGACTACGTCGAGCGACAGCGCCCGGGACATCGCGATGATCGTCTCGGTGATCGCTGTGTCGCGCGGCTCGTTGCCGAGCCCGTCGACGAACGAGCGATCGACCTTCAACACGTCGAGCGGCAGCCGCGTCAGGTAGCTGAGCGACGAGTAGCCGGTGCCAAAGTCGTCGAGCACGAGTCGCACGCCGAGCGCCTTGAGCGCCTGGAGGATCTCCGACAGCGCATCCGCGTCACGGACCATCACGGTCTCGGTGATCTCGAGGCTGAGGCAGCCGGGATCGAGCCCGGTGCTGGCGAGCGCAGCGGCGACGACGTCGGGCAGGGTGCGCCGGGCCACCTGAACGGCCGAGAGGTTCACCGACATCGCGATCGGCGCCGAGTCCGGCCTCGCCGCGTACCACTCGGCGGCCTGGCGGCAGGCGTTCTCCAACACCCACCGGCCGATCGGCTCGATCAGCCCGTTCTCCTCGGCGATCGGGATGAACTCCGACGGCGGGATCTCGCCGCGGTCCGGGTGACGCCAGCGCAGCAGCGCCTCCACGCCGACGATCGAGAGGTTCTTGAGCGACACGACCGGCTGGTACTCGAGCCGGAGTTGATCGCGCTCGAGGGCGCGGCGCAGATCGTTCTCCATGCGCAGGCGCGCGATCGCCCGTCCGCGCATGCCCTCGTCGAAAACCTCGTACCGGGCGCGCCCTCGGTCCTTGGCGCGGTACATCGCCGCGTCCGCGTCGCGGATCAGCTCATCCGCGCGCTCGCCACCGGTGGCGAGTGCGATTCCGATGCTGGTCGTGACGAAATGCTCGCTTCCCGAGAGCACGAACGGCCGCGCGAACGTGGCCGCGATCCGCTCCGCGGTGTCGATGGCGTCGCGCTCGGAGGCGATGTCCTCGAGCAGGATGCCGAACTCGTCGCCGCCGAACCGCGCCACCGTGTCGCTCCCCCGCAGCGCGTGCTTGAGGCGAGGCGCCGCGGCCGCCAGCAGCTCGTCTCCGACGTGATGCCCGAGGCTGTCGTTGACCAGCTTGAAGTGGTCGAGGTCGAGGAACAGGATCGCGGCCAGCGACCGCTGTCGGCCGAGACGAACGAGCGCATGCTCGAGGCGGTCGACGAACAGCACCCGGTTTGGGAGCCCGGTCAGCGGATCGTGCACGGCCCGTTCGCGGATCGCGTCCTCGACCGCCTGGCGCTCGAGCGCGTCGGCCAGCACGTTGGCCAGCGACTGGAGGAAGTCGACGTCGCGCGGCGCGAAGCCGCGGGGGCGCATCGACTGGACGACGAGAACCCCAAACGGCCCCCGCGAACCGCCCTCGATCTTGACCGACATCCCGGACGCGGTCCGGCGGCCGCGAAAGCTCGGTTGCGCGAAGCGGCGCTCGGCGTCCCAGTCCTCGACCACCACCGGCGTTCCGTGCAGCAGCGTGTATCCCGCTTGCGATCCCTCGCCGGCCGGGTAGCGAAGCGTTCCGATCTCGGTGTCCGGCCAACCGATCCCGCTGCGCAGGATCAGGCTGTCCTCGTCGGCGAGGAACTCCCACACCGCCGAGATCTCGGCGCCGAGCATGCGGGCGGCCCCGTTAACCGCCTCGGCCATCAGGTCGATCGTGCTCGCTCCCTCCAGGGCGTGCTCGCCGAGCAGCGCCACCGCCGCTTGCTGGGCCGCGCGTCGCTCGAGCTCGTCCTCAACCGCCTTGCGATCGGTGATGTCGTACAGCATCCCGTGCCAGCGGAGCTCGCCGTCCTCGGCCCGCGCGAGTACGGCGTCGTCGCGGATCCAGACCGTTCGTCCGTCGCGACGCACCATCCGGTACTCGATGGGCGGATCCTCCGGCTTGCCGGTAAGACCATTCTCGCGCGCCAGGACCCAGTCGCGGTCCTCGGGATGCAGCCGCTCGGCCCACAGCTCGGGAGCCGCGCACCATTCCGCGGCGGTATAGCCGAGGATCTGCTCGATCTGGGGGCTTGCGTAGTGCCACCGCCCGTCGCCGCCGGTGTCCGCAACGTAGATGATCGCGGGGACCCGCTCGAGCAGCTTCGGGTACTCCGAAGCGGCGATCCCGAATCCTTGCGCCTTCATAAGTGGCGCTCCAGGCACGCTGCCGGTGTCGCTGTCGCCGACCATGTCCCCTGCTAATCGGCATTCTTCGCGCTATCGATAGGCGCGCTGGACGCTTTGCCTGCAGGCGTACACCGGTTGCGGTAGCCGCCGGCCGGCCCGGCAGCGTCGCGAGCCCACCTACGGGGACGACCGCTACAGCGCCTCGAACACCGCCACCCCGTCGCAGTCGCGCTCGGCGACGTGCGCGGCTTCGACCAGCAGATCCAGGTGTCCGAGCACCTCAGACAGCGTCAAATACGCCTGCGTGACCGCCACGTTCCCCCACATTCGAAGCGCGATCTCGTGGGCGGTGAGCGGCTGGGCGTCCAGGATGTGCAGGATTCGGTCCGCCCGCCGGCGATGCATTCGCAACCGCTCGTCGATCAGCTGAGCGTGCTCGAGGATTGGGTCTCCGTGCCCGGGCAGGACCAGTCGGGCGGGCAGCTCGCGGGTGAGGCGCATCGAGTCGATGTACTGGAGGAGCGCGCGGGGGCGGGGTTGATCGGGGCCGCCCGATAGCGGCCGGGAGACGAGCGGATTGGAAGAGATGTTGGCGAGCAGGTGGTCGCCGGCGATCAGCATCTCGCGATCCGCGTCCGAGAAGATCGTGTCCGATGGGCTGTGGCCGGGCCGGTGATAGATCTTGAGCGTCCGGTCCCGGAGCTCGAGAGCGTCGCCGTCGCGCAGCTCGCGCGTCACCTGCCCGCTCGATCCAAACGCTCGGAACGCCGCCGCCAGCGACCCGAGCACCGTCGCCAGATCGTCGGGCACCCCGTGCCGGCGCATGAGGCTCTGCGCGAACTCGTCGTCCGCCGCCGCGCTGTGCGACCAGTCCGCCAGGTACGGGCCGAGCAGGTGAAACGACGCGACCTCGGCCCCGGAGCGGCGGGCCAGGATCTCGAGCAGCCCGAGGTGGTCCATGTGCTGGTGGGTGAGCACGATCAGCTCGAGGTCCTCGATCCGCCGTCGGTGGGCGGCGAGCGCGCGCTCGAGGTCGTCTAGGGACTTGCCCGAGTTCGGCCCGGTGTCGATCAGCGTGAGCGGCTCGTCCTCGATCAGGTAGCAGTTGACGCGGCCGACCAGGAAAGGGGTTGGAAGCGCGATCCGGTGGATCCCGGCCCGCTGCGCCAGCGCCAGAGCGTCCTCGGCGCTGGTGGCGCGCCGGTCTGGCGTCGTCACGACCGGATCACTGCCAGCACCTCGTCACGCCGACGTTCCATCTCTTTGTGTGAGCGCAGTGACTCCAGGCACAGACGAAGCAGCGGCTCGGTGTTCGACGGGCGGACGTTGAAGTGCCAGTCCTCGTACTCGACCGAGATGCCGTCCAGGCGGTACTGCCTGCCGTCTTCGTAGCGGGAGGCGAGCTCTCCCATCTTCGCGTCCTGATCGGTGACCTCGGAGTTGATCTCGCCCGAGATGAAGTAGCGCGACCGGTATGGCTCGAGCAGCTCGGACATACGCACGCCCCGGGCGGAGAGCAGTTCCAGAATCAGCAGCGCCGGGATCGTTCCCGAGTCCGCGCAATAGAAGTCGCGGAAGTAGTAGTGGCCGGACACCTCGCCGCCGAAGATCGCGCTCTCCTCGCGCATCCTGGTCTTGAAGAACGCGTGTCCGACACGGTTCATCAAGGCCCGGCCGCCGGCCTGCTCGGTTGCGTCTGCCACCGCCCGGCTGGCGCGGACGTCGTACAGGATCGTCCCGCTCGGATGCTTGCTCAGCATCGACTCGGCCAGCAGCGCGGTCAGGAAATCGCCATCGACGAACGACCCGCGGTCGTCGATGAAGAAGCAGCGGTCTGCGTCACCGTCCCAGGCGATGCCGAGGTCCGCTTTCTGGCGGACTACTTCGCGCATGATGAACTCGCGGTTCTCGGGGAGCAGCGGATTGGGCTCGTGGTCGGGAAAGTGACCGTTGGGCTCCCAGTAGGTCTCGACGAGGTCCAGCCCCAGTTCCCGGAGCAGCGGGCCGGCCATCGGTCCCGCCATGCCGTTGCCTCCGTCGACGACCACGCGCATCGGCTTCACGGTGTCGGGCTCGATGAACTGGAGTGCGGCCGTCTGGAACTCCTCGTACAGGGGGACGTGTTCCACGGAGCCGCCGCCGGGCGCGCCGTCGAGGCCGGCTTCGATCTTCGCCCGAAGCTCGCCGATCCCGGCGTCGCCCGAGAGAGCGATCGCGCCCCGCCTGACCAGCTTCGCGCCGGTATAGCGCTTGGGGTTGTGAGAGGCGGTGCACATCAGGCCGCCGTCGAGGTCACGCGAGCCGACGAGGTAGTAGAGCATCTCGGTCCCGACCTCGCCGGCGTCCAGCACGGTCGCTCCCTCGGCGCACATCCCGTGGCAGTACGCGCTCGCTAGCTCGGGCGCGGTCAGGCGCATGTCCCGTCCCAGCCCGAGGCGCAGTTCCGTCGTCGGCTTGTCCTCGAGCTCGGCGATGACCCGAGCAAACGCCCGGCCGATCAGTCCGGCAGCGCCGGCGTCGATGTCGGTGCCGTACAGGCCGCGGATGTCGTAGGCCTTGAAGATCCCCGGACGGGCGATGGTGCTCACCGCGGCTGATGCTACCCACGGGAGGCTCGGGGAATAATGCGAGCGCTGTGCACGCGGACAAGCCAACCGTCGTGATCCTGTGCGGCGGTCGCGGCACCCGTCTGCAGGAGCGCGGCTCGTCCTTACCCAAGCCTCTCGTGGAGATCGCCGGCCGCCCGATCCTGTGGCACGTGATCAATATCTACCTGGCCCAGGGGTTCCGGCGCTTTGAGCTGCTGACCGGCTACCGCGGCGAGCAGGTTGAGGCGTTCGTGGCCGGCGAGAGCTGGCCGGTCGGTGCCCAAATCAGGTGCCTCGAGACCGGCATCGACACGCCGACCGGCGGGCGCGTCCATCTGGCCGCGGCCGTGCTCGACGGGGACCGGTTCTGCCTCGCGTACGCCGACGGGGTCGCCGACGTCGACCTCGGCGCGCTGCTCGCTCATCACCGCGAGCACGGCGCCGCCGCGACGATGGCGGTGGTCCAGCCCCGTCTCCCGTTCGGCGTGGCGCGCCTGGGCGGCGACGGGTCCGTCCTCGGGTTCACCGAGAAACCGCGGAGCGATCTTTGGGTGAACGCCGGTTTCTTCTGCTTTGAGCGTTCCGCGCTCAGCGTGCTCGAACCCGACAGCGTGCTCGAGCGCGAGCCGCTCGAGCGGTTGGCGGCGGCCGGGCAGTTGCGCGCGTTCCGCCACGAGGGCTTCTGGGAGTGCATGGACACCTACAAGGATGCGATCACGCTCAACGACCTGTGGGCCGAAGGCCGCGCGCCGTGGAAGCTGTGGGAATGAACCCCTCGGTGCTGGTGACCGGGGCGGACGGCCTCGTGGGCGCGTGGCTGGTCAAGGCGCTGCTCGAGCACGGCGCGCGAGTGGTCGTGATCCGTCGGGACGCGCCGGCGGTGTCCGCTCTGGCGCAGCTCGGGCTCACGGGCTCGGTCGACGTCGTCAACGGCGACATCTGCACGGACGGCCTGGTCGGCCGCGTGCTGGGCGAGTACCGAGTCGACAGCGTCTTCCATCTCGCGGCACAGACTCAGGTCGGGCCCGCCAACCGGTCGCCGGTGCCGACCTTCGAGACGAACATCCGCGGGAGCTGGCTGGTCCTCGAGGCCTGCCGGCTGCACGAGGTACAGCGGGTCGTGGTCGCCTCCTCGGACAAGGCCTACGGCCATCGGTCGGACCTGCCCTACCGAGAGACCCACGCCCTCCAGCCGGTGTATCCCTACGACGTCTCCAAGGCCGCCTGTGACACGCTCGCTCGCTCGTACTGGCACACGTTCGAGCTGCCGGTGGCGGTTACGCGGTTCGCGAACGTCTACGGCGGGGGAGATCTGAACCGTGCCCGACTCATCCCGGAGACCGTGTGCGCCGCCCTCGCCGGCGAGGCACCGGTCCTGCGCTCGGACGGCTCGCCCCAGCGCGACTTCCTGTACGTGGAGGACGCCGTGGACGCGTATCTGGCGATCTGGGCGGCACTCGGGCGCGAGAAGGGCCGCGGCGAGGCGTTCAACGCGGGCGGCGGAAAGCCTTATCGCGTGCTCGAGGTGCTCGAGCTGATCTGCCGGCTGGCCGGTGCCTCCGTCGTGCCCGATATCCGCGGCGACGGGGTGCCGCACGGCGAGATCGACCGCCAATGGGTCGACTCGACCAAGCTGCACGAGCTGACTGGGTGGCGCCCGAAGGTCTCGCTCGAGGAGGGGCTGCGGCGGACGATCGAGTGGTACCGCGAGCACCCGGCGGCCCGGACACGCTGATGTGGCATCCCGAGTGCGGCCCGCGTCACGAACGGCTGGCACCTGGGGAGCACCCGGATGGTCGGCGGCGCGTGAGCGGACCCGAGGCACCCGAAATCCCTGCATAACGCTTAAACTGAATACGCATGTCTGGGCACTCCAAATGGGCTTCGATCAAGCACAAGAAGGCCGTCGTTGACGCGCGGCGGGGCCAGCACTTCACGAAGCTGGCGC
>Ga0187777_10002774_pt1 | contig 11154 bp, 7 predicted proteins | sample 1015_Q2_SP5_10_M_FD_132416 | JGI IMG/M metagenome (GOLD analysis project Ga0187777, IMG submission 132416) | Tropical peat soil microbial communities from peatlands in Department of Meta, Colombia - 1015_Q2_SP5_10_MG | ecosystem: Environmental > Terrestrial > Soil > Wetlands > Peat | place...
ACAGGTCCTGGACCTCGGGCAGCACGCCCGCGGTGTAGGGGCCACCCTTGACCGCGATGATGGCCAGGCGGGTCGCCGCGTTGCCGGAGGGACCGAGCCCGCCGAACACCAGGCCCTTGAGCTTGCCCTGCGGCCACGCCGAGAAGAGCGCGGCGCGCTCCATCGTGCGGATGCGGACCCGGATGCCGACCGCGGCCAGGTAGCCCGCGATGGCCTCGCCGGTGGCATCGTAGGGCGGAGCGACGGTGAGGTCACCGCCGTCGAGCCCGCGAGGGAAGCCGGCCTCGGCGAGCAGGCGCTTGGCCCGGGCGGGGTCGTAGGGATCGGGCTCGATCGGCAGCGCGAACTCGAGCCCGCGCGGGACCATGTTGCCGGTGATCCCGGCGAAGCCGAGCTGTTCGGCCTCGTTGAGGGCGCGGCGATCGATGGCGAGGCTCGCGGCGCTGCGCACCCGCTGGTCCTGCCACGGCGAGCCCGGCTCCCACTGGCTGCGGAAGTCGATGAAGAAGATCGTGTTGCTGCGGACCGCGGTGAGGCGCAGCCCGGGCGTGCGGCGCACGTCCTCGGCGATGGGCCCGTTGAGGAAGTACGCCACGTCGACGTCACCGCGCTTGAGCGCGGCCGCGCGTGTGGTCTCGTCCGGGAGGCTGCGGAGGACCAGGCGCTTGACGGCCGGGACCTTCCGCCAGTAGCCGTCGAAGGCCTCGAGCGTCAGCTCCACGCCCGGGTTGAACGAGACGACCCGGTAGGGGCCTGCGCCGATCGGTGCCTTCTTGAAGGCCTCGTCGCCCACCTGCTCGACGTACTTCTTCGGCACGATCCAGCCCACGCTGGTCGCGGTGGTGCCGTAGTAGGTGATGAAGTCGGGCCAGGGCTCCTTGAGGTGGAACTGGATGCGCCGCGAATCGACGATCCGGATCTCCTGGACGTGCTCGTGGAGCGCGGCCGCGTTGGCGCCGCGGTAGCGCTCGAACGAGAACTTCACGTCCTCCGGCGTCACCCGCTCGCCGTTGTGGAAGCGCGCACCCGCGCGCAGCGTGAAGTCGTACACGAGCCCGTTCGGCGAGAGCGTCCACGACTCCGCGAGGCTCGGCGAGCTCAGCCCTCCCGGCATCGGCTTCAGCAGCGCGTCATGGACCGCGTAGAGCGTGAGGAACGGCGTGATGGAGCCTTCGCTCTCGGCCGGATCGAGCCAGCGGGGCGCCAGCGTGAAGTGCACCGCCCAGGTCATCTGGCCCGTCGGCGCCGGGGCAGGCCCCGGCGCGGCCCCGGCCGTGGCGAGCCACGTCTGGAGCGCGAAGCCGACGAGCACCACAACGAACCGTCGCATGGCAGCCCTCCCGGGCAGGCGCCGGGCCGATGATATAATCCGCGCGCTCAGCCCACAAGGTGATACGAGCCCGCGAGGCGGAGCCCACGGAAAGAGAGGCCGCGATGAAGACATTCCGGCTCTACACTGGCCCGGACGGGCAGTCCCACGTCGAACCGATCGACCTCGGCAAGACCCTGGCGTGGACCAAGGGGCTCGCCACCACCCAGATCTCGTTCCGCGAGAGCCCGGTGGGCAACTTCATCGACTGGCATCCGGCGCCACGTCGTCAGTTCGTGATCATCCTCTCGGGCCAGCTCGAGATCGGGCTCGGCGACGGCTCCAAGCACCTGTTTGGCCCCGGCGATGCGCGGCTCGTCGAGGACGTCACCGGCAAGGGCCACACCACGCGGGTGCACGGCAACCAGCCCTGCCTCACCGCCACCATCCCGCTCGCGGAGCAATAGCCATGGCCACCAAGATCCTCTTCGCGCCCCGTCAGTCCGACGCGGTCCTCGAGATCGCGCGCGCGCTCACGCCCGCCGGCTTCGAGCTGTTGATCACCGACTTCGGCACCCCCGAGTTCTACGCGGCGGCCGGCCAGGCCGAGTTCTACCTGGGCCTCGCCCGACAGATGGGCGGCGAGTTCTTCCGCTCGGCCCCCCGGCTCAAGCTCGTGCAGCTCCTCTCCGCCGGGTACGACCGGGTGGACATCGAGGCCGCGCGCAAGGCGGGCGTGCCGGTCGCCAACAACGGCGGCGCCAACGCGATCGCGGTGTCCGAGCACACGCTGATGCTGATGCTGGCCGTGCTCAAGCGCGTGGTGCGGTTCCACAACGACGTGGTGGCGGGCAAGTGGCGGGTCGGCGGCTTCGACGACCAGCGGGTCTACGAGCTGTCGCGCAAGACGCTCGGCATCGTGGGGCTCGGCAACATCGGCAAGAAGGTGGCGCGACGCGCGGCCGCCTTCGACATGACCGTGCAGTACTACGACATCGCGCGCCTGACCGAGGCCGAGGAGGACGCCCTCGGCGTCCGCTTCGTGCTGCTCCCCGAACTGCTCCGCACCTCCGACGTGGTGAGCCTGCACGTGCCGCTCGACGACTCCACCCGGCACCTGCTGGGCGCGCGCGAGTTCGCCCAGATGAAGCCGGGCGCGATCCTGGTCAACACCTGCCGCGGGCCGGTGGTCGACGAGGCCGCGCTCTACGCCGCGCTCAAGGGCGGACAGGTCGCGGCGGCCGGGCTCGACGTGATGGTGGAGGAGCCGCCGGCCAAGGATCATCCGTTGTTCTCCCTGCCGAACGTGACGCTGACGCCCCACTCGGCCGGGCCGACGTGGGAGAACTGGACCGCGCGCTTCCGCAACGGCTTCGACAACATCCAGCGGGTGGCCGCGGGCCGCGCGCCCAAGTGGGTGATCCCCGATCTCCAGCAGCAGCCATGAAGCGCCGCGCGTTCCTCGCGGCCGGCGCCGCCGCCGCCGCCGGGCTCGAGGGCATCCTCGCCTCGCGCCGCGCGCCCGCGTTCGCCCAGCCGGTCCGCATCCACCTGCTGCACTGGCCGGACTTCATCCCCGAGGGCGACGTCGAGCTGCGCCGGCAGATCGCCGAGTACAACCGGCAGATGAAGACCGACGTCTTCATGGAGAACATCAACGGCAACGACCTGCAGCCGCGCATCACCGCGGCCATCCAGACCGGGGCGGGCCCCGACATCATCTTCATGCTTCACAACTGGCCGCACCTCTACGCCTCGTCGCTGGCCGACGTGAGCGACCTCTGCGAGTGGAAGGGCAAGGACCAGGGCGGCTACTACGGCCAGTCGGAGGCGGCCGCGCGCGACGGCAGCCGCTGGCTCGCCCTGCCCTACGGCATCGTCGGCAACCAGATCGCCTATCGCCGGTCCTGGTTCGCCTCGGTCGGGGCGACCCAGCCGCCGAAGACGCTCGAGGAGTGGCGGCGCATCGGCTCCGCGCTCAAGAAGAAGGGCAAGCCGATCGGCCAGACCCTGGGGCACACCTACGGCGACGCCCCCACCTTCACGTATCCCTTGCTGTGGACCTTCGGCGGCATGGAGACCGACGCGAGCGGCAAGAAGGTGGCGATCAACTCCAAGGGGACGATCGAGGCGGTGAAGTGGATGGTGTCCTTCTGGAAGGACGCCTGCGACGAGGGCGGACTCGGCTGGGACGACACCTCGAACAACCGCGCGTTCCACTCGGGAGAGCTCAGCTCGACGCTCAACGGGGCCTCGATCTACATCTTCGCCAAGCGCAATCCCGAGAAGATCAAGGACGAGAGGGGGGAGCCGATGTTCCGGGACATCGGCCACTTCGTCTACCCCGACGGACCCGCGGGCAAGACCCCGACCTACCACCTGGTCTCCTCGCACGCGGTGATGAAGTACAGCAAGAACGTGCAGGCGGCCAAGGAGTTCCTGAAGCACATCCACTCCAAGGAGCAGTTCGGCAAGTGGTTCGAGATCGACTACGGCTTCAACGTGGGCTCGACGACCTACTGGGAGAGCCATCCCCTGTGGAACACGATCGACGAGGCGATGAAGCCGTATCGCTACACCGGCCGCGGCACGCGCATGATCGGCTACGCGGGCCCGGCCAACGCCCGGGCGGGCGAGGTCTACTCCAAGTACGTGATCACCGACTTGTTCGCGAAGGCGGTGCAGGGGATGAAGCCGGAGGACGCGGTGGCGTGGGCCGAGGGCGAGCTCAGGCGCGTCTACGAGTCGTGAAGATCCTCTTCGCGCCCAACCTCATCGTCTCCGGCCTCGACGAGGCCGACCGCGCGCGCATCCTGCAGGCGGCGGGCCCCGGCGCCCGCATCGTGGAGGTGCGCGACCGGGCCGCCCAGCGTCGGGAGCTGCCCGACACCGACGTCATCTTCGGCCGCGTGCATCCCGAGCTGTTCTCGCTGGCCACGCGCCTCGTCTACTACCACTCGATCGGCGCCGGCGTCGACAGCATCCTGACCCCCGAGCTGATCAACCGCGACGTGCCGCTGGCCAGCGAGAAGGGCGAGGTGGGCATCCACCTCGCCGAGCACGCCTTCGCGCTGCTCCTCGCCCTGACCCGCGGGCTCCACACCGCGATCCGCACGCCGGACTACGAGCTGCGCGAGCCGATCCGCGTGCACCAGCGCGAGCTGTACGAGCAGACCATGGGCGTCGTGGGCTTCGGCGGCACCGGACGCGCGGTCGCGCGGCGCGCGGTGGGCTTCGGCATGCGCGTGCTCGGCCTCGACATTGAACGGGTCGATCCTGAGGTGGGAGTGGAGGCGATCTTGCCCGCGGATCGGCTCGCCGATCTGCTGGGCGCCTCCGACGTGGTAGTGATCGGGCTGCCGCTCACCAAGGCGACCCACCACCTGTTCACCCGCGAGCGCTTCCGGCAGATGCGCCGGACCGCGATCCTGATCAACGTCACCCGCGGGGAGATCGTGCGCGGGGAGGACGTCCTGCCCGCGCTCGAGGAGGGGCTGATCTGGGGCGTGGGCCTCGACGTGACCGACCCGGAGCCGCTGCCGAAGGGGCACCCCCTGTGGAGCCACCCGCGCGCGATCGTCACGCCGCACACCGCGGGCGGGTCGCCCCGCCGGGCCGGACGCGTGATCGCGACGTTCTGCGAGAATCTCAGGCGCATGCGCGACGGCCGGCCCCTCCTCGCTCTTATCGACAAGCAGAAGGGCTACTAGCCGAAGCGGCCGGCGCCGGGGAGGCCGGGATGCGCCTCTGACCACGACCCGCCTCCACGTGTTCCGCGGGCAGCGGTTCCCAATCCAGTAGCGTGGGGCTTCGTTCTCGCGGCGGCGGGAAACGGGTCACCCGGCCCACCCCGGCCCCCCCGGCGCCGGCCGCTCCCGCTAGGGGCCGGACACGACGAGGCTGACCAGCCGGCCCGGCACGTAGATCTCGCGCGTCGGCGCCCGCCCGGCGAGCGCGCGCTGGATCCCGGGCTCGGCGCGCGCGGCCGCGATGACCGCCGCCGCGCTCGCGTCGACGGGGACCTCGACCTGCCCGCGCACCTTGCCTCCGACCTGCACCGCGATCACCATCGTCTCACGCGCGAGCTTCGCCTCGTCGTGGGCGGGCCACGGCTCGTACGCGATCGTCCGTGAATGCCCGAGCCGCCACCACAGCTCCTCGGCGAGATGCGGAGCGAACGGGGACAAGATCTTCACGAACGTCTCGAGCCACTCCCGCGGGACGGCCGGCGCCTTCGTGGCTTCGTTGACGAAGACCATCATCTCGGCGATCGCGGTGTTGAACCGGAGATCGGTGATCGACTGGGTCACCTTCTTGATCGCGGCGTGCAGCGCGCGCTCGAGGTCCCGGTCCGGGGGCGGGGCGACGACGCCGAGCGGCTTCGACGGAGCCTCGTGAGGCCCGGCGATCAGGCGCCAGACGCGATCGAGGAACCGCCGCGTGCCTGCGACCCCCGCGGCCTCCCACTCGGTGCCCTCCTCGAGCGGCCCCATGAACAGCTCGTAGAGCCGCATCGCGTCGGCCCCGTACGCCGCGCAGATGTCGTCCGGGTTGACGACGTTGTACTTCGACTTCGACATCTTCTCGATCGCGACGGTGACTCGCTCGTCGGTTCCCTCGAGATACCAGACGCCGTCCCGCTCCTCGACCTCGTGCTCGTGACGGTACCTGCCGCGCGCGTCCCGGAATGATCGGCGGTGGATCATTCCCTGGTGGAACAGGCGCGGGAACGGCTCCCGGGTGGAGACGAGCCCGGCGTCGTAGAGGACCTTCTGCCAGAAGCGCGCGTAGAGCAGGTGCAGCGTGGCGTGCTCGGCGCCCCCCACGTAGAGGTCGACCGGCATCCAGTACCGCTCCTCGGCGCGATCCCAGGCGACGTCGTCACGCTCGGGCGAGAGGAAGCGCAGGTAGTACCAGCAGGACCCCGCCCACTGGGGCATCGTGTTGGTGTCGCGACGCGCCGGCTGCCCGGTCTCGGGGTCGCTCGTCTCCAGCCAGTTCCGGGCCCGGGCGAGCGGGGGCTGACCGTCGGGCGTCGGCCCGTATCGCTCGATCGCGGGCAGCCGGACCGGGAGCTGGTCCCGGGGCACGCACTTCACGGTGCCGTCGGCCAGCTCGATGGTCGGGAACGGCTCCCCCCAGTACCGCTGGCGCGAGAAGAGCCAGTCGCGCAGCCGGTAGGAGACGGCGCGCTCGCCCCGTCCGCGGGCCTCGAGCCAGGCGATCATCCGCTCGCTCGCCGGCTCGACGTGCAGCCCGTCCAGGAACTGGCTGTTCACGTGCGGGCCGTCGCCGGTGTACGCCTCGAGGTCGACGTGGCCCCCGGCCACGACCTCGAGGATCGGCAGGCCGAACGTCCTGGCGAACGCCCAGTCGCGCTCGTCGTGGGCGGGGCACGCGAAGATCGCCCCGGAGCCGTAGCTCGCCAGCACGTAGTCCGCGAGCCAGACCGGGATGTGCGCGCCGTTGACCGGGTTGACCGCGTGGGCCCCCGTCGCCACGCCGGTCTTGGGGCCGGTCGCGGCCTCGGCGGTGCGCTCGCGGTCGCTGCGGCGGGCGGCTCGTTCACGGTAGGCGGCGACCGTCGCGCGCTGGGCGGGCGCGGTGATCCGGTCCACGAGCGGATGCTCCGGGGCGAGCACGAGGTAGGTGCCGCCGAAGAGCGTGTCCGGGCGCGTGGTGAACACGGTGACGGACAGGTCGTCGTGCTCGACGAGGTCGAACGTCACGTTCGCGCCCGGTGACCTGCCGATCCAGTCACGCTGCATCTTCAGGGTGCCGACCGGCCAGTCGAGGCCGTCGAGATCCTCCAGCAGCCGGTCGGCATAGGCGGTGATGCGCAGCATCCATTGCGTCATCAGCCGCTTCTCGACCGGGTCACCGGTCTCGATGTACCGGCCGTCGTGGACCTCCTCGTTGGCCAGCACGGTCCCGAGGGCCGGGCAGAAGTTGACCGCCACCCGCGCGCGATAGGCGAGCCCCCGCTCGAATAGAAGTTCGAAGATCCACTGGGTCCACCGGTAGTAGCGGGGATCGCTGGTCGTCAGCTCGCGTGACCAGTCGTAGGAGAGGCCGAGCATCCGGAGCTGGCTCTTGAACGTGGCGGCGTTTCGCTCGGTGATCGTGGCCGGATCCGCCCCGTCCCGCTCGGCCCGCCGCTCGGTGGGAAGCCCGAAGCTGTCCCAGCCCATGACGCGCAGGACGTTGAAGCCCATCATCCGCTTGGCGCGGGCGACGACGTCGGTGGCCGTGTAGCCCTTTGGATGGCCGACGTGGAGGCCGTCGCCGGAGGGATAGGGGAACATGTCCAGCACGTAGTACTTCGGCCGCGTGCGGTCGGTGGGGGTCGCGAAGGTCTTCTCGCGCTCCCAGAATTCCTGCCACCGCCGATCGATCGTGGTGTGGTCGTACCCCGCCATCGGCGGCGCCTCGTGGATCGGAGCCAGCCGGCGGCTAGATCACGATCGAGGCGATGTCCACCGACGAGCGCACGCCCTCGACCACGACGATGCCGGACTCGGTGACGTGGTGGCGCCGCTTGTCCAGCTCGAGGTCGTAGCCGATCTCGGTCCCCTCGGGGATCCGCACGTTCTTGTCGAGGATCGCCCGGCGGATCCGAGCGCGCCGCCCGATGTCGCAGTTGTCGAGGATCACCGAGTTCTCGACGACCGCGCCGGTGTGCACCCGCACGTGGCGGCCGAGCACCGAGTTCCGCACCATGCCGCCGGAGAGGATGCAGCCTCCCGAGACGGTCGAATCGATGGCTTGGCCCCGGCGACCGTCGTCGTCGAACGTGAACTTGGCGGGCGGGTCGGCGTAGCTCGCGGTCCGGAGCGGCCACTCGCGGTTGTAGAGGTTCAGTGCGGGGCTCACCGCCCGCAGGTCCATGTGGGCCTCGTAGTAGGCGTCGAGGGTGCCGACGTCGCGCCAGTAGGCGGGCGCGCCCATGGACTCGCCCGGGATCTGGTTGGACTGGAAGTCGTAGGCGAACATGTCCAGACGATTCACCAGGGACGGCAGGATGTCGCGGCCGAAGTCGTGGGCGCTGCTCTCGCGGGCCGCGTCGGCGTGCAGCTCGCGCAGCAGCGTGCGGGTGGAGAAGATGTAGTTGCCCATCGAGGCGAAGACGCGGTCCGGGTCGCCGGGGATGGTCGGCGCGTCCGCGCGCTTCTCGTGGAAGCCGATGATCTGCCCGTCCCGCGCGGTCTCGATCACCCCGAAGTCGGCCGCGAAGCGTCGGTCCACCGGGATCGCGGCCACCGTGATCTCGGCGCGCTTGTGCTCGTGGTATTCGACCATGCTCGAGATGTTCATCCGGTAGATGTGGTCGGCCCCGAAGATCGCCACCAGATGTGGGTCGGACTGCTCGATCAGGTTCGCGTTCTGGTAGATGGCGTCGGCGGTGCCCCGGTACCACGTCTCACCCGCCGAGCGCATCTGGGCCGGCACCGGGATGATGAACTGATCCTTCAGGAGACCCCCGAACTGCCAGCCGTCGGAGAGGTGCTGGAGCAACGACTGGCTCTTGAACTGGGTCAGGACGTAGATCGAGTGGATGCCCGAGTTGATGAAGTTGCTGAGCACGAAGTCGACGATGCGGTACTTGCCGCCGAACGGCACCGCCGGCTTCGCGCGCTCCTTCGTCAGCGGGTAGAGGCGCGTGCCCTTGCCGCCGGCCAGGACGATCCCCAGGACGCGCAGCCTCACCGCGCTGCTTCCTCCGGCCGGCGGCTCACGCGCTCGTCAAGGCCTCACGCGTCCGACGACAGCCCCCGGTTGACCGCGCTGACCACCGCGCGGAGCGAGGCGGTCACGATGTTGCCGTGAATGCCCACGCCCCACCGCGGTCGCCCGTCGCCCACCCGGGTCTCGACGTAGGCCACCGCGGAGGCGTCGGCTCCTCCACCGATCGCGTGCTCGGCGTAGTCGAGCACCGACACCGCGATGCCCCCGTCCCGCCGGAGCGCGTCGACGAAGGCCGCGATGGGCCCGTTGCCCGTCCCCTTCGCGATGCGCTCGGCCCCCGAGATCCGCAGCGGGGCCTCGATGGTGGTCTCACCCGACTCCCCGGCGGTGGTGACCGTCGGGTGGTGGGCCAGGGCGAGCGGCTGCTCGCGGGTGAGATAGGTCGTTTCGAAGGCCGACCAGATCTCGGCCGCGGTGATCTCGGTGCCGCTCTGCTCGACCATCTTCTGGATGACCGAGGAGAACTCGATCTGCAGCCGGCGCGGCAGGTCCAGGTTGTGCTCGAACTTCATGATGTAGGCCACGCCGCCCTTGCCGGACTGGCTGTTGACGCGGATGACCGCCTCGTAGCTCCGCCCCACGTGGTGCGGGTCGATCGGGAGGTACGGGACCTCCCAGAGGTCGTAGTCCTTGCCGAGCGCCTCGAAGCCCTTCTTGATCGCGTCCTGGTGCGAGCCGGAGAACGCGGTGTAGACCAGGTCGCCCACGTAGGGGTGACGCGGGTGGACGGGCAGCCGGTTGCAGTGCTCCGTGATGCGTCGGGCCGCGTCGATGTCCGAGAAGTCGAGCTTGGGGTCCACGCCCTGGCTGAACAGGTTGAGCGCGAGCGTCACCACGTCGACGTTGCCGGTGCGCTCCCCGTTGCCGAAGAGCGTGCCCTCGACGCGCTCGGCCCCCGCCTGCACCGCCAGCTCGGCGGCGGCGACCGCGGTGCCGCGGTCGTTGTGCGGGTGGAGCGAGAGGATCAGCGAGTCCCGCCGGCTCACGTGACGGAGAAACCACTCGATCTGGTCCGCGTAGATGTTCGGGGTGGCCATCTCAACGGTCGCGGGCAGGTTCAGGATCACCTTCCGCTCCGGCGTCGGCTGCCACACGTCCATCACCCGCTCGCAGATCTCCACCGCGAAGTCGAGCTCGGTGCCGGTGAAGCTCTCCGGGGAGTACTGGTAGTGCACGTCGGTCTCGGGGATGGTCTTGGTCAGCTCACGGCAGAGCTTGGCCGCGCTGACCGCGATGTCGATGATGCCGGCCCGGTCGAGGCGGAAGACCACGCGCCGCTGCAGCGTGGAGGTCGAGTTGTAGAGGTGCACGAGCGCCCGCGGGGCGCCGCGGAGCGACTCGTAGGTACGCTCGATCTGCTCGGGCCGCGCCTGGGTGAGCACCTGGATCATCACGTCGTCGGGGATCAGGTCCTCCTCGATGAGCAGGCGCACGAAGTCGAAGTCGGGTTGCGACGCCGCCGGGAAGCCGACCTCGATCTCCTTGAAGCCGCACCGCACGAGCAGGTCGAACATGCGCCGCTTACGCTCGGGATCCATGGGATCGATCAGGGCCTGGTTGCCGTCGCGCAGGTCCACGCTGCACCAGCGGGGGGTGCGGGTGATCACCCGGTTCGGCCACGTCCGATCGGGCAGCGGGATCGGGGCGAACGAGCGATAGAGGTGGAACGGCATCTGCGGCGGTGCGCCTGCCTTGCGAGCCATGAGTGCCTCCTGTTGGTGGAAACAAAAAAGCCTCTCCGAGACACCGAAGAGGCTTTGGGCGCGCGCCACGCGGGCGCGCGCCTACGTCAGTAGCAGGTTCTCGATATGGAATCCGACCGCGTTCATGTGCAGGGGATTGTCTCCGCGCGGACCCCGCTTGTCAAGCTTTCGCGCGGGGGCGCTAGAATGCGGGCGTGATTGCGCTCCGGGAGGTCAGCAAGCGCTTCGGGGCCACCGCGGCGCTCGACTCCGTGTCGCTCGAGGTGCGGCCCGGCACCACCCACGTGCTCCTGGGCTCGAGCGGGGCCGGCAAGTCCACCGTGCTGCGCCTGATCCTGGGCCTGGCCTCGCCCGATTCGGGCACGGTCCTGGTCGACGGCACCCCGGTTGGGTCCG
>Ga0187777_10002775_pt1 | contig 11152 bp, 10 predicted proteins | sample 1015_Q2_SP5_10_M_FD_132416 | JGI IMG/M metagenome (GOLD analysis project Ga0187777, IMG submission 132416) | Tropical peat soil microbial communities from peatlands in Department of Meta, Colombia - 1015_Q2_SP5_10_MG | ecosystem: Environmental > Terrestrial > Soil > Wetlands > Peat | place...
CCGTCTCGGCCTCGGCGCCAGACATCATCCTTCGGCTCGACGTCACGTACGGAGACGTGACCGTGGATCGTGCGCCCTCGGTCCAGGAGATCGGTCCGCCGGTGACGGCCTCGCCGTCGCCGCCCGCGACCCCGTGACCGCCAACCACGACACCCGACATCAAAAGAGGAAGGATGCCCAGATGACCCGCCATCCACTCGATCCCATCGCCTTCGTTGCCGGCGCGCTCTTCACCGTCGTCGGCGTCTTCGCGCTCTTCGGCGGCGACGCTTCCCGGATGAACGCGGGATGGATCTGGCCGGCAACGCTTGCGGTCGTCGGCCTGGCGCTGATGGCGGTCACCGCGCGATCGGCGGTCGTCCGTCAGCGAAAGGAACGGGACGACGCGGACCCCGTTCCCCCCTTGGACGACTGAGGGCCTCAGGCCGCGGAGCCCCGCTTCGCGGCCTCGGTCCGAGCCCCCTCGGCCCGAACGGTCTCGTCCGTGAGGACGCCCTGCATCCACATCGGCGCGCCGTCGCCGTCCGCCACCACCGATGCCGTGTCCCGAACTCGGATCCATGTTCCGTCGCGACGCCGCATGCGGTACTCCAGGTCCATCGGCGTCCGGCTCGCTCTGCTCAGAACCTCCTGCTGCATGATCCACAGGTGGTCCTGGGGGTGGACGTGCGAGCGGAACGGATTCGGATGAGCAAGCCATTCGGCCGGCGTGTAGCCGAGGAGCCGCTCGATGCCGGGACTCACGTACAGCCAGTCGCCGTCGCCGCCGAACTCGCACATGTACACGACGCCCGGCAGCTGCTCGACCAGGTTGCGGTATGCGGCCTTGGTCGCCTCGAGCTGATCCTCCGATCGCCGGCGCAGCTCGATGACCCACGCGACGAACAGACCGATGCCGATGTAGAAGAGCCCGCGCGTCATCCAGATCGACGGCGGCTCCCATAGATGGAGATGCGCATCGGCAGGCGTCAGCGGGCCGGCGATCAGCGTCGCGAGGGCCGCGGTGACGAGCGTCCCGGCCGGCCCGAGGAACATCGCCGCGACCAGGATCGGTATGTAGAACCAGTTCAAGGTGACCTTGTCGCTTCCGCCGGCCCATACCGTGAGCCACCAGCCAATCCCGAGCAGCGCAAGCACCGCGACGGCGGACAGGCTCCACCGGAGCCAGCCCTCTCCGGCGGCGCGGCGTGGCCCTATGCGAGCGAATACGTCCACGGACTCAGGTATCGGAGCGAGGGTTCCGAAGGTTGATCGTCCTGGGCATACCGGGCGCTCCGGTCGGAACTGCCATCAACGGACGCGACTTCCCTTGCGCTCGGGAGGTCCGTCTTGCATTATTTGCGTCCGCGAATCGGTTCGCGGACGCGGGAGCCATGGTCGGCTGACGCGTCCGGGGAGGAGCTGAGATGCGGCTTCACAAGGTAACGGTTGTCATCTTCGTCGCGGCGGCCGTCGCGGGCATGCTCGGCTCGCCCGCCGGGGCGAGCGTGACTCCGGCGTCGTGCGGTTCCTGGGCGGAACAGGTGAGCCCGAACCCCACGACCAACAGCTGGCTCAACGCCGCGTGGGCCGCGTCGGCGACCGATGTCTGGGCGGTGGGAGAGGGCACGACCGACGGCAGTCCGCTCATCGAGCACCTCACGCTGGCGGGCTGGGTCCTCGTGCCGGCCTCGCCCGACGCGAGCGGCATCGCCCTTTCCGGCGTCTCCGGATCCTCGGCGAGGTCGGTGTGGGCGGTGGGGCAGGAAGGGTTCATCGGGAGCCAGGCGGCCAGCTATCACTGGGACGGCACGTCGTGGACCAGGAAGCACGTCCCCAAGCTGAAGGACAGCGCGCTGTACGGCGTCAGCTCGTCGAAGTCGGCTGGAACGTGGGCCGTGGGCGGCTACTCGGCCGGCGGGAAGGCCGCCGCCCTGATCCTGCACCGCGTGGGAAGCACCTGGCAGCAGGTCCCGAGCGCCAGTCCCGGGAAGGGTCGGCTGCCGACGCTGTCGGCGGTCGACATGGTGTCCCCGACCCTCGGATGGGCGGTCGGCTCTTCCACCGACAAGGACGGCAACTCCTATCCGCTGATCGAGCAGTGGGACGGCTCCTCGTGGAGCATCGTCCCTCCCGACCCCGCCGTGCTCTATGGGACGCTCGAGGCGGTGCAGGCAGACGCCACGTCCGCGATGGTGGCCGGCTCGTTCGGAACCCAGTCGGGCGCCCTCGTCGAGTTGTGGGACGGATCCGCGTGGACGTCCGTGTCGACGCCGGCGCCGCAGTACACGCAACTCGACGCGATCGCGGGGAACCTGTCGGGGACCGACTGGGTCGTGGGCGGCGAGCCCGGCGGCTCCACCAACGTGATCCTCCAGGAGAGAGCCGGATCCTGGAAGCGGCAGTCGAGCCCCGACCCCGGGCCGGACAACGACTTCCTCTCGGGGGTCGCCGCCGCCGGAAGCCATGCGTGGGCGGTGGGCTCCTACCGCGACGGCATCGTCACCAGCACGCTCATCGTCCACAACTGCTGACGGGTGTGCTCGCGAGCACTCCGGGAGTCACTCTTGACTCGCCGTTCAGTTCACGGATACCCTCCGTCCTCTCACCTGGGGGACGCGCAACGTGCGTACCGAGAACCGCCCGCCGCTTGACCTCGCCCAGCCGGGCCGTTCCGGCACGATCCTCGACGCGATCGGGAACACGCCGCTCGTCGACGTCGAGGGCATCTGGGCGAAGCTCGAGTTCACGAACCCCTCCGGGTCGGTGAAGGCGCGCCTGGCAAAGTACGTGATCGAGCGCGCCGAAGCGGAAGGGCTGCTGCATCGCGGCGACACGATCGTGGAAGCGAGCAGCGGCAACACCGGCAACGCCCTTTCGATGGTGGCCGCTGTGAAGGGCTACAAGATGCTCGTCGTCATGCCGAGAGGGGTGAGCCGCGAGCGCGCCGCCATCTCCCGCGCGTTCGGCGCCCAGGTGCTCGAGATCGGCGACTTCCACGTCAACGACGCCCTCGCGAAGGCGGCCGAGCTGGGAGAGCGGCCCGGTTTCTTCGCGCCCGCCCAGTTCGAGTCGGAATGGAACGTCGTGGAGAACCGCGAGTGGCTCGGACCCGAGATCCTCTCGCAGCTGCCACACGGCTCGCTGCCCGACGCGCTCGTCTCGGGCGTTGGGACCGGCGGCACGCTCGTCGGCGTGGGACAGGCGTTTCGCGCCGCCAACCCCACGTGCCTGCTCGTCGCGCTCGAGCCGGCGGAATCGCCGACCATCGAGCGGGGCGAGGTCGGCAAGCACCTGCTGGAGGGAATCTCCGACGGGTTCGTGCCGGCGATCTACGAGCGGTACCGGGCGATGATCGACGAGGTCGTGCTGATTCCCAGCGAGGACGCTGTCCACGAGATGCGGCGCATCGCACGCACGCACGGCATGCTGGTCGGGCCGAGCAGCGGAGCGCACCTGCTCGCCGCACGCCGCATCCGGGACGAGCACCCCGAGCTGCGAACCGTCGTCGCGCTGTTCCCCGACGAAGGGGAGAAGTACCTCGGCGAGCCCGAGTTCTATGGGTGATGCCCCCACGCCCGGCACGGGAGGATTGCCGGGCGAGGTGGCCTCCGACATCGCAGCCGCATTCGAGGCGTACCGCAGCGGTTTCTCCGCGATCACGCGGCGCGCTCGCGACCGGTTTCGCCGGCAGGACTGGCACGGCGAGGTTGCCGATTCGGTGCTGCGCCTCGACCTGTACGGCCACACGGTCAACTCCATCGAACGTGAGGTGAGGTCGTCCCTGGGCGAGCGAACCACGGACGAGTCGCTCTGGACGGCGGCGCGGAGCGAGTACTCCTCGCTCGTCGCCCACCGGGACGACCGCGAGCTCGCCGAGACGTTCTTCAACTCCGTCACGAGGCGGATCTTCACGACGGTCGGCGTGGACCAGCAGATTGAATTCGTCGACAGCGACTTCGCCGAGCCGCCGCCCTCGTCGGCGCAGGGGGTGGCGCGGATCTACCGGGACGGGACGACGGCCGGATTGATCGAGGCCATCCTGCGCGACCCCTGGTTCGACGCCCCATATCGCGACCTGCGCGGCGACGCGGCGCTCGCGGCGGAACGGCTCGACCGATGGACAACGGAAACGGGCGGGGGCGGGCGGGCCGGCTCGTTCGACCAGGCTGAGCTCGTCCGCGCGCCCTTCTTCCGTCGCAAGGGCGCGTACCTCGTCGGGGCAGTGCGCGCCGGCGAGGTCGAGCTTCCCTTCGCGCTCGCATTCCTCAACACTCCCGACGGGGTCCTGGTCGACGCGGTGCTGACTGGCGAGAAGGACCTCTCGGTGCTGTTCAGCTTCACGCGCTCGCACTTCCACGTCGATGCCGGTCCCCCGGCGGAACTGGTCGCCTTCCTCAAGCGGCTGATGCCCGAGAAGCGGGTCGCGGAGCTGTACATCGCGATCGGGTTCCACAAGCACGGGAAGACCGAGCTGTACCGGGACCTGCTGCGACACCTGGAGACGACGACCGATCGATTCGAGCTCGCGCCCGGCACGCCGGGCCTCGTGATGATCGTGTTCACCATGCCGGGGTTCGACATGGTGGTGAAGGTGATCCGCGACCGCTTCCCGCCGCCAAAGTCGGTGACCCGCGACTCGGTCATGCGCAGCTACCGGATGGTGTTCCGGCACGACCGCGCGGGGCGCCTGGTCGAGGCGCAGGAGTTCGAGCACCTGGAGTTCGACCGTCACCGGTTCTCCGAGGAGGCGCTGGAAGAGCTTGCGGGGCAGGCCGGACGCACGGTCGAGATCGGAGACGATTGGGTCGTCCTGCATCACGCGTACGTCGAGCGGCGCGTCGAACCCCTGGACGTGTACGTGCGAACGGAGTCGGCGATGGCTGCGCGCGCGGCGGTCGTCGACATGGGACAGGCCGTCGAGGACCTCGCCGCGACGGACGTGTTCACGGGGGACCTGCTGCCCAAGAACTTCGGCGTGACGCGGCACGGGCGGGTCGTTTGCTACGACTACGACGAGCTGTCGTTGCTGTCCGATCTGAGTTTCCGCGCGATGCCGTCCTCGTCGTCCTACGACGACGAGTTCGGCGACGAGCCCTGGTTCGGCGTGACGCCGCTGGACGTCTTCCCCGAGGAGTTCCCGACGTTCATCGCGCTGCCACCTGATCTGAAGGAGCTGCTCGGCGAGACGCACGGAAAGCTGTACGACCTCACGTTCTGGCTGGAGATCCAACAACGGGTGCGCAGCGGCGAGATCGTCGACATCTTCCCGTACTCCGCGGAACGGCGGCTTGAACAGCGGTGACTCCCTGCCCTTCAGTGGATTTCTAATAGGCGTCTAAGGACGCTGGCAGATCCAGGCAGGACGCGGGATTGGGAAGCTACAAGTGGAGAAGAGGAGGACCAAGCCCGAGCTCTGATCTCTGGTTCGTCGATGTTTCGCCTGCAGCTCATGTTCGAGGTTGGTGTATTAGGCCCGTCGAGGAAGAGACGGTGGGTCCAGGACTCGGCCATTAACCGACGCAGTCCCAACTGCCCGCTCGGATGCACGCGTTGTCGCTTCGGGCGATAGAAAAGCCCTTCTTATCCGGAAATGCCAGGATGCCTACCGCAAGTGCTGTAGGTCACTTGACTGCTTGCATGGGAGCGTCTGTATCCGTCAGCCTGACGAACAGAGTCAGAAGGATCGGCCGTGGCGATATGGGCCCGCACAAGCGGGTCGGGGAGGGGGGACCATGGTTCGTGTCCGTGCCAGTCGTGCAGCTGCTCGCTGCCAATTGCGTCGGTCAGGGCTCGCCCGCGCGGGCTCTCTCCGAAGGGGGGGAGCCATGGGTCGAAGGCACAGGATTGCCGGTCGCCGTTCGTTTCTGGTCTTCGTCATCGCGCTACTGCCATGGTGTCTCCTTGCCCTCCCGGCTTCTGCAAACGTGCCCCAGCAATCGCAGCTGGAGACGATCGCCCGAGCTCAAAGCCAGGCCGCCCGAATTGGGCGGCCTGTTCTTGCCAGCGCGGCTACCACTGAATCGACGACCATCTTCGCGAATCCTGATGGCACACTAACGGCCACCATCCGTGCGGTGGCCGCCACGACCGGTGCCGTACCCCCCACGACCGACACGTGGGTCCGCAAAGCACAGCCAACGTCCACACACTCGAGCGATCCATACCTCAAAGTGGGAACACCTGATGGAACGGACGTTGGTCGCGCTCTTCTTCAGTTCTCAATGGCGTCACTTACTGGCGGGTACATCGACGTTCAGGACGCGACTCTGAACTTGTATGAGACCAATTCGGGAAGCTGCACGCCCACGGAGGTCGACGTATATGGAGCTGCTAGCGCGTGGGATTCGTCGACCACGTGGAATACGCAGCCTGGAACGGATGTGCTGTATGCGTCGGCCACCGCTGCGAATGGATTCAACTCTTCCTGCCCGAGCGGATGGGTGAATATCAATTCGGGAGGGGCGAGCTCGGGAGCGGGTGGCACTCAGCGGTTGGCCGATCTCGTTGCTGGCTGGGTCAACGGGCTGCCCAACTACGGCTTGATTGTTGAGGCTGCCTCGGAAACGAGTACGGACGGGTGGAAACAATTCAAGTCCGCCGAGGGCGCCACGAACACACCGACCTTGTCCGTGACGTATGCCGTTGACAACGTTGGCGCGACCTGTGTTTCCCCCTCTGTCACAGACGGAACCAATCCCGCTGGTGTCATTGATTCGTACCTCTACAACCTGCGGCAATCCAGCCCCACGATCTCCTCTGCGGACATTGATGCCGACTTGGCGAGGGACCTTTGCTTGATTCCCCTGGGCGGGCCAGTCTCCGACGCGTGGGGGGGCGACCCAACCCCAAACGCATCGAACCCCGAGGACATGAAAGTGATCCCCGGAAAGATCTACTACGACGCCACCATCCACGAGTACTACACGATCATGAAGTGGAACTGGCAGAACGTTGACTTCGACAAGGAAGTCAACGCCTGTGGGTGTACGCAGAACGACGGGGGGCCAGATGGATGGGGGACGTCACTCGGCCCTCCAGCCGCGATCATGAAAGGGTGGTCTACCAGTTGGTGGGGCAACTGGTATTTCGCAGGGGGGTCGACGCACACGGCCTCGGCGAGCGGTTCGCATGGCGTGGGGTTCATCATCCAAGATAAGACCCACCAGAATCCATTTCCCTCGGGCAAGTGGGACCTGAACACCTATCACGGACAAGAGGTGCTGAGCTTCTTGGGCAGTGGCAGTAACTGCCACACCTACCAGACCTTTGGAAAGTACGGTCATACATGGCCTTCCACTGGAGTGACCGGATTCGGCTTTGGTGTCTGGGACTTCAGCATCCAGTGGGACCACACGACTCAGCACTGGACGAACGCCGGCGATGGGCCAGGGCCCCCAGCAACAGTGTGCCCTCACTGATTCTTCCTATTGCACACCGTCGGTCCGCTATTCGAACCGCAGAGGGGGAGGGATCCGGGAGAGGTCAGGGTGATAAGAGGGAGCAGGCCAGGCTTCGTTCGGGAACACAGCCGCTAGCCCGGTAGCGGCTGTGTTTCTCGTGATCTCCCTGATCGTGGCTGGTGCGATCCTAGGCTGACCAGAAATGGGGAAACGCACGCGAGCGGCTACACATACGTGGGTGCAGTAGGCGGAGTCCAGTCTTGGGGCCATCGGTATACGCAGGGCCGTCGACATCTTCCCGTACTCCGCGCAACGGCGGCTGTCTCGTTCCGGATCGTGACGTGGGCTTGGTGAAGGGTCGGGCGCACCGACCTCAGCGCGGGGGCGAGTTCACCACGTCGACCCAGCTCGTCAGCACGAATGCCCCGGTGAAAAGGAGGAGGCCGAGACGGCCCACGCGGAACCCCCACGTGGAGAAGTGCTCAACGACGAGCAGAAGGAACGCACCCATCGTCACGCCGAGGAACGCCGCGACGGCGAGGCCGTCGGCCGAGTCGGATGTTCGTGACGGATCCCTGCCGAACAGGGCAGTCACCAGGTTCGCGCCGGCGATGAGAGCCGTCCCGCAAGCCGCAGCGAACAGCGCACAGGCCAGGAGCAACGCCCAGATCTTCCATCCTTCCGGGCGGTCCGTTCGGTCATACCCCTCGACCGCTGGCGCCTCGAGCCAGACGATCGACCGAAAGGAGATGACGAGGACCAGGACCGCCCCCATCAGGATGATCAGATTCTGCTCGACTGGGTTCATGCACTCCTTGCTGTCAATTCGGGAGTCTCGTTCCCGACGGGTTCGAGGTCAAGCAGCGCGGGCGGCCCGGGTGCTCAGCGGGCCCGAGTGGCAGGCGTGGCCATCTCGCGGCGCGGCGGCGGGAACTCGCACAGGAGTCCGGCGGACTCCACCTGGAACAGCGCGTGCGTACGGGTGAGCCCCCGGAGCTGGAACCGTCCCAGGTTTCGGACGGACACCTCCGACGGCATCCCACCGCCGACGGCCCGCTTTGCCTCACCGGACAGCAGGATCTGCCCGCCGTGGGCGGACGAGCTCACGCGCGCCGCGGTGTGAACGGGAAGTCCCACGTAGCCCGTCTCGGTCAGCGTCGGGCGGCCGCTGTGGATCCCCATGCGCACCCGGCACTCGATGCCTCTCGGCCAGGTCCGGGTCCCGAGCGTGAGCTGGCCGGCCACGGCGGCCTCGACCGCGGACGCCGCCTCCGAGAACGCCGCGAAGAACTCGTCCGCGCGGGCATCGACCTCCCGTCCCCCGTGCGAGTTGACCGCTCCTCGGATGACGCCTTGAACGTCGTCGCGCAGCCGTGGGTAGCGCTTGCCCAGGCGTTCCAGGAGCGACGTCGAGTTCTCGATGTCCGTCAGGAGGAACGTGACCGATCCGCTCGGCAGGTGCGCGACGCCCGTCGACGTGGCCCGGGCTTTCCGTACCTGGCCGGTCACGAAGCCCACGGGCACGATCCCGTACTTCTTGGCCGCGTTCAGCAATCGCTTCCGGGCTCGCTCCTCCGAGGCCTCGTCCTCGAACACGACGCGGTTGAAGCGCGCGAGGGCGTTGCGGATGTGCGCCTCGTCGTTGATCGGCAGCCGGCGGTTGCCCGACGAGTCGATGTAGGCGAAGGCCCGGTCCGGGAGCTTCGCGCGGTCGCTGGATCTGAGCTTGGGCATGTTCTCCGATCAACCTAGTCGCAGCCGCCGACATTTCCCAGGGCGGGCGTTTCGAGCCGACACTTGATACGTTGCCCTCGATGAGCAAGCTGCTCTACTCGACATCGGTGTCGCTCGACGGCTTCGTGGCGGGGACGGATCAGGGCCCCGACCATCCCCTCGGGGTCCACGGCGAGCTCCTCCACGAATGGTTGCGGTCGCTCGCCGTGTGGCGCAAAGAGGCCGGGCTCGAGGGAGGCGAGACGAACGCCAACACCGCGGTCGTCGAGCGCGGCGGCGAGACCATTCGCGCGATCATCATGGGCCGGAACATGTTCGGCGGCGGTCCCGGCGAGTGGGACGAGGAATGGAAGGGATGGTGGGGTGACGACCCGCCCTTCCACATGCAGGTCTTCGTCCTGACGCACCACCCGAGAGCGCCGCTCGAGATGAAGGGCGGCACGACCTTCACCTTCGTCACCGAGGGGATCGAGGCGGCGCTCGACCTCGCCCTCGATGCCGCCGACGGGATGGACGTCGGCGTCTCCGGCGGCGCCGGCGTCGCGAAGCAGTACCTGGCCGCCGGCCTCGTCGACGAGATCGGCATCCACCTGGTGCCGGCGTTCCTGGGCCGAGGCGTCCGCCTCTTCGACGACCCGAACATGGCCGGCCGCATCTACGAGCAGACCGAGGTCGTCGCGGGTCCCGGCGTCACCCACCTCACGTACCGGGTGGTTCGGTAGCAGACTCCGTCAGACGAGGTGCAGGGTCGCGGGCTCCGCCTCGGCGCCGGATCCGGCGGATGGACGGGCCACCGAGGGCGCGATCGCCTCGGCGAGGCCGACCACGTCGCCGACCACGAGCGTCGCCGGCGGTTCGACGTCCGCCGCCTCTGCGTCGTCCGCGAGCGTTCCGAGCGTCGCCACCACCCGGCGCTGCTCGAACGTCGTCGCCGAACTCACCAGCGCCGCCGGCTCGTCCGGCGAACGCCCCGCCGCGACGAGGGCCCGGCACACGTCCCCGAGCCTGCGCATCGCCATCAGGACGACCAGCGTGTCGGCGGCGGTCGCGACCTTCGAAAGGTCGGCGGGACCGGTCGCGACGCTGGCGGTGACGAACGCCACCGTCGACGCCACGCCACGATGCGTCAGCGGAATGCCCGCCACACCGGGCGCGGCGACGGCCGACGTGACACCGGGAACGATCTCCACGCAGATGCCCGCCTCGGCACACGCGAGGGCCTCTTCGCCGCCGCGGCCGAACACGAACGGGTCGCCGCCCTTCAGGCGCACCACCGACCCGGATGTGCGCGCCCGGTCGACGAGCAGCCGGTTGATCTCCTCCTGCGGGATCGGCGCGTCGCCCGGCGCCTTCCCGACGTCGATCCGTTCGGCGCCGGCGGGCGCGAGGTCGAGGAGCGCCTCCGCGACGAGCCGGTCGTGGACGACGACGTCGGCGCGCTGGAGCACCTCCGCACCGCGGAGCGTGAGCAACCGCGGGTCCCCGGGTCCCGCTCCGACCAGGTACACGGTCCCGGTCATGTCGTCGCCCCCACGGCGGAAGGCGAGCGGCCGACCGTCTCGCCGTCGAGCAGGCGCCGGCGCAGGCGCTCCTTCGCCTCCCCGCGCCGGCCGTCTCGGACCAGGCGCACGAGCTCGTCCTCGTCGAGCGCCGCCGACCAGCGTCGGGCCCGGTCGCCCAGGTCGGGCAGCAACGGAAGCGTCTCGTCGCGAACCTCGCCGAGCACGTCGAGGGCCTCCGCCCACTCGGGACCGAACGCGCGCTCCAGCCGTTCGCGCAGCCGGCGCGCCAGCGCGGGCGAGCGTCCCCCCGTCGCGACCGCGAACGTCAGGTCGCCGCGGCGCACCACGGCGGGCGCGGCGAAGTCGCAGTGCGGCACGTCGTCCATGACGTTCATCAGGACACCGCGTTCGCGGCCGGCACGATAGATCGCGGCGCGCGTCGCGGCGTCGGGAGACGATGCGACACACAGGAACGCGCCGTCGAGGTCGGCGGGCGCCCATTCGTCCTCGCCACGCACGGTCACGTCGGCGCCG
>Ga0187777_10002776_pt1 | contig 11152 bp, 13 predicted proteins | sample 1015_Q2_SP5_10_M_FD_132416 | JGI IMG/M metagenome (GOLD analysis project Ga0187777, IMG submission 132416) | Tropical peat soil microbial communities from peatlands in Department of Meta, Colombia - 1015_Q2_SP5_10_MG | ecosystem: Environmental > Terrestrial > Soil > Wetlands > Peat | place...
CGGCAGCCGCGCGATCGCCCGCTCGCATGGGTCGCGACATCGACTAGGCCTGACGTCGCTCGCAACGTCGGCGCCAAGCATGCCGCTGACGATCGCATTTGCCGCCGACGCACCCTGATGCCGCTTGAGCGGGTGGCCGATCACGGATTCGTGGGGGACCTGCTCCTCTACGGCGGACAGCTGCCGGACGCGCATCGGCTGCTCAGATCGTTCCCGCAAACGAAGATCGTGCTCGAGGGAGCCGGCTGGCGGCTGGATCAGACTGCCGACGGTTTGAAGCGATGGCAGGAGCGCCTTGAGGCAATCAGCGAACATCCAAACGTGACGCTGAAGCTGCAGGGCTTGCGTTGCTGTTCGGACCGTCCGCCGACGCTGTAGGGCGCCCCTGGGTCCGCAGCGCGCTGCGGATCTTCGGAGCCAGCCGGTGTATGTTCGCGACTCACTTCCCCGTCGACCGGCTTCTCTGGGGATTCGATGATCTCATCGATGCCTTGCGGACGATCCTCGGCGATCTCGGTCCCGAGGACAGGCACGCGCAGGCGTCCCGCTGGTCGCACCTTCACCCGGCATGTTTGCGGGCGGGCCTTGCGGCGATCCGAACGGCCCGGCGCTGCTGGGGCCTGTGACCTGCGGCGGTAGTGGCGCGCTTCCTGCGGCGCTATTTGGCGCGGCAATTCGTGATCGGTGATATCGGCGGTAGCAGAGGCATCGCCGTAAGGGGATCGGCCTCCGGTCGCTGCCCTCATCCCCGCGGTGCGGTAGCCCACTGGACCCGCACGTTCAGTCGGTCACAAGACGGCTTCTCGCGCCCCGCGTCATCTCGGCGGAGATGTTCTGTCTCGGATCGGGTGCTCCGAGACATGTGACGTCGGGTGCCTCATAGGCGTGTCCGGGGGTCCCGCCCACGACCAGGGCGCGCATGCCGTCGGGCCCCGCCAGGAGTTTTCGCGTGGCGGACGGCCCGACTCGAACCATCGTGTCAGGGTCGATCGGATGTTGGGTGCCGTCGACGTCGATCTCGCCGCTTCCGCGCAGGACTACATAGACCTCTTCCTGTCCGTCCTCGCGGTGGTGGTGCGCGGGATGTCCGGCCGAGTTCGGTGGCAACTCGATCACCTGCATCCCGAACGATCGAACGCCGAGTTCCGCGCGAGCCCGCTTGAACGAGCCGAACCCGATCGCCTCCATCTCGTCGATGCGCCTGATCGAGCAATCCGTCATCGTGCCATCGTAAATCGTAAGCGCTCCTCGACAGAGGTGCGGTCGGGCGTTCGGCTGACCGGTATCTGTGACGAGCGACGGTCGCTCGGGCCCGGCTCGTTCTTGCCTCGGTCGACTTCGCTGAGATCGAGCGGCTCCAGGTTGCTGGCGGGTGGGAGGAGGCCGGGCGGCCGCTCGCCGACGTGGCACGGGGCGTGGAAGCCGCCGGCGCCGAGCTTCTCGTGCTCTGCACGAACACGATGCACAAGGTCGCCGATCAGGTGCAGGCCGCCGTGTCGATCCCGCTCCTGCACCTCGCAGACGCCACGGCCCCGGCCGTCCGGCGCGACGGGATCATCACGGTCGGGCTGCTCGGCACCGCGTTCACGATGGAGCAGGACTTCTACCGCGACCGGCTCGAAGCCCACGGGCTGCGCGTGCTCGTCCCGGACACCGCCGACCGCGCCGACGTGCATCGGATCATCTACGACGAACTCTGCCTCGGCGTCCTTGAGGAAGGATCGCGGCAGACCTACCGCGAGGTCATCGCACGACTTGTCGCGGCCGGTGCCGAGGGCGTCATCCTCGACTGCACCGAGATCGAGCTTCTCATCGGCGAGGCGGACAGCCCCGTGCCGGTCTACTCGACAATCCGCCTACACATGCAAGCTACGGTCGCCGCAGCGCTCGAACCTCACGAGCCCGTGTCTGGAGTCCCGTAGCGGGAACGGCTGACGAAGCGTCCTGACGGCTGGTGGCGCTCGTCGCCGGCGCCACCGCGGCCGTCCCACACGAGATCCGCTCGCGGTGTCGCAATGGGCATCGGGTGCTAGCGGCTAGCGCTCGGCTGCAGCCGCCCTCGGAGCAAGCGGACGTCGAGCTTCCCGGCGCGTAGGATGATCGAGTCGTGCCCTCGCTCAATGCTCCGGTTCAGGGTGGCTGTTTGTGCGGCGGGGTCCGCTACGAGATCACGCGGCCGTTTGAACGTGCCGGGTATTGCCACTGCTCACGCTGTCGCAAGCTGACGGGCGGCCTGGCAGGGCTCAACGGGCGTGTGGCACCCGAAGGCTTTCGATTACTCGCAGGACACGAGCGGCTCGGCTCGTACACCCCCGCGCAAAGCGCCAATCCGGTCGTGTTCTGCCGAACGTGCGGCTCAAACCTTGGCCGCGGCCGGTGGCCCGACGGGCCAGTCATCGGTGTTCGGCTCGGCACGCTCGACGGCGATCCCGGCATCCGGCCGCAGTACCACATCTTCGTCGCGTCACGCGCATCCTGGGAAGAGCTGCCGGAAGACGGGCTGCCCCGCTACTCGGAGCGCAAGCCCCAGCGTTGAGATTCCGGCGGAACACACGAGAGGGGATCGTCCTTGCGTGCGAATCCCGCGGTCGCCGACGTCCTTCGACCATGCTTTCCGGATCGAGCCCGGCACGACCTCGGCACCGGCGGACCCGCACGCCATGCGGGGCGACTACGAGCTGACCGCTTGCGGCTGGCGATGATCTCGACCCACAACGTGTCGTAGGCGCATCGCCCTGTCGGACACCCGACAACGGCCCGCTCAGCGCATCCGTCTGCTCCGTGATGGGACCGCGATACCAGCTTCCCACCGTCGACCAGAATCTCGAGGTCCTACACGAAAGTCTCGGATTGCGCGGAATCCGCAACTCCCGTCGACGCCGCCCCGACGAGCTCATACCGCCACTCCGGACTCCCTATCCCCGGGCTTCACTGCGCAATGTCGCCGCCGGAGCCGCCACCTGGCTGCTTCCGCTTCCGCCCGCGCCAAGCCCGAAGGAGAAGCCTGACCTCCCGGTGGCGGCACCCGCAGCGTAGCTCGTGCTTCGTGGTTGCCGAAGTGAGGTGCGCTGGACGTCGGCCCCGCCGAGGACACCCCGCGTGCGTATGCAGGTGGCGGCATCTGGGGCCCGACGGCCGCTGTTCGGTTTTGTCCATCTCGACAGCGATGCCGCCGACGACGCGAATGCCTCCATTCGCATGCGAGCGACAGTCAACGTGTTTGCCGAGGATCGAATTGAAGCCGAGCCAGCAAGCAGATCAGGCGTGGGCGCCAGTGTGGCGACCGTTGATTGGCTGGCGGCGACGCCTTCGAATGAGTCGAGCACGGCGTGGTGCTCGGCGCCGCCGGGGGAGAGGATCGAGACGATGTGCTCGATCCCGGCGCCGCGGATGTAGGGATGTAAGTCTGCACCCAGCCGCGTGCGGCCCCCGGGTCGCGCGGCCCTGCCGACGCGCTGTTCGAGGCCAGATGGCAGCCACCGTAAATCTACGCGGACGATCACGGAGGCGTTCTGGAGGTTGTGGCCCTCCGCCCCGATCCGGGAGAGGCACAGCACCGGGAACTCGCCGCTCCCAAAGGCGCGCTTGAGCGCCTCAAACTCCGAGGGCTTGACCTGGCCGTCGGCGACGTGCGCCTCAACTCCGTGGCGTTCGGCGAGCGTGCGAGCGAGCTGGCGCAGGCACCAGGCGCGCTCGGCGAACATGATCACCTGCTCCTCGGCCGCGACGCCGGCAAGCGTTTGCGCGGTGATCCCGCGCAGCAGCGGCAGGCCGTCGCCGCCACCGCGCATCGCCTCGGCGACGAGGCCCTGGCGGACGAGTGCCTTGGCGAGCGCCGCCCGCGAGTGCGTCAGCGTTGCGGAGTCAACCGAGGCGTCCACGTAGACGCCCACGTTGCCGAGCACAACGCCCTGTGCTCTGGAGAGCTCGGCGAGTGCCTGCTTGAACAGCTCGCTGCCGGCCTCGAGCGTCTTTAGCTCGCGCAACACCTCGACCAGCCTTCGGTGGCCTCGCGTCCGCCCTGGCGGATCGCATCCAGCAGCTGCTGGAGCGCGGGGTCGGGGTCGATCGCTAGCGGATTGGCGGGGCGGACGTCGGGCATCCGGGCCTGCATGTCCTGGCGGGTGACGCGCACGAGATGGGGGCCGTAGTTGACGCGGAGCCGGTGGACGTTGATCTCGTCCATCAGATTGCCGCCCTCGCGGGTGTTCAGCCGCTCGGTGATCATCGCCTCGTCGCCGACCGCGAGCCAAACCAGGACATCGAGATGCTCGGCGTTCTTGCCTCGCGGGGTGGCGGTGAGAACCCAGCAGTCCGCGACCGCCCCGAACCGCACCAGCTTCAACGCCTGGTGGGCGTCGGTCGCGGGGTTGGCGTACCGCAGGGCCTCGTCGGCGATCAGCAGGTGCCAGGGGATCACCTGCAGGTCGGCGGGATCCCGCTCAAGCACACTGTTGGGCACGAGCACCACGCCGGCCCGGTTCGCGAGTTTGCAGTGGAACTCGCGTATCTGGCCGGCGATCGGACGGCGCTCATCGATCACCGTCACCTCGAGGTTGGGTGCCAGCGGCGGCAGTCCGCGGCCGGGGGCGCCGCGCACAAGCTCGTTGTGCCACTGGCCGAGCAGCCGGCCCTCGGCCACAATCATCGCGTTCGTTGTCGAGGCCCGGTTGGAGAGCGCTCGCGCGGTCGAGACCGTCTTCCCGGTCCCGATCTGGCTTGCGTCGACGCCGGAGGCGACGACCTTGAGCGCCGCCATGTGCTACTGCCGGCTGAGCAGCACCGGGTCATCGGCGAGCGGGCGAGCAAGCGTCATGCGCACCAGCTGCCGGGCGCCGGCATCAAGTGTCACCTTCACACCGTGCTGCTTGAGGGTGCGCAGCTCGCTGATCGCCTGCTCGGCGACCACTCGGCGGGTGGTCGCTGACAGCCCGTCCGAGCTGGTGATCGTGAGCGCGCCCGGGCGTCCTTTCATCCATCCGACGCGCACCGTGTCGGCCAGGTGCCCGGCGGCCTCGGTTGAGAGCAGCAGGGGCAGGCCGCGTTCGACCGCGGTCTGGACCGCCTCGCCGAGGTCCACCACCGCGCTCGGTTGACCGTAACTGTCATCACGCCGGACGGAGCCGAGCCGTCGCTGCCCGAAACCCCGCGCCGGGAACATGACCGCGCGCAGCTCAAGCTCGCAGGTCGTCGTGCCGTCGGATCCGCGGTAGGAGCCGCGGGTGACCAGGAGTCGTCCCCACCGGTCGCAGTTCCGCGCCCGCGTCGCGAGCCGGCTGGCGCGCGAGAACGGCGAGCCGTTTGAGCTGCCGTCCTCGCGCCAGGCCTCGGCGGTGATCGCCTCCCGGACCCTCGGATCGATGCCGGCGCCAGTCGCCGAGCGCGCCGCGCGACCGTCAACCAGTGCCGCGACGCCCCGGCGCAGTAGCTCGCCGCGCTTTTGGCGTAGCTTGCCGACCGAGCAGCCCAGTTCTCTGGCCTTCGCCTCAAGCCTCCCGCTCAGCGTCGTCAGCGCCAGGTCAAACTCCGCCCGAGGCTCGCCCGGCGCCGGCCGCTCCGGATCACCGGAGCGATAGCCGAACCACGCCCGGACGATACGAACCTCGGACGGCGCCACCTTAAGGCGCGCCCCGACCACGGCGAGGCCTCCTGATCAGCTATGTCGCATTTCGACCAAAGGGGCAGCGTCGCTCAGCGGCCTGCGACGTGATCGAGTTCCGCGACGAGGTTGTGCACGCGTGAGTTGATGTCGTCGCGGATCGCGCGCACCGTTGCGACGGATTGGTGGGCGGGGTCTTCTAGGTCCCAGTCGATGTACTTCTTGCCGGGGATGTAAGGGCATTCATCCCCGCACCCCATCGTGACGACGAGATCTGCTTGTTCTGCCAGCTCGCGGGTTAGGAGCTTTGGCGTGCGGTTCGAGAGGTCGATGCCGATTTCGTTCATGACCTCGACGACCTCGGGGTGCACGCGGTCGGCGGGGGCGGTGCCAGCGGAAAGGGCGCGGTGTCCGCCCTCGGCAGCGTGCTCGAACAGGGCCTGGCTCATCTGAGAGCGCCCGGCGTTCTGCCGGCAGACGAACAGGACGGTGCTCATCGGCGCCAGTCTAACGATTGACAAATCTCGATTCAATCGGTATTCGTATATCGATGGCTGTCGATCTGGAACTGGCTCCGAAGACCAAACGCCCGGCCGGCGAGCGGTGCTGTGAGCCGGTTGTGTACCCCGACGTCGAGCGCAATCAAGCCGTGCGGATGGCCGCGGTGGCCAGGGCGCTCGGTGATCCAGTGCGGTTGCAGCTGGTGGACGTGCTTCGCAAGCATGCCGGGAAGGTGTGCGTCTGCGAGCTTGTGCCGCTGTTCGACCTCTCCCAACCGACCGTGTCCCATCATCTGAAGGTCTTGCGGGAGGCCGGGATCGTTGGCTCAGAGCGAGTAGGCCTATGGGCTTATTACTACGTCATCCCCGATTCCCTCAAGGAGCTGTCCGCATGGCTGACCTGACCGACATTCGCGAGCGCGTCCGCGAGAAGTACGCCGCCGCAGCAAAGGCCGCGACGTCCTCGGAGGCCGGGTGTTGCGGCGGCGACGCGGTGACGTGTAGCCCCGCCGATGCCGAAGACGTGTTTGGCGGAGCGCTCTACCGCGAGTCAGAAGAACCGTTCCCGCAGGCTGCGGTCGACGCTTCGCTCGGCTGCGGCGTCCCCACGGCGGTCGCCGACCTCGCCGAGGGCGAGACCGTGCTTGACCTCGGCTCCGGCGCCGGCGCCGACGTGCTGATCTCGGCGCGGCGGGTCGGGCCGACCGGGAACGCGATCGGTTTGGACATGACCGACGAGATGCTCGACCTCGCCCGAGCGAACGCCGTCGAGGCGGGCGTTGACAACGTCGAGTTCCTCAAGGGCTATCTCGAGGAGATGCCGCTTGCCGACGCGTCGGTCGACGTTGTCATTTCTAACTGCGTGATCAACCTCTCCGGCGACAAACCGCAAGTGATCCGCGAAGCCGCACGCGTGCTCCGCCCGGGCGGGCGGTTCGCCGTCTCCGATGTGATCGCCGACCCTGACATGGACGAAACGACCAAGGCCGACATGGCGGCGTGGACCGGATGCATCGCCGGCGCGCTCACGGAGACCGAATTTCGGGACACGCTCAAGAGCGCCGGCTTTGAGGAGATCGAGATCTGCGAGACCCACCGCGTCCACGAGCACGCCACCGCCGCGATCATCCGCGCCACGAAACCCGCGTAGGAACAATGTGCCCGGCAGATCCAATCCAAACTCGGCGGCATATTCGAAACTAGCGATCGAAACCACCGTTCACATTCGAAACTAGCCTGAGCGCCAACACGGCCGACTGGCCCCGCTACAGGCCGGCGCCGCCCGGGCAGGTCGCCCAGTGTTGGCAGTAGCGCGGCGCGAAATTCCAGCTGGTCGGGTCGGCGAAGCCCCACGGCCGGTCCGGTCCGTAGCGCCGGTTATCCGGGCACCGGACGTGTCCGTCGTAGTTCTGTCCACATCAGAAGAGCCGGTGGCGGGGCGCTCAGCGAACCTCGTTCATCGCGTGGCCGTTATCGCTTGGGCTGCGTCCGGGTCTGCGGCGGGCACGGGCGGCGGAAGCGCCGTGGCCCGTTATGAGTGTGCGGCTATCGGCGACGGCTGAGCGGCGCCTGGGTCTCGCTTATCGGGGTGATAATCGGACGCGCGAACCGACGCCATGGGCCGGCCGCTGTGCGCAATCATGTCTCGAGGATGGGAGCAGCAATTCGCGACTCTTCGATGGATTTGGGGATTGCCCGAGGGTGGGACGTCTGGCAGCTCGAAAGCGGCGACTGGGCGTGGCGCGTGTGGGCTGCTGAGTGCCTCGGGCTGCCCCGGTCCGGGGTCGAAGTCACTGAGGCGCAGGCGCAGGAGGCGGCGCGCCGAGAGCTTGAGGTCATCATCTTCGAGGCCCGGGCGGCGGCGCAAGAGAGGCGTCGCCTCACCGTCAGAGATGACGGCTGACGGGGCCCGCGACCAGACCGAAATTATCGCCTCAGTAAGCGAGACCCGGACGGCGCTTGATCCCGAGCGAGTGTCAGCCTCGCCGGTTGCGCTTGCGCGCTTGGCGTTGCGCCTTGCGGCGCTGCACCTTCTGTTTGGGAGAACGTGCCGGTCCGGCCGAGGGAAGCCCAGCGGCGCGGGCCATGCGGTCGGCGGCGGGGCCGATGATCACATCGCGCTGCGCGCGCGGGCGGGCGTTGAAGTTCTCGATCCAGGCATCGAGCGCACCGGGCGCGGTGGGGTCGATCCCCTCGGCCTGCATCTGCGAGAGCATCGACTTCGCTAGCCCCCAGTGCGAGCTGTCGCCGGCGCTCTTGAGGAACTCGTCGCGCAGCTCTTCGCACGCCTTCTCGAGTTGCTCGAGTGGGTCGCCGGACAGGCTGCCGCGCACGGCCAAGAACCCGAGGAACGCGCTGACGCACTCGGGGACCGCGGCGAGCGTTTCGTCGTCGGCGGAGACCTTGCGCGGGAAGTAGTCGAGCATGTACTCGGCCACGTCTGTCTGCGTCCAGCGTCCGAGACGGCCGTCGTCGTAGCCGCCCTTCCACTGCAGCATCGTTGACGCAACGAAGTCACCGTTCTCACACACCACGCCGTCGGGCGTATAGGTCGCGCGGGCGTGCTGTTCGAACTCGTCCAGCAGCTGGTCCATGAGTCGGTGAAAGCCTTGCTCATCCTCGGCCGCGTCGACTATCAACTCCGGGTCGTCGTCCTCCCAGGGCGCCGCCAGTGGGGGTCGCGGCAGCCCGGTCGGATCTCCGGTCAGCGCGCGGGAAACGACCGGCAGCGCCGGCCCGGCCTCGGGCCCCAGCGCGACATCCGCGTCGATCGCCTGCTGCGCGGCCGTCTTCACCCGGTCGGCCAGTTCGTCTGGGGCGATTGGCTGCGTCACCGTGCCGTCGGCGCCGGCCAGCAGTTCGCGCGCCTCGCCGAAGGCTGTCGGGGGTGTCAGGGCGCAGTCGACGAGCGCGCCGCCGGTGTCCTCGTGCTCGATCCCGAAGACCGCCACCTGCACCTGTTCGGTCCCCGGCCGCGCGAGCAGCGCGAGCACCAACTCGGCGGTGTCGCTCTGAATCTGCACCGCCTCTTCCACGGCGAGCGTTCCGACCCGCGCTATAGCGAGCGAAGTGATTCCCTCGCGGGCGAGCCGCTGCAAGCTCGCGCGCGCCTCGCTGGCGAGCGGCTCGGCGGCAAGTGCCGTGAGCGCGGCGAGCACGCCCGCGGCATCCGCGTCACGACGTGCGGCGATCGCCTCAACGACCGCGAAGCCAACCTCAGGCGGGATCTCGGGCTGCTCCAGCGGCACGAGCATGTTGGCCGCGAGGTGCTCTACCTCGGCCGGGTCTTCGAGCGCCGGTGCCTCGTCGAGCATCGCGAGGAAGTCGGGGACGATCTGCTCGTGGAGGATCTGGGATTGGGCTTCGCTGATCGGTGAGGGCATCGCGCAAGCGTAGACGCGGGGCCGGCCGGATCGACCGCGGAAGAACGCTCTCTGCGGAAAACCGCTGTGCCGGCTCGGGGCATTCAACATCGAGGCGCGTCAAACTGGGTGGACGTGGCGCGCACCTGGTTGTCGATCCGTGTGGAGTTGATCGAGGGTCGCGGCCGTCGGCTGTGGCCGCGGCCGGGGCGGATCTTCGCGGCCTCCCGCTCGCACACGTTCGCCGCGCTGGCCGACGCGATCGTTAATGCGTTCTCTCGCTGGGACCGCTCTCACTGTGCATGGTCGAGCTTTCAGACAACACCAGCATCTGCGGGCCGATCGCGTGGGAGGACCCGCCGGAGCGATCGGTGTTCGCGGGCGACGTGCGGCTGGGTCGCCTGAAGCGCGACGAGCAGCTTCTCTATACCTTCGACATGGGCGACGACTGGACGCACCTGTGCACCGTCGGCGAGCAGCGGATCGACCCGCTCGAGACGCTCGGGATCATCCCCACCGGTCCGCTGCAGTACTGGGGTTGGGGCGAGATCCCCGACCAGTACGGCCGGCGCACCTCGGACGATGACGGCGAGACGCCGCTCGGGCCTGACCCCGAGTGGCGCGATCTGCCGCCGCTGCGCCCATATTGGGGACCGCGAGCGAGGTAGCAACTCGCGCTCCCGGCTGCTGGCAAGGCACTCACCGGTCAGCGTCGCTGCGCGCCGCCGGCTCCTCGGCGAGCCGCGGGAGCGCCCGATGACGGATCGGCACGACGACGTGGGCGTCGGCGAGCGCGGCTCGTAGTGCCTCGTTTCCTCGTCGAGGACGCGGCAGGCGTTCGCGAGCGTCTTGGCCCGGTCGCGGGCTGCATCTCGTTCTTGTCGGTAGCGCTGCGCGCGCTGCTGGGCGGCGGCGAGCTCCCGAGCGAGACGCTCGATCCGCGCCTGCGTCTTGTCCGGGTGGCTGGTCGATGGCGGCTCGCGGGTCGCCTCGCGCCAGACGTAAATGACGGGCGAGCGGTAGGCCTGCTGGCGGGTGAGGCCGGCCTCGGCGGCGAGGTTGCTGACGGTGAGGCGCCCGTCGGTGCGTTGCGCCTCGCCGGCGAGCAGCCGTGTTATCGCCGCGCGGAGGGCTTGGTCGTTGTGGTCAGGCATCGGTCTGCAGTGGGGCGATGACGCCGGCGTGCTCGTCTCGGTAGGGCTGGCGCAGTTGCCCCTCGTTGCCGTGGAAGATGATTCGGGCCACTGGGTGCCGGCCTTCGTCGCGGTTGAGCTCGATGCCGGTCTCGCGACGGAGCTCTTCGCTGTCGATCCAGGCGAGCACGTGGAGCGTCTTGGCGACCCGGCCGAGTTCGGCGATCGCGCGGCCGAGGCGGCTGGGGCGTCCGCCGCCTTGCAGGACGCGCAGCAGCTCGGAGGCGCGGACGGTGCCGGTGGACAGCGACCCGGCGACGCGCAGGATGTCCTCCCACTGCTCGCCGATCAGCTCGGGGTTGATGCGGTGGCGGGCGAGGCGATCGAGCGGGCCGTAGTCGGCGTGGCGGTCGATGCGCCAGAAGCGCTCGTCGGGCAGGCCGGCGGGGCGGGGGCTGAACTGGTAGCCCAGAAGCCAGAACAGCCCGAAGATCTGATCGGAGTAGGAGGCTTGGTCGGTGAGGATGGTCACCGCGCCGCCGTCGCCAGGTGGCGCAA
>Ga0187777_10002777_pt1 | contig 11149 bp, 8 predicted proteins | sample 1015_Q2_SP5_10_M_FD_132416 | JGI IMG/M metagenome (GOLD analysis project Ga0187777, IMG submission 132416) | Tropical peat soil microbial communities from peatlands in Department of Meta, Colombia - 1015_Q2_SP5_10_MG | ecosystem: Environmental > Terrestrial > Soil > Wetlands > Peat | place...
AGAAGCTGCGCCGCGCGCTCGGCTGCACGTAGCGGCGAATCCGGGCGCCGAAGGCGCGGCGATCAACTGTTGTCGGGCGGCTCGCCGACCGCGCGGAGCTGCTGCGTCACCTTGTCGGGGACGGTGATCCGCCAGTGGTTCCTGGCGAGCTGCGCGCGCGACGTGGTGACCTCGTCGATCGTCGAGCCCTCGTGCGAGAACCGGATGATCCACGTGTCGCCCTGGTCGACGACCTCTTGCGTCGACGTGGTCGTGTTCGCGGTCGCGACCGAGAGCGGCAACCAGCCGTCGCGCGCGCCGGTCGTCACGTCGATGTCGAGGTCGTACGGGCTCGTGTTGACCACGGTCACACGCGCCACGAAGTCGGGCCCGCGCACCAGCACCATGCCGATCGCGATCAGCACCACGACGAGGATGACGATGCCCGCGATGCGGGCCATGTCGCCGACGCGCCGCACGTGGGCGGGCGCCGGTTCGATCAAGAGTTGGTTCATGGCTCCTCCGGCAGAGGCGGCGTCGAGCCGCGCTCGGGAGAGGAGCGAGGCTCAGGACGTGCAAATGGCCAGAGCGCACACTGGTGGCGCGCGCCGGCCCGCACGCACCAGCCGCTGTTTCACCGCGTAGGACGCGCGCACAGTGCGTACTGCGCGCCGCCCGACGTAGCCGATGCCGACGACGGTCGCAGCGCCGAGTGCCACGAGCGGGAGCCACCCCGACGGCGTCTTGGGCTCGGCCGCGGTCGCGGGGGCGACGGCGGCGGCCTGTTCGACGACCGCGGGCCGGTCGCTCTGCGACACGGGCGCGCTCGGTCGCTCCCAGCTCCAGGCCCAGAGCGTGCCGCCCGCGACGGCCAGCACCGCACCGAGGAAGAGCAACGCACGGCACCGGGACGTCATCGCCCCCGCCACGCTAGTCCGCCCCCTTCGTTTTGGCGTCTTTGAGTGGGGCTATAGCCCCACTCAAAGACGCCAAAACGAGAAAGAATCACGTCAGGCGGTCGACGGCGTCCTCGTCGGTGGCGAGGAAGGCGTCGGGGCCGACGAGGGCGGTGAATCCGGACGCGTCCATCACGTCGCGCACGCCGTCGTGCACGTTCACGACGAGGATGCGCACACCGGCCGTCGCGCACTCCTGGGCGACGTTGCGCAGCATGTGGTCGCCGGTCGCGTCGAGGTGATCGATGCCGCTCGCGTCGAGCACGAGCGTCGTGATCCCGTCGCGCGCAGCCAACGCGAGCAAGCGGCGCTCCACGCTCTCGGCGTTCGTGAACCAGATCGGCGCCTCGACGCGCGCGATCACCGTTCCCGGGAACGTCTCGACGTCGCGGTGCCGCTCGAGCTCCACGAACGCGTCGGTGCCGACCGCGCGCCCGAGCTCGGGCACCCGCGGGTTCGTGACCCGGTACACGATCACCGCCAGCGACGCGACGACGGCTACGAGCACGCCGAGCTCGAGCCCGAACACCACCGTCGCGCCGAACGACAGCACCATGAGCCAGAAGTCGGCGCGCTGCACGCGCCACAACCGCCGCGCCTCGCCGACCTTCACGAACGGCGTCACCGCGACCACCACGATCGCGGCCAGCACCGCGATCGGGATGTCGGAGAACGCGTCGGTCCAGAACAGGAGCAGCGGCGCGATGACCACTGCGCTCACCGCACCGGTGAGCTGTGTGCGCGCGCCGGCCGCTTCGATGATCGACGAGCGAGTGATGGCACCGGTCACGACCATGCCCTGGAACAAGCCCGCCGACGTGTTCGACAGACCGAGCGCGACCAGCTCCTCGTTGGTGTGGATGCGGTAGCCGTGCTTCCGCGCGTACTCGCGCTCGATGCCGATCGACTCCAGGAAGCCCACGAAGGTGACGGCGAGCGCGGCGCCCGCGAGCACGCCGACGGCGTGGCTGTCGAAGGGCGGCCACGCGGGCGACGGGAGGCCCGTGGGCACGTGGCCGACCACGGCGATGCCGTGGTCCTGCAGGTCGAACACGAGCACCGCGAGCGACCACGCCACGATCGCGATCAGCGCGGCGGGGAACCGGCGGTAGCGCCGGACCGAGTAGAGCGCCACGAGCGTGCTCACCGACACCGCCAGCGTCGCCACGCTCGTCTGGTCGAGGTGCTTCGCCCACTCGTACACCGAGTCGTACACGCGGCTCTCGGTGGGGATCGAGTAGCCGAACATCGGCGCCAGTTGCGTGGCGATGATGATGATGCCGACGCCGGCGATGAAACCGGTCATCACCGGTTCGGAGTTGAACCGCACGAGGAAGCCCAGCCGGGTGAGGCCGAGCACGATGTGCACGACGCCGACCATCACCGCGAGCGTGGCCGCGTAGGCGATGTACTGCGGGCTGCCGGCGGGGGCGAGCTTCGCCAACGAGACCGCGGCGATGATCGAGATCGTCGCGAGCGGCCCCACGCTGAGCTGCGGCGACTGGCCGAACACCACGTACACGAGCACCGGGACCACCGACGCGTACAGCCCGACGATCGGGGGGAGGCCGCCGATCGTCGCGTACGCCATCGACTGCGGCACGAGGATGGCGGCGCCCGTGAGCCCGGCGACGACGTCGCCGCGCACGTACGCGCGCCGGTACTTCGGGAGCCACTCGAGGATCGGGACGAACCGGCGAAGTTGCGTCAGCAACCGACCCTCTACGACGGTTGGTGACGCAACTTCGTGCCGGGGGGCACTCGCACGACGGGCATCTTCCCACGCCCGGTCGCCCCGCCGGCGCTGAGCGGCGAGAATCGGGTGGTGACGTCTGCCGCCGGCACGCTGCGCGTCCACACGACCGACGGCCGCTGGGTGATCGCGGCGGCGGTGCTCGGGTCGGGAGTGGCCTTCCTCGACGGCACCGTCGTGAACGCCGCGCTGCCCGCGATCGGGCGCGACCTCCACACCGACCTCGCCGGGCTGCAGTGGGTCCTGAACGGCTACATGCTCACGCTCGGCTCGTTCATGATCGTCGGCGGCGCCCTCGGCGACCGCTTCGGGCGGCGGAAGGTGTTCGTGATCGGCCTCGTGTCCTTCGCGCTGTCGTCGCTGCTGTGCGGCCTCGCGCCCACCACCGTCACGCTCGTCGCCGCACGGTGCATCCAGGGCGCCACCGCGGCGCTGCTCGCGCCGGGCAGCCTCGCGATCATCTCCGCGTCGTTCCGGCCGACCGACCGCGGCACCGCCATCGGTGCGTGGAGCGGGATGGCCGGCGTTTCCACCGCGCTCGGGCCGTTCCTCGGCGGCTGGCTCATCAGCGCCGTCTCGTGGCGTGCGGTGTTCTTCATCAACCTGCCGCTGGTCGTGGTGGCGGTGGCGATCACGATGCGCCACGTGCCCGAGTCGCTCGATCGCAACGCCGACCATGCCATCGACTTCGCGGGCTCGACGTCGCTCGCGCTCGGGCTGGCCGGTGTCGTGTACGCGCTCATCGAAGGCCCGGCGAAGGGATGGGGCGCCACCGAGATCGCGGCCGGCACGCTCGGTGCGCTGATGCTCGTCGCGTTCGTCGTGGTCGAGATGCGGTCGCGGCACCCGATGGTGCCGCTCGGCGTGTTCCGCTCGCGCCAGTTCTCGGGCACGAACGTCGCCACGTTCCTCGTCTACGGCGGTTTCGGCGTGACGACGTTCCTCGTCGTCGTGTACCTGCAGGAACGGCTCGGCTACTCACCGCTCGAGGCCGGCGCGTCGCTGTTGCCGATCACCGTGCTGATGCTGCTCTTCTCCGCGCGCAGCGGCGCGCTCGCCCAGCGCATCGGGCCCCGGCTGCAGATGACGGTCGGGCCCGTGGTCATCGGTGCCGGCATCGCGCTGTTCTCGCGGCTCGAGCCCGGCGTCTCCTACTGGGACGGCGTGCTCCCGGCCACGCTGGTCCTCGCCGCCGGGCTCGTCATCACCGTCGCCCCGCTCACGGCGACGGTGCTCGCGGCGGCGGAGGACCGCCACGCCGGCCTCGCGTCGGCGGTCAACAACGCCGTCGCGCGCGTCGGCAGCCTGCTCGCGGTCGCGGTGATCCCGGCCGCCGCCGGTGTCGCGGTGGGCGGCAGCGGCGTCTCCCTCGACCAGGGCTTCGACACCGCAATGATCATCGCCGGCGTCCTGAGCGCGCTCGGCGGTGTGGTGGCCTTCTTCACGATCCGGCGCGCCGCGCCCGTGCGCACCCTCACCCGCGCCGACGTGTCGATGCCGTGCGAGCCGCCGTCGTGTGTCAGGCTCGCCGGCGGCGCACGCGAACCGGCGCCGGCAGGGTCGGTGTAGCCGACTCCCGACGGCGCCAGTTCTGTGTTTGGCGGTGCCCCCCAGCTCCGCCAAACGTGTGAGGCCGGCACCCTTTCAGGTGCCGGCCCCCACCTGGGGGCTCACGCCTTGCAGGCGTCGGCCCCTTGGAAGTAGCCGGTGCGGAACGCGGCGACCCGGCTGAAGGCCGTGCCCCGGTCGCCACCGTTGCTGTCGGCGGCCACGAGCATCCGCACGACCTCGTCGAGGTCACCGGGCGAGAGCGAGATCTGCGTGCTCGACGACGACTGGTTGTCCGGGTCGAGGCTGGAGGTGAACGAGCCGGCGAGGCAGTCGGCGGTGTCGCGGGCGGCCGCGGTGCCGATCGCCTGGCCCTTGTCGTGCTGCACCGACGACGACCACTCGGCCGCGAGCAGCACGCCGGAGGCGAAGTCGCCGATGTCGTCGTGGGCCTTCAGCATCTCGGAGCGGTCGTAGGCGATGGTGTTGGTCGACGGGCAGTAGGTGACGGAGTCGACGAGCACACCGCCGTCGGTGCCGCCGTCACACGCCGGCGCGTTGCCGCTGTCGTAGGCGACGACCTTCGGCGCGCTGGTGCTGTAGTACGACTCGAGGGCCGACTGCACCGCGGGCAGCACGTCGGCGAGGCTCATGTTGCCGCCGTCGAGGTAGTCGGCCTCGCTCGTGTACGCCGACTCGGTGACGGGCGGCGGGTTGTCCTCGTAGCCTGCGCACTTCTTGGCGCCGCCCTCGAAGCCGTCCTGGAACGCGCGCACCCGGTCGAAGCCGTTGCCGTGCGCGCCGTCCTGGCTGCCGTCGGTGCCCGACGGGTCGCGCAGCTGCAGGAAGCCCGCGAGCGCGTTGTTGAGATCGGTGTCGTCCATGCTGAGCGACGAGTCGCCGTGCGCCACGTGCGCGGTCCACGCGCCGGCGAAGCAGTCGGCCTGCTGCTCGAGGTAGACGGTCTGCGAGGTGTCGAAGCCGACGCGGGCCTGGATGGCGTGGCCCCACTCGTGCGCGAGCACGAGGGCGGTGGCCATGTTGCCGAACTGCTTGGTCAGCTTCGGCAGCAGGCCCTGCGCGTCCCACGCCACGAAGTCACCCTGCGAGCAGTAGAACGCGTTGCCGGCGACCTGCTGGTAGGGCGTGGTGCCGTGCCCGCCGCACGCGGGCGGCGGGTTGCTCGCCGAGTACGGGTGGAGCCGGTCCGACGGGATCGGGTCGTAGGCCTTGCCGTACACGGCGGGCATCGTCTTCGCCCAGTACGACTGGATGTCGGCGATGGTCTGGTCGACGGTGGCGTCGAACTTGCCCGATGCCGAGCTCGACGGGGCCGCCACGATGCCGACGAGGCTCAGCGCCCCGACGACCGCGAGCACGAGCAGCGACCGGGCGACGCGACGGGGTTGGGGGGACTGTGACTCGGTCATGCATTCCGAACGACGCCCGTCGCGCGCCGGGTTCCCGCGGCCCTGAGAGCGCGCTGAGTAGCGGCGGTTCCCTCAACCTCGGATCTGACGATGTTCTCGCACCCGCGCGTCACCGGACGCGAGGCGCGACAAGCGCGAGGGAGCCCTTCCGACGAGCGTTGCCACCAGGATCTCGACGTCGACGAGCGGTCCCATCGCCGTGATGTACCGCAGGTCGATGTCGGTCGCGTCGTGCATGCGGCCCTCTTCGTCCTCGTGCTGCGCGGTGACCTGCCACAGTCCCGAGAGCCCCGGCCGGACGACGTGACGCGCGTGCTGCCACCCCTCGTACTTCGCGCGCACGACCGACTCGAGCTCGGGACGCGGTCCGACGAGGCTCATTCGTCCGGTCAGCACGTGCAGGAGTTGCGGCAACTCGTCGAGCTTCGACCGGCGCAGGAACCTCCCGAGAGACGTGTGCCGCGGATCGTCGGGGGACTTGTGGGTGCGCCGGCGGTCGGTGCCGTCGTAGTGCCGCGTCGAGCGGCGCCGGTCCGGGCGCATCGTCCGGAACTTCACCATGCGAAACGGCACACCGTCCTTGCCGATGCGCTCCTGGACGAAGAACACCGGGCGGCCGAGCCGTACGAGCACGGTGGTGGCGATGGTGAGCATCAACGGCACCGAGACCAGGAGCAGGACCGCGGCCGCGACTCGATCCACCATCGGCTTCAGGATCTTCTCGTAGACGGACGGCGCCCGGAACAGCACCGAGGTCGCGAGCGCGATCCCCTCGAACCGCGGTGTGCGTGGAGGGGCGCCCACCGGCGCCCGGGGAACCTGTCGTCTCGCCGAAGTCGGCCGGGCCGCGGCGCGCGCCCAGGTGGCGCGTTGCCACGCTGCGTGTTCGGCGTGTGCCCGCTGACCGCCGCTCGCGCGCCCCGCACGTGCGGCACCGAATGCCACTCGTGTACTTTCCCCGCCTCAATAGCCCCCGTCCTTGGTGGCGAACCGTATCGCACCGACCACGGAGAGTGTCAAGTCCGCGAACGCAAGGTGGCGTCGACCGAGCACGCGGAGTGGGGGCCGGACGACCGCCGGGTCAGGTCCCGGCGCGCTCGGCGATGGCGGCGACCAGGCGGTCGGCGCGGTCGTGCCACGTCTGGCCCTCGGCGCGCGCCACGGCGTTGCGACCGAGCGCGGAGCGCAGCCCGGGATCGCCGGCGAGCCGCCCGAGCGCGGACGCGAGTGCGTCGGCGTCGCCCGGCTCGAAGAGGAGGGCGTCGCGCTCGTCGGTGAGGATGGCCGACACGCCGGGTCGGCGCGGGGCCACGATCGCCCTCGCGGCGGCGAGGTACTCGTAGAGCTTCATCGGGTTGGTGTAGCCGGCCGTCTCCGGGAGCACGGCGACGTCGATCGCGCCCAGGATCGGCGCGACGTCGCGGTGCGGGACCCGACCCGCGAACACGGTCTGCTCGGTCAGTCCGAGCTCGTCGACGAGTGCTCTGGTCGCCGACAGACCGTCCCCGGCGCCGACGAGCAGCAAGCGCGCACCCGGCGCGGCACCCCGAGCCGCGAACGCGCGCACGAGCAGGTCGACACCGTGGAAGGGCTGGAACGATCCGACGAAGCCGATGACGAGCTCGCGGTCGCCGATGCCGAGCGCGCGTCGCTGCTCGCAGCGGTGAGCACTCGCCGAGAAGAACGCGTCGTCGACGCCGTTCTCGATGACGACCAGCTTGTCGGGCACCACACCCTCTTCGAGGAGGTCACCGCGCACGAGCTCGTTGACGGCCACGACGAGCTGCGCCTGTCCGAGCGACGCGCATCGAGCACGGCGCGCAGGCGCGGTGAGCGCGAGCCCGTAGTGCGTTGCGGATTCCCACGCGGGTGACACGTCGTCGAGCACGAGCGGCACCGACGTACGGCGACTTGCCCGCGCCCCCGCGGTGGCGAAGACGACCTCGGTCTCGAGAATGACGTCGGCCGGCCGCTCCTCGACCACCTGCAGCAGCCGGCGTGCGAATTGCCGGCTGTGCACGAGCCGGCCGGAGTCACGGATGCTCGCCGCGACCCTCGGCGGCAGCAGGCCGTCGACCGCGCGTCGGTATGTGCCGACCGCGAGGGACGTCGACGGCGACCCCGCGCCTTCCACGCGGACGACCTCGTGACCGAGGTCCTCGAGCGCTCGCAGGAGCGAGTTCGCCCGCACCACGTGGCCGGCGCGCTCGCCCGCGAGCGTGTCGGACGGGTGCGGGAAGCTGTAGACGATCCTCACGGCGATCGCCGCGCCGGACGACCGAGCGTGTGGAGCGCTTCGTACACCGCGAGCGTCTCGGCGGCCTGTCGGGGAATCGAGAAGTGCTCTTCGATCCGCCGGCGCGCGTGCTCGCCCAGCTCTCGCCCGCGTGCCGGGTCGGTGAGGAGCTCGATCACCCTGGTGGCGAGCGCGTCCACGTCGCCCGGCGCGACGAGGTATCCGGTGTCGCCCTCGACCACGATCTCCGCGCTGCCGCCGACGCGCGTCGCCACCACCGGTCGGCCCGCCGCACCCGCCTCCAGCAGCACGGTCGGCAGCGCCTCGGTCCACGACGGCAGGACGACGACGTCGGAGGCCGCGAGGATCGTGGCGACGTCCGCGCGCTCGCCGAGGAACACGACCTGCGCACCGGATCTCGCGGCCATGCGGCGCAACTCCATCTCGCGGTCACCGGACCCGACGAGCACCACGCTCGTGTCCGGCACGCACGCTTGGATCCGAGGCGCGGCGCCCAGCAGAACGTCGTGGCCCTTGTGGGCGCGGAGCGCGCCGATCATCGTCACCACGTGCCCCGCGGCCGGCCAACCGAGCCCTTGGCGGGCGGTGCCGACGGAATCGGCGGTCGCGAACTGCCCGATCTCGATGCCATTGCGGATGGTGGAGATCCTCCACGGGGGCACGCCAACCGTCGCGGCCAGGCTCTCCCGCACCGCGTTGCTCACCGCGATCACCCGGTCGGCGGCTCGCAGGGCTCGGTTCTCGAGACGCGCTTTCGACCAATCGGCGAACGACGGTGTGCTCTCGCGCATGACGTGACGTGTCATCACGACGGGGATCCCGCTCCCGCGCGCGGCCGCCCACGCCAGGATGTGCGAGTACTGGTCTTCGGCGTGGATCACGTCGAACGGTTCGGTGCGCAGCCGCGTCCGCAGCGCGCGCCATGCCGCGGCGTCGAGGAGCCGCTTCCCACCCAGGTCGATCCGCCGGATCCCGAGCCGTTCGACCTCCCGGTCGAGCGGGCCGTCGCGACTCGGGTGCAAGGTGCACAGCGCGGGATCGGCACCGGCTGTTCGCAGCGCGGGCAGCAACGACACGAGGTTGCGCTCCGCCCCGGCGACCTGCAGGCTGGTGATGAGGAACAGGACCCGGATGTCGCCGTCGGCCCCGCGCCGCGCTTCGGGAGGGGTTCGGCGCGGCCTCGCACGCTCGGCGGCCCGGTCGAGCGCGCGCGCCGTCGTGCGGAGCCAACGGGGTCGCGGGCGCGGGGACAGCAGCAACCCCGCGGCGCGCTCCGGCCACGGGCGGGGCGCCAGGCCCACGACGACGACCGCGGCGAGCCACGAGATCCGCCTGGCGAGGCCGAGCTCGTGGTGGCCGCGAACCGCGGCGAGGCCGGCGCGCAAGAGCGCGACGCGGCGATCGGCCGGCGCGGCGTGGCCGGCCGGATCGAGGCGGAGCGAGAGCATGCGGTAGAGCGCGTGCTCCGGGTCGCGCAGCGAGAGGTCCACCGGAACGTCGTGCCCGCGGGCCGCGGCCTCCCTCCGCACGTAACGCTCGACCCCCAGCGTGTGCTCGAGCCGCTGGCGCACGAGCCGGAGCTCGACGCCCCGACCGCCCCAAGTGTTCGCGCCGTGCTGGTGCCAGATCCCGAGCTCCGCGTCGATCGACCGGATGGGCCCGCAGAACGGTACGACCGCGTTGAGGTAGCCGTCGGCGGCGACGCGGAAGTCCTCCTCCGGGATCGGCATGACGCTCTGGAGGGCACGCCGGCTGTACGCGTTGCCCGACGTGGTCGGGGTGGGGTAGGTGCCCGCTCGGAGCATGGCGGTCACGACGTCACCCTGGGGGAGGGGGACCTCGCGATGAGGGAACGAGCCGATCGTTCGCCCCGCGGGATCGACGACGGCGAGCCGGAACTGCACCTTCGACAGGTCGGCCGACCAGTGCTCGACGACCCGTGACACCGCGTCGGGGTAGAGGGCGTCGTCGGCGTCGAGGAACATGACGATGTCGCCACTGCTCGCCGAGAAGGCGACGTTCAGTGTGGAGGCCTGTCCGCCATTGGGCTTCGTGATGAAGCGGCCGTTCCCCCGATACCTCGCCATCACGGCCGGCGAGTCGTCGCTCGACCCGTCGTCGACGACGATCAGCTCCACCCGCGGGTAGTCCTGGCGCAGGACGCTCTCGATCGCGCGCGGGAGGAACTCTGCGTAGTTGTAGTTGTCGATGCAGACGCTGACGCGCGGTCCCATGAAGCGATTCCACTCGCAGTGGGGGACGGTGGCCGAGTATACGCGTGCCTCGTCACGTCGCGAACGTGTCGTGCGCGCACACCGCTACAGTCGCCGCGCACGCGACGCGGAAGGGTGTGATCGTTGTCGCGACCGAACGTGACCGTTGTCATACTCGCCCTGCTCGGGGTCGGGGCGCTCGCGCTGGTCGTGGTCGTCGTGCCCGGTGGCGGCAGCGCGCCCACGTGGCAGCATCCGTTCAGCACGAGCAGCGTGTTCAACTCGCCGATACGCGCGCTCCCTCGGCTCGACTCGCACAGCAGCCAGATCACCGCACTGCTCGCCGACTCCGATGCCGCGCACGTCGCCATCTACGGCGAGTTCGGTGTGCCGGTGTACCGAGCCGACTCGTCGACGCCGCGCTACAAGCTCGAGATCACGAACCAGCCCGCGTGGGGCATCAACAGCCTGTCGCGCCAGCGCGTACCGATTCCGCAGCACGCGGTGCCCGCGCCTGGTGGTGACGGCAAGCTCGTCGTGGTCGACGAAGGCGACCGCAAGGTGTTCGACCTGTGGCAGGCACGCGAGGTCGACGGTCGCTGGCGGGCGTCGTGGGGCGGGGTCTACGACCTCGACGGGAACGGCAGCTCACCGAATCCGCTGTACGTCCGCCAACCGCGCCGGCCGCCCCGGTTCGCCAGCCGGGCCACCGGTTCGGGTATCTCGACGCTGGCCGGTCTGGTCCGCCTCAGCGACGTTCGCCGCGGGCGCATCGACCACGCCCTCGTCTTCGCCACCGACCTCGTGTGCGGACCCGCGCAGAGCGGTCCCTTCCGCTTTCCCGCAACCACCACCGACGGCCACGTGATCGGCGGACCCTGCATCCCGGAGGGAACCTGGGTCCAGCTGGACCCGAAGATCGACGTGAACGCGATCAAGGGCGCGAGCCCGATCGAGCGGATGGTCGCTCGCGCGCTCCAGCGTTACGGCGCCTTCTGCACCGACAACGGCGG
>Ga0187777_10002779_pt1 | contig 11143 bp, 5 predicted proteins | sample 1015_Q2_SP5_10_M_FD_132416 | JGI IMG/M metagenome (GOLD analysis project Ga0187777, IMG submission 132416) | Tropical peat soil microbial communities from peatlands in Department of Meta, Colombia - 1015_Q2_SP5_10_MG | ecosystem: Environmental > Terrestrial > Soil > Wetlands > Peat | place...
GCAAGCCCGTGGCAGCGCCGCCTCCGGACGACGCCGGCGCGGCCGGTCAAGCGAGGCAAGGATGCCGAGCAGGCCGCAAGCCGGCCGCTCGAATGACGCGGGACTTGCGGACGGGTCCACCAGCCGTCGATCGGGGGCGGGTGGCGTTGCTGCGCGCCCAGGCGCATCGGGTGCTCGCGGGCAACTGGCGCGAGGGGAGCCTCGCCGACGGCACTCCGTATGGGTTCACCTGTCCGGCGCCCCCGCGCTACCGCCACCAGTGGTACTGGGACTCGTGCTTTCACGCAATCGTCTGGCGCCACTTCCAGCCCGCGCGTGCCCGCGAGGAGCTGCGGACGCTCATGCGCGGAGGCCGGCTCGACGGCTTCATCCCCCACACGATCTTCTGGAGCGACGGCGCCGGCTGGCGGCGGGCCCCGTTCTACGCCACCCACTCGCTGCGGGGCAATCGCGGGACCGCGCACATCCAGACCCCGCTGCTCGCGCTCGCGTGGGAGCTCGTCGCCGCGGAGTCGCCCGACGAACCGGGCTTCGCGACCGAGGCGCTCGACGGGCTACGCCTGCACTACGACTGGCTCGGGCGCCACCGCGACCCCGACGCCGACGGCCTCATCTCGATCATCCATCCCGACGAATCCGGACTCGACGACTCGCCCAAGTACGACGCGGTGTTCGGGTGGATGAGCCACTACCTCCCCGGCTACTTCTGGCTGGTCGAGCGCTCGCGCCGGCTCCGGTACGACTCGCGGGCGATCATCGCGCGCTACGACGAGCACGTCGAGGATGTGATGGTCAACGTGTTCTACGCACTGGCGCTGCGCGCGCTGGCCCGGCTGACCGGAGACGACGCGTACCGGACGCGGGCCGTCCGGACCGAGCGGGCGCTGGTCGAGCTGTGCTGGGACGACGAGCGCGGTCTGTTCTGGGATCTCGCGGGCGCGAAGCACGCGCCGCTGCGCGTCTCGACCTGGTCCTCGCTGGCGCCCTTGGCGCTCCCGTCGCTGCCCGAGCCGATCGCCACAAGGCTGATCGAAGAGCATCTGCTCCACCCGCGCCGCTACCGCGCGCCGCATGGGATCCCGTCGGTGTCGATGGAGGAGCCGAGCTTTCAGGCCGGCTGGCATCTGTTCCGCTGCTGGCGCGGCCCGTCGTGGCTCAACACGGTGTGGCTGCTCGTGCCGGCGTTGCGGCGGTTCGGGTACGAGTCCGACGCTGACCGCATCGTCGCGTCCTGCATCGAGCTCGTCGAACGCCACGGTTTCCGCGAGTACTACAACCCGATGAACGGGGAGGGGCTCGCGGCGCGGCGGTTCGGCTGGTCGACGCTGCTCGTCGACCTGCTCGGTGGCGCGGACTGCGGGACGGTCCCGGCAAACGACGACCCGTTCGTGGGCAGCGTTCGTGACGAGCTCCGCGCGATGGGCGCCGAGGCCGCCGGCGAGGCCGCCCGCCGGCTGAACCGCCGGGCGGCCGCGGCGGCCGCGGCGGCGCGGCGGCTGCGATCGGGGTAGGGCGCCGGCGACGACGAGCGGCGCGAACCCGGCGCCGGCGACCACGAACGAAACGCGCGACGACGAGCGGCGCGACCGCGGCGCCGGCGACCACGAACGAGACGCGCGACGACGAGCGGCGCGACCGCGGCGCCGGCGACCACGAACGAGACGCGCGACCCTGACCGGACGGGGCCGCCAGGCGGCCGCGGCGACGGCCCCGCTCGGCGTCCATGCCTCGCAGGCGGGGCCTGCCGCGCCACATGCGACGGACGCCGAGCGCAGCGAGGCCCAGGCCCGCCGGCGACCCGCATAACTGCACACTCGACGAGGACCATCTGCCGAGATGCACGAAGGTGCCGCTATACGCGGCTGTCTGCGCACTCGGGCTCAGACGGGCGTCGAGTGAGACGTTATGGGCCCTAGTTTCCGGTGCATCGGGTGGGCTCGGTGCAGTCAGTCGTGTGCTTCGATGCTCTCCTGATCGACGAGGGATCGCGCGCCGTCGACGATCTTCCCAGGGTTCAGGTGCTGCCCCGGGTCGGTCCCGGCGAACAAGGCCTCGAGCATCGCCACCCCGGGCGCCGAGATGTCCTGCTCGAGCCACTGCGCGTGCTCGGTGCCGACTGCGTGGTGATGCGAGAGAGTGGCGCCGTTGTCCACGAAAGCCTGCTGGATCGCGGACTTGACCAGCTCGTACTCGGCGACCATCGCGTCCGAGGAGGTCGCCCCGAACGCGAACGTGAAGTACAGACAGGCGCCGGCGTGGTAGCTGTGCGACAGGTGGCACATGACGTACCCCTTGACCTTCAGCTGGTCGAACGCGCCGTTCGCCGCCGCGATCACGGCGTCGTACAGCGGCATGAGACCGCTCCAGGTGGTCGCCGTCTCGGACACGTCGCCGGGCGCGCCCCGATCGAGCAGGTAGTCGCGGATATACGGGATGTCGAACTTCTTCTGGTCATACAGCACCCCCGGTCCCGAGCCGATGCACAGCCCGCCGTGGCGCTTGACGAGCTTGCCGACGGCGCGCCGCTGCGCGGTCACGTGGCGCTCGCTGCCCTCGTAGCCGATGAACGACAGGCACATCTCGTTCAGGTCCCAACCGAGCCGGTGGCGCAGGAACATCCGCAGCGCGCGGGACTGCAGCTTGTCGGTGAGCGTCGGCATGACTCGCATCGCGAACGAGAACTGGGTCTCGTTCGCATCCGAGACCCGGGTCACCGACACCGAGTATTCGCCAGCCGCGATCTCCTGCATCGCGGCCAGGGCTACGGTGAAGGTCGGGAACAGGTAGCCGAGGATCACACGCTTCTCGGGGATTCGCCGGACGTGGACCGTCGCCTCGGTGATGATCCCGAGCCGGCCCTCGCTCCCGAGCACCATCTCGCGGATGCTCGGTCCGGTCGAGGTCGCCGGTACCGGCCGGGTGACGAGCGTTCCCGACGGCGTGACCATGCGCAGCCCCTTGGTCATGTCGGCGATGTCGCCGTACCGGTCGGACTGCATCCCCGACGAACGCGTGGCGATCCAGCCCCCGAGCGTCGAGTGCGTGAACGAGTCGGGGAAGTGGCCAAACGTGTACCCCCGGGCCGCGAGCTGCTGCTCGAGGTGGGGCCCGAACACCCCGGCCTGGACGCGCGCGAGTCGCGAGCTCGCGTCGATCTCGAACACCTGGTCCAGCCGCTCGAGGTCGATCGAGATCACCGGCCGGGTCTCGGTCGACGGCGCCTCCAGCGAGCCGGAGATCGACGAGCCACCGCCGAACGGGATCACCACCGCGTCGAACCGCATCGCCGCCTGGAGGATCGCGGACACCTCGTCCTCGGTGCCCGGGCGGACGACCACATCCGGCACCCGCGGCAGCTCGCCGGCGCGCTGCCAGACCAGGTCGCGCAGCGACTTGCCGCGCCCGTGCACGACGCGGTCGAGCGGATCGAGCGAGACGAACTTCCGTGAGACCGCCTGCTCGAGCGCTTCCCACAGGTCATCCGGGAGCACCGGATCCGGGATCTGAAGCAGATCGAACCGCAGCGGCGCCGCCACCTTTCTCCGGACGTCCACCCCGATCTTCTCGAGGATGAATGCCGCCAGAGCGGGCTTGTCCTCGTGCGTGAACTCAACCCCCTCCTGACCCCACCCCCACCACTTCATCGCTGCCATAACTCACCTTCGCTTGCCGTACTGGGCGCCGGCTCAGTGCCCGGCGCGCCACAGGAGCGTAGTAGTTCTCCGCAGCGGAGTGCGACGTTCCAGCAATCGCTACACCGTCGGCGAGCGGATCTGGTAGGCCTCGCATATGACCACTCAGACCGGACTGCGCCCAAGCCCGCTGTCCGCCGACGAGCTCGAGGCGATGCACGCTTGGTGGCGCGCCGCGAACTATCTGTCGGTCGGGCAGATCTACCTGCTCGCAAACCCACTGCTCCGCGAACCGCTCCGCCCCGAGCACGTCAAGCCGCGGTTGCTCGGCCACTGGGGCACGACCCCGGGCCTGAACTTCCTGTACCTGCACATGAACCGCGCGATCCGCGCGCGCGGGCTGAGCGCCATCTTTGTCACCGGCCCCGGTCACGGAGGTCCCGGCCTGGTCGCGAGCGCATATCTCGACGGGACCTATAGCGAGGTCTACCCGCACATTGAGCTCGACGAGGATGGCCTGCGGCAGCTGTTTCGGCAGTTCTCATTCCCGGGCGGGATCCCGAGCCACGTCGCGCCCGAGACGCCCGGCTCGATCCACGAGGGCGGGGAGCTCGGTTACTCGCTGCTGCATGCATACGGTGCGGTCTTCGATAACCCCGACCTGCTCGCGCTGTGCGTGGTCGGGGACGGGGAGGCGGAGACCGGCCCGCTCGCGGCGAGCTGGCACTCGAACAAGTTCCTGAACCCGGCGCGGGACGGAGCGGTGCTGCCGGTGCTGCACCTGAACGGCTACAAGATCGCCAACCCCACCGTGCTTGCCCGGATCTCCGGCGATGAGCTCCACTCGCTGCTCGAGGGATACGGCTATGCCCCGCGATTCGTCGAGGGCTCGGATCCCGAGGCGATGCACGGCCTGATGGCGGCGACGCTCGACGAGGTCCTGGATGACATCGCTCAGATCCAGCGGCGTGCGCGCGAGGACCACGACCTGACGCGGCCCCGCTGGCCGATGATCGTGCTGAAGACGCCGAAGGGGTGGACCGGTCCGAAGGAGGTCGACGGCCTTCCGGTCGAGGGCACGTGGCGCGCGCATCAGGTGCCATTCGCCGAGGTACGCACGAATCCTCAGCACCTCGCGTTGCTCGAGGAATGGCTGCGCTCATACCGGCCGGAGGAGCTGTTCGACGACCGAGGCGCGGTCGTCCCCGAGATCACCGCGCTGGCACCGCAGGGCGAGCTGCGGATGAGCGCGAATCCTCATACCAACGGCGGTCTCGTGTCGCGCGAGCTCGAGCTGCCGGATTTCCGCGACTACGCCGTTCAGGTGGACTCGCCGGCGACCACCAGCAGCGAGGCCACGCGGGTGCTTGGCGGCTGGCTGCGCGACGTGATGATCGCGAATTCCGATCGCTTCCGAATCATGGGACCGGACGAGACCGCGTCCAACCGGCTGTCGGCGGTGTTCGAAGCGACCGACCGGGTGTGGGAGGCCGAGCTGCTCGACACGGACGACCACCTCTCGCGTGACGGACGGGTCATGGAGGTCCTCTCCGAGCACCTCTGCCAGGGATGGCTCGAGGGCTACGTGCTGACCGGCCGCCACGGCCTGTTCAACTGCTACGAGGCGTTCATCCACATCGTGGACTCGATGTTCAACCAGCACGCGAAGTGGCTCAAGGTGACCCGTCACATCCCGTGGCGGCGCCCCCTACCGTCTCTGAATTACCTCCTCTCGAGCCACGTGTGGCGCCAGGACCACAACGGCTTCTCGCACCAGGATCCGGGGTTCATCGACCACGTCGTGAACAAGAAGGCAGAGATCATCCGCGTGTACCTGCCGCCCGACACCAACTGCCTGCTGTCGGTCGCCGACCACTGCCTGCGCAGCCGCCATTACGTGAACGTGATCGTCGCCGGGAAGCAACCGGCGCTCAGCTATCTGACGATGGATCAGGCGATCGCCCACTGCACGCGCGGGATCGGCATTTGGGAATGGGCGTCCAACGACCAGGGCCACGAGCCCGACGTCGTGCTGGCCTGCGCGGGTGACATCCCGACGCTCGAGACGGTGGCGGCGGCATCGATCCTCCGGGAGCGCGTGCCCGACCTCAAGGTCCGGCTCGTCAACGTCGTCGACCTGATGCGCCTGGAGCCCGATTCTGAACATCCTCATGGGCTGTCGGACCGCGAGTTCGACGCCCTGTTCACCGCGTCGCGGCCGGTGATCTTCGCCTACCACGGCTACCCGCTGCTGATCCACCGGCTCACCTATAGCCGTAACAACCACCACAACCTCCATGTCCGCGGCTACATCGAAGAGGGCACGACCACGACTCCGTTCGACATGGTGATGCTCAACGAGCTCGATCGCTTCCACCTCGTGATGGACGTGATCGACCGCGTGCCCGAGCTCGGCGAGCGCTGCGCACACCTCCGACAGGACATGGCCGACGCTCGTATCCAGCATCGCGCGTACACGCGGGAAGTCGGCGACGACTCACCCGACGTGCGCGACTGGACCTGGCCGGGCGCTGTGGGCGCGTAGCGCGTCGCCCGGGTGCGGGTGCTCGTCGTCAACGCCGGCTCGAGCAGCCTCAAGCTGTCGCTACTAGGACCGGCCGATGATCCGCTGGCGGCGGACGAGCTGGCGGCGCCGCGGGCTGAGGTCGATCCGGATGAGTTGCGGGCCGCGCTGCGCGACGGCCTCGGCGACGCCGACGCGGTCGGCCACCGGATCGTCCACGGCGGCTTGCGGTTCCGTGAGGCGGTCGTCGTCGACGATGAGGTGCGGCGGGCGCTCGACGATCTGGTCGACCTGGCTCCGCTCCACCAGCCGAAGTCGCTGGCTGCGCTCGACGCGGTCTCGCGCGCGCTGCCGGGGGTACCGGCGGTGGCGTGCTTCGACACCGCGTTCCACGCGACCCTGCCGGACGCGGCCGCGACGTACGCGCTGCCCGCCGAGTGGAGCGCGCGGTGGGGATTGCGGCGCTACGGCTTTCACGGGCTCTCGCACGCGTGGATCGCGCGGAGGGCGCCGGCCTTGTTGGGCGCGCCGGCCGCGGGCCTGCGGATCGTCAGCTGCCACCTCGGCGCCGGCGCGTCGCTGTGCGCGATCGCCAGCGGATGCTCGGTCGATACGACGATGGGGTTCACGCCGCTCGAGGGTCTGGTGATGGCCACGCGCTCGGGCACCGTCGACCCGGGGCTGGTCTTGTGGCTGCTCGAGCGAGGAGAGCTGTCGACGGCCGAGATGGCGCACGCGCTCGAGCACGAATCGGGACTGCTCGGACTGTCGGGTACGGCCGCGATGCCGGAGGTGCTAGTGCGCGCCGGAGCGGGCGATCCCGCGGCCCGGTTGGCGCTCGAGGTCTACCTGCATCGTCTGCGCGCTGCGATCGGGTCGATGGCTGCCGCGCTCGGCGGGCTCGACGTGCTCGCGTTCACCGGCGGCGTCGGCGAGCACAACGCCGAGATCCGGGCCGACACCGCCCACGGCCTAGCCTTCCTCGGCGTCGCGCTCGATCCGGCGCGCAACGAGGCGGTCGACGGCGACGCCGACATCTCGAGTGCTTCCGCGGCCGCGCGCTCGGTCGTCATACAAGCGCGCGAGGACCTCGAGATCGCCAGGCAGGTCCGTTCGGTGCTGGACACCTAGCTCGTTAGCTGGGCGGTTGGTTCCCGGGCAGCCGCCGGGCGACCGGCTCAAACGGCGGGCACCTGAAGGGGGTAGCGGATTCCTCGCGGATCGACCCCAGAGAGAACCTGCGGGCCCCGGAGCACGACCACGAGCGTTCGACCCGGCGAGGCGGGCTACCGCCCGATCGCCTGGGGGAAGTCGAAGTAGTGGTGCGGATCGATCTGGCGCCGTACCGCGAGCAGGCGCGGGTAATTTGCCCCGTAGTACGCGGTCTGCCAGCCCCTCAACCCGGGATCGGTGTAGTTGACGTACGCGCCGCCGGTGACGTACGGGCGCATCCGCGCGGCGGTCGACGCCAGCCAGGCAGCGTCGCCGTCGTAGCTGAGGTACTGGATGCAGAACAGAACGTTCCGGTGCACGAATGCAGTCGCGCTTGGGTTGACTCGATTGATCGCGCCGCCGTAGCAGTCGAACAGGATCGCCCCGTGGCCAGAGGAGTTCAGCCGAGCCTCGGCGGCCTGCACGAGCGCCTGGCGAGCAGCGGCGGGCAGCGCCTTGGCGACGTAGGCGGACTTGGCCTGGAAGTTGTCGCGCTGGAGGGTCCCACCCGGCCTCGTGCCCTGGGTGTGGCATGCCGTGAGCGAGATCTGCGAGCAGCCCGCCCACATCTGCTGGGCCTGGAAGTAGCCGAAGTTGCCGGACGACACGCTGGCGCCGCCCACCGCGGTCAACGGTGCCAGCAGCCGGCCAAGGTCGCTCGCCGGGCCGAAATACTGCCCGCTGACGTTCACGATGTTCTGTCCGGCGCTGGCGGTCAGGTGGAAGATCGAGGTGACCGCGGCGGGCGCGTGAGGACCCCAGGCCTGCCAGGCGGCGAGAGCGTCGGCTGCCTGCGACCACGGCCAGCTCACCGTGAAGCCCGCGACGGTCCGCGGGACCGAGTGGACCCGAAACGTGAAGCTGGTCACCACGCCGAAGTTCCCACCGCCGCCGCCGCGCATCGCCCAGTAGAGGTCGGGGTTGCTCTGAGCACTCACCGTTCGCAGCCGACCGTCTGCGGTCACGATCTGGGCGCCGAGCAGGTTGTCGGCGGTCAAGCCGAACTGCCGGCCGGCGAGGCCCATGCCGCCACCCATCGCGTGGCCGGCGATGCCCACCGACGGGCATGAGCCGGCGGGGATCGTCACGCCGCGAGCCGCCAACGCCGCGTACACGTCGATCAACTGCGAGCCGGCGCCGATCGTCGCCGTGCGGTTGCGCGTGTTCACGCTGATGCCGCGCAGGTTGCGCAGGTCGACCACCATCCCGCCCGACAGCGTCGAGTAGCCGGCGTAGCTGTGGCCTCCGGAGCGGGCCCGCAGCGGGACGCCGTGCGCCACGCCCCAGCTCACGGCCGTGCGGACGTCGGCGGCGTCGACCGGACGCGCAACGAGGTTCGGGAGAACCCCGTCGAAGCGCTCGTTGTAGACGTGTGCAGCCTGGACGAAGCCGGCCGCCCCGCGCTGGATCACCTGCCCGCGGATCGGCGGTGCGGAAGCTCGGCTCGCCGCGCGAGCCACCCGGCCGGCGCCGGCCCCGTAAGCGAGCGACAGACCGGCTGCGCCGGCGCCGGCGAGGAACGCCCGTCGATCGATCGGTCCATCCAACGCACCAGCCCCTTTCCTTGTTCCGGCGGAGGGGATCCTCGCAGAGGCGCCGGGCAGGGTTCAAGGGTGCCGGCTACTACCGCAGCGCTAGTGCTGATCGCCGGCGGAGCGCCATGAGTCGGAAGCGCCGGCATTCGCCCCGGACACGCGGCGCCGACCGCGCCCGGGGTGGATTCGTCGAGATCCGTCAGTACCGTCCGATGGAAGCGGGTCGTGAGCCGATGCAGCCCGACGATCACGACGAGCTCGATGATCTCCGGGTTCGACGCGATCGCGCCCGGCTACATCCTCACCGACCAGACCGCCGAGGTCTTCGCGGGCGAGCACGGACCGAGCGTCCTCGGACAGATCACGATGCGGGCGTTCGGGACGCCACGACATCGGCGCCGCAGCGGCCTACCTCGCCTCGGACGCGGCGCGGTACGTGACGGGCCAGGTGCTGGTGGTTGACGGCGGGGTCACGTGACGCCCACCTGTGCCCGCGCTGAGCCGATCCGGCGGCGCCGAACCCGGCGCAGGATGACCCACCTGTCGCAGACGGATTCGCCGTAACGTCCAAATCTGCCGAGTCCCTCCTCCCCGGGTGGTACGTTCCGCGCAGCGACCAACTGGGCGAGCACACTGGAGGGTGAGCGTGGCTGATGTGACTCCTGGCCCAGGAGCTCCTGGGCCAACCGGATCCGGATCCTCCGCGGCGGCGGCGACAACTACGCCGAAGCTGTTCGTGCGCCAGTCCTCGGGACTGGTGCGGAACGTCAGCGTCACGAACGCGCTGTTCTTCAACGTGGCCGCGTTCGTCGGCGTCGGCCTCACCCTGTACCCGATCTTCTACAGCCTCGCCGTGGTTCCGATCTGGAAGGCCGGACCGTTCTCCGCCTACGGTTGGGCGTCGATCATCGCCGGCCTGTTCTGCATCCTGCTAGCGCTGATCTTCTCGTCGCTGACGTCGGTGATGCCCCGCTCCGGCGGTGACTACGTGTTCTCGAGCCGGATCCTGCACCCGTTCCTCGGCTGGCTCGAGTCGTGGACGCTCGTGATCGCAAGCGTGCTGATCATCGCCTTCGAGGTCCCGCTGGTGCTGAGGAACCTCCAGATCTCGGCGCGGATTATTGGCATCGGCGCCGGCGGCTTCCACGGCGCGAACACCTGGTTCACGGACTCGACCGGCACGATCACCGGCACCCCGGGCTTCATCGCCTCGATCATCGTCCTGCTGCTGATCGCGGTCGTCGCGCTCCTCCCGACCCGCACGTTCCACAAGGTCGTGACCGCCCTGGCGGGCTTCGGCGTGGCCTGCTTCGTGGGGATGTTCCTATTTGGCCTGCTGTTCACGCACAAGGGCAGCTTCAACGCCCACCTGCCGCAGTACACCGGCGGCGTGACCGCGGCGCACATCGCCCAGACCGGCAAGACGGCCGGTTTGATCGCCACGACGCATAACAGCTTCTTCAGCAACATCTTCTCGACGACGGTCTTCCCATTTGTGCTGTCGGTGCTGCTGTTCCAGTTCATCGGGTTCCAGTACTCCGCGTACATCGCGGGCGAGGTGCGCGGCAACGTCCGTCGCGGCGTCCTGATCGCGCTGATCGGCGCGCTGCTGATCGGGGTGCTCGCGAACTCGGTGTACGTGGACGCGATCTCGAGCCACTTCGGCTTGAACACGCAGATAAGCTGGGGTGGCAGCTACTGGGGCTTCAACAGCGCCCTGACGGCGCTGCCGCTCGGCCAGCCGAACTCGATGCCGCTGCTCGCAGTGATCGCGAACCACAGCCTGTGGCCGTTGTGGTTTCTCATCAGCCTCGGCGGGGTGGTATTCCCGTTCCTGCTGTGCCCGGTGTACATCAACTTCATCAGCCGGATGCAGCTCGCATGGAGCCTCGACCGACAGGTGCCCGAGTGGTTCGGGAACGTCAGCGAGCGGCTACGCGGCCCGCTCAACGCGATCGTCGCCACGCTCGTGCTGACCGGCATCTTCTTGTTCTTCCAGAGCTACAAGGACCTGCCGACGTTCCTGGCCACGACCGGACACAAGCTGAACCTCGCCGGCACCGCATGGTTCTCGATCGTGATGGCGATTCTCACGTGGACGCTACCCGGCTTAAACGCGATCCTCGTGCGCTTCCGCCGGCCCGACCTCGTCCGCAACGCGCCGTTCGGGAAGGCGCTGCCGTGGATCGGGCTCGCCTGGCTCGTGTTCCCGGTCTGGATCTACATCTTCGCGGTGGTCA
>Ga0187777_10002780_pt1 | contig 11143 bp, 10 predicted proteins | sample 1015_Q2_SP5_10_M_FD_132416 | JGI IMG/M metagenome (GOLD analysis project Ga0187777, IMG submission 132416) | Tropical peat soil microbial communities from peatlands in Department of Meta, Colombia - 1015_Q2_SP5_10_MG | ecosystem: Environmental > Terrestrial > Soil > Wetlands > Peat | place...
CGCGAGATCTCGGCGAGCATCTGCTCGCGCAGCTCAAGACCGTGCACAGCCCGGCGATCCGTGAGGTGCGCGGCAAGGGGCTGTTTGTCGGAATCGAGGTTGATTCGCGACGCACCGACGCGCGCACGATCGTCGATCGGCTGCTCGCGCGCGGGCTGCTTTCCAAGGACACGCACGGCACGGTTGTCCGTTTCGCCCCGCCGCTGGTCATCGCCAAGGAGCAGATCGACTGGGCGGTCGAGCAGGTGCGCGCGGTGTTCGACGAGCGCGGCAAAGGGATGCGAAGGGCGGCGTAAGAGCAGCGTCCTTCGGATCCGCAGCCGCCGAATTCCCACCGGTGTTTGCCTGCGCGCGCCAATGACTCCGCGCAGGGTTGGATCGCGGGGGCCGCGACCGTTGGGCAGGGACCGGTTTTAGCCGCCCCGGGCTAGGCCGGGACGGAATGCGCTCGTCCTGCCGGTCGATTGAAGTCCCGGAGAGGGCGCCAAGCGCCCGGCGCGCCCAGGTTCGCCGCATAATGCGCGGATGCCGAAGCCCACCCTCTCGGACAAGCTGGTCGTTGCGATTTCCTCGCGCGCGCTGTTCGACCTGACCGAAAGCCATCGGATCTTCACCGAGCAGGGGGTCGAGGCCTACCAGCGCTACCAGATCGAGCACGAGGACGAGATCCTCGCGCCGGGGCCGGCCTTCACGCTGGTAAAGAAGCTGCTGCGGCTGAACCGCCCCGACAAGCAGTACGTTGAGGTGATTCTCCTTTCGCGCAACTCGGCGGATACGGGATTGCGCGTCTTCAACTCCATCAAGCACTACAGGCTCGACATCAGCCGCGCGGCTTTCACCAAGGGTGAACCGACTTCGCGCTATGTGCCGGCTTTCGGATCGCATCTATTCCTGTCGGCCGACACCGAGGACGTGAAACGGGCGCTCGACGACGGTTACGCCGCGGCGACCATCTTTCCCAGCGTGTACAAGAACGAGACCGACGAGTTGCGCATCGCTTTCGACGGCGACGCGGTCATCTTTTCGGATGAGGCCGAGCGCGTCTACCAGACGGGCGGCCTCGAAGCGTTCGCGCGGCGCGAGGCCGATGCTGCTCGCGACCCGCTGCCGGGCGGCCCGTTCAAGAATTTCCTCGCCGCCCTGCACCAGATTCAGGCGGACTATCCGGAGGACAAGAGCCCCATCCGTACGGCGCTCGTCACCGCGCGCAGCGCCCCGGCGCACGAGCGGGTCATCCGCACGCTGCGGGCATGGAACATCCGCATCGACGAAGCTCTCTTTCTCGGCGGGCTCGACAAGGGCGAGTTCCTGCGTGCATTCGGCGCGGACTTCTTCTTCGACGACCAGCGTACGCACGTCGAATCGGCGGCGAAGCACGTCGCGGCAGGCCACGTCCCGCACGGGGTGGCGAACGAGTAGCTCGGCGCGATCTGCGGAGCACGGCCGATCGTTCCCGACATGACGACGAGCGAAGCGACCGCGCGGGCGCGTCCCAATCCGATCGCGGGAATCGGCGTGCGGCAGGTTCGCATCGCCTGCGGGCTCATTCTCTTCTTCTATCTGCTGTCGCATTTTTCGAATCACGCCCTCGGGAACATCTCCTACGAGGCGATGGAGGCAGCGCTCGACTACCACATGCGCTTCTGGCGCGACCCGGTCGTGGCAACCGTGTTCTATAGCGCGGCGGTCGTGCACTGGTCGCTCGGCCTGTGGGCGCTCTACGAACGCAGGCAATTTCGCTACAAGACGCCAGAGATGACGCAGCTGCTGCTCGGACTGTCGATTCCCTTCCTCATCGTCGGCCACCTGGTCGGAGTCCGGGTCGCGGCCGCGCTCTTCGAGCGCGACCTCTATTACGCGCAGGTCTTCAATGCCTACTGGGTGGGCAAGCCCTACCTCCACTGGATTCAATATGCGCTCCTGTTCGTCGCCTGGACGCACGGCTGCATCGGCCTGTACTTCTGGCTTCGGCTCAAGCCTTTCTTCCGCACGGCAGCGCCTTATCTTCTCGCCGCGGCGGTGCTGATCCCGACGCTTGCTTTCCTGGGGCTGGTGCAGGGAGCGCGCGAGGTTCGCGTGCTGAGCGAGAATCCCGAGTGGCGGGCCAACAACCTGCCGCCCGGGGGAATCCTCACGGCGGGGCAGCGGGACACGCTCGACAACATCATCGCGTTCTCCGGCGCGGGGTACCTAGCGGTTCTCGCGCTGATCATCGCAGCGCGAGGGGTGCGCGAGTTGCGCGAGCGGCGCGGCGGGCTAATCAAGCTCTCCTATCCCGGAGGTCGGGTCGTGAGCGTTCCGCGCGGATGGAGCGTGCTCGAGGCGAGCCTGCGCTACGAGATCCCGCACGCGAGCGTCTGCGGCGGCAAAGCGCGCTGCTCGACCTGCCGGATACGCGTCGTCGGCGCTGTGAAAGATCTACCGCTTCCTTCGCCCCGCGAGGCGTTCGTACTCGATCGCGTAGGCGTCAGCGCCGATCCTGCGATCCGGCTCGCGTGTCAGCTCCGCCCGCAACAGGACATCGCTTTCTTCCCGCTGCTGCCGCCGCAGACTTCGCGGGCGCCGGTGCCGGGATCGGGCCGGGCTCACACCGGCGACGAGCGTTACGTGGTGAGCATGTTCGTCGACATGCGCCGCTCGACCAGCGTCGCCGAGAAGCGGCTTCCGTTCGACACGATGTTCATCGTCAACCGCTTCGTCGCCGCGGTTTCCAGCGCAGTGGAGGCTGCTGGCGGCCAGGCAAACCAGTTCGTCGGAGACGGCGTGCTCGTCCTGTTCGGGCTGCGCGGGAGCGCGGAGGCTGCCTGCCGGCAAGCGCTCGCGGCCGTCGGCGGCATCGCGCAGAACATCGACCGGCTGAACAAGGAGCTCGCTGCAGACCTGCGCGAGCCGATCCGCTACGGGATCGGCGTGAACGGCGGGGAAGTCGTTCTCGGAGACGTGGTTTACGGGGCGCGCAACGTCTTCACGGCCCTCGGCGACCCCGTGAACGTCGCCGCGCGTCTGCAGGATCTGTCGAAGGAGCTTGGTTGCGAGGTCGTGCTGTCCGATGACGTCTGCCGGAGGGCCGGGCTCGCTGCCGACGCGCTTCCCGTCACGGAGATCGCGATCCGCGGGCGGGACGTTCCCATTACAGTGCGTACGGCGGTGACGGCGCGCCTGCTCTCGCAGAGTATTGCCTCGCAAGCGTCTTCATCCTGAGCGAACACTGGAAAACGATTGCGCGGTGATGGGCTAACCCACGCTAGACGATGCGGCCGAAGAACGGATATTGCGGATCGTTGTAGCCGGGTGTGGACGGGTGCCCGGGGCGCACAATCGTATCGACGAAGGCCTCGTCCTCCGCGTCGAGCGTCTTGTCGACGGCGGAGAGGTAGTCGGTCCACTGCTCGAAGGTGCGCGGTCCCGCGATCACGGAGCTTACCAGCCGATTGTTGAGCACCCAGGCGAGCGCGAACTGCGTCGCGGTGAGCCCCTTCTTCTCCGCGCGCTCCCTGATCGTCTGCGCCATCGCGATCGATTCCGGGCGAAACTCCGTCTCCATCATGCGCTGATCCTTGCGTGCCACCCGCGACTCCGTCGGCGGCTCCGCGCCAGCGATGTACTTGCCGGTGAGTATGCCTCGCGCGAGCGGGCTGTACGGAACGACCCCCAGTCCGTAGTGAGCGCACGCGGGAAGAATCTCGACCTCAGGCATGCGATTGAAGGCGTTGTAGTAGGGCTGACACACGACGGGCTTCGGTACGCCGAGCCGGGCGCATACGCTCACGACCTCCGCGATGCGCCAGCCGCGATAGTTCGAGACGCCGAAGTAGCGGATTTTGCCGGCGTGAATCAGGTCACCGATCGCCGCGACCGTTTCCTCGAGCGGTGTGGCCTGATCGTCGCGATGCAGGTAGTAGATGTCGATGTAGTCGGTCGCGAGCCGCTTCAGGCTGTCCTCGCAGGCCTGCATGATCCAGCGCCGCGAGAGTCCGCCGTCGACCGGCCTCTGCGTCAAGATGTTGCCGACCTTCGTGGCGAGAATCCAGCGAAGGCGATGGGCGCCGATCGCTTGCCCGACGATCGTTTCGGACGCGCCCTTTGCATAGGCGTCTGCAGTGTCGATGAAGTTGACTCCGGCTTCGTGCGCGGAGGCGATGATCCGCTGCGCGGTGCCGGCGTCCGTCCGGTCGCCGAACATCATCGTGCCGAGACAGATGACGGAGACTTCGAGGCCGCTGTTGCCGAGCCGGCGAGAGTTCATGGTCGCAGGTGCCTTATCCGAGGAAGCGTGATGCTGAGGCAAATGACCTCAGCGTGCAATCGCTGCGCCCGCGCGCAGGTATAATTTTCGCTACCGCCTCGCCGCTGCAACCCCTTATGCATGTCTTTTTCGAGGACGACGGCTCGTTTCGGGCCGGGACTGTCCTCGCCGACAACGACACGTCGCTGCAGGTCGAGACCGCGTCGGGCAAGCGCATGAAGATCAAGGCGGCGAACGTGCTGCTGCGTTTCGCCGAGCCTTCGCCGGCCGCGATCATGACCGAGGCGAAGAGACTCGCGCGGGACGTGGATCCGAACTTCCTGTGGGAAGTGAGCGACGGACGGGAGTTCCTGTTCACCGAGCTTGCCGCCGACTACTACGGGCGCGCGCCGAGCCCCACGGAGGCCGCGGCGCTCGCGCTGTGCCTGCACGAATCGCCGATGTATTTCTACAAGAAGGGCAAGGGCCGCTATCGCGCTGCGCCGGCGGAGGCGCTCCAGGCCGCCCTCGCGGGCGCGGAGCGCAAGCGCCGCGAGGGCGAACGGATCTCGACCTACGTGCAGGAGCTCAAGCAGCATCGGTTGCCGGAGGCTTTCCGGGAAAAACTTTCGGCGATTCTCTACAAGCCGGACAAGCTCGCCCTCGAGACGCGCGCGCTCAGCGCCGCGTGCGAGGAGCTGCAGACCAATCCGCTTGTGTTGCTCGCTGCCTGCGGGGCGATTCCTTCGACTCACGACTATCACTTCAACGGCTTCCTGTTCGACGCGTTCCCCGCCGGAACGGCGTTTCCTTCGTATGGCGAGGCGCCCGACGTCCCGGACTTGCCGCGCGCAGAAGTGCGAGCCTTCTCCATCGACGACGCGACGACGACCGAGATCGACGACGCGTTCTCCGTGCGGGCGCTGCGCGACGGCGGTTTCGAGATCGGCATCCACATTGCCGCGCCGGGCGCCGTGATCGGGCGCGGGACGCCGCTCGACGCCGTCGCGCGGGCACGGCTTTCCACGGTGTACATGCCGGGGCGCAAGATCACCATGCTGCCGGAGCCGGTGCTCGCCCGTTTCACTCTGGCAGCCGGCTCGGCACCGCCCGCGCTCTCTCTTTACGTGCAAACCGCCGCGGACGGAACGCCGCTGAAGCACACGACGCGCCTCGAGCGCGTGCCAATCGCGGAGAATCTGCGGCTCGACGCTATCGGAGAGCAGTTCGCGCAGCCGGCCGCCCCCGGCGAAGCGCAGTGGACCGACGAGCTGCGAGCGCTGTGGCGCCTCGCGCAGAAGCTCGAAGCCGCACGCGGCAAGGCGGACGCCCAGCGCATCGACTACAGCTTTCGCGTCGACTGGGATGCTGCCCCGGACGGCAAGATCGCGATCGTGCCGCGCCCGCGTGGCTCGCCGCTCGACAAGCTGGTGGCCGAGTCGATGATCCACGTCAACAGCACCTGGGGCAAGCTGCTTGCGGAGGCCGGAGTGGCCGGCCTGTATCGCACGCAGCAGGCAGGGAAAGTGAAGATGAGCACCAAGCCGGAGGCGCATCAGGGTCTGGGCGTCGAGCAGTACCTCTGGGCGAGCTCGCCCCTGCGCCGCTACAGCGACCTGGTGAACCAGCGACAGCTCCTCGCGCTCGTCGCGGGGGAGCGGCCGCCCTACGCGGAGAACGACGCCGAGCTCTTCGCTTGCGCCGCAGATTTCGAGGCAACGTACGCGCAATACGCCGAATTCCAGAATCGCATGGAGCACTACTGGTGCCTGCGCTGGCTCCTGCAGGAGCGCGTGGGGGAAGCCTCGGCGAGCGTGCTGCGCGAGAATCTCGTGCGCTTCGACGGGTTGCCGCTGGTCGTGCGCGTCGCCGACCTGCCGGCGCTCGCGACCGGTAGCAGGGTTCGGCTGCGCATCGGACGCATCGATCTGCTGTCAGCGACCCTCGAGACGCACTTCGCGGGAATGGCGCCCGACTAGCGCAAGAGGCGCAAGCCGCAGGCCCCGGGCATGACATCGGGATATACTTGCGCCCACATGCCCGCCAAGCCGGCCCGCACTCGAGCCACGCCGGGCGCAGCGACCGCGCGCCAGGAAGCGCCGCGGCCACGCGCACGGCCTGTCGCCGTTGGCGAGCCGCGCACGATGTCGCTCCCCTTCCTCGCGGTCGATCCCGCGCCGGGGAATCGTCTGCTCGCGAACGCGCTGGTGGGCTCGGTCGTGCTGCACATGATCGTGCTCGCGATCAGATTCAGTCCGTTCCAGATGCCCGCGTTCGACCGCAACGCGCCTCAGCTCGAGGTCGCGCTCGTGAACGCGAAGTCGACCTCGAAGCCGAGCAACGCGGCGCTCCTCGCGCAGGCGAATCTCGAAGGGGGAGGCAACACCGACGCCAACCGGCGCGCAAAGAGCCCGCTGCCGGTGCTGCCGCGCGACAGCGAGAAGACCGATCTTTCCGTAGCCACGCAGAAGGTGGAGGAGCTGGAGAAGCAGGCGCGCGAAATGATGACGCAGCTCCAGGCCAGGGCGACCGTCACGCCTCCGGTGACGAAACCGACCGAAGTGCAGGAAGCCCCCGAGCTGCCGAGCGCCACCGAGCTGATGCAGCGCTCGCTCGAATCCGTGCGGCTCGAGGCCCAGATCGCCAAGGAGCTCGAGGCCTACGAAAAGCGGCCCAAGCGACGATTCGTGGGTGCGCGCGCTCAGGAATATCGCTTTGCACGCTACGTCGAGGATTGGCGGCTGAAGGTGGAACGCGTCGGCAACCAGAACTATCCGGAGGCGGCGCGGGAGCAGAAGCTCTATGGCAGCCTCCTGCTCACCGTCGGCATCCGCGCCGACGGCTCGCTGGAAAGCATCGCGCTCGAACGCTCGTCGGGACAGAAGGTCCTCGACGCAGCGGCGAGGACGATCGTGGAGATGGCCGCCCCCTACGCGCCGTTCCCGCCGGATATCAAGCGCGACACCGACATCCTCTACATCACCCGCACGTGGACCTTTGCGCCGGGCGACGCGCTGATTTCGCAGTGAACGAGGCGCGCGAGCGGCTTTCGGAACGCACGGCCTGATCCGAATGCGGGTGGCGGGGCGCTGGCTGCTGTGGATACTGCTGCTCGGGGTAGTCGGGGTTCTTCTCGTCCAGGTGTGGTACGCCGTGCACATCCTTTGGTGGCGCGAGCATGCGCCGCGCGAGACCGCCTTCATGGCCATGCGCGAGGCCGAGCTCAAGGAGCGCGGCAAGCAGCCGCACCTCTCCTATCGCTGGGTCCCCTACGAGCGCGTCTCGCCGGCGCTGAAGCGGGCGATGATTGCGGCGGAGGACGCGAAGTTCGTCGAGCACGAAGGCTTCGACTGGGACGGGATCCAGCGGGCGATCGAGAAGAACTACCGCAGGGGGCGGGTGGTCGCCGGCGGTTCCACCATCACGCAGCAACTGGCGAAGAACCTGTTTCTTTCCTCGCAGCGCAGCTACTGGCGCAAGGCGCAGGAAGCGCTGATCACGCTCATGCTCGAAGCAATACTCGACAAGCGCCGCATCTTCGAGCTCTATCTGAACGTCATCGAATGGGGCGACGGCGTGTTCGGTTGCGAGGCGGCCTCCCGCCGCTACTTCGGCATCGGTGCGGGCGAGATCGACACGGCGCAGGCTGCGCGGCTTGCGGCGATGGCGCCGAATCCGCTCTATTACGAGCGCCACCCCGACGCGCGCGGGCTGGCCCGCAAGATGCCTATCATCATGGCGCGGATGCCGGCCGCGGAGTTGCCGTAGAGACGGTTGTCGGGCACGATAAAGCCGGCTGGAGAGCACCGGCCAGCCGCTAGGCGGACGCAGACGGCCCGTTTGCGCGACCAAGGGAGACGGTGGGAATGGCTCATCGCGCATTGCCTTTTCTGCTGCGCATCTGCGAGGCGATCGATCGGCTTTTCATCGTCGAGGTCGGCCCATTCGGCTCCCAGCTGGCCGAAGACGCCCGCGCCGCGTGGCTTGCAACGGGCAACAAGAACCGCCCGTCGGATCTCGAACAGTACGTGGCGCTGCTCGCGCAGAATATCGATGATCTGGAACGGCGCGAGGCTTTCGTGCAGGATGCCATAGGGTGCATCAAGTTCTAGGCGTAGCGAGGGAGGATCAAAATGCTCTTCAACCGTTCGATTACCACGCAGTTCACCGTCGTGTTCATCGTCGCGCTGCTCCTGGTCGTCGGCTCCTTCTACCTCGTTCTCGACAGTGTGTACCGCAACGAGCTGAAGTCGCAGGCGGAAACGGTTGCCGACAACGTGGACGCCTTCGGCAGCTGGGTATCCCAGTACGGCCGCGTGTGGGTGCGCGACGACAACAAGAGCTACCTCGGCCAGGTTACGCTGGTTAGCGCCCCTGACCCTGCTGCGGTGGCGCCGGCGGCTCCAGACACGTGGCACTTCTACTCGAAGAACCCTGCGCTCGCGCAGCGCGAGTACTCGGAGGTCGTGGAGAAGTCGCCATCGCCGGCCAAGTTCCGTGTCACCTCGCACAACTTCATGAATCCGGTCAACAAGCCCGATGCCTTCGAGGTGCGGGCGCTGGATCGCATCCGGGCGAACCACCTGAACGAGTACTATGAAGTTCTGCCCGACAGCTTCCGTTACGCGCGCACACTGTACGAAAAGGCTTCCTGCCTCGGCTGTCACGCGAGTGCGGAGAGCGCACCGGCCGACGTGCGCGAGCGCTACGGCACGCAGAACGGCTTCGGCTTCAAGGAAGGCGAGGTCGCGGGCATCATCAGCGTGCGGCTGCCGATCCGGTCTTTCTGGCAGGTGACACGCGACGTCGTCGGCCCGTTGCAGATCGCGCTGCTCGTGAGCGCTTTCCTAGTTTCCATCGTGTTCATTCAGTTCGCGGTCGTGCGTCCGATCAGGCGCGTGACGGCGGCGGCCGAGCGGATCTCCGTGGGGCAATCGGCGGATCTCGGATCCGCCGGGCTCACGCGCACCAGCGGCAACGAGATGCATCAGCTCATTCTCGCGACCGAGCGCCTGCGGGCGAGCCTGATGCTGGCAATTCAGCGCGCGAGGAAAACCGCCCAGGCCGCGCCACCGCCCCCTGCACAGGGGCCCGGAGCCGGGGAATAACCCCGTCCGGAGCGCTGTTTTCCCTGGGGGCGCGAGCGAAACGCGCAGCCTGGATGCACTGCCGAGGTGCAAGCCGACACGTCAGGGAGAGTTCTTGCCCGACACGCTGCCCAATCCCGACCTTATCGCGGCGTTGCCGCGTTTGCGTCGCTACGCCCGGGTGCTGACGGGTGACATGCACCGCGCAGACGATCTGGTGCAGGACACACTGGCGCGGGCTTGGGAGAAGCGGCGGCTGTGGCAGGCGGGAAGCGATCTTCGCGCGTGGCTGTTCACGATCATGCACAACGTGCACGTCAACCAGTTTTCGCTGCGCCAGCGCGAGTATGCGCAGGCTTCACTCGATGCGGACGACGGTCCGGCCGCCGGGTGGGAGATTCCCGTTCGCCCGACCCAGTCGGACCGGGTTGAACTCAGCGAAGTAGTTGGACAGATCGGCCGCTTGCCGCTGGCGCAGCGCGAGGTGCTCATTCTTGCTGCCGTCGAGGAACTGCGCTACGAAGAGATCGGCGACGTGCTCGGCGTGCCGATCGGCACCGTAATGTCGCGGCTGTCGCGCGCGCGGGAGAAATTGAGGCGCATGAACGCAGATACAGCATCGCCGCTGAAGGTGGTCAAGTGAGCTCCGGCCTGCCGCTGTCGGACGACGATCTGCACGCCTTCGCCGACAATCAGCTCTCGCCCGAGCGGACGGTCGAGGTTGCTGCAGCGCTCGCCCGCGAGCCGGCGCTCGCCGGGCGGGTGGCGGAGATCAAACGCCAGAATGCGCTCCTGCGCGATGCGCTCGATCCGTGGCTCGCCGAGCCTCTGCCGGCGAAGCTGCTCCGGGCAAGCGCCGATCCCCCGCACGGAAGGTTGTGGCGGCGATTGCGCCCCGCGCTGGCGGTGGCGGCGACACTGGTCATCGGCGTCGCGCTGGGATGGCTCGGCCGCGAGCAGATGCTGCGCCTCGAAGGCACTCCGATCACGTTCTCGCGCCAGGCGGCGCTGACACACGCGCTCTACGCGGCGGATCAGAACCGGCCGGTCGAGGTGTGGGCGGCGGACGAGCAGCGTCTTGTGACCTGGCTGTCGAAGCGGCTCAATTTCCCTCTTCGCGCTCCGGATCTGAACAGCATCGGTTTCTCGCTGGTCGGTGGACGCCTGGTGGCCGGCAACGAGAAGCCCGGCGCGCTGTTCATGTACGAGAACGCGGACAAACAGCGCATTTCGCTGCTCGTGCGCAAGGACGATGTCGCCTCCCACGAGACCGCGTTCCGCTACGCCAAGGAGGACGGCGTGAGCGTCTTCTACTGGATCGACGATTCCTGCGGCTACGCGATCTCGGGGCGCATCGACAAGACGCAGCTTCTCGCCGTCGCCCGCGTGGTCTACGGCCAGCTCGCAGCGTTCGAGGCCGCGCCGTCGCCGCGGCCCTAGATCGTTCCTAAAGCGTCACCGGCCCGCGCGGCGTCCTGAGCAGAGCGGCGAGCCGCGGCGTCACGCTGAAGGTCACCTTGAGCGTCTCGGCCAGCCCGAGCGCGGCGAGCACAGGTCGAATGCGCGCCGGGTCGGGATGAGCCGCCGACAATGCCGCCAGCCGCACGCCGCTCTCAGGCAGCGCGTCGGCGGGGTGCCGTGGATCCGACCATTGGATGAGCGTGGGGAGCACGCCCCGCCCCGGCAAGTGACCATCGGCCGGAATGGTAATGCGCCAGCGGAACGATCCTCGCTCCATCGGCAGTGCGGGGCCAACGTCGACGGGGCCGGCGCGACGCGCGGTCTCGATGTCGTCGCAGCGTGCAACCCAGTGGATGAGTCGCGGTCTCTC
>Ga0187777_10002782_pt1 | contig 11137 bp, 12 predicted proteins | sample 1015_Q2_SP5_10_M_FD_132416 | JGI IMG/M metagenome (GOLD analysis project Ga0187777, IMG submission 132416) | Tropical peat soil microbial communities from peatlands in Department of Meta, Colombia - 1015_Q2_SP5_10_MG | ecosystem: Environmental > Terrestrial > Soil > Wetlands > Peat | place...
ACGGCGGACTCAACCGCCAATGCTGTCGCGAGAAGATAATTCACGTGTGCCTTCACTAACCCACAAAGAACGACGAACTGAACTGCAATGCCGACCGCGCCCACTAGGGAAAACTTGAGCATTCGGTGCGGCCACGCTTCAGTATTCGCGGCTCTCATGCACGCGTCTCCTCCCTGTAGAGCTGTACCGTGTGACGAATCGCAGAAACCGCCAGCATCAAGGCCATTCCAACGATCGCAATCCTCCCGCGAAAATCGAAGAGCAGAATGTGATGCCCGGCAATCGACACAGTGGGATGAGTCAACAGAGCCAAGTTGCCCATCGCGAGCAGAATGCGAATTTCTGTGGGCCCGAACTTCCAATAAGAGAGCTGGAATTTGCCGATCGTGTAGGTCGCAAGGTATGACTCAATCGACAGCATCAGGAAGGCGACCAGCATGCCGATTGCGACCGCAGGATGCACGTATCCCGAGAGAGCCATACCTCCCATGAGGAAGAACGAGCCTACTGTGTCTGTGATGTGGTCAACGTAAAAGCCGTACCGGGGTCGCTGCCGGTCGCGAAAGCGAGCCAAATTCCCGTCTAGGCTGTCGCCGAGCCAATTCAGGCCAATAAAGATGATCCCAAGAACCAAGGCATACGGATGGAACCGCGCCAGGCAATAACAAACACCAGCGAGGCATTGGGAGATGAAGCCGAGCACCGTCAGATGATCCGAGTTGATTGTGGAGGGAGTGTGTTTTGCCAGCCAGAACATAGCCCTCTTTTCCGGCCCTGAGACAATGCTTTCCTGTATGCGGACGGCGGGACAAAACGACAGGTCGTGCGCTTGAGAGAGACAATTCATGACTCCAGCCATGTCGGCCTCCTGCATCGCCAATTTCGATGTTTTCGACGAGTTCGGCAATACCCGTCAGGTAAAACCGGGATCAAGAAAAGGTCATCTGCTAACTGCATGAAATTCAAGCCGCTTGGTTGCACTCTAAAACGAGCAAGTCCCGAGCCGCTCGCAGAAATGCACTTGCAGCTTCTAATACAGTAAAGAAATTCTGAAGCAGCCGATGTGCGATGCGAATCATCTATGCTCAGGAGGAAGGAAGCCGATGCCCAAGAAGCAGCCCAACGCAACCACGTCAAAGATTAATGCTCAACCCCGCCTGCATCAGCGTGCCGGCGAAATCCAGGCATACGGTACCGTAAGCCACATGCTGCCGCTTGAACTGGAAGAACCAGTGCGGCTGGAAATGACCGAACAATTAAATCAGCTACTGGCCGATACGATGACTTTGCGGGACCTGTACAAGAAATCTCATTGGCAGGTAGCCGGGCCAACGTTTTATCAATTACATCTTTTGTTCGACAAGCATTTTGACGAGCAGGTCGAACTCGTAGACTCAATCGCCGAACGAATCCAGTTACTCGGGGGAATCAGCATAGCCATGGCGGCGGATGTGGCTGAGACCACTCAGATCGAGCGCCCGCCACGCGGGCGGGAGGAAGTTCCGGTCCAGTTGTCGCGTTTGCTGGATGCGCACCAGATCATCATTCGTCAGATTCGTAAACTGGCAGAGCGCGCTTCTGAACTGGGTGATGAAGGGACGAATGATCTGGTGGTCAGTGAAGTCTTGCGCCGCAATGAGCTGCAGGTCTGGTTTGTGAGTGAGCATCTGGTGAACATGCCTTTAGTGAAAGCTGTGGAACCGAGCGAGACCAGAGGTGCGGCCTAAGCCGGATGATTCTGCCGAATCGCCGGGAGCCTCAACCCTTTGTAAACCATCGGGAGGAACGAGTCATGGCAGCCCCATGCAGCCACCTCAATCAAATTAAAGTTACCAGCACTGAGACGCACGTCTGTGAGGATTGTGTGAAAACCGGGGATACCTGGGTGCATCTGCGGATGTGCCTGGAATGCGGGCATGTGGGGTGCTGCGACTCCTCAAAGAACAAGCACGCTACCAAGCACTTCCGCCAGCAAAAACATCCCTTGATGCGATCCATCGAACCAGGGGAACACTGGGTGTGGTGCTATGTCGATCAGCTTGCTCCCGGCGAGTTACGTGGCCGCAGCTTCGTTCCAGTCGAATCCTAAACAACAGAACGCGGGACTCCTTTGAACCGTTACTGCGTGGAGACGGATTCACGAGTACGTCATTGACACCCGAGCAGCTGAGCACTTACTGTCCTGACAACAGCTTCTTGAGGGGGAAGGCTGTTGCGTTGGAGGTGAGTCGTGGCTCGCCATTCCTTTGCCCTGTCTGGTCACGTAGTGAGCTTCAACATTGAACCTCAAGTTAGCATCTCGCATGTGATCCGGTCGCGAGCCTCGCGCTGTCTTTCCTTGGGTGTGCTGTCGATTCTGATACTGCTCGGGGCGACGAAGTCAGCGTGCGCACAAGGGCATCAGTCGTTTGCGAACTCAGACCCGACCTACCGGGCATTGCGCGATCTAGGACTCTCAGGAGAAGCAATTGCCGTCAAAGATATGGACCTGAAGCGCGATGCGGGCACATTTCATCTGCACTCGGGAACGGTTTGTTTCACAGCGCCGGTTCAAGGAAGGATCACGGGTGCGGTATTTGTAGGCGATGGCAATTTTATTCTGGATCCGCCATCCGACTCGGAGCGCAAAAGCCTCAAACTGCTGACAAAGGAGGATGAGTTCAGCGAAACATTCCAACACCTCGTCCTGCGCTTTACCGATTCCACGTACCAAGATCTCATGAAAGACGGGGCGCCCGGCTCTGCTGGGTGTGACGTCGGCCTGCTAAAAGACAGTCAAAATACAACCCGTCATAGGCTCAAGAACAACCTTGAAGCACGATTGCTCGAGGAGGTCCTCAGCCCTGAACCCAGGCCTTTATTTGTGGCTTTCATCCATGGCAAGCGGTACAGCGATAAAGAAATTTACGAAATTGAGCCGAATTATGGGATCCATCAAGTCAGTCTCCGCACTTACGATGAGAACAAGGCTGGGCTTTGGGCTTTGTTCAATGTTTCCGAGCAACAAGGCCGACATTTCGGAAAACCAATTCGTATCGAGCACCAACAGCTCGAAACAACCATAGAAAAAAATGGCAACCTCTCCGGTAAAGCGACTACCACCTTGTTTTCGGAACGAAATGGGTTGCGCGTCGTGGAATTCAATTTATTTCGGCCGCTTCGCGTGGAGAGCGTGCAGGCCGAAGGTCAACCGCTGTTCTTTATTCAGGAGGACAAGGACGCGGATGGAGACTTCGCTGTCATTTTGCCGAAAACCCTGGCACAAGGGGAGACATACACGGTTAGCACAAACTATGCAGGAAAAGGAGCCGTCATCAACGAAGGCGGCGGGAATTACTTTCCAGTTGCTCGGGAAAACTGGTATCCAAGTAATCCCGGTAGCCGGTTTGGGGAATTCGTCTCCTATGACATGACCTTTCGCATTCCCGACGACATGAAGATGGCCGCCACCGGAATTCTGGTCAGCGACCGCAATGAAGCCGGACAGAATGTGACCGTGTGGAAAAGTGAGGCGCCGCAAGCAGTCGCGGGATTCAGCTTTGGCAAGTTCAAGGTCGAGGAAGCCAAACTTACAAAACCCGTGTACCTAATCCAGTCCTTTGCCAATCAGGAAGCACCCAGTTGGGTAGAGGAATTCCAACGCAAAGCTCAGGGTGAGGGTTTGCCCAGGAACGACAGCGGCCATGGGATGAGCCGACCGGTTGAAATGGCAGTAGGCAGCATGAGCACCACGGGCTTGAACAAAAAGGCTCTTGCAGAAGGCGAACTTGCGGTACAGCTCTACACTGACTACTTCGGCCCCTCGCTATTTACGCATATGCAATTGACCCAGCAGACTGCCTGTAATTTTGGTCAGTCCTGGCCTGAGCTCGTTTGGATTCCCATCTGCTACTACTTTGATACAACCGTTCGGCATGCGCTTGGAGTGGACTGGGGTGACCGTGGTTACTGGAAAGTCGTGACCCCACACGAGGTAGCCCATCAATGGTGGGGTCACACGGTCGGCTTCAATTCCGGACGCGACCAGTGGATGAGCGAGGGATTCGCCGACATGTCCGCATCTCTTTACCTGAGTATGATCGAGCGCGACGAAAAAAAATTTATAGCCTTCTGGAACGATGAACGCGACCTGCTCCTGGAACGCGATCCTCAAGGTTTTCGCGCCATCGATGTTGGCCCTTTAACCATGGGCTATCGCGCTGATAATTCGCGTACCGGTTTTGGCAGCACACGACGACTCATTTATCCCAAGGGTGCGTATGTTCTTCACATGATCCGCATGATGATGCACGACAATCGCACAGGCGACCAGCTTTTTAAAGAAACTATGCAGGATTTCGTGAATAGCTATCGTGGCAAGGCGGCCTCGACGGAAGACTTCAAGGGTATCGTGGAAAAGCATATGACCCGCGAGATGGATCTGGAAAACAATCAGAAGATGGACTGGTTTTTCAATGAATATGTCTACGGGACTCAGCTACCGTCTTACCAGATGAGCGCCACATTCGACGGCGGACCGGAAGGTGTTCCCATCATGAACTTGAAATTGGTCCAATCCGGAGTGGACAACACTTTTCGCATGTTGGTGCCAATCTATCTGGAACTGGGAGATGGAAAGGTCTTCTTCCTCGGGCGAGCCCACATGGTCGGCAATTCGCCCTTTGAGCAGAAGATCCGGCTGAATGGCCTGAAAGATAAACCTCGCCGGGCGATCGTCAACTACTACGATGACGTGCTGGCTTCCAAAAATTAGACGTTAAAACAAACCCTCTCAGTGCGCTGAGAGGGTTCCGGCCGATTGCGTGATGTAAAGGGCTAGGCACGAACTACATTGGCGGCCTGGAAGCCTTTTGGTCCTTTCAGTAAATCAAATTCCACGGTCTCACCTTCGTTCAAGGTACGATAACCGTTTTCCTGGATCGCGGAGAAATGAACGAAAACGTCCTCCCCGGTGGACCGCTGGATAAAGCCGTATCCTTTAGCCCCGTTAAACCATTTCACTGTCCCTTTCTCTCTCACAAAAAACTCCTTTCGCCTCTGCTAAGAATTAAAATCCGACGTCTCTCGTATCGCGCACGTTCGTACGACCCCCTCCGAGAACGTGGACCAGCAATTGATGCCGCTTCCCGCTCAACAAAAAAGACTCCTGGGCTTCGCGCCGTTACTTGAGAACGGGGCGAAGCTCAGGAGCCTGTCGTGGTGGCGCGAGTTGCGACTGCAAGACACAAACATCAACCCAACTAGAAACGTCGTTGCCCATGAAATGTGGCAACGAGCACAAGATAATACCATCTACTTACATTCTGACAAGAGGGATTTTCTGCAACTGAAACAGACTACACATGGATCGTCCGATTGCAGCGCACAGGCTGATGCCACCTTGGCGGTAAAAGGGTGCAGCACAATGCTCGTAAGCTTTTGATTACATTACCGAACTATCGACGGGATCTGGTGTAACGAAGAGGCTGCAAAGGCCCAGTCATCTTCTCAGCTTGCGACAAGCAATGTCCCTACAGGTCACGGTTATCGCACCAGCGAAGATGAGAAACCGACAATCAGCCAGACCAGCAACAGGGCAACGGCGAGGCTGGCGACAAACACAAGTTTTGTGGCGTCATCAAGAGAGGATGAGCGCCGCTTGCGGTACATAAACTACACCTCAACAGCTAACATCGAAGGGCGCCGGCCAGATAAAAGTGGGTTACTCAAGGAAATGTTATTCCAATCTGTCCATATAGGCAAGGCTTGCGCTACGGTAGTTTCCTAGTCTCACCACGAAGGGGCGAGAGAGCTTAAGAAACAGAATCGGTGCTAATGGCTTGAACTCAGAACTTTAGGGTGGGTCGTGACCCACTTTATCGGTACTTTTTCGCTTTCTTCATCTTCAAGTTGATCGCCACTTTAAGCACTGCCCCGTCCGTCGGGTCGACTTCGAAGATTGCATCACTCCTATAATGAACGTTGTCAACCCGGTATTTGAAAACGCTGTACCACTGAAAAATGTTGGTATCAAGAGGAGGGCCGTACTTTGCTTGTAGCTGCGCAGCGGTGTAACTGTGGTCCGCAAATTGCAGCATGAGATAGGCCTCAGCTTTGCCCTCACTTCTGACTGCCGCAACCTCGGAAAATGGAAAGGGACCATGGGTCAGTTGGTAATCGATGATGACTGATTTGTGCCGATGTAAAATTCCTTCCTGCACGATTTCGTCAATGCGTCTGGTGATCTCCTGGTTTAGCGCAGAGCGATCCACGATCTTTGCACATGAATTCTTTTGGGCGCGGCACTCGGCGCGAATCTCGCTCACCTCATAGACGCGAAGCACGCTGGAATTCTCGAGCACTGCTTTGATTGCTTGCTCTCCCGGCAAAGCTGCTGCCTCCGCAAGCTGGGGAACCATGTCGCGCCAATCGAAATCATCGGCGGAGAGCTCGCGCGGAGGGGCCAGCGGAGTGGGCCGGTTGTCGTCCAAAGCGCTGCATGGCGCCGACGCGACGCTCAAGAGCGCCAGGACAATTGCCAGCTTCATGGTGGCAGGAACCACGCTCATTGCAGATGCCACGCCAAGGCCAGGCCAATGACGATCAATCCTGCAATGATTCTGTACAGCACAAAGACCCTCAAGCTAGACGATTGCAAATATCGGATCAACCATGCGATGGCGCCATAACCAACAATCGCCGACACGAGGACGCCCACAATAAACGGAGTATGCATCGCCGCTGGCAGGCCTTCTTTGTGCAGTTCGTGCGCTTTAAGCAAAGCCGCTCCCGCAATGATCGGGGTAGACAGCAAAAAACTGAAGCGGACGGCCGCTTCGCGCGTCATATTGCGAAATAGCCCGGCCGTAATGGTTGCGCCTGAACGTGAAACGCCTGGAACCAGTGCGGTGGCTTGCGCGCAACCGACAACGATCGCGTCCAAAAGGCTTACTTTGGTAAGGCCCTTTTTCATGGTGCTGATTTTGTCTCCCCAAGCCATCAGCAGTGCGACGACGATCAGGGCACCCGCAATTAGATAGATGTGCTCGCGGAAATAATCTTCCGCGGAATGTTCCAGCAACTTGCCGGCGATCGCGCCGGGTATAGTTGCAATGGCCATGTACCAGAGCAACAGACGCTCTTCCCGTTGCTCTGCGGGAGTCAGGTTACGGTCGGAACTGGTTGATTCAGAAAAACGCACAACTTCCCCGCCGAATGCCGCGCGAATGATTTGCATCCAGGTTCGGCGAAAGTAGACCAGCAAAGACAGCAAAGTTCCAAAATGCAACGCAACGTCGAACGTCAGTTCCTGAGCAGGAGAAAGCTCATTCCATCCCATGAGCCGCCGGACAATGATGAGATGGCCAGAACTGGAAACCGGAATAAATTCCGCAAGTCCCTGGATGATGGCCAGTACCACAGCTTGGTAGATGGGCAAGAGGCGGTCCTTTCTTGAAAGGAGTCACTAGAGTATCGCAGAATCTGGTGTGGAGCAGACACTCTTGTCTTGCAGTCTAATCGCCGATCAGGTACAACAGCGCAGTCCTGGGTGGGAACCAGATCACTGCTGTGCATTGCCGTATGTCGGCACACCTTGCTGGATGAGGTACAGGAGTCGCTCGGCGCGGGCGCCCCAATCGCTCTGCGGAAAATCTGTCGCAACTTTTTGTGCCGTCGCGATTGCTTTGTCTTTCGACTGATCGGACTTCTTGGCCTGGTCTTCCGTCTTGTAAATCTCAATCAATGCCGAAAACCGCCAAGCGGCATCGTACAAAGCCTCCGCATCTGCCGGAGATTGCGGATGCTCGCGCGCGTACTTCTCATAGATCTCGGCTTCTTTTTCCGGGCATTTCGACGAGCCCTGCCAATCGCCGCACAGCTTGTTTTCGATCAGGTGAAACGCGGCCAGGTCTGCCCATTTGCTTCCAGGGAATTTTTTAATTACTTGGCGCATGAGATCTTCGTTCATGCCTTCGCGTAGAAAGGCTTCTTTTTCGCGCGCCGAGGGGCGTGACATCACGTCTGCTTTCTCGATTTGCCATTTGATATCGGCCGCCCGGTATAGTGATTCGCCGGCCAACGGCGATTTGGGAAACAGATCAAAAACTCGATAATAAAGTTGCATAGCGTCCTGCGCGGCCCCGCGACGGCCTTGGCGTTGGCTGGCTTGATCCTCCGAGTCCACCGCCTCGCCAAACAGGACTCGATCGCCATTCGGAGTGGAGGCCAAAACAGCGCCTTTTCCTAGCAGCCATCCAGTGATGGTTCTCTCTTCGGTGAGATTGGCTTCCACTTTGAGCCAATCCCGGCTGGTTTCGAGCACAATCACTTCGCGGCCACGATCAATGTCGCCGAGCTTTGCCGAGGAAGCATCCGGAGCGATGTAAATAGTGGCCACGCGCAACATGGCTCCGTGCACCGCTTCGGCGGAGCAGAGGCCACTGGCCGTAAGCAACAGAACAATCGGAAAAACAGCTCTTGCCGCGTGGTTCATAAATCGAGACCGGACCAAGTTCCTACAGGTTTGGTGCGAGCTCCAGTCCGGGTGTTGCCCGTGAAGCCTCGTTTTGAATTTCCTGGAGCACTTTCGGTTCGATATTTCCGCCGCTTACTACTGCAACATTGAAGCCAGTGTTCGGTAACTCTTCCTTGTGGAATAAAAATGCAGCCACGGCAACCGCGCCGCTGGGTTCGGCGAGCGTTTTGGGATCTTTAGCGAGCCGGCGCACGGCTTCACGGATTTCAGCTTCGCTCACCGCAACAATCTTATCCACGTACTTGCGGATGTGCTCGAAGTTGATTGGACCGATGCTTTGGGTCCGTAGCCCGTCCGCGATCGTCTGTGATACCTGCTCCGCCGACGATTCCACAATGTGCCCTTGATCCAGGCTAGCTTGCGCGTCCGCGGCAAGCTCGGGTTCGACCCCAATTACGTTCACGGCAGGCTTGCTGAGCTTAACCGCAGTTGCGACGCCGCTGATCATCCCCCCACCGCCGACCGGCACGAGCACGGTCTCCAATGCGGGCAGATCCTCTAAAATCTCCAGCCCAATGGTTCCCTGTCCCGCTATGATTCGTTCGTCATTGAAAGGCGGAACCATCGCATACCCATGCTTTCGAGCCAACTCTTCCGCGCGGTGCTGGCGCTCGAGACTCGATGGTCCCACCAGCACAATCTCGGCCCCCATGGCCGCGACCGCATCCCGTTTCACCGCCGGCGCAGTCTTCGGCATTACAATCACAGCCTTGATTCCGAGCGCGCGAGCCGCATACGCCACTCCATGCCCATGATTGCCGCTCGAGTAGGTAATGACTCCGGCTTCTCGTTCGGCAGGAGGAAACGAGGCAATCTTGTTGTAGGCACCTCGGATTTTGAACGCCCCGATAGGCTGCAGATTCTCGAGCTTCAAAAACAGCTTTCGGGAGTCGCTTTGATCCGGATTCGGAAATTCGATAACCGGAGTGCGAACGGCGACGCCTTGCAGACGGGCTTGAGCTGCGCGAATATCGTTCAGGGTAACCATGTTCTATGGCTCTAGGTTACAGCGCCGAACTGCCGACGGCAAAGCATTTGATTGTTGACATCATGATGTTCATTGTAATAGCATCATGATGTGCGAACCACGCTAACTCTCGATGATGACGTCGCCAGACTCCTGGAAAAGGAACTGCGGCGATCGGGCAGGCCGTTCAAGCAGGTGGTGAATCATTTCCTGCGCAAGGGACTGACCACCAAGCCATCCGCCCGGAAAGCCTTCAAGGTCAAACCAATCAATCTCGGGCTTCCGCATTACGACAAGATCGAAGACTTGCTTGACTATCTTGAAGGTCCGGAGCATCGGTGATTGTCTTCGACGCAAACCTGCTGATCTACGCCTACGATAGCGGCTCCACTTATCACACGAAAGCCCGCGTTTGGGTGGAGGACACATTTTCCGGGACGGAGGTGGTGGGACTTCCCTGGCATGCCATTACTGCGTTCCTTCGAATAATGACGAACAAACGACTGCCAGGTGCAAGGTTCACTTTGGAGCAGGCTTGTCAAATTGTGGGAGGCTGGCTCACGCAGCCCAACACTCACACCTTGGTGCCGGGAGAAAATCATTGGCCACTACTGAGAAGCATGTTAATCGAGGGCCAAGCCTCAGGTGCGCTGGCGAATGATGCCCAGATCGCGGCACTGACTATCGAGTACGGCGGTGTGCTGCACACGGCGGATCGGGATTTCGCAAGATTTCCGGGACTGCGCTGGGTAAACCCGCTGGCATAGCGCTGCGAGTTTGCGGTAGAAAACCACCAATCATAGACAGCAGCGCTTGGTCGCAATTGTGGTGAACAGTGGCCTTTGACTAAAAGGCCGATGTCCCCACATGCGGTATCTGGTCGCCCAAGGTGCTCTGGAATTTGCCCCGATCGAAGCCTTCCGTGCGGAGCGGTGATTGAGACGCCAGAGGACCACTAAATCTCCAAGATTACTGGCATGATTAGCGGCCGTTTTTGCATCTGCTTCGAGATATAGCGCTTCAAGTCGGCTCGGATCTTTTCTTTGATGACGCCGTAATCGGCTTTCTCCTCTTCGCTGGAAACTTCGAGCGTCTGCATCACCAACTGCCGGGCGCCAACAATAAAACCATCTTCGCCCGGTTCGAATCCTCGCGTCACAATTTCTGGTGGGGTTTCTACTCTGCCTGAGAGTTTGTTGATGGCGATGATCGGCAGCACAATCCCATCTTCGCTAAGGTGGCGGCGATCTTTAATGATCAAATCTTCGACCACATCCGTCCGCGAACCGGAATCAATACAGATTCGGCCAACATTCACGCGACCTGCGATACGCGCCCCGAGTTCATCGAACTCGAGAATGTCACCGCTCTCAATCAAAATCGTGCTTCCTACCGACCCGCGCATGGCGGCGGCCATTTCCGCGTGGAGTTTGAGCTGCCGATATTCGCCGTGAATCGGAATGAAAAATTTCGGCTTGACCAAATTAATAATGAGTTTCAACTCTTCCTGGCTGGCATGTCCGCTGACATGCACCGGCGGAGAGGATCCATCTTCGTAAATCACGTGCGCTTGGCGGCGGAACAGGTGATCAATCATCCGGTAAATTGCCTTTTCATTTCCGGGGATGATGCGCGAGGAGAGTACAACGCTATCG
>Ga0187777_10002783_pt1 | contig 11135 bp, 13 predicted proteins | sample 1015_Q2_SP5_10_M_FD_132416 | JGI IMG/M metagenome (GOLD analysis project Ga0187777, IMG submission 132416) | Tropical peat soil microbial communities from peatlands in Department of Meta, Colombia - 1015_Q2_SP5_10_MG | ecosystem: Environmental > Terrestrial > Soil > Wetlands > Peat | place...
AGGATGAGGTAGTTGTACGTGTTTAGGCTCATGCTTCGACAGGCTCAGCATGAGGCGTTTCTCAAGAACCTCATCCTGAGCTTGTCGAAGGATGAGGTCCCCGCCGCGCGGTACGGGAGAGTGCGCGCAGCGCCGCGAAGTCGCCGCGCATGACGGCTTCCTTTTTCTCGCGCCGCCAGCCCTTCAGTTTCCGTTCGAGTGCGATGGCGTCCACCAGGCTCGCGAAATCCTGGCTCCAGACGAGCGTCACCGGCAAACGCGCCGACGTGTATCCCTTGAATGCGCGCGCTGGTGCGGCCGACGCTGACGCTCGGCCTCACGACTTTTCTCGCTTGCGCGTTCTTCGCGATGGCGCCGGGCGACATCGACCGCGCCTATGTCGCCGACAGTCTCGTCTTCGCGGCCGTGACGTCCATCGTATGGTGGTTCGGCGACCGCGCACCGAAGAAATCTTCCCACTGATGCGCGCTTGCGATTATGATGTGTTGATGTAAATCAACGGCCGGGCGGATTTCGACAATGTCCGCGACGAGCTCTGGGCGAGACCATATGCCGGCATCCTTGCGCATCGTTGCGGAGACCGACACGACGCCCGTACCCACGCTGCGCTGGGAAACGGACATTCCCATCGCCACGCATCCGGTGATGCTGGCGAATTTCGGAATGCTGTTCGCCATGTCGGGTGCGCTCGTCGGCGCGCTGCTGGCATTCGTCTTCTACGTCACGGGACGAGTCGCCAGCATCGAACCGATGCTGGAATGGACCGCCTCGCTGACGGCGGCCGCGTTCCTGCTGGCGCTCATGGTGTCGACGATCATGTTCGGCAACCGGTTGCCGATGCGCTTCAAGCTCGACGACACCGCCGCCGAGGCGGAAGTCCGGGACAAACCCGCCTGGCTCGCCACCCGCGCGGCCGGCGTGTTTAGCTGGATCGCGAACCGCTTCGGCCTGGCCGGCGCCGGACTGATCGCGGAGACGAGCGCCCGGCAGCACATCCTGTGGGACGACGTCGCGACGGCGCACTTCCATCCGCTGTGGCGGACCGTCTCGCTTTCGAATGGCTGGCGCATCGTCCTGATCCTGTTCTGCATGCCGGACAATTACGATGCGGTCGCGGCGGCGGTGCACACCGGACTCGCGGCGCGTCACCCGCACGCGTTCCACAACCCGCTGCCCGGCCTGTTGCTGCGAACGTTCCTGGTGCTGCTCTCGTCGATGCCGCTCTTCGCGATGCCCTATGTCGAGAAGGACGGCGTCTTTCCGGCGCTTCTGATCCTCGGCTTCGCGCTCGCCGCGGTGTGGCTGATGCCGCGCCTAGCCTGGGCGGTGCTGGCGGGAATCGGCTGGGCGGCGGCGCTCGAGATCATCGCGCAGGTCCGCTTGCGGGAGTCGCTGTTCGGCGGGACGTTTCGGGCCTATCAGGTGCTCAACATGGGCGATGCGATCACGCTCGGCATGGTGGTCGCGGGTCTCGCCTGTCTGGCGGGATTGAGTATCGGACTGCTCACCGGACGCGTCCGCTCGGGCCTCGCGGGCGACCGGATCGAGCGCGGCGACCTGCGCACTAAGGCTTGACCGGTTCGAGCAGCGCCGCGCCCTTGTTCCTGACGCTGCCGACGGCCTTGCCGACCTTCCACAGCGTCATGCGCGCGGCATCGAACGGCTTCAGGAGCGCCATGAGTTCGGCATCGTTGGCCGGTTCCTCGCCCAGCCATTTCGCCCAGTCCTCTTCGCCGAGGATGACGGGCATGCGGTCGTGGATCGGCTCGAGCAGGGCGTTGGGGCCGCAGGTGATGATGGTGCAGGAGCGCAGCGGCGTCTTGTTTTCGACGCTCCACGCGTCCCACAGGCCCGCGAAGGCCATCGGTCCCTTGTTGCCCATGGCGATCGCGAAGGGCTGCTTGTCGGACTTGCGCCATTCGAAGAAGCTCGATGCCGGAACGATGCAGCGCCGCTGTGCCCGCCAGGCGCCGCGGAACATCGGCCTGGTCCTGAGCGTGTCGTTGCGTGCGTTGAAGGTCGAGAAGGTTCCGATTTCTTTCGCCCAGGACGGCACGAGGCCCCAGCGCATCATCTGCGCCTGGCGCAGACCGTTTTCGGTGAGGATGACGGGGATCTCGGTCGTCGGGGCGATGTTGTACTGCGGCGCCCACGCTTCGTTCTGCTCGAAGCCGATCGAGAGCATGTAGAGCGCATGCAGTTCGCGCCAGGTGTACTGGTTGGTGAAGCGTCCGCACACCGGCGCCGCCTATCCCGTCTGCCTCGAACCGGACATGCCTCGCCATCCTTGCCGCGCCCAGAAGCGGAGCTTAGGCCCGGGCGCGGCCGGCGTCGATTGCCGCGGCGGGAACTTGCGAAACCGCTGTTCGGATGGTCATCTGCGTCATCCCCGGAGGACGTCATGAAAGTCAGTGAAGCGCTCGTCACGCGCAAATCGGTCCGCGCCTTCAAGCCGGATCCCGTTTCACGTCGGACGGTCGAGTCGATCCTGACGCTCGCCGCGCGCGCGCCGTCGGGCGGCAACCTGCAACCCTGGAAGGTGCACGTCCTGATCGGCGCGGCCAAGGACGAGATGGTGCGGCGCGCCAAGGCGCGGATGCTCGAGAATCCGCGCGGCGGCGTGCCCGAATATCACATCTATCCGCCGGACCTGACCGAACCCTACAAGACGCGCCGCTTCGTCGTCGGCGAACAGATGTACGCGACGATGGGCATTGCGCGGGAGAACAAGGCGGGACGTCTCCAGCAATTCGTGCGCAACTGGGAATTCTTCGGCGCGCCGGTCGGTCTGATCTTTTCGATCGAGCGCCAGATGCAGCAAGGCCAATGGTCCGACCTCGGCGGGTTCCTCCAATCGATCATGCTGCTGGCGCGCGAATACGGGCTTGCGACCTGCGCGCAGGAGGCCTGGGCGCCGTTTCACGAAGTGATCCGCGACTATCTGAAAGTGCCGCAACAGGAGATCATCTTCTGCGGCATGGCGCTCGGCTATGCCGACGACGACGCGCCGATCAACACGCTCGTCTCCGAGCGCGCTGCCATGGACGAATGGTGCGTGATCCGCGAAGAGGCTTGAGCGGCCCGCATCGGGGGCTGGTGTCTGCCGAAGTACGGCGCGCGCGACGGGCTGATCTCAGGCCGGTAGACATGAGAAACCCGCACCGGCTTTCGCCGGTGCGGGCTCTCGCTTGATCGTGTGGTCCCTACAGGGAGGGGCAGACTGCGGAACCGCACCTCTCAAGTCTGTTCGTCCCGGAACGGAGCAACTGGAGGCTCCGTTCCATGTGGCGTACCATGCGCCTGCGCGGCTGAACCTGTTCTGGACGGCGCGTTCATGCGCTGTTCATTTGCAGAATTCTAAATAACCCCATGCGTTCCCTTGGTTTCCTGAGCTTCATCCCCCTGGTGCTGGTGCTGGCCGCACCGGCCCGGGCGCAGCTTTTGGCCGACGGCGAAACGCTGGACCGCATCCTGCCGATGATACGCGCCGAACATCCGGGCCGGCTGTCGGACGCCGAACCCTGGACCGACGAGACAGGCCGAACGCATTACCGCATAAAGTGGATGACGCCCGAAGGACGCATTCTCTATTTCGACGCCGACGCACGCTCGGGCCGCTTTTCGAACTGGTCGGGCTCGGCCCACGTTCTGCGCGACCACGCCCGCGGCGAAGAGAACGGCGCGGCCGTCCCCGACGACCGCGGCGGGCACCATGACAACTTCACCGGCGAAGAATCCGGCGATTGGCGCGGCCGCTTTGGCGGCTGGCGCGGCGGCCGCGGTATCGGCGATACTGGCGGCTGGCATCACCACGAACATGGCGGGCGTTGATCATGCGCATCCTGCTTGTTGAGGACGACAAGGACCTGCAGCGGCTGCTCAAGAAGTCGCTCGTGGACGCTGGCTATGTCGTCGACACGGCGAGCGACGGCGAGGAAGGCCACTTTCTCGGCGATACCGAACCCTATGACGCGGTGATCCTGGATCTCGGCCTGCCGAAGATGGACGGCGTGCGCGTGCTCGAGAAATGGCGCAAGGACGGCAAGAAGATGCCGGTGCTGATTCTGACCGCGCGCGACCGCTGGAGCGACAAGGTCGCCGGCTTCGACGCCGGCGCCGACGATTACCTCGCCAAGCCTTTCTACACCGAAGAGCTGCTGGCACGCGTGCGCGCACTCTTGCGCCGCGCTGCGGGGCTGGCTTCGTCGGAGATCGAGATCGGTCCACTGCGCATCGACACGCGCGCCAGCCGCGTCACGGTCAACGGCAATCCCGTAAAGCTGACAAGCCTGGAGTACCGTTTGTTGTCCTATCTCGCCCATCACAAGGGCAAGGTCGTGTCGCGCACCGAACTGGTCGAGCATCTCTACGACCAGGACTTCGACCGCGACTCCAACACGATCGAGGTGTTCGTCGGCCGCCTGCGCAAGAAGCTCGATACGGATCTGATCCAGACGGTGCGCGGCCTGGGCTATTGTCTCGACGATGCGCCTGCCAAGTCCGATTAAGTTCAACTCGCTCGCCTTTCGTCTCATCGCGGCCGCGGCGGTGTGGACCGTTCTGGCGCTCGTCGCCGGCGGCCTCATCCTGTCGAACGCATTCCGCATGTCGGTCCAGGGCGATTTCGACGCCGAGCTGCAGACCAGCATGGACGGCCTGGTCGCGGCCGCCGGCTACGACCCAAGCGGCGCGATCCAGCTCGAGCCGCGCTATCTGAGCTCCAAATTCCAGCGCGCCTACTCCGGCGACTACTGGCAGATCGCGCCGGCGGGCGGCGGCAAGGCGATGATCTCGCACTCGCTCCTCGATCGCACCATCCGCCTCGGCGACGACAAGACGTCGGCGGAGGGCATGATCTGGGGCTATGCGGACGGACCCGATCAGCAGCACCTGCGCGTGCTGTCGCGGCGGGTCGAGTTTCCCATTGCCGCCACCGCGCGGCCGGACGACAGCCGCGCCTATATGTTCACGGTGGCGAGCGACATGAGCGAAGTCGATCGCCGCATCTCGGAATTCAACGGGACGCTGATCTGGTCGTTCGCCATCCTCGGTCTCGGACTCGTCGCGGCCGTCTTCATTCAGGTGCGCGTCGGCCTCTTGCCGCTGCGCCGCGTCACCGCCGCGTTGGCGCGTATCCGCTCTGGATCAGCGCGCAAGCTGGAAGGCGAATTTCCGGCGGAGATCGAGCCGCTGGCGAACGAGCTCAACAGCCTGATCGAGCATTCGGCGGAAGTCGTCGGCCGCGCGCGCTCCTACGTGTCGAACCTGGCGCACTTTCTCAAGACGCCGCTGACGGTGCTGTCGAGCGAAGCCGCCGCGAATCCCGGGCCGCTCGCCGATCAGGTCTCGCGCCAGGTGACGAGCATGCGCCGCCAGGTCGACCACTACCTCACGCGCGCCCGCGCGGCCGGCGCGCTCGACGTGCTCGGCAACCGCACGGCCGTCGCACCGGTGCTCGAGGACCTGGCGCGCGTCCTCCGCCGCATTCACGCCGAGGGGAACGTCCAGATCGAGTTGCGCTGTCCGACATTGCTCGCATTTCGCGGCGAACGTCAGGACCTCGAGGAGATGGCCGGAAATCTCATCGACAATGCCTGCAAATGGTGCCGCCACAACGTGCGCGTGTCGGTCCAGGCCCAGGGCGCGAACCTGCGCCTCAGCGTCGAAGATGACGGTCCCGGACTGACCCCCGATGAGCGCCGTCAGGTCGGCGAACGCGGCGAGCGGCTCGATGAAAGCGTTCCGGGAACGGGGCTCGGCCTCGCCATCGTGCGCGACATCGCCAAGCTGTACGGGGGGACTCTGGAACTCGAAGCTTCGCCGCTCGGGGGACTGGAGGCGCGTCTGACTTTGCCCGCGATCGCCTGAAGCCTCGTAAATAAAGGCTAAGACGACACATCGGAGCGGAAAGAGGGCGTTAACCGTCTCTCATTAGTCTCGGAAAACGTATCTGCGTTGCGCGGCCGCCCCTTGGGTGGAACGGGCATCTGGGGTTGGCTTGATGTCGCCGGACAAGACGGGATTGCTGAAATCTTTCCTGGGCAGTCTGCCCGAGGAGATCGCCGCGCGTCTGGCGCGGGCCGTCGAGATCGATCGCCTCGCCGATGGCAAAGCGCTGCCGCACGACATGATCCTGGAGGGTCTTCGTCCGGCGCTTCGCCGCTTGCCGGGCGCGGAGCGGACTCTGACGCCTCTGCGCTACTTCTGCGTTCCGTTCGAAGATCTGTTCACGCTCGTGCCGCGCACCACCGTCAAACAGAAGGGTCGTATCTCGCGCGGCAGCGTCGCGCCGATCTGGACCTGGCTGAACCAGAGCCTCCTGCCGGAAGAAACCAGGGCGTATTCGCGCGACTTCAAGTCGGCGATCGTATCCAACAGGGCAGGCGACGCCAAGGCGCGCGCCGAAGCGTACTGGCCGCTCGCGGCAGGTGCGCTGCGCGACGCGCTGTGCAGCGACGCGCGCCGCAAGGACGCACGGGTTCCGCTGACGAGCGAACTCGTTGTCGCCGACGCCGAAGAGGCCGCGCTCTTGCTGGGCGTCGGCAGTTCGGTGGTGAAGATCCAGGAAACGTTGCCGCGGCCGGTCGCGGTGCTGACGGACGAACTGCTCTGGGCGTTGCGCGCCATCTATGACGGACTGATCGAGACCAATCCCGACGCGGCGCCCTACGTTGCGGTGATCGCGATGAATCGGCTGGCGCGTCCGTGGGAAGCGCTCAAACTGCCGCTGAGCATTTCGCGGCAGACGCAGGACACGCTGATTTCCTCGACCGACATGGGCCTGGTCGGAGAAATCATCTTCGGCGACATTGAAAGCTATTGCAAAGCCGTGCGCGACGCGAAGCATCCGAACTTCGACGCCGACGCGCTGGTCGAGAACATCTCGCACTTCACCTCGCTCTCGAGCGGAATCGTCAAGGGCATCGAAATGCGGCGTGACGGCAAGTGGGGCCAGCGCCTGATGAAGGACCGCGCCGCGCTCGCCGAAGTGATGGACGGTTTCATGGAGCGCGCGCCCAAGGAACTTGCAGGTGCGCTGCCTTATCAGAAAAGCCTTACGGGCGGCCACAAAGCCGCGGACTTCTCGCGCGCGGTCGATCAGGAAAAGCTCGACCGGGCTTTGCGCTACGCCCGGCTCGTCATGGGCTGCAAGCCGTTCGCCGCCGCCGGGTCGTTCGGCGCGTCGGTGAAGAAGGCGGAAGAAGACATGTGTCAGCTCCTGCGCAGCTACAACGAGGATGTGGTCAAGGAACTGCGCACCACGGATGCCCAGCGCCGCGCGGTAGTCGAGAGCCAGTTCGAGAACTCGGTCAAGCTCACCGCCATCCTCTTCAGCGAGGAAGAGGCGGAGCTTCTGCGCCGGCGCGGCCGCGCCGCGCTTGGTCCCGCCCAGGCGGCGTAGCTTCCCACAAGCGATGTTCCGTCGCGCTCAGGCGGGAGTTTCTGCCCGCGCGGGGCCGCTGTATAAACGCCGCCGGTGCTTCCTCGTTTGTCTCTCCGCCGGAAGGTGCTGTCATGAGCTTTCGACCACCCGCGAACCTTTCCAATTCGCTTGCGATCCTGACGGGCGGCCAAAGCCTGCATCAGCAGGTGCTGGCCGAGCAGGCGGCGTCGCTGGGCGACGCCGGGCGTCGGGTCGAAGGCGCCCTGACGCGGCTGAAGGAATTCGATGCCGGGAAGCGCCGCCGCCGCGCGCGCGAGGACCTGGTGATGGAGGCCTCCGCCGCAGTCTGGAAGTTCTTCGTCCAGCGCGAGATTCTCGGACTGAGGGACGAGAAAGCCATCGTCGAGCATTACGGGATTCCGCGCGAAGTATTGGCGCGTCTCGGGCAACAAACCAAAAAGCGCTAGACGCCAGATCATTTGCCGGCGCGTCATTTTGGACTTGATCGCAACCGGCTTCCGGCGGCAAGGGCCCCGATAGACTGTCGGGAGCGGCCCGAATCGGCGCGCCGGAGCGGCGCAGGCCGAACGGTCCGGACGGTTGGCCGCGGCGCGCGGGCCGGGCTACACTCGCGGCGATGATCGAGACGGCCATCATCGCATTCGTGGCATTCGCGGCGACCAACGTCGACGTCGCTTTCGTGCTGCTCGCCTATTTCGCCAATCCGAAGCTGAGTCACCGGAACATCGTCGTCGGCACCTATCTCGGCATGGCGGTCCTGGTGGTCGCTGCGCTGCTGCTCTCGGCGGTATCGGTCGCCCTGATCCCGAACAATCTCGGTGTCCTCGGCGTGCTCCCCGTCCTGATCGGTCTACGCCAGCTCTGGAACGCCTGGCGCGAAGGCGACGAGGACTTCCATGTCATTTCGCCCGATGCGGGATCGCTCGAAGTCGTCGAGCTCGTCGCGATCCGCACCGTCGCGAACGGCGCGGACAATGTCGCCGTGTACATGCCGCTTTTCGCCGGCCAGTCGCATGCCGCGCAGGCGCTGACCTGCGTGGCTTTCGCGGTTCTGGTCGGCGTGTGGTGCCTCGCGGCCCGGACGACGGCGGAGGATTCGGCGATCGTCGCGCCCATTCGCCGATGGGGGCGCTGGATCACGCCCGTCGTGCTCATCGTGCTCGGCGTGTATATCTTCATCTCGAACGGAGCCTTCGCCCGCTAACGCGCGACGCGGAAGCCGAGACGTCACGATGACCGACAAGAAAACGTCCGCCAAGTTCGAAAAATGCCCAGCGTGCGGCGGGACGGGACAGGCCGTGCGTTCCGATCTCAGGCCCAGGCTGGGCGCCCAAAAAATAACGACTCCGAAATGCACGCGGTGCAACGGAACGGGACGTCTCGCGGTGAAGCCGAAGTAGCGGCGATCGCGCCGCGCTCAGACGGCGCCTTCGCGACGGAGTGCGGCGATCTCGATCGCCGAGTAACCCAGTTCGCGCAGGATCTCGTCCGTGTGCTCGCCGAGCGCGGGCGGGCGGCGTCGAATCGTTCCGGGCGTGCCGTGCAGTTTCACCGGCGTCGCGGCGATCACGGCCTTGCCGATGCCAGGGAAATCGACGTTGGTGAAGAAATCGCCGCCCTTCACGTGCGGATCGTCGAGCGTGTCGCGGGGACGCAGCACCGGTCCCGCCGGGACCCGTGCGCCTTCGAAGGCGGCGATGGCTTCGGCGCTGGTGCGCTGCCCAACCCATTCCTGAACGCGTGCGCTGATGATCTCGCCATGGTCGCCGCGTGCCTTGTCGCTCGCGAAGCGCGGATCTTCGAGCCACTCCGGAGCGCCGATCAGCTTGGCGGCGCGCCGGAACAGGGGATCGCCGTTGACCGCGACCGTAATCCATCCGTCCTTGGTCTTGAAAATGTCCGATGGGCCGGCGGTCTGGCTGCGGTTGAGCGACGGCTTGCGGTCGAGCTCGAGCGCCGCCTCCTCGATGAGCGTCGGACTGAAGAACGTGAGCGCGGTGCGGAGCAGCGCACCCTCCACCATCTGGCCCTTGCCGGTCGTCTCGCGCGCGCGCAAGGCCGCGGAGACGCCGAGCGCCAGCAGCGACGCGGTGCCGAAATCCACCCAAGGGGCGGCCGAGCGAACGGGCTGTTCCAGCGACCCGGAAAAATAGGCCGCACCCGACATCGCTTGCGCCACGCCGTCGAACCCGACGCGCCCGGAATAGGGCCCTTCGAGTCCGAACGCCGTGCCGACCGCGAGAATGACGCGCGGATTGATCTTGCTGACCGTGTCCCAGTCCAGGCCCATCGCCTTCAGGGTCTCGGCCGGCAGATTGGCGACGACCACATCGGCTTCGGCGACCAGCCGCCGCACGACGTCGCGCCCGGCCTCGTTCATCGGGTCGAGCGTCAGGCTGCGCTTGTTCCGGTTCATTTGCAGGAACATCGCGCCTTCGCTCGGGCTGCCGTCATCGCGCTCCCGCAGGGGCACCAGCGTGCGGTCCTCGCGGCCGTCGCGCTTTTCGACCCGGATCACATCGGCGCCGAGATCGCCCAGCAGCGCCGCGCAATAGGGACCGGCTATGTAGCGCCCGAAGTCGACGACGCGCAGTCCTTCGAAGGGGGATGTCACGGCCGGGCCTCGCGCAAGTTCACGGTCCGACTATAGCGGCCCGGACGGAAATTGCATGGCGCGCGAAGGCATGCGAAACGAAGGCGCTTTTTTATGCGAGAACGACCATGCCGCCCAAGCGTAATCCGTTGAATTTGAACCCGCTCCAGCTCCGCACCCTCACCTTGCTGCAGGTCATCGCGCGCATTCCGGGCGCGGCGACTCAGGCGGGAAACGGCGAGGTGACGATCGGGCAGTTTCCGGCAGCGCATGGCGACCACTTCCATCTCGCCGACGCCACCGTCTCGGCCAAGGACGCGAGCGGCCTCTACAACGAAGCGGTATGGAACGCGCTCACGCGAAAAGGCCTGGCGCGCGCCGAATGGCCGCGCCAGATGACGTTGACGACCGAGGGTCTCAGCTACGACACGGGCGAGGCCAGGAACATCCTGCACCGGGCCAGCCACTGAACCGTCACGGTTCGAGCGCGAACCAGCTCTCCTCTTCGCCTTCGCGAACGAGCTCGTCGTTGACCTGTCCGACGCGAGTCTTGGCGTCGGTGGCGCCGAGCACGCCGTCTCCTTGTACCCCATCTTCCGCCAGCGGCATGACGATGCGCTCGCCGACGTCGAGCCGCTTGAGATGCCGGAAGACGAGGCCCCGGCCGATGAAGAGCGCCGGCTCCTGCATCACGCGCGTGTGGCGCGCGCGGAACTTCTCGTAGTCATGATCCTTGAACACGTCGGCCATGGCCCGGCCGCGAAAGCTCTGGCCGAAAGCCCGCTCGATCTCGTTGCCGGCAAGTCTGCCGACGAACTGCTGCGAGACGTCGTCGAACCGCCAGGACCAGACGATCGGAAGCTGCGCCTTGATGACGGACGGTCTGATGTCGCCCCAGCCCGGCATCCGTTTGCCTCGGCGCGCTTCATCCCAATGCTTGGCCACCGAAACCAGCCGGGACGAACGAATCGACTGCAGGAATTGCTGAAAACTCACGCCCGCTCCTCGCGACTCTCCAGACGCCCTCCGAGTTTACACGGCTGCGGCGAAAACGGGACGCACGATCCGATCCGACGCAGCTCGGGACCCCGTCAGTTCAGCTTTGTCAGCGTCACCTGCTGGACCGAAAACAACGCC
>Ga0187777_10002784_pt1 | contig 11135 bp, 11 predicted proteins | sample 1015_Q2_SP5_10_M_FD_132416 | JGI IMG/M metagenome (GOLD analysis project Ga0187777, IMG submission 132416) | Tropical peat soil microbial communities from peatlands in Department of Meta, Colombia - 1015_Q2_SP5_10_MG | ecosystem: Environmental > Terrestrial > Soil > Wetlands > Peat | place...
AAAATCAATTCACTTCCTGCACCTGCTAGACTTACCTTCACAGACCTTCAGAAAGGAGTCCCATCGGCTTCCTGCCTTTCTCTTCCTTCAGGCTCATTCTTGGATTGGAAAACACTCCCCTATCCGAGGCGTAGTTTGTCACCACGTTGCCTGTCACCCCTCGTAAAGAGCGACTTTCGGAGACGTTGCTGCTAAACTTGGCGACCGACGTCAACCGAGCTGAATCGAAAGACGGGTAGAAGGATAGGTTGATAGCAGTTCTTTGGGGACCCAGGAGGTGGCGGTTGCAACAGAAAATCACAACTGGAGAATCCTATGCCTTCCCAATCTCTGGATAAGCTGAAGGCTTCCTTTCGCGGAACTCTCGTCCAACCCACGGACGCCGCCTACGATTCTGCGCGCAAAGTCTACAACGGAATGATCGATAAACGTCCGCGGCTCATCGCCTATTGCGTGGATGTTACCGACGTTATGGCGGCGGTTGCATTTGGCGGTGAGAATGGCCTTTTAACCGCAATTCGCGGCGGCGGCCACAATGGCGCCGGCCTTGCCACCTGTGACGACGGCCTGGTGATTGACCTTTCGCGAATGAAGGGCGTTCGCGTAAACCCAGCCGCCAACACCGTCCAGGTTGGCGCGGGGTGCGTTTGGGGTGACGTCGATCATGCCACTCACGCCTTCGGCATGGCTACACCCTGCGGTTTCATTTCCACTACCGGAGTCGCCGGGCTCACCCTCGGCGGAGGCATCGGTTATCTGACCCGCAGGTACGGCTTGACGATCGACAGTCTACTCGCGGTGGACATGGTTTTGGCCGATGGGCGCTTCGTGACCGCGAACCGCGAAGAGAATCCCGATCTGTTTTGGGCGGTCCGTGGCGGCGGTGGGAACTTCGGAGTGGTCACTTCCTTTGAATTCCGCCTCCATCCCGTCAACCTGGTCTACTTCGGTCCGACGTTCTGGCCCCTCGACCAGGCCGCTACCGTCCTCCGTGCTTATCGCGACTTCATCATCGGAGCGCCGGAAGACATCAGCGGGTTTTTCGCCTTCCTCGTCGTCCCGCCCGCCCCGATGTTCCCCGAGCATCTGCACCATAAGACCGTATGCGGCATAGTGTGGTGTTGCACCGCGCCTGCCGAAAAGGCCGAAGCAGCTCTCAAACCAATGCGAACGCTGGGCAACCCGCTCTTTGACCATGTCGGGCTGGTGCCATTCCCCGCGGCGCAGAGCATCTTTGATCCCTTGTTCGTTCCCGGCCTGCAATGGTACTGGCGGGCGGATAACTTCACCGAATTGAGCGAGGAAGCCATTGCGCGGCACGTCGAACACGGGTCCAGGATACCCACCATGCTCTCCACCATGCACCTGTATCCCGTGAATGGCGCACCCCAGCGCGTCGGCAAGAACGATACCGCTTACAGTTTCCGCGAGGCCTTGTTCGCTGAGGTCATCGTGGGCGTGGACCCTGATCCGGGCAACAACGAAAAGATCACGGCCTGGTGCAAAGAGTATTGGCAGGCCTTGCATCCCTATTCGGCCGGGGGCGCTTATGTGAACTTCATGATGGACGAAGGCCAGGACCGTGTGCAAGCCACCTATCGAGACAACTATCAGCGTCTGGCAAGCATTAAGAAAAAGTACGACCCTAAGAACTTCTTCCGGGTCAATCAGAACATTCGACCCGCCGCGTAGCCCCGAGCCGGACACACCGTGCGGATTTGGCCTCGGAGTCGGCGACTTCGTCGACTCCGACCACTCCCAGCCGCAAAGGCCAGCTGAGCACGCCCCAGCGTATTCGCCACTTGCTATGGGCTCTTCCCCACCACCAGCACCACGAAACTATCCGGCAGAATCGGCGCCCGCGGATGCGGCATCTCGGGCGTCGGCTCCGGTCGCGGACCGAACTGCGCGGTGACCGTGAACACGTTGTGCGTCTTCTGGTCCAGAGCCATGGTGCGCGCGCCGCGCTGCGTCGCCACATTCTCCACGACCACGAACTTATCCGGAGACTCCTCCCGTACCACGGTCAGCACACCCTCGCCGCAGGAAGCGAACGCCAGCCCCGTCTCGTCGTCGAAGGCAGTCGCATCCACGCCCTCCCCGATCGGCAGCAGCGCGAGCACGTCGCCGGTGTCCGCGTTCACCACGTCCATGACCTTGTTGCCGCAACCGGAGAACAACCGCCGGTTTTGCCGGTCCATCGCCAGCCCGCTCGGCTCGTCGCACCCCGCCAACGGCCAGCGCGACTTCACCGAAAGCTTCGCGGGATCGATCGCAAATAGCTGGTTCTTGTCCTCCAGGTTCACGTAAATCGTGCCCTTGCCATCGCTGACCGCAAACTCGGGTTTGCCGCCCAGCTGAATGCTCCCGACGACCTCACCTTTCAGGGCATCCACCGCCGTGGCATCATGGCTGCTGGCGTTGAAGGTGAACACGCGCTTGGTGGCAGGATCGTACAAAATCGCATCGGGACGATCGCCCACCTTCACCTTACTGGTGGTCTTCAAGGTTTTAGGATCGAAGATGCTGACCATGTTCTCCCCGCCAGCGCTGATGAAGCCCTTGCCCAGTTCCGTAGCCAGGGCGATGCCATGCACGCCGGGGGTGTCGGCAATCTCGCCCACCAGCGTGCCCGAGTCGGCATCGACTACCATCACCCGCGTGGCCCGGGCAATGTAGAGCCGCCGCGCCGCGCTGTCGAGGTTGAGATAGTCCCAACCGCCCTCACCTCCCAGCTTGTAGCTCTTCACCACGTGGTATCCGGCGCCCGAGGCGGCAAACGCCACAACCAGCAAAGCCGCCAACGCTACTACCACTCGAAGTTTCACCAATCGCCGCATGGCGACCTCCAAGACTCAAAGAGAATGCAATGAGGGATGCCATGGAATGATACTCTCGGGAAACAGGAGCCAGGAAGCTCAGAGCTTGAAGCTGGTCTCCTGCCTGTAAAGTCCGCTTGTACTGTCTGCGAACAATCACGTATGTGCTCACCGGCGATCGCAAACCATTGGCTGTAGTCCGCTTAGCCAAGGACCAATGACTGAGTTTCAACGACTAACGTAACTTTACCGGGCGCGGCCGCAACTCTAGACTTCCCCCCATGCCGACCGGCGCCCCAGCCGCGAGTCCAACCGCATCCGCAACGGCGGGCGCTGACTCGCCTGTTCAGCCTGCCCGGGATTACGGCACGCTGGGCCCGGGCTCGGACCTTGTCTCCTACAAGCCGGTAGAGCCGCAGGGAGGGAGTGGGCGCGTTCTGGCAGCGATTCTGGCGGGAGTCGTTTTGGCTCTGCCCTTCGTGGCCGCGGGTGGCGTGCGCGCCGCCTGGCAGCGCGTCGAGCAGTTCTTCGTTCAGCAGAGTTCCGGACCGGTATGGCCACCGGTTCTATCGGAACACGACCTGGAAAAGCTCGACCGGCAGCCGGCGCAGAAACAGGCAGAACTTCTGCTCGAGCGCGCCGTGCATCACTCCGATGGGGTTACCGAGCAGATCGCGGCCCGGGTTGACCGCTGGCGTGGGCGCCTGCGGTTGACTAACAATCTCAACGCGCTCCTCACCGCAGCCCTGAATTCGAATGATCTGGGCGTCCGCGCGGTTGGCGTCGAAGTGGATCTCGCGGCCTATAACGTCACAAAAACGCCAGCCAGCGCCGACCGCCTAATCGCACAAGCCCAGTCGAGCGACCGCGCGACTCGCATCTGGGCGCTGTGGACCCTGGGCCTCATCGCCAATCGCGGAGTTGAAACGGATCGCATCACCCAGACTCTCATCGACCACCTCCACGACCAGGATCCGGTGTCGCGCCAGTGGACGGTCGAGGGACTTGCCCTGGTTGGCAGCGAAGCGGCCGTGGAACCCCTGCTGCAGACGTTCCATGACGATCCATTGACCCTCGTGCGCGAGCGCGCCGCCTGCGGTCTGGCGCAGTCCGGCATGTTCACCGCCGACCTGCGTCGCAGCGCCATTCCCAAAATCCTGACTTACACCGACGATCCCACCCTCGACGCACCCACCCACGCCTTCGCCTTCCACGCTCTGCGCGACATCACCGGCCAGAACCTTCCTGACGACCCCGCCGCCTGGCGGAGTTGGTATGAAAGCAGTCGCTGAGAACGGTCGTCGGTGGCCCTCAGCCAAGCTTCTGCAAACTCTGCCCGGCTGAAATCAGCTTCCGTCTCACTCCGCCATCTTGGCAATGTGCACGGCAAACCCGGTTTTGGGAAGCAACGAGGTCAACTCAAATGCCTTGAACCCGTCGCCCCAGATTTCGGTGTGCCGGTACAGGCCTGGTTCGCTGTCCACGGTTTTATGCTGCCCCTCGATCCGCTCCAGGAACTCCTCGGCCATCTTCTCGCTCACCTGGGCGCCCTTGGCCCGCGTGACCACCGCCTCGGTGGCGTAGGAGCGCACCAGCTTCGGCCAGTACTTCTCAAGCAGGCTGGTACTGGCGAAGATGTCGGCCCACACGATCTGCCCGCTTACCGCCACCACCACCCCCACGGCGTGGCGGTCGCGCAGTTGCCGGATGGTGCTTGCATACCTTTCTTCGACCGGCTTGGCTACCGAGTCAACCTGCTGTTGCACGGCTTCGTTCTGCATGACCTTGGCATAGGAAGTCGTCGATCGCAGTTCCCGTCCGGCTGAGGGCGCCGCGCTCGGCGGTGCCGCCGCTTCCACCTCCACGGTCATCTGATCCTTGGTTCGTCCCACCTGCTCCCACACTTTCTGTTGGTCCTTCTCGGCCATGGCGCTGCCCCGCACCGAAGGCGCCGCCATCGCCATTTTCAGCGAGCCAAAGTTGTCGCTGCTTGCCACCCAGCGTCCCGGCTCCACGCAGAACACCCCCAGGTCGATGGGATCGCTCTCGGCCGGAACGATGCGGTCCTTGGCGATGACCCGGTCCTGCTTGCCTCCGGTCACGATCTCCCCGGCCAACAGGAGCAGGGGGCGTTTTGAGTTGTTCACCAGGACCAGCGTATTGACTTGCGGCCCAGGGTGGCGGGGGAGGGCTGCGCCCCCGTGTGGCGGCCGGCGAATCAATCCCTGCACGTTGCCTGACTCGGTGACCACGACCTCGCCGCTGCGCAAACCTTCATCCAGCGTGAGGAACTCGCTGGTGTCATAGGAGCGAGCTACGACCACTGGAAACACCGTCAGGTTCCCGTGCCGGATCGGCTCTAGTACCTTGTAGTCGCCCGCCGCGGTGGGAACCTCGCCCGCCGCTGCCTCTTCCCGGTGCGCGACCACCAGCCCGGCCAGAGCAGCTAGGCCCATTGCGACCAGAAATGCCTTCGGATTCATGCGTCCCTCCCAGGACGAGAGCACACTTCTCCCTGACTATGCCCGGCTCTTCTTTCCGAGCATGCGCCCTTCGCCCTTTGTTGCTCGGAGAACGGCAAAAACCCTCTAGCTTGCATCGAAAAACATGCGTTAGCATTCGGAGGATAGACCGCGATGGAACGTGCCACGGAACCCGCGACCGGCCTTCCCCCCGAGTTCGAAACCTTGGTAACCGAGCTCTACGCCAAATCGTCCGCCGCGCAGTTCGGGATGAGCCAGAGCAGACTGGACGTGATCCTGGCGGAAGTGGTCCGCAAGTACGCGGGCAACGCCGACGCCTCAGAGATCCGCAGGTTCTGCGCCTGCTTGCGCGTCGAAGAGCTGGTGCTGGCGCGGGCCTGCGCCGAAGGTAACGAGCACGCCTGGGAGATTTTTCTCACTCGCTACCGCGAAAAGCTCTACGACATCGGCTTGCAGATTGCCCGCGAGGACTCCGCCGCGCGCGACCTGGCCGATTCGCTCTACGCCAATCTTTATGGGACCGAACTGCGCGAAGGCCGGCGCGTCTCGAAGCTCAGCTCCTACACCGGACGCGGTTCTCTGGAAGGCTGGCTGCGCACGGTGATGGCGCAGGAGCACGTGAATCGCTACCGCCGCAACCGGCGCAACCTCAGCCTCGATGAAGAGAGCGAAGGAGGCGCCCAATTCGCCGCCCCAGAGCCGGAGCCTTCAGTCCCAGCCGACCCGCGCCTGGTCGCTGCCACCGACGCGGCGCTGGGGGCGCTTCCGGCGGAGGATCGGTTTATCCTCGCCTCCTACTACCTGGATGGCCGCACTCTGGCCGAGACCGCGCGTCTGCTCTCGGTGCACGAATCGACCATCAGCCGCAAGCTTGACAAGCTGGCAAAATACTTGCGCAAGCAGATTCTGGCTGCCTTGGTGCGGCGCGGCATGAGCCGCGGCCAGGCCGAGGAGGCGCTGGCGGTGGACGTGCGGGATCTGTCCTTGAATGTACGGGATCGCCTGGCGCAAGATTCTTCGACTCGGACGTTCCCAGAGAAGAACGTTGAGGCCCAGGCCGGCGACGGCCCGGGATGAGAATTCAGGGGGGCCGGTGGCGGTCTCGCTGCGCCGAGGACAGGACGCCCTCGGGACCGCTGGCGGGCCAACCGGATGACTGGGACTGCTGACGGGGAACTGGCAACGGAACATGGAGCAACTGCCCAAAATCGTGCGCCAGCGGCTGCGAGCCGGGGGAGCGGTGGGAGAGCACCCCGACCCCAATGTTCTGACCGCTTTTGCCGAGCATTCGCTCGTGGGGCGTGAGCGGGCGCGTGTGCTGGAACATGTCACCCTCTGCCAGGATTGCCGCGAGATCCTCGCGGTGGCTACTGCGGTGCCTGCCGCTGAGCCTGCACCTGCGGCACGCGGGGGATCATCCTCGGCGTGGTTCCGCTGGCCAGCCGTTCGCTGGGGAGCGGTCGCGGCGTGCTGCGTCGTTGTAGGGGCTGCCGTGCTGGTCCGGCAAGACATGAAGCACACGGCGCCGGCGGTGCCCGTCCAGAAAGACGGCCTCGCCCGCGACGAGAGATCAGTCCCGGTTGCGGCGGAGCTTGCGAAGCCCGCAGAGAAGAGATCCGTGCCAGCCAAGCAACCGGAGAGGGCATCGGCCGCAAAGACCTCGCCTCCCCAGCCGGCGTCCGCTACGGGCCCAACAGCGCAACCTGAGGCGGTCGAAGAGGACAAGCTGATGGCCAAGGAATCGGAAGGTACGGCCAACTTGAACCTGAAAAAGACGGCCCCCTCCGGCGTGGCTGGGGGAGTTGCGACCCAGGTTCCGCCGCTGCAGTTGTCAGTCCCGCGAAGTCCAGCCCCCCCGAGCGCCAGCGTGACCGCTCACTCGGACATGGTCGACCAGACTGCGACCGTGCCTGTTCAGTCCGAGACAGTGCAGGTCGAGGCTGGTTCCACTCCGGTGGCTACTGCTCAAAGTCAGGCGGCCACTACCACACTTGCCAGGCGAGAGCTTGGCAAGGCGAAGGCCTCGCCCATGCCGGCCTCGGAGCCGAAACCGGGGACGACAGAGAACACGTTGCAGTCCGGCGAGGCGAACGGTCCGCCCTCCGCTAGCCCGGCCATACCCCGCTGGGAGATCTCGGCTGAAGGCCAGCTGCGGCGTTCATTCGACTCGGGCAAGACCTGGGAAGCGGTGCCGGTGATAGACAGCTCCACGTTGTCCTCGACCGTGCGGACCAGCACCGCTGCCTTGGACCGTTATGGTCCAGCCAGGGTTTCAGAAAACAAGAAGGACCGCCAGGAGCCAACAGCGGAGGGCGGCCAGCCGAAGCTGCACGCCCTTTGCGCCAACGGCAACGACGTGTGGGTCGGTGGCGCGGCCGGAGCGCTCTATCACTCCACGGATGCAGGTTTGCACTGGACCAGGGTCAGGCCCACCGCTGGCGGAGTCACGCTTACCGCCGACATTGTCGCGCTCGACTTCACGGATCCACAACACGGGGAACTCACCAGCTCGGCCGGGGACTCCTGGGTCACCAGCGACGGCGGCAAGAGTTGGCAAAAGCAGTAGCCTCACCGGGACATACCCGTTGACCGCCAGGATCGCGAAGGACTGCGCTCGGCGCCTGCGGTGCGTTCGCAGCGAAAGCACGGGAAGCCTGGCGCGCTTCCCATCCTGCCTCGTGATCCTGTTGGCTGAGTTAAGATCTTTGCAGCCAGCAGAACCAATTGTGAATCCGAACCTGCACCACGCCCTGCTTCTCTTGCTCGCGCTTTGCGCTGGGTTGGGCTTTGCGCAAACAGCCGCCGAACCTCTACGTTCCGAGTGGTGCCGAGAACTTCCGCGGCCGGAGTACAAGAAGCTCGAGCGGGTCAGCGTCCCGAGCGACTGGTTTGAGGTCTACCGCATCCGGCCAGGGGTCTTGGCCATCTACGAGCCTCACCAGTTCGAGGAGGTTATCTCGTACTTGATCCTGGGCGAACGGCTGGCGCTGCTGTTCGACACGGGCATGGGCATTGCTAGTATCCGTGGAGTGGTTGCACATCTGACCAGGCTTCCCGTCACCGTTCTCAATTCGCATACCCACTTCGACCACACCGGCGGCAACGCCGAGTTCACCAACGTCGAGGGCACGGAAATCCTGGACCAAGACACCGCCTATACCCGCGAGAACGCCAAAGGCCAGTCCAATGCCTATTCTCGCGATGGGCTGACCCCGGAGCGCATTTGCGGGACGTTGCCGGCGGGAGTTCTTCCCGAGGCGTTTGCGGTCCGTCCCTGGAAGATCTCCCGCTACGTGCACGACGGCGAACGAATTGATCTGGGCGGCCGTGAACTGGAGATCCTGTTTACCCCCGGACACACGCCCGATTCGCTTTCGCTTCTCGACCGCAAGAACGGACTGCTGTTCACCGGGGACACGTTTTATCCCGGCCCCATCTACCTGTTTACGCCGGAGACCGACTTCACCGCGTACGCCCGTTCCGTGGCAAAACTGGCGGCGCTTGAGCCTCAACTCCAGCTGCTTTTGCCCGCGCACAACGTACCGGTAGCGGAGCCGGTGTTCCTGACGCGCCTCGAGGAGGCGGTGAAAAAAGTTCAGGAGGGGACGGTGCGTCCCAGCGTAACCGGGGACTACCGCGAATACCGCTTCCAGGGTTTTTCTCTTCTGCTTTCAGCGAAATAAGAAGTACGCCTGAGCCTTACACAACCAACGCGCTGTATTACTTTGGAGAGCGTTCTGGAGTGACTTGAAGCCCGCGCAGAATTACCAAAGTGACATTTACACTCTCCCGGGTCAGACATACTATCCAGTTGTGGTTTGGCAGTTCTGGGGGAGGGCTGCCGAGGCGTCCTGAACTTGAGAAGGTTCAGGGCGCTTTTTCTTTCGGCCTTGGGGCGTAAGGAACTGCAAACGACAGACCTTATACCTGTGGGTGCCACCTGCGTGGCGCCAGCGAAGCCTTTGTCAGACTTGGGATTCCTGGCAGAACTTGAAGCCTGAAGCCTCCTACCTCTGAAGCTTGTTCCCCCTCCCCTGCATCCAATGCAAGTGTTACGATAGGAAGCTCGTCTTAAGCCCTCATAAGGATTCGCAGCAAGCTGGCCGAATACCAGGTGTCGGCGACTGAGCTAATGTTCAGCGGAGGAACCAATGGCAACAAGCGTAATCGTCGAAGTGACAGACCAGAACTTCGACCAGGATGTACTGAAGTCAGACAAGCCCGTGCTGGTGGACTTTTGGGCCACCTGGTGCGGCCCGTGCCGGGCTATCGCGCCGATCGTGGATGAACTGGCCCATGAATATGAGGGCAAGGTGAAAGTCGGCAAGATGGATGTCGACGGCAACATGGCCACGCCGATGCGCTACAACGTGCGCAGCATTCCCACCCTGCTGGTCTTCAAGGACGGACAGGTGAAGGACCAGATCGTGGGCTATGTTCCTAAGGAGCAGATCCAGAAGCTTCTCGACAAGCACGTGGGCTGACCGAGTACACCAAAGTTCACAAGTAGTAAAAGCGCCCGGCGCCGAGCCGGGCGTTTTTGTGGTATGCCGTGCATGTTCGGTAGCTAACGGGTGCAAGTGCTGTCTCAACCTGATGGAGGTGAAGGGTAGCGAAGCGCAAGGGCGTCACCGCGAGGTGGGGTCCGAAGGAAGCGTGAAGCAAAGATACGGGCCGATGTACAAGAACCGGATCCGAGGCCTACGGCGTCGGACGAGTCGGCCACGGACAACGAAGTCCATATCCATCAAGGACGCTGGTGGCAAATCCGGCGGTCGCGTATCGAAAGCAGCCGACACTCACGCGAGTGAGGAAGGCCCAAACCGTAAGCGCGAGCCGTCGAACGTTTGGACTCACGGGTGGCATGGCTCCAGCCCATCAGCCTCGGCTGAGCTTGGCCGGTTCAGAAGACGGTGAAAACGGAAACCTGCCGAGCGGCGAAGCCCTCGGGGCGAAAGACGAATCGAACCTCCGGCCCGCAAAGGCTCAACGTACGGAACCGCCGGATGCGGACCCGCATGTCCTGGTGGTGTGGCAGGGGAGAGTGGGTGACCACTCCCCCTATGCCGATTGTGCCGAGCCTGAGCAGCCGCGAGGACGATAAGGTGCACTCCCATCTCGAAGAGAGGTACAGGGCTAGCGAAGCGCAAGGGAACCGGGCACGGACTGAAGGACGCGCAATGGCCACGCGAGCCCATGGACAAGAACCGGATATGAAGTCCACGGTGCCCTGGCAAGGGATGCGAAGCTCACATCCATCCCGGGCACTGGTGGCAAATTCTCCGGCAAAGGCGGTTGCGTGGAAGGCATTGCCCAGGGATTCTGCTTTCATTGACTCGCCCCCACTCCAGCCCTAAGATTTCAGCCCATGATCGGCGAAACCATCTCCCACTACCGCATTCTCGAGAAGCTGGGCGGCGGGGGCATGGGCGTTGTTTATAAGGCCGAAGATACCGAACTGGGGCGCTTCGTGGCGCTGAAATTCATGCCTGAAGACGTCGCCTGGGACCCTCAGGCGCTGGAACGCTTTCGCCGCGAGGCGCGGGCCGCTTCCGGACTGAACCATCCCAACATCTGCACCATTCACGAGATCGGACAGCATCAGGGGAAACCCTTCATCGCCATGGAATTTCTGGAGGGCTCGACCCTGAAGCATCGCATCATGGGCCGAGCGATGAACGTCGAGACTTTGCTGGACTTGGCTATTCAGAATGGGGCACACAACCTCGCCCGGGCGGAGCAGGCCGCCCGCCACGCGGTGGCCCTGAACCCGGAGTCGTTCGAGGCGACCCTTGCACTGGGAGGAGTGTATGCCGAGGAGGGTAAGAACGCA
>Ga0187777_10002785_pt1 | contig 11135 bp, 4 predicted proteins | sample 1015_Q2_SP5_10_M_FD_132416 | JGI IMG/M metagenome (GOLD analysis project Ga0187777, IMG submission 132416) | Tropical peat soil microbial communities from peatlands in Department of Meta, Colombia - 1015_Q2_SP5_10_MG | ecosystem: Environmental > Terrestrial > Soil > Wetlands > Peat | place...
GCCTGACCAGGTTAAAGTTCCACCAACACTCAGCAATGGAACAATGAACACATGATAATACCTGGCCCGCGCTGTACGTATCCCGGTTGCAACTGCGGCTGGTGTTGGTGTGACTTCTGAGACCGTTACCTGTGTAGAGGCGACAGTGGACTGATAGAGATTAATAGGTAACTCAATCCATTGAGCGCTTGTCTGATTTGCAATGTCATTTAGTCCAATTTGCCAATTTTTATCGGTAGAATCATAAGCATTTGTTCCCCACTGAGGAAAAATCATACCCGTCTGGAAAGCGGGCCTTTGCATCCGTAGAACAGGGGTAATATTCTGGTCCCTTGATGCAACTACTGTTTGGTATTGTTGAAATGGTAATGGTGTTGAATACGCACGAAACTGCGAAAGGTGTACGAAAGGTATGTGCCCACTTAGCAATAGCCCTTGAAGAAAAACTCCCATCACCATAAAGATGAATGAAATGAAATAAACACCCCTCGAACGTCGTCTCACCATTTTCTCTCCATTGGTAATGTATTCCAGGATTGCTGATATGCTTGCATACGTGTCGTGTCAATCTTGTTTTCTGCTGCCAGGCTCGGCTTTTGAATAACAAAGAACCCCTGTTTTGGCCGTAAACTATATATTACCCCTGCTGCTTCTAATAAGGCATACCAGATGCTACAAAATACTAACAGCCAGGAGACGACACGTTTCCACATTAACTCAATCTTCTTCTTTTTCAGAAATGGATGCGAATGTTTTGCTTGTATATCTATGCCGTGCAGATATGCCAATACGAATGTAGCCCAGGCAAAGTCAGCTGGCAGTCTCATCCAATAGAATGGATTGGCATGTACAAACAGGGCTACAACTGCTATCAGGAAAGGCAAAAATGCAATTTGCCATAAAGCAGTAAATGTTCCAAGGCATAACCTGTACATAAATGGAATATTCCTATCTCCTATTACCGCCCTTATTCCTGACAACCAACGACTACGTTGCCTCACGAAATCTTTTACTCGTTGAGGAGGTTGTTCATGCAGGTACCCATCTACCCATGCAAACCGGTAACCCTGTGCCCATGCTCGTAGCGCCCAGGCAGCATCTTCTGTGATTGAATTTGCAGAGCCAACGTCAAATGAGAGTCGAGCATCGTCCACCCCTCTAATCACGATGTAGGAACCATGGATACCAAAAAAGGGCTTGCCAAGTGCATATTGGAGGCGGAACCTTCCCATGTCATCAGCCGTCCGTAAGGCATCTGCCCCCCGAAAAAACCAGTTCCCCCCCTGGTACAAGATTGCACCCTGTCCGATCCACCCTGCTGGATGATGCTTCTTTTTGCCAGACCGGGCACGAGTTTCTCTCTTAATGGATTCCTGAACGAACCCGTACAGCCCTGCTAGCATCTTTTCGTCAATGAGACTCTCCTCGTCAAGATAAATGTACCAATCTTCTAACTGGGGTCGCACACATTCCTGAAGGTATGCTAAAGCTCGTGCCTTGAAACGCGAATGATGGCGTGTGATGTAGCCTGGTGGGACAACATAGATGTTCGTAGTGATTTCTACCCCTAAATTGAGAGAAACAGGGCACTCACTAACGATCTCAATCTGATATGGTCCGGAAACCTGCGGATAACGTATAAACGCCTGGTGTACGGCTACCACGCTGTCACGTAATACGTCGATATTGTCCCCTCGTGTTACAAAGCGAAAGACGAGTCTTACCGGTTTTGATGATGCAAAGGCGAATGGCCCTGCCTTTGTGATAATGTAAGGTAAACTTATTGGCGTTGGATTTGGACGGACTGCTTCAGCAAAAATGAACCAGCCCAGCCAGAGGATAATGGCTAATGGCACGGGAGCCAGCCAGGCTAGTTCTGCCCATTGAACCCCTGTCCGCCAGATTGAGGTGTGAGCCGGTACACGGTCAAGTGAGCTTTGGAGCCGAAGTAGCAAGAACGTAAGTATACCTGTTGCACAGATTAAAAAGCAACGATAGAACCAGGGTAGAAGTACCACGAATATGCCTTTTCTTGGATGGGAATCAGACAGGCTGCTAATGCGCGTAAGTGTGCTCATCTCTGGTAAGAGTGGAGTAGGTACAGCGTGCAGAGGCAGCGTACCCAATAATGCTACGTTAGACGCTTCGTCGGGTAGTGTTTGTCGGGTCACTGTTCCCATCCGCATTGTTGACTGGTCACATAGTGTCTCTTTCAATGATGGATATTCAGGCATGTTTGACACTTGTGAAAAAGGCAGAGGTTTGAATTGAGTTCTTGCACCATTCACCATTCCATCACGTTTCCCATTTTGCCTCTTTAATCGTTGATCGTGTAATTTCTTTAGACGTGCTGATGCTCGATCCTCCGGGCGATCAGTTTGCATATCCAGTCCTTATAGATCTCAATTATATTGAGCTTCAGAAAATGTTATATGGTAGCACCATCTTAGAAAATTTGAAAAAGATAGTGAGTCCGAGATGAAGTTATTGAATCAAATCAGGCCCACTGGCTCAGGCATTATGAGAAGCCTGCACACATGTCTCCCCGAATTGTATAACGCTGCTTGTAATATCCAGTCACTATGCAAGTTTCTTGCATACGGGCTGCAAGTACAAAAGTACCGTAGTAGTTGGATATCTTTATCTGCGGGATGTCACTCAGGAGAGGATGATTAAACGGTGAGTGGAAAGTTACATGGCTAATTTTTTAGCGCTTAACTACATCTTGATGTTGGACTTGATATATCCCTTACTGGAAGCTGTTGAACCTCTTGTATAGCTGAATACGCACCTGTTTCTGAAAAGTTGGATGCCTCAATCTTATACCAGGCTGTTCCTGGAGGCCTGTTCTTATCCATCCAGGGAGATTCATTGTCAGTGCATTTCACACATATAGGTACCCAGGGTCCTTCGACACTGGAGGTTGAGCGCTCGATAGTATACCAGAAAGCTCCTGCTACTCCTCGCCAGGCGAGACCTGGAGTAGTCTTTGTGATGAGTGGTTCTCCATACATGTGATATGCAGGAGCCGGCAGATTTCGCATAATATAGGCGTGGTTGCGCAGTTCCTTTACTCGTTCCTGCATATCAACTGTATCACCAGGATAGTGCAGGGTATAGCCATCGTTGTGTTGAACGTATCCATATGTGTCGTTGTGACTGAACAAAGACCAGAAGAGGTCTCCTGAAATCGCAGGGTTCGACTCGATTGCAGTAAGAAAATCGGCGAGGGAATTACCTCCCCCTTTATTGTTCCACGCGTACTCTTCGGCAATAAATACTCTATTGGCTTTTTGGGCCTGCTCTGCTTGCTTAATAAGCTCGGCAGTATTCAATGGATAATACTGTCCGGTATACACATCGACATCATCAATCGCTGTATCCTGTGTAAAATTTGGTGTGTCATAGCTTTGTCCACTGTTGCCATCTATGACCAGGTGATTATGATCGATGGATTTCAAATACCCGGCGATCGTCTGAACCCAATCAGGCGGTGCAGTTAAGCCGTTGCCCGTCTCCCAACCCAGAATGGTTGGATCATTCTTGTAAGCTATTCCGGTAAGACTATTCACCCGGTTGACGATATGGCTGATATACTGCTCAAAATCCGCGATCACAGACTTATTGGTATAAAACTGCAGCTCATCGGTTATGCCTCGCCATTCAGTGAAAGTATGCTTGCCCCCATGATACCAGTGAAAGTTATCTACGAGCGGTATGATAAGCTTGAGTCCGTGTCTCTTTGCCGAGTCAATGGCATAATCTACATGTTCAAGAGCTGTTTTGTTGAACACGCCAAGTGATGGTTCAATACAAAGGGGGCATCCTACGGAGATGCCCAGCGAATGGGAACGAACGACAGTTGCGCCCATTTCCTGTGCCGTTGCGAGTGCGTCGTCTACTCGAAACGGAGTTGGGTAATCTAACCCACCAACATTTTCATCTAAGCCCAACCAATAAATATTCGCTCCTGAAAAGCGGAAAGGTTTACCTTTAAACAGCAATTGGGACCCTGAGCGCACAACAAACGAATCCGGTATCGCATGAGTTGGTTGGAGAACAAGTTGCCTGATACCTACCAGAACCAGAACCATCACAAGTATGACGACGAGGAAAATAGCTGTGCGTCGATATGAAAAGACAAGAGTTATCAGTGACTTCAAGTCATGCCTCCATAAACGCCTCAACTCACTTTCAATTTCTGGATTTTCTTTTCAATTATATGCTTCAAAATTGATGTGTGCAAGCTAAAATTTGATGAAGTAATGCAATTTCTATTCTAAATAATGCGCTGGGTGTGATATAATCGCCATTAGTGAGAGATTCCTCATCGAAAGTTGTTATTCTCTCAGTGTAAAATAGTTTTTCATACTGATATTAACGCAGTTCATTCCCTCCGTCCCTTGGATGTACAGGACATCGTAGGTAAATCAGCATTAAGATCGAGTTTGTATGTTGTAACCTATCTATTAAGTTCATAATTCAATCTACCTGCTATTACTATTCTTCATCAATTGTTATCACTTTGACTCTTGAGGTGAAGGCCGAATAGTACCGAAAGGGGATTATAGAGATGGCAAATCGTCAGGGACAACGACTTGGTAATTATCGCCTGATCCGCCTCCTTGGGCAGGGAGGTTTTGCTGAGGTCTACCTGGGAGAGCATATCTTTCTTGGAACCCAGGCTGCCATCAAAGTGTTACAAGTACGCCTGGCGGATGAAGAAATGGAGGGGTTTCTCAAGGAAGCTCGTACAATTGCGGGGTTGACCCATCCCCACATTTTACGCGTGCTCGAATTTGGAGTGGAAGAGAATGTGCCTTTTCTCGTGCTGGAATATGCCCAAAATGGCACCTTGCGCACACGCCATCCCAAAGGCAGTATCTTGCCCTTGACGGTCATTGTGTCCTATGTCAACCAGATTGCCTCTGCGTTGCAGTATATCCATGATCGGAAATTAATCCACCGCGATATTAAACCGGAGAACCTGTTACTGGGAATGAATAATGAAGTGTTGCTCAGCGATTTTGGAACGGCTACGGTGTTTCAGACGCTATATACCCAGGGTACCTTGGAGTTGGTTGGGACTGTGGCCTATATGGCGCCGGAACAGATTCGCGGCAAACCCAGGCCTGCCAGCGATCAATATGGGTTAGGCGTGGTGGTCTATGAATGGTTATGTGGTGGGTGTCCTTTTCAAGGCTCTTTTACCGAAGTGTATAGCCAGCATATGCTGGCATCTCCCCCCTCTTTACGTAACAAGAACCCGACCATCTCCCTGGAGGTGGAACAGGTCGTGTTGACGGCCCTCTCCAAGGAACCAGAGCAACGATTTGCCAGTGTCACGGCATTTGCGTATGCTCTCGAGCAGGCAAGTAAGGCAGATTACCTCATGGACTCTTCTACGTCTACCATTCTTTCCCAGCCTCCTCCTCAATGGTCTAACGGGCTCGCGTCAGAAACTGTGGGGTTACCAATGTATAATACCCCCGTTTCTGAACCTGTGATGAAGCCAGTGAGAACGACAACTCCCTCTTCTACTCCTCCCTATGCTACTCAAGAACAGACTTTTGTTCCAGGAAATGTGCCTGTTGTTCCCGAACCAGGCATCACTCCAGAGCCTGTGCTCCCCCCGCCAAAGGTTGAGCCGTCACGTGGTATCTCGCGGCGAGCTGTTGTGGTGGGTCTTGTTGGTTTGGGATGTGTGGCTGTGGCTGGGGGTGCTGCCTGGGTGATAGTTTCAAAGCAAAATCCATTTGCGTTTGGTGTTGGTCCCACACCAACACCAACACCAATACCGACACCAGTTCCCGGCACTACCTTCGTTACGTATCGAGGACATACCAGGCCGGTATACACCGTAGCGTGGGCACCCAATGGACAATACATCTCCTCGGGCGGTGATGATCATCTTGTAAAAATATGGAGTCCAACTGCTGGAAAGGATGAGTATACGTATCTCCGGCATTCCGGTTCCGTGAATGCTTTAGCCTGGTCGCCGGATGGGATGCGTGTTGCCTCAGCAAGTTCTGATACGACGGTACAGGTGTGGGATGCTACTACCGGCAACAGACACATTAACTACACGGGCCATACAGATAATTTACGTACTGTAGCCTGGTCGCCCGATGGGACACGTATCGCCTCGGGAAGTGATGATAAGACGGTACAGGTATGGGACGCGAACACAGGGAAACTTCTCGTCACATATTCAGGTCATACTGGTACTGTCTGGTCAGTGAGCTGGTCACCTGATAGCTCACGCATAGCTTCAGGAAGCGTAGATAAAACGGTGCAGGTGTGGGATGCTGCTTCTGCTGGCAAGTCCTTTACCTACACGTACCATGGCCACGCCAGGGCAAAGGCAGTAAAGGCGGTGGCATGGTCACCTGATGGTCAATCTATTGCTTCTGGTGGAGATAAACCAGACAGCACTGTGCAAATATGGAATGCGTTCACCGGGGCGCCGCACCTTACGTATTCTGAGCATACCGCTGGCATCTATGCAATAGCCTGGTCGCCAGATGGGAATTACATTGCATCGAGTTCATGGGGAGAAGTGCGGGTGTGGAATACTGCTCTACCTACAGGAAACACTCACACCATCTATACCGGTAATATGAAAGCAGTGCATGGTGTGGTATGGTCACCGAAAGAACGGCGAATTGCCTCAGGTGGTGATGATTCGACAGTGCAAATATGGCAAGCATACTAAGATGTTGATGCGTATAACAATCCATCGCCAATAAAGTACCTCATCTAGAAGCCCCAATGCGTTCAACAGTGTTAAAGACAGAACCCACCGTAGTCCGATCTACAGCGAGTTCTGTCTTTAACCACATAATAGTCCTAAAGACTACTATGAAAGCCATAAAAGCAGCATTTTCAAGGTTAATTTTCACAAATAATATTTCGTAATCGTAAGGAATGTGTTCATGTTGCGCTCGAGAAAAGTGAGATTGGTATGGATTCTTGCACTTGTTTTTGTTTCAATGAACATATTCTGGCTCCAACCATTAAACTCTATCTGGGCGCAAAAGGCACACATTGCTTCCCAGGGACACACAATATCGCCTGGGCCCTACAACCAGTATGCCAATGGTCCCTACTCCGTGCAGGGCAACACAATTCTGGATTCTGATGGTAAACCCTACCTGTTTCATGGCATTGGGCGCGATAGCCTGGAATATGATTGTAAAGGGGATGGGTTTTTTGATGCTCAACATCTCGCATATATAGGCCCCGGCACCAACACATCTAGCGCAACGTATTGGTATGCCAACACTGTCCGGCTTCCACTAAGCGAGAGCTACTGGCTCAATGGACAACCCTCCCAACAGTGTACTTCTACGCAGTATCAAAGCCTGGTAAAAACGTCAGTTGATATTCTGACTTCATTACATTTGAATGTTATTATTGATCTGCAATGGACTGACGCTGGGGGACAGGCTGCGGGCGGCGGAGCAGCCTGGCAAATGCCTGATAATGACAGTGTCACCTTCTGGAAACAGGTTGCTGCGATTTACAACGGCTACTCCAATGTACTTTTTGAATTATTTAATGAGCCGCATCCGGGTTCCTGGTCTTGTTGGGCAGCGCCATGCACAATTACAAATGATACCTCCTGGGTAAGTGATTGCGTATGTACGCAGACGTTCACTTATCAAAGTGACGGCATGCAATCCCTTGTTGATGCCGTCCGGAGTATTGGCGCTGCCAACCTCGTACTAATAGGTGGAATGAATTGGGGCTATGACCTCAGTCAGATTGCAACTTATCCTATCACCGGCACAAATGTGGTATATGATACACATCCCTATCCCTACAACGGCAAGCAGCCAGCCAATTGGGATGCCGCTTTTGGCAATATCAGCAATATATATGCTGTCATATCTGCAGAAAGTGGAGAATATGATTGCGGCACAAGCTATATGAGTCAATTACTCTCTTATTTCGATGCTCATAGAATTGGCTGGATAGGCTGGTCCTGGGTTTCTGCAGGCTCAATTTGCAAATATCCACAACTCATTACTGATTATTCTGGCATGCCGTCAGCTAATCTGGGAATCTTTATTTACCAGTATTTGCGAAGTTATGCTTCCGTACCTGCGCCCATTCCTACGCCATCTCCAACGCTGTCACCCAGCCCGACTCCACCACCATCACCGGTAACAGGCCCGGTCAGTAAACTCTGGTACTTTGCCGAAGGTCGAGTAGGAGCTGGATTCAAAGAGTTTCTTACGCTCAGCAATCCAACACAGGCCAACTGCCAGGTGAACATACAATATTTGATGCAGCCGGATAGAGGAAATGGCGGGACAAAAATAGTATCAGTGAGTGTTCCTGCAGCCAGGCGCGTCACCGAGTGGGTGGATGGTGATCTGGGTACAACACCAGCAGGACCAGGGATTTCAGATGCTGCGATTATCAGCGTGGACAATACCAGCACGCCCAATTGTAGTGGCATTGTGGCAGAGCGCCCCATGTACTTTGGCGCCATGGGCGTTCATAGCGGGAGCGATGTAGTTGGTATAACCCATGCTGGCACGACTTTCTACTTTGCTGATCTTGCAGTTGGTAGCCAGGCTGGTGGCGGAAACTATGCATCGTTCCTCCCCATTTTGAATCCAGGATCATCAGCGGCCACTGTAACGGCTCATTACTATGATAATGGGCAACAGGTTGGCTCTCAACAATTGATGGTTGCCCCTGGTGCGCGTGGGACGATCTTTCCTACAAATGCAATCCCTGCATTGCCTGCGCATGTAGCGGTGGTGCTGCAATCAACTCAACCAGTTGTGGTTGAGAGGCCTGCGTACTTTCATAATATCAATGGTGGCAACGCGGGAGTGGTTTCTGGTGCAACTGACGTAATTGGGCTGCAAAACTTATCCGATGACTGGCTTTTTGCTGAGGGTTTCACCGGCGGACACTTTCAACAGTATTTTGTCATTTCCAATCTTGATCCCGGTATGACCCAGGCAAATGTCACCATAAATCTAGAGTATACCGATGGCACCAGGCGTTCATACAATGTCTCAGTTAAACCTCAAAGTCAGCTTTTCTGGAATGTCAATACTAACGGTCTCTATCCTACTTCGCAATCGGTGTCTGCGGAGATCACATCCAGTGGCGCCAACATTATAGTCGAACGTGAAATGTTCTTCAAATACAACCATGTTGGGAATGGCAGATCATTAACGGTTAGCGGTGGAACCGATGTTGCCGGTCAGTTAGGTCCCACCGGAGTTACATCGTATAGTTTTGCTGAAGGCTATACCAACCAAGGGTATGATGAATGGCTGACGATACAGAATCCAACAGCAAATTCGGAAACCATTACGATTACCCTGGTTAATGCGAAGAGCAATGTCTACACGTTCCCGGTCACAGTCGTCTCACACAGCCGTTCTACAGTTGATATAGTAGCGACAGTCATTCAGCATCTCTATCACACAGGTGATGGATATAACGGCTATGAAGTCTCGATGGCAGTGCAATCGAATGGTGGTCCATTTATTGCAGAACGCCCAATGTATTGGAATGCTTCGGGAACTCAGGGAGGCAGTGACGTGATTGGCTACGGCATGTCTACCGTATAGCCAATTTAGGCCAGTAACATACGTTGAAACAATCCCCCGGCAATCCTGCTCAAGATATCTCCAAATTGAGCAAAGCGGGTTCTTTTTTTGTCGATTAAGCACTTTTTCCACTCATAAATGAAACATTTTGAAACATTTTGAAACATTGACGATTATATTTTCATTGATACAATAATTATTAGCTTATTGGACAAGGTAGTAATCATATTTGTATGAAGGAATTTGTAAATGTCACACTCTCGTAAGGTGATATTAGCTGTTCTTCTGCTACTGGAAATCATGTCACTTGGAGTGTTTGCATTCTCCCTGCTCAGTTTGCTCTGGCTGCATGGAAGTGGCAGTAATGCCCGGGCGGCTTCGCCCTTGTATCATGAATTCGCAGATGGCCCCTACACGGTACAGGGTAACACGATCGTTGGGACTGATGGGAAACTGTACCTCTTCCATGGCGTTGGCCGTGAAGGCCTTGAGTTTGACTGTAACGGTGATAGGTTTCTTGATGCCACTCATCTTGCATATATGGGCCCTGGCACCAGTGGGCCGGGCGGAACATATTGGTACGCGAATACAGTACGATTACCCGTCTCGGAAGGTTTCTGGCTGTATGGATATGCTCAGCAGTTGAATTGTACTCCTGCGAACTACCATGCTCTTGTCAAGCAGACCATTGATACCCTCACTGCTATGAAGTTGAATGTTATACTGGATCTACAATGGACTGATGCCGGTGGACAGGTTACTGGTAAAGGAGCAGGATATGAATTGCCTGACAACGATAGTATTACATTCTGGTCCCAGGCCGCCAAGATTTATGCTGGGTACTCCAATGTGCTTTTTGAGCTATACAATGAACCTCATCCTCTTACATTTGCATGCTGGGCCGCGCCAACATGTGCTATCACGAACGACACTACTGCAGGTGGGAGTGTCAGCTACACTGGCGTAGGTATTCAATCCCTGGTGAATGCAGTACGAAACACTGGTGCCAATAATCTTGCCATTGTTGCGGGTATAAACTGGGGCTACGATCTCAGTCAACTTGGAACGTATCCTCTTACAGGTTCAAATATCGTCTATGATGCACATCCTTATACCTATGCTGGAAAAGATACCACTGCGGAATGGGATACCGCCTTTGGTTACTTGACCAGTAAATACCCGGTCATATCTGCTGAGTTTGGTGAATATGATGGTCAATCTGGTTTTGAAAGTATGGCTGTGCATTATTTTGACCAGCATATGATGGGTTGGATTGCCTTTGCCTGGTATAGTACAGGAGGCACCTACCTTCAGGAAACGAAATATCCTCAATTAGTGTCGGATTTTAATGGAACGCCACTCGCAAGTATGGGGACCTACATTTTCCAGCAGTTACTCAACTATGCGGGCGTAGCGCCTCCATCATCAGGACCAACTCCGCTGCCAACACTACCGCCGGTCACAGGACCAGTGTCTAAAGTGTGGTACTTTGCCGAAGGACGCGCCGGAGGCGGCTTCAAAGAGTTTCTCACCCTGGGTAATCCCACCACTGCC
>Ga0187777_10002787_pt1 | contig 11130 bp, 10 predicted proteins | sample 1015_Q2_SP5_10_M_FD_132416 | JGI IMG/M metagenome (GOLD analysis project Ga0187777, IMG submission 132416) | Tropical peat soil microbial communities from peatlands in Department of Meta, Colombia - 1015_Q2_SP5_10_MG | ecosystem: Environmental > Terrestrial > Soil > Wetlands > Peat | place...
TGGACGATGCCTCGCTTGGTTATGCCTATGCGCCGCGGCCAACCCGTGCACAGACCACGTGGCAGAACATCCGTCCGTCGGGTCGTTTCTAGCTACTCAAGCACCTTCCCCATGGCTGTGGCCGTGTGGCTGCCTAGGCCGGATACATCACATTCCGCTCGTCCCCGCGAAAGCGGGGACCCAGTCTGGATTCCCGCTTGCGCAGGAATGAGCGGTGGATAGGAGTGAACTTATGCGTATAGCGGCAATGGCGGCGGGGGCGGTGGGCGGTTACTTCGGTGCGAGGCTGGCGGCGGCGGGGCACGACGTCTTTTTTATAGCGCGCGGCGCGCATCGCGACGCAATGCTGAAGAACGGCCTGAAGATCGAAAGCGTGCACGGCGACCTGCATCTGCCGAAGCCGAATGTCGCCGACGACCCCGCCAAGGTGGGACCGGTCGATATCGTGCTTTTCGCTGTCAAGCTGTGGGACACGGAAACGGCGGCAGCCGCCGCGCGTCCCCTGCTCGGCCCGGACAGCCGCCTGATCACGTTTCAGAATGGCGTCGACAGCGTCGAACGTGTCTCCGGCGTGCTTGGACCCGAGCGAACAATCGGCGGCGCTGCTTATATCGCCACGGTCATCGCCGCGCCGGGCGTGATCAAGCAGACCAGCCAGTTCGCCGCGATGCGTTTCGGCCGTGCCGACAAGCGCCCCGACGAAAAGCTCAATGCATTTGTCGAAGCCGGCAAGGCCGCCAAGATCGATATTGGACTCGCCGCCGATATCGATCGCGAACTGTGGCAGAAATTCATTTTCCTCACCGCCATGGCCGGTTCGACCGCGAGTATGCGCTCGGCGATCGGGCCGATCGTGGCCGATACGGAGCTGCGCGGCTTCTTCCGCGCGCTGATGGAAGAGGCCTTTGCCGTCGGCAAAGCCAAAGGTGTCGCGCTCGATCCGGCTTATCTCGAGGAACGCATGAACTTTGTGGTCAACAAATGCGAGCCCGGCATGAAAGCCTCGATGGCACACGATCTCGAACGCGGCAACCGGCTGGAACTTGACTGGCTCGCCGGCAAAGTGCGCGCGCTCGGCCGCGAGCTCAAGATTCCGACGCCGGCAAGCGACGCCGTTTACACGAATCTGAAGCTTTATCGGATGGGGAAGCGTTAGCCAGCCGCCGAGCATTTGTCCCGCTCATTCCCGCGTAAGCGGGAATCCACTCTTTAACGGTGGGATTTTGGATCCCCGCTTTCGCGGGGATGAGCGGACTGGGAAACCTGCCCCCCCGGCATCATCCCTGCGATCACTCCGGCCCCGGCGGCGCTGAAAACGGCCGCCGTGATCAACGCGGACTGATAGCCGGACGCAAACGTGGCGATGCCGGCGGCCAGCGCGACGCCGGCAAGTTGCGCAACCCGCGCCACCGCATTGTTGACACCGGACGCAAGGCCTTCGTCGGCGTCCGCGAGGCTCGACATGACCGCGGCCGTAAGCGGCGCAATCAACAGCGCAAAGGAAACCCCCAGCAGCAGCATCGGCGCGAGTACGCCGACCATCAGATGCAGGTCCTTGCCGAGCGCCAGCAAGAGGAATGCGAGCGTTGCACCCAGCGGCCCGGCAATCAACATATGCCGCGCGCCAAATTTGTCGGCCAGCTTGCCGAATGGCTGCGACAGCAGGCCGACGCCAAGCGTGAACGGAAGAAATGCCAGCCCGGCATATGTCGGGGACAGTCCGCGCCGGTCGATGAGATCGAACGACAACAGGAAGAACATGATCGACAGGCTGACATAGATGAACAGCGTCGCGACGTTGAGCGCGAAAAAAGTCCGGTTGCGGATCAGGCGCGACGGCGTCATCGGCTCCGACGTGACACTCTCCCATAAAATGTAAGCTGTAAGTCCGGCGCCGCCCGACACCGCGCCGAGGAAGATCATCCCGCCGCTTGTTCCGCCGGCTTTATCCACTCCGATCTGGCTGAGCGCCCAAGCCGTCGCACCCAGCGCGCCGGTAAGAACGGCGGCGCCGACAAGATCGAAGCGCCGCGCCACGTGCTGGTCGGGCGGCGCATACATATAAAGCAGCGCCACTGTAATCAGCGCCAGCGGCGGGTTGATCGCGAACACCCATTGCCAGCCGAAATTGTCGACCAGCCAGCCGCCCAGCACCGGGCCGCCCGCCGTCGTTAGCGTGGACGCAGCCGCCCACACGCCGATCGCCTGATTGCGTTCCTCTTTCGGATAAGTCGCGCCGATCAGCGCCAGGCTCGATGGCGTCAGGATCGCCGCCGAAATCCCCTGCACGATACGCAACACGATCAGCCAGCTGACCGACGGCGCCACGATGCAAGCCGCGGACGAGAGGCCGAAGCCGATGCAGCCGACGGCCAGCATGCGCGCCTTGCCGTACTGATCGGCGAGCGCGCCGCCGGTCAAGGTCAGCGCGGCCAGCGCCAGCACGTACCCATTTACCACCCATTGCACCGAGGCGAGCTCGGCGCCAAAAAAGGCCCGTAGTTTCGGCAATGCGACGGTGAGCGCCGAGCCATCGATGAAAGCCATCGCCGATGCCAGCACGCAGGCGGCCAGGACCATCCGGCGCTGTTGGGGAGCGATTTCGCGTCCGAGCTCGCGCGGACATGGTTCGGCATCAATGATGCCGCGTTCGCATGGCGCGACGAAGGGCTGTGCCATGGAACCCATGGGTAACATGGGGAGAGAAGATTCGTCAGAGGCTGAGGCAGCTCGCTCCCCCGCTCATGCCCGCGCAAGCGGGCATCCATTCTTTAACTAGGTGGATCCCCGCTTTCGCGGGCATGAGCGGGTAAGTGCAGTGCACTGCCGCGAGTACGGATCGCCGCTAGCTTACCCGCGCCCCGGCGTCTAAAGTCGCTCCGCGGCGAGCCGAGCGAGGCGACAATGCTCGACAGGGTCATCTATTGTGCGACGGCGCCGATCCGGCTGTTTGGCCAATCGCGCGGTTTCCGGCTGGCGGTCGGCGGATTTTGCATCGTCGCCATCTTCTTTGCCGCCACTCTCTGGGCGCTCAATCGTTTCATGCCGTCCGAAAGCGGATTGCCCGACGCGATTGCCATCATGCAACCGCCGCAGCCATTGCAGGCCATTACGCGCGCCTCGCACGTCGTCGCGCCGGTGGCCGTGGCGCTGACCGCCATCGGCCAGCAGCTGGACGCCACGACGCCGCGCGATTTCTCGGGCAAAAGCAACGACCCGGTCACGCAGCTGCTCAGCCAGGCTGAGATCGGAGTCACGGTCACACGTGGCACCATGTCCGCCAGCGGGCAGCCGGGCGTCCTGACCGTGAACACGCCGCTTAATGGCACCGTCCGCATCACCGGCCAGATCGGCACGAGCGCCGGCCAGGCGGTGGGCGGTCTCGGCGGCACGATCGGCGGCCTGCTCGGCGGCAGCGATCTTGGCAAGCAGATCGGCGGTATCGCAGGCAAGGCGCTCGACCAGAACAGCGAGTTTCACGCCAACGTCGTGGTGACGTCGCGGCCGCAGATTACCTCGGCGTGGCGGCTCGAGCCCAACCTCGCCTCGCGACTCGACTTCCGCGACACTGGAACCAACGTCGCGGGCATCAAGATGAATCTCGGGAGCGAGGTCAAACCGATGCTCGAACCCGCCATCAGCAGTCAGATCAGCGCGCTGCAATCGCGCCTGCGTGCCGACCCGACCATCGAGCGCACCGCGCGCGAGCAGTGGACGAAGATGTGCCGCTCAATTCCGCTTGGCGGCGAGCAGACCGGCCTGCCGCAGCTCTGGCTTGAAATGCGCCCGATCCGCGCCGCAGCGGCGCAGCCACAGGTCGATGCGCGCAATCTCACGCTCACCATCGGCGTGCAGGCGGAGACGCGGATTGTCCCGAAGGAGACCAAACCAACCTGCCTGTTCCCGGCGCAGCTCGAGCTGGTGCCGCCGATGCAGGAGGGCGTGCTTGCCGTCGGCGTGCCGATCGATCTGCCGTTCACCGAACTCAACAAGATGCTCGAGCCGCAGCTCAAGGGCCGGCACTTCCCCGAGGACGGCAGCGGCCCGGTCGATGTGGAGGTGTTACGCGCAAGTCTCGCCGCATCCGGCGACCGCCTGCTCATTTCGCTGCGTGTGAAGGGGCGCGAGAAGAAGAGCTGGTTCGGCTTCGGCACCGAAGCGACCGTGCACATCTGGGGCAAGCCGCAGCTCGACCAGCAGAACCAGATCCTGCGGCTCACCGATATTGCGCTCGCGGTGGAATCGGAAGCCGCCTTCGGCCTGCTTGGCGCCGCCGCGCGCGCGGCCATTCCGCACATGCAGAAGGCGCTCGCCGACAAGGCCGTGATCGATCTCAAGCCCTTCGCCAATGATGCCAGGACCAAGATCGCTGCGGCGCTGAAGGATTTTCAGCAGGTTGGCGACGGCGTGCGTGTCGATACCAGCGTTAATGCACTGCGCATGACCGGCATCGAGTTCGATGCGACCACGTTGCGCGTGATCGCGGAAGCCAACGGCGACGTGCACGTGGCGGTGAGCCAACTGCCGAAGATGTGACGTATCCCGGGCGCAGCGCAGCACGCAGTGGTGTGCTGCAGACCCGGGACACATTTCTAATCTGGCGCACCCCACCGGACCAAAGCTGGACGCGGATTTCCTTCGATCGTACCCAATACCGATGCCGCGATATCCACAGTCTGTCGCTACAGACCAAGTCGAAGGCGCACTCGTCCAAGATTGTCGCAAGGGACCGTTTTAGATTCCCAAAAAACCAATTCCTGGACGGGAGTCACACTTGCCAACCCTCGCGTCAATCGTCATCGACGTCGTTTTCATTGCTAGTTTTTTTACGCGCTGTCTTTTGCGCGGCCTGAGGTCGATAAAGCGGAAGTTGCCGGAACACGAACCAATTCCGCTCATGCCCGCGCAAGCGGGCATCCATTCCTTACAGGATCGAGACTCGGCACTGGATCCCCGCTTTCGCGGGGATAAGCGGGAAAAAGACTGTCGCGTACCATGTCGCCACAAAAAACCGCGAGCGCGGCCAGGGTGACGTCCCGTGCCGCGCCCGACTCCTCGCCCAACTGAAGCTGCCACATTGCTTCCGTTGAAATCTCGGGCGAGGCCCGAAGGTTGGTGCCTCTGGAAGTTTCAGAACTACACGGGCGCTGCCGGAAATGCTTGGGCGCGCGCGCTGATGCTTTTGGCTGAGGGCGACATGGGTGACCTCTGCTCTGATTAGGTCATGGCCGGGCTTGTCCCGGCCATCTCGACTAGGAAGGCACGGCCGTGCCCCACCAAGCGGGATGCCCGGCATAAAGCCGGGCATGACGGCCAGAGGCTCGTCGTGTCTTCGCTCCGCTCATTCCCGCGTAAGCGGGAATCCACTGAACTTGGCTCTGGATCCCCGCCGCAAATAGGATGTTTCCGACTTGCGCACTTAATTACGCCGACATCGGGTATACCCAATGTCGGCCCGCGGGGATGAGCGGATGGAGAAACCTGTGCAGGCTCTTGATTCACAACAACCCCCGCTGCATTGACACCCCTGCCCGCGCGCATACATTAAACGTTGTTCCGAGGGGTGCCCGTTTGGGCTGAGAAAAACCCTTTGAACCTGATCCGGGTCATGCCGGCGAAGGGACAGGACGCGTCGATGGAGAAATCCCTCACAATTGCGAGGCTGGTCGGGCCAGTGCTGGCCGCCATCGGCATTGGCATGCTGTCGAACCAGGCGACCTACCGCGAGATGGCGGCGCAATTCCTCGGCGGCCTGCCCTTCATCTATTTCTCCGGAGTTCTAGCGCTGGTCGCCGGCCTCTACATTCTCAACGTGCACAACGTGTGGACGCGCGATTGGCGCAGCGCGGTCACCGCGATCGGCTGGGTTCTCACCTGCGTCGGCGCGTTCCGCATCATCGCGCCGCAGTTCGCAAACTTTATCGGCACGGCGATCATTGCCAATGCTGGTTTCTTCACCGGCCTCGGCATTTTCCTGGTCGCCGCCGGCGGTTTCATCACCTTCAGAGGCTATGGAACGTGAGCGTCAAAGCATTTTCCAATCGGGGGACATAACCATGGATCGGTCGCATTTTCTGGCCAAGTTGATCGGACCTGTCTGCATCGTCGGCGGTCTCGGAATGTTGTTCAACACCGCTGCCTATCGCGCGATGTTCGAGCGCGCGCTGCACGATCATATGTTTATTTATCTGTCGGGCGTCATCGCGCTCACGCTTGGCCTCGCCATCGTCATCCTGCACAATGACTGGAAATGGCACTGGCCGCTGATCATCACAATCTTCGGCTGGCTTGCGGTCATCGGCGGCATCCTGCGTATGCTCGTCCCGCAGGTGGTCGAGTCCTATGGACTGTCTCTTTTGTCCACTCCGAACTTTTTCACCGTTGACGGCGGCATCGCCCTGCTGCTCGGCATTGTGCTGAGCTATTTTGGCTATCTCGATCCGCCGCGGCGCTCGTCGCGTCCAAGGAGAAGGTAAAATGAACATCCACGACCCGAACGTCACCCTCCCGAAAGTCACCACGGGTCCGCTGCCCGCTTCGCGCAAGGTCTATTCGCAGCCCGAAGCCGCGCAGGATCTGCGCGTTCCCTTACGCGAGATCGCGCTCGATGCTTCTTCCGGCGAGCCGCCGCTGCCGGTTTACGATACGACCGGTCCCTACACCGATCCCGACGTTGCAATTGACGTCGAGAAGGGCCTGCCGCGCACGCGCATTGAATGGGTGAAAGAGCGCGGCGGCGTCGAGGAATACCAGGGCCGCGAAATCAAGCCGGTCGACAACGGCAATGTCAGCGGCAAGCATCTGGCGCGCAGTTTTGCGAGCACGCCTAAGCCGTGGCGGGCGCTCGATGGCAAGCCCCTCACCCAGCTCGAATGGGCGCGCGCCGGCGTCATCACCAAGGAAATGATGTATATCGCCGAGCGCGAGAATCTCGGGCGCAAGAAGATGCTCGCGCGCGCGGAAGCAGCCCTCGCCGATGGCGAAAGCTTCGGCGCATCGGTGCCTGCTTTTATCACGCCGGAATTCGTGCGCAGCGAGGTGGCGCGCGGCCGCGCCATCATCCCCTCGAACATCAACCACGCCGAGCTCGAGCCGATGATCATCGGCCGCAACTTCCTCACCAAGATCAACGCCAATATCGGCAACAGCGCCGTCACGTCTTCCGTCGAGGAAGAAGTCGAGAAGATGGTGTGGGCGATCCGCTGGGGCGCCGACACGGTGATGGACCTTTCCACCGGCCGCAACATCCACACGACGCGTGAGTGGATCATCCGCAACGCGCCGATCCCGATCGGCACCGTGCCGATCTACCAAGCGCTGGAGAAGGTGAATGGCGATCCCGTCAAGCTCGACTGGGAGGTCTACAAGGACACGCTGATCGAGCAATGCGAGCAGGGCGTCGATTATTTCACCATCCACGCCGGCGTGCGCCTGCCCTACATCCACCTCACCGCAAATCGCGTCACCGGCATTGTCTCGCGCGGCGGCTCGATCATGGCCAAGTGGTGCCTGGCGCATCACAAGGAGAGCTTCCTCTACGAACGCTTCGACGAAATCTGCGACCTGATGCGCAAATATGACGTGTCGTTCTCGCTCGGTGATGGCCTGCGTCCGGGCTCGATCGCCGACGCCAACGACCGCGCGCAATTCGCCGAGCTTGAGACGCTGGGCGAGCTCACCAAGATCGCCTGGGCCAAGGGCTGCCAAGTGATGATCGAAGGCCCCGGCCACGTGCCGATGCACAAGATCAAGGTCAACGTCGAGAAGCAGCTCAAGGAATGCGGCGAGGCGCCGTTCTACACGCTCGGCCCGCTCACCACCGACATTGCGCCCGGCTACGATCACATCACTTCGGCGATCGGCGCCGCGATGATCGGCTGGTTCGGCACCGCCATGCTCTGCTACGTGACGCCGAAGGAGCATCTTGGCCTGCCCGACCGCGACGACGTCAAGGAAGGCGTGATTGCCTACAAGATCGCCGCGCACGCGGCCGATCTCGCCAAGGGACATCCGGCGGCACAGCTGCGCGACGACGCGCTGTCACGCGCGCGCTTCGAATTCCGCTGGGTCGATCAGTTCAACCTGTCTTTGGACCCGGACACGGCGCGCGAATATCACGACGAGACGCTGCCCAAGGAAGCGCACAAGGTGGCGCATTTCTGCTCCATGTGCGGACCCAAGTTCTGTTCGATGAAGATCACGCAGGACGTGCGCGACTACGCAGCCACCCTAAATGATAAGGAACAGGGCATGGCGCAGATGTCGGAGAAATTCCGCCAGATGGGCAGCGAGGTCTACGTCGACCAGGCGGCGGCGGTGAAGGAGAGCAATAAAGCGTTGTAGGCTCGCCGTCTCTTCACGTCATGCCCGGCACCCGGGTCCGGCCTTTGGCCTGAGCACAAGCCTTGTGCCGGGCATCTCGTTTAGGGACGGACCGTAAACCCGACTTGCGATGACAAGCCCGGCCGTGACGCGGTAGGCTAACGCTTAAAATGTATGCCGGAGAGACAACATGAGTAACGGCCCTTCCCTGTCCCTGGATGAACTCAATGACCGCATCGCCATTGCGCGCGATAACATAAGGCAACTGATCGAACAGGCCGCGGCCATGTCCGGCGCCAACGACGAGGCGCGCAACGCCGACCGTATTTTCGAGCAGCAAAGCGAGCTGGAGCGGCTGACCAAGATGCGGGACGAGCTGCTGAAGCAGCGAAAAAAGCCGGGAAAATAGCAACGACCGGAAAGCCAATAAGGGAGGCGACATGGACAAGCATTTGATTACGGCAACGCTGCTGGGACTGGCGCTCGCCGCGCCGATCGCCGGCGCGCGCGCCGCCGAGCTGAAAGTCATCGCCGGCGGCGGCATGACAATCCCGCTGAAAGAACTGGCGCCTCAATTCGAGCGCAGCAGCGGCCACAAGGTCGACATTGCATTCGCCGCGACGCCCGAGCTGATCAAGATGGCAACGTCGGGCAATCCGATGGATGCCGCCGTGGTGCCGGTCAACGTGATGCGGGACGCCGGCGCGCGCGCGAAATTCGCGCCGGAGCCGACCACCGATATCGCGCGCGTCGGATTTGGCGTGGCAATCAAGGCGGGCGCGCCGAAGCCGGACGTCAGCACGCCGGACGCGCTGAAACAGACTTTGCTCAAGGCGCAGTCCATCACCTTCCTGCCGGAAAGCGCGGCCGGCGCTTACGTGCTCAAGGTTTTCGATCGCCTCGGCATTGCAGAGGCTATGAAAGCGAAAACCAAGCCGCAGACAACAACCGGCGCCATTCCCAAAGCCGTGGCCGACGGCGATGCCGAACTCGGAGTCTTTCTCACCAATGTGCTGGCCGCCCCCGGCGTCGAGCTGGCCGGCCCCTTCCCCGGCGACCTGCAGGACGATCTGGTTTTCACCGGCGCAGTGGCGACCGACAGCAAGGACAAGGCCGCCGCCAAGGCCTTCCTTGATTTTCTGAAAACGCCGGAAGCGGTCGTGGTGATCAAGGCCAAGGGTATGCGGCCGGGGTGAGCGGGGGCCCCCGGGCAGAATCCCCTCATGGTGAGGAGCGCAGCGAAGCTGCGCGTCTCGAACCATGAGCCGCATCCTTCGAGACGCATCGCTCCGCGATGCTCCTCAGGATAAGGCTCATTAGCGAGGAGCGAGCGCCATGGAAACGTTTCCGATCAACTGGTGGGCGGTGGTGGCCGCTGCCATCGTGAAGATCGTTCTCGGAGCCATCTGGTATTCGCCGATCGCCTTCCTGCCCAAGTGGATGGCGGCAACCGGCGTCAGCGAAGCGCACATGAAGACGGCCTTCCCCAAGGCGATCGCCATCGACATCGTCGGCGCGTTCGTCCTGGCCTTGGTCCTGCTGCACGCGGTGCATTACGCCGGCGCGCGCACGGTCGGTCAGGGCGCGACGGTCGGCTTCTTCGGCTGGCTCGGTTTCATCGGCGTGCTCAGCCTTGGCCAGATCGTCTATGAGCAGAGGCCGTTCAGCTATTTCGCGATCAACAACGGCTACCTGCTGCTGTCGCTGATGATCATGGGAGCAATCCTCGCAGTCTGGCCGTGAGCATGCCCAAACCCCGCGGACCCTTTGCCATTGCCGCCTTGCTCTCGTTCAACGGTGGCTTCGTCGACACCGTGGGCTTCCTTGGACTGCAAGGCCTGTTTGTCGCGCACGTCACGGGCAACTTTGTCACGCTCGGCGCGGCGCTGGTGCTCGGCACGCACGGCATTCTCAACAAGATCCTGGCGCTGCCGGAATTCATCGTCGTCATCGCCGCGGCGCGCTTTTTCGGCAATGCGCTGCGCAGCCGGGGTCTGCCGGTCCTGCGCATCATGCTGATCGCCAAAGTGGCGTTGCTTGCGGCCTTCTTCCTGCTCGCGGTGGGGTTCGGTCCATTTGCAAATGCCGACAGCCCGCTGGCGCTGCTCACCGGTTTCGCCGGAATTGCCGCGATGGCTTTGCAGAACGCCGTGCAGCGCGTGCATCTCTCAAGTCTCCCACCGACAACGCTGATGACCGGCTCGACAACCCAGGCCAGCCTTGACGCGGTCGACCTGCTTGCCGGACTTCCGCCGGATGAGGCATCGAACGTGCGCGCACGGCTCTCGCGTCTGGCGGTCAGCATTCTGTTGTTTGCCGCAGGCTGCGCCGCCGGCGCGTTGCTTTATTGGCTTGTCGGTTTCCGGTGCCTAGCCGTTCCTGTCGTGGTCGGCGCGATGGCGGCGGTCATTCGCCTGGATGGACCGCGCAGCGGGTAAGCTCTGGAAAACGATGCGTGAGGCGGACTATCGCCTCTGGCCGATCGCCGGCGGTGGACACCAGTCCGCCTTCGCCGAGCGTACTCGGTTCGTCTCGTTGCCGAACAGCGAAAGGCCACGATCGTAGTTGAAGCGGTAGTGGCAGCCTGCCAGCATTCCCTCGAAATTGTCGTTGCGCGGCATCACAAAAGCCAGGTCGGGATTCGTGCGCAGCATTACCGCGTTCTGCCCGGGAAGCTCGTATTTAACGCCGAGGTAATAAGCGTAGCGCGTGTCGCCGTGCAGCTGATTCTGAATGGAGGCGTAGACCATCATCGCGATCACCAGGATGGTCACGGTCAATTTGCCCCAGAAATTGTCGGCCATCCAA
>Ga0187777_10002790_pt1 | contig 11128 bp, 9 predicted proteins | sample 1015_Q2_SP5_10_M_FD_132416 | JGI IMG/M metagenome (GOLD analysis project Ga0187777, IMG submission 132416) | Tropical peat soil microbial communities from peatlands in Department of Meta, Colombia - 1015_Q2_SP5_10_MG | ecosystem: Environmental > Terrestrial > Soil > Wetlands > Peat | place...
GAAGTCGTATCGCGGTCGGAAGGTTGTTGACGACGTCAGCCTGGAGATTCGACAGGGCGAGGTAGTTGGGCTGCTCGGGCCGAACGGCGCAGGAAAGACCACGACGTTTTACATCCTGGTCGGTCTCGCGCGTCCCGATTACGGGCGCGTCCTGCTCGATGGCGAAGACATCACCGACCTCCCTATGTATCTGCGGGCCCGCAGCGGCATCAGCTACCTCCCTCAGGAACCTTCCGTTTTTCGCAAGCTGACGGTTGAAGAGAATCTGGTGGCGGTTCTGGAGACCCTCTCAATCACTCCGGAGCAGAGGCGCGACCGGATGGAGGAGCTGCTAGCACAAATGGGACTCGAGGGAGTCCGTTACAGCCAAGCCCATGTGCTTTCCGGCGGTGAGCGCAGGCGTTTGGAAATTGCCCGGTCGCTCGTGCTGTCGCCGTCTTTCATACTTCTGGATGAGCCGTTCGCAGGGATCGATCCCCTCACCGTCGTGGACATTCAGAAGATTGTGGCGGACCTAAGTGAATCGGGGATTGGCGTGCTCGTCACAGATCATAACGTGCGTGATACACTGGCAGTTACAAATCGCGCCTACATCATCAGCGAAGGCAAAATCCTCGCCGCAGGCAATCCCGCGGAGCTGTCTGCCAACGCCGATGTTCGTCGCATCTATCTGGGAGAAGGGTTCCGCCTGAACTGACCTATGAACTGGCTCGCGCCCAAATTGCACCTGCGACTGGCTCAAAAGCAGATTTTGACGCCAGGGCTCGTCCAGATGGTCAGCGTCTTGGCTTTGAATCGTCTGGAACTGCGCGAGATGATCAACCAGGAGATCATGGCCAACCCCGTTCTCGAGGAAGTGGCCGACGACGGCGTTGGCGTGGATAGCTACACGGACGAAGCGTTCCTGAAGAAGGAAACGGAAAAGCTGCCCGAGACGGAAGCGCCCAACCCCTTCGATGAATTCGATTTTGGCTCGTTTTTCACGCAATATCTGGACACCGGCGCCGAGCGCGCTGCGGGCGGCGAGCACGAGGACATTGAAAAACCCTCCTTCGACAAATTCCTATCTTCGCCAGCCAGCCTGACCGATCACCTGGCGTGGCAGTTGAGCGTAAGCATCTGCAGCGAGACGGTTCGTAAGATTGCCGAGGCCATCATCGGCAACCTGGATGAGAACGGCTATCTAACAGCCACGTTGGATGAAATCGCTCAATCAGGAAATTATTCGACCGACGACGTGGAAGAGGCCTTGGCGATGGTACAGGAGTTCGACCCTCCGGGAGTCGGTGCGCGGGATCTACCCGAATGCCTGCTTCTGCAAATCAAGTTGCTGGACCCACAAAACACCCTGGCGCGCCAGATCATCACCGACCACCTCAAACTCCTGCAGAATAATCAGCTGAAGGAGGTGGCCCGAGCGCTGAACCGCCCCGTGGAGCTGGTGAAGCGTGCCGTGGATGTGATCAAGCGCCTCGATCCCAAGCCGGGTCTGCGCTACAACAAAACCGAGCCGCGGCTGGTGGAACCCGACGTCCAGTTCCGCAAAGAAGACGGCGAGTGGCAAGTCTTCATGAACGATGACGATGTTCCGCAGCTTCGCCTGAGCCCGACCTACCGCCGTCTTCTGGCGCGCGACGCAGCCGACCGTGACGTCCGGAACTACGTCAAGGAGCGTTTCACCGCGGCGATTCAGTTGATGAAGAATATCGAGCAGCGCAAGCACACGATTCTGCGGGTCTGCCAGTCGATTCTGCGGCGACAGAAAGACTTCCTCGACTACGGCCCCGATCAGCTGAAGCCGATGATGATCAAAGAGGTCGCCGAGGAAGTGGGCGTGCACCCCTCGACGGTGAGCCGCGCCGTGGCCAACAAGTACGTGCACACGCCTCAGGGAGTATTGGAACTGCGCAGCTTCTTCTCCGAATCGGTGAACGGGCCACAGGGCGCCGAGATGTCTCTGCTGTCCCTAAAGAGGCGCGTCAAGCAAATGATTGAGGAAGAAGACGCGACCCACCCGCTGACCGACGAGCAGATCACGAAAAAGCTGTGCGAAGAAGGCATCCACGTAACGCGCCGCACCGTGGCAAAATACCGAGAAGACCTCCGCATCCCGAGCACGCATCGCCGCCGGGTGAAAGCGTGATCGCGCGGCCGTGGCGCGCTCAGACAAAAAGAGCGACTCCCGGCAACTGGTAATCCTCACCGGCCTTTCCGGTTCGGGAAAAGGCTCTGTCCTAAATACCTTCGAGGATCTCGGCTTTTATTGCGTCGATAATCTTCCCGTCGCTCTGATTCCGACCTTTACCGAACTCTACAGCGAGGGCCGCGGCGAAATCTCGCGGGCGGCTCTGCTGGTGGATGCCCGCGAGGGGGAACGCATCGAAGAGCTGCCCGCCATGTATCGCAGCCTCAAGAGCAAGCATCCCGCGACACTAGTCTTCATCGAGGCAAGCGACGCAGCCCTGCAACGCCGCTTCAGCGAAACGCGGCGCCCGCATCCGCTCGGATCGCAGATTTCGATTCTCGAGGGAATTCGCGAGGAGCGACGACGCATGGCCCCGATCCGCCGGCTGGCGGATGTGGTGATCGACACCACGAAGTTGAATGTGCACGAACTCCGCCAGCTCGTCATCGAACGTTTCGAGAAAGCCGGGCGGCGGCCCTTGCTCGTCTCCGTCGTGAGCTTTGGCTTCCGGTATGGCATACCCGCCGATGCCGATTTGGTTTTCGACGTGCGCTTTCTGCCCAACCCGCACTTCATCCCGCGCCTGCGCCCCCATAGCGGTAAGGACGCCCGAGTGGCGCGCTACATTCGCTCGTTCCCTCAGACCGGGGAGTTTCTGCGACGCATCGAGAGCCTTTTGGGATATTTGATTCCGCACTACATCCGCGAAGGCAAGAGTTATCTGACGGTTGCGCTCGGTTGCACGGGCGGGCGCCATCGCTCGGTCGCCTTGGCGGAAGTGATTCGCCGCGAGCTGCAGCGCAAGGGATATGGCGCCAAGGTCGTTCATCGCGACTTGGACAAATCGGTCAGCTGATCGGAGGGGCCGAAACGCCTGTGGTTTCGCAGATTGGACGTCGCTTGGTATTACGCCTTGCAAGACACGCGTCCGATGAATAGGCTAGGAACATTTGCTCGGGCACGAAACGGTTTGGTTGATCGTAGTTCGGATGTCCGTCTCCCGATGTCGCGACCAGAAAACATTCCCGGCGGTTCGCGCCGAGGCGCGCGGAACGAGATTCGGCGGCTGTTGGGCTATGTGCGCCCGTACGTGCCGCGCCTCCTGCTGGGAGTTCTGCTGATCGCGCTGATGGGAGTAGTGGAATTTCTGGTGGCGTTCGCGTTCCGCCCCGCATTTGACATCATTTTGAATCCCCACTCAACCGCGCAGGCCTTGGTCCTGTTTAAGATCCCTTACACACACCGCGTGCTCGATCTACATTCCTTTGCCCCTCGCCATTTTCACAATGTTTGGACCGTTTTTGCCTCTGCCCTCTTGCTTCTCGTACTCACCAAGGGAGTCGCCGAGTACATGGGAAGCATCCTGATTCAGCATGTCGGGCTTTCTGCCGTGACCGACCTTCGCAACGAGGTCTACACGCACGTGGTCCAGCAGCCCATCGGTTTCTTCCAAAACAATCCGGCGGGCCGCGTGATGTCTGCGGTGATCAGCGACATCGAACAACTGCGCAACGCCTTTTCGGATTGGTTCGCGGAGATGTTTCGCCAGGCATTTGCGCTCGTCGCTTTCGTGAGTGTCCTGCTGGTCATTAATTGGAGAATGGCCCTGGGCTCGGCCGTGCTGATTCCCGTTGTGGTGTGGCCGGTCGGCAAGTTCGGGCGGCACATTCGCCGCTCCTCGGAAAAAAGCCGTTCGCGTCTGGCCGATCTGAGTCACATTCTGCAGGAAACCATTACGGGAAACCGCGTGGTGAAAGCTTTCGGGATGGAGGGTTTTGAGATTCGCAAATTCCGCGAATCGGCGCGCAAGCTCTTGCAGGAAAACATGCGCTGGATCCGGGCCTTCGCCGCTACGTCTCCGGTGATGGATCTTTTGGGTGCCGTCGTCGTAGCCATGGTACTGCTGGCAGCGCGCGGCGAGATCAAAGCGGGCCGGATGACCGTCGGGCTGTTTGTCTCCTTCGCCTACGCGCTATTCAAGGCTTACGAACCGGTCAAGCGCCTCGGCAATGTGTACCAGCTCTTTTTGCAGGCGGCCGGAACTTCCCAGCAAGTCTTCTCCTACCTGGACTTCCCCCGGGAGGTGATGGAGGCCCCGGGCGCCCGGGTATTGCCGCAACTGACCGGTTCGGTTGCATTTGATCACGCGAGCTTTGCCTACGAAGGTGGCCCCCTCATTTTGAAAGGCATCGATCTGGATGTTCCCGCCGGCTCGGTCGTTGCCATCGTTGGTTCGAGCGGCGCTGGAAAAACCACGCTGGTGAACCTCCTACCCCGCTTTCACAACGTGACGTCCGGCGCGGTTCGCATTGATGGCCACGACGTGCGCGACGTTACGCTGCGTTCTCTTCGCGAGCAAATGGCCATCGTTACGCAGGAAACCATCCTTTTTAATGATACCGTCCGCAATAATCTCTGCTACGGGCGACCCAGCATGCCGCAGGAAACAATTGTTGCGGCAGCCCAGGCCGCTCTGGCCCACGATTTCATCATGCAGATGCCGCTCGGCTATGACACCGTCATCGGCGACCGGGGCCAGCGACTATCCGGAGGACAGCGTCAGCGGCTGGCCATTGCGCGCGCGCTACTGAAGGACGCGCCGATCCTGATTCTCGACGAGGCCACATCCGAGCTGGATTCCGAGTCCGAGCTGCTCGTGCAACGAGCGCTGAACAACCTTATGAGCGGCCGAACCGTGTTCGTAATCGCACACCGCCTCTCGACCATTCGCCGCGCGGACCTGATCGCCGTTTTGGAAGACGGAATGATCCGGGAACGCGGCACGCATGAAGAACTGCTACTGCGAAACGGCCTCTACGCTCGGCTGCACGATATGCAGTTTCGCGATGCCGAGCCCGTTTCCCGCGTGGCAGGCCCGGAGTGAGCATGTCCGGCGCACCCATTCGTCCCCTCTCGGCGGGGTCGACCAAACCTGCCGCGAAAAGCCTGAAGTCGATGACCGGCTACGCTCAGGCCGAGCATGTCGAACATGGCTTCAGCATGCGCGTTTCGGTGCGCAGCGTGAATCATCGCTTTCTCGACCTGCATGTGCGGGTCCCGGAAGGCTTTGAGCCTCTCGAGCCCCGCATTCGGCACATCCTACGAGAGCGCATTCGTCGGGGTCATCTGGACGTCACGCTGCGCTATGAACCGGCCGGGCCAGCCGCTCTTGCGATCAATCAACAGGTTGCCGCGGCCTACGTCGAGGCCGTCAACGGACTCCGAAAGCAGTTCGGCATCCATGCTGAGCCCGACCTGACCTCGGTCCTGCGCTTGCCGGGAGTAATCGGTTTGCCCGCCTCGTCGCTGGATGAGGAGCTGGCCAAGCTGGAGGAGATTCTCACGGCCTGCCTTCATGAGGCACTCGATAAACTCGACGGCATGCGCGGGCGTGAAGGTGACGCGCTGCGGCAGGAAATGCTCCGTCGCCTCGCGAATATCACAGACCTGGCTGCTCGCGTGCATCCGCTTGCCGAGCGCGCCCGCCCTGCTTTCCAAAGACGTTTGGAGGCGCGCCTGCAGGACCTCCTCGCCGAAACGCAGCTCGATCCGGTACGTATCACGCAGGAAGCCGCCATCGCCGCAGAACGGAGCGACGTCTCCGAAGAGCTGACGCGGCTGGCAAGCCACGTGCGCCAGTTTGAATCGGTACTAACGACGGCTATCGACGTCGGAAAGAAGCTCGATTTCCTGCTGCAGGAAATGCAGAGGGAAGCCAATACGCTGCTGTCGAAAACCCCCGGCCACGAAGCCGAGGGGCTAGAAATCACTCGGTGTGGCCTGGAAATCAAATCCGAGATCGAAAAACTTCGTGAACAGGTGCAGAACATCGAATGAGCGGCGTGGAGCCACTGGTTTTGATTGTTTCCGGGCCCTCGGGATCGGGAAAATCCACACTGGTCCAGAAAATGTTGGAGCTGCCGGGTCTGATGCTGTCGGTTTCCTGCACGACGCGACCACCACGCAAGACGGAAGCGGCTGGCAAGTGGTACAATTTCGTGAGTGAAGCCGACTTTCAGGGGATGGTGGCGCGGGGCGAATTCCTCGAATACGCACAGGTCTTCGGGAAAAACTGGTACGGGACGCCGTTGAGGTCGCTTGACGAAGCGCGCGTTCAGCACAAAGACCTGGTTCTTGAAATCGATGTGCAGGGCGCGCTCCAGGCCAAGAAAAAACTGCCCAGTGCTGTCGCGATTTTTGTTCTGCCGCCCTCGCGCCAAGATCTGGAGCGGCGCATCCGCGAACGCGGCCAGGATTCGGAAGAGGAAATCCATCGGCGGCTGGAATGTGCGCGGCAAGAGATCTTGAACTATCGCGCGTATGACTTCGTCGTCATCAACGACGACCTGATACGCGCCGGCCGCGAGGTGCAAGCGATTGCCCTCGGCTCCCGCTGTCGGGTGGAGCAGGGGGAGGAACGGATTCACGAAATTCTAAAGTCTTTTGGAGGCTGATCTTCTCATGCCCGTTCAGAGACAAGCGCCGGATAGCCAGTTTGCCTACGTCGTTGTCGTCTCGCGCCGCGCCCGGCAGTTGATGATTGGCGCCCGCCCGCTGGTGGACAATCCGAGAGCGCGCAAAACCACGCGGATCGCCGAAGAGGAGCTGCACCAGGGATTGCTCGAATACGAAGTGCCCGACCTTCCCGAGGGGTCAGACGATGACGGGAAGCGCCGCAAGTAGCTCTGCTTCATGAGAATTGTCCTTGGCGTCACCGGCGGAGTCGCGGCCTACAAAGCGGCGGAGCTCGTTCGCCGCCTGCAGCAGGAAAAGCTCGACGTCGAGGTCGTGATGACCCGCTCCGCGCGGGAGTTCATCACGCCGCTAACCTTCGCGGCGCTCACCGGCAAGAAAGTCATTACCGAGATGTTCGGCGCAGACGACCGCTCACCGGCCAATTTGGAAAGCGCCATCGAACACGTGGCCGTCGCGCAGCGCATCGATCTTCTCCTGGTGGCCCCGGCGACCGCCGATATCCTCGCCCACTTCGCTCGTGGCATCGCAGACGACTTCCTCACCACACTTTATCTGGCCACGAAGGCGCCCGTCATCGTCGCTCCGGCGATGAACGTCAATATGTGGGAGCATCCCGCGACACAGAACAATCTCAAGACGCTTCGCGCGCACGGCGTCCACGTCGTCAATCCCGAGGAAGGCTATCTGGCCTGCGGAATGACAGGGGCCGGCCGCCTGGCCACGACCGAAGCCATCGTCCAAGAAGTCTGTGCCGTGCTGGGGCTTCGGCACGACCTGGAAGGCCAAAGTGTTCTCATCACCGCGGGCCCTACGCGCGAAGACATCGATCCCGTGCGTTTCCTGACGAACCGCTCGTCGGGCAAAATGGGCTATGCGCTGGCCGAAGCCGCCATTCGTCGAGGCGCGCATGTAATTTTGATCAGCGGCCCGACCAATCTCACAGTTCCAGAGGGTGCCGACTGGGTGCCCGTGCGGACCACAGAAGAAATGCGCGGCGCCGTGCGCGAGCGCAGCGCAGATGCCCAGGTGATCGTCATGGCCGCCGCCGTCTCCGACTATCGCCCGGCGGCACCACATACGCAAAAGGTCAAGCGAGGTGAGGGCCGTTGGGTCCTTGAGCTTGAGCCGACACCGGACATTCTCCGAGAAATCGGACTCCAGAAAGGATCTCGCCTTCTGGTAGGCTTCGCAGCGGAGACAGAACATTTGGGGGAGCACGCACGAGCGAAGCTCGTGCGTAAGCACGCGGACATCATCGTCGCCAATGACGTCACCCAGCATGGTGCGGGGTTCGATACCGACACCAACGTCGTGACCCTCTTCCTCCGCGATGGCCGCGAAATCCCGCTGCCTAAACTCAGCAAATTTGAGGTCGCCAACCGCATCCTTGACCACGTCCTTGAAATCCAGAAATCGTAAACTCTTCCGGCCCTTTGTTGACAGGTTTCTGGGGCTGGGTTACAAGGCTTCGTCGAGCTTTCCTCGCGGATGTAGGTGAGAACAGACGATGGAAGCATCCCGGAGTGCTCCGCTGGAAGCGTGGCTGCGCTACGCCGATGATTTGGGCCTCAGCCCGTTTTATCTCGATCGCGCGCCGCGACCTGCGCCCGGAGTCTCACGATCGGGTTCCACGAGCGTGGAAACCGAGGTCGAGCTTCCGCCCCCCCACCGCCCTCCGCCGCCCGTCACGGCATCGCCCCCTCGCTCGGCGCCGCCTTCTGCTTCGGAGCCCGTCGCCGCCTTCCTTCCGTCCCTTACAGGCGCGTCGCTTTTCGAAGAGAGGATTGACAACGACACACTGGAACAGATCCGCACCGATATCGGCCCGGCGTGCACGCGCTGTAAGCTTCACAAGGCGCGCAGGAATATCGTTTTCGGCGTCGGGAGTCCCCTAGCGAAGCTCGTTTTCGTTGGCGAAGGACCCGGCCATGATGAAGACATACAGGGGGAGCCATTTGTCGGGCGCGCCGGAAAATTGCTCACGCAAATGATCGAAGCGATGGGCCTCCGTCGACACGATGTCTACATCTGCAACGTCGTGAAGTGCCGCCCTCCGGAAAACCGCTTGCCCGAAAAGGACGAAATCGCCACCTGCTCCCCCTATTTGATCCGCCAGCTCGACGTGATTAAACCGAAAGTGATCTGCTGCCTCGGCGCCTGTGCGGCGCAAACTCTGCTCAACACAACTCAGGGCATTTCCCGCTACCGTGGCGAATGGTTCGATTATCGCGGGGCCAAGTTGATGGCGACCTACCACCCGGCCTACTTGCTTCGCAATCCCGCGGCAAAAAGCGAGGTCTGGAAGGATTTGCAAAAAATCATGGCCGTTCTCGGCCTTCATCCGAAACGACGCGAGTAGACGCGCGGCAACTGGCTATCCCCATCGCCATGGCAGAGCGAAAAAGACTGAATATTCTTCTGGCAACTCTCGGCAGCGCTGGTGACGTTCATCCGATGGTTTCGCTCGGAATCGCACTCAAGCGGCGGGGCCATCGGGCGACCCTGATCACCAACGAGATCTTCGGCGATTCGGTCCGGGCCGCTGGCCTCGATTTCATCGCCATGGGAAGCACTGCGGAAGCGCGCGAGATTATGTCCGACCCGCGGCTTTGGCAGCCCAACCGAGGATATCAGTGCGTCGCCGAACGCGTCATCGTACCGAATATTTCGCGGCTCTACGAGATCGTCGAAGCCTTAATCGGCCCCGGCACGATCCTGGTGGCCTCAGGGGTCTGCTTCGGGGCGAGGGTCGCGCAGGAAAAACTCGGCACGCCCCTTGCGACCATCCATCTCCAACCCGCACTCATCCGAAGCCTCGTGGACTCAGGCAAGTACGGCCCGATCCCCATGGGCCCAACCATGCCGCAGGCGATCAAGCGATCGATGTTCTGGCTGCTCGACACCCTGGCAATCGACCGCTTCATCGTTCCTGACCTCAATCGATTTCGCGCCAAACTGTCGCTGAAGCCCGTCTACCGTGTTTTCGACGGCTACGCACACTCGCCTCAACTCGTCCTCTGCCTTTTTCCGGACTGGTTTGCGCCCCGCCAGCCCGACTGGCCGCCGAACACACACCAGACGGGGTTTGTTCTCTACGATGGCAGCGATCTCTACAAACTTCCGGCTGAGGTTGAGGAATTTCTCGCCGCGGGATCGCCCCCGGTTGTGTTCACGCCCGGGTCCGCCGCGGCGACTCTCCCTGAATTCTTCCGCGAGTCGGTCGAGGCTTGCCGCATCGCTGGGCTCAGAGGGCTGCTTGTCACCATGCATCCGGATCAACTGCCGAAACAGCTGCCCGTCGACGTGCGCTCGTTTTCCTATCTGCCCTTCAGCCAGATTCTTCCTCGTTGCGCAGCGATCACCTATCACGGTGGTATTGGGACGATGGCCCAAGCGATTCGAGCCGGGATTCCGCACTTGGTCGTCCCCCATTCGCATGATCAGCCGGACAATGGTTGTCGCATCGAACGGCTTGGCTTGGGCTTTTGCGTTCCGCCTCGCCGCTACCGGGCCTCGGAAATGGCCGCGACCTTGCGCGAGCTTGTCGATTCGGGCGAAATGCGCACGCGCTGCCGAGACTACTCCACGAAAATCAACTCCGACGCCGCTCTCCGTGATTCGTGCGATCGGATTGAGCACCTCGCCTAGGACTCAGACGGATGGGGCGCGATCGCGCCGCCTGCCAACCGAACTCACCTGGCTGCTACACTAATGGCCTTGCCATGGCACCGCGTTACTGCGAAGTCGCGCTTCCGGTCCCACTCCGCTCGACGTTCACCTACGCTGTGCCGGACCGCTTCGATGGCCAGCCGCTCGTCGGACGTCGCGTCGTTGTTCCTTTCGGCAGGCGCGCCCTGATCGGGCTCGCACTTGCCGAATCGGACCGCGCACCGGGCGTGGCGTACGCCAAGGAACTCGCCGAACTGATGGACCCGCTTCCGGCTCTCCCGCCCAAGCTTATCGAACTGGGCCGGTGGATCAGCCAATATTACCTCGCACCCATCGGAGAAACCCTGCGTGCCATGCTGCCGCCGGAAATCGAATTGCGCGCCGAGCGCTCCTACACAATCACGGATTCCGGCCGAGCGCTTTTTCAGCAACTGGTTGCTGCGAAACAGAACATCGGCGTATCGAGCGCCGAGCTCGACCTGTTCGAGCACCTCGAAAGCAAGGACGGCACCCCGGCGGGCCTCGAACGCGCCCCCGGTGTCAAAGCCCTTGCCGAAAAGATGGTCCGGCGGGGCTATCTCGCTCGAAGTGAAATCCTTCGCCATCGCAAGAGCCGTACCCAGAAGATTCTTGCCTGGCGCCCGAATCGGAACGAACCGGTAACCAGTGATGCCGAGAAAAGAATTCGCGAAGTCCTCCTCACCGAGCGGGGGCCGGTGCCGCTCCGTGTACTCGTCAAAAAGGCCCACGTGTCTCGCGCGCCTATCGAGCGCCTCGAAAGGGCAGGGGTGCTGGAAA
>Ga0187777_10002791_pt1 | contig 11127 bp, 15 predicted proteins | sample 1015_Q2_SP5_10_M_FD_132416 | JGI IMG/M metagenome (GOLD analysis project Ga0187777, IMG submission 132416) | Tropical peat soil microbial communities from peatlands in Department of Meta, Colombia - 1015_Q2_SP5_10_MG | ecosystem: Environmental > Terrestrial > Soil > Wetlands > Peat | place...
ATGTGAACACATCCATCAAAATAGAACTCTACGACTGACCGGTGGAAAGAGCTTTATGTTTGAGGACGGCCAAGCTCATTGAGAGTATCCTGAATTGCGGCGGATAGGCTGGCCAGCCAACAAGCGGGTACTTCCCGCACCCATTTCCGTCGCGATCCGACGCGGAGCGCCCAGCGGAGGGCGCCGTGACAAAACAAAAAGACGAAGCGATTCGCTCGCTTCCCAAACGATTGTCAAACGCAACCTTGTCTTTTCCTATAGTCACTTGGACAGGTGCTCAGACTAAGGCGCACACCCGCAAGCGAAGGCGCTACTACACGCTACCGAAAAAACAGCCGACCGAGCCTGCACAGGCACGAGCCTGGAGGGTACTTCACATAAAGTATCGAAATCATAAAATTCCAAAAAAGCCGTTTGTTGCGATCGCGAAAGAAATTAATTTATCGCTGAAAGCTGAACCAGATCGCCGTACGGTAAGCCCATCGACGGTGCAGCGGCTTCTTGGCATAAAAAAATAGTTTAACTGTCTCCAACATTGGCCAGCCAAATTTGGCCAATTGCTTCAACTCACGACAAATCCTGTTTAGTCCGAACCACGCTTCTGGCCGCAGAGCCAAAGGATGGAGCCAGACAATGAGATTGGTCGTTGATCAACCCGCCATCGCGTATCCGATTGAGACTATTCCCCTGATTGCTGGAGTAACTCGCACACAAATTTTTCAAGCAATCAAAGATAATGAACTGACTGCCCGCAAAAAAGGCAGACGCACTATTATCGAAGTCGATGAACTACGCCGCTGGATTTCAACATTTCCAACCAAGGGGCGAGCCTTCAATAACGCCGCACGGTTGCCATGAAGAACGCATCCGTAATGCAGCATACAGGCGACGTACTCGACATTTATAGCGCAACCAACAGCGAGCTTGATGCATATGCCGACAAGCCACGCTGGATGAATGGAGCAATAACCGCAAGCAAATTGCAGCAAAGGCACTTTGATCCTACCCAGTACATTCTTCCCGGCTATATTCCAGAGGGCGTTACGCTACTGGTTGGCAAACCCAAAATTGGTAAAAGCTGGGCCGCACTCGACCTGTGCATTGCCGCAACCTCCAATAGGTTCACGCTAGGCACACTAAGACCTACTCAGGGCGACGTGCTTTATCTCGCACTTGAAGATAGCCCGCGCCGTATTAAAGGACGCATGGCGAAATTACTTTCAGAAAATTGCGAGTGGCCGTCACGCCTAACGTTCCAAACATCATGGCGACGGGCAAATGAAGGTGGATTGGATGACATTAAAGAATGGTGTGCAAGTGTCAGTTCTCCGACCCTAGTTGTCATCGACACGTTGGAAAAATTTCGTCCCCTTCCAAAGCCTGGCGCTCCAAGTTACAGCCAGGACTATGACGCTATCACCGGCCTTCAAACGATCACTAAAAATCATCCCGGCTTGGCCATCGTTCTGCTCCATCACAACCGAAAGATGGATGCGGACGATCCTTTCGATACGGTAAGCGGCACTCTTGGTCTCACAGGCGCTGCGGATACTGTCCTTATAATTCGCCGACACGCCGGGTCAGTATTACTTCACGTTCGAGGTCGCGATGTTGAGGAGATCGAAACGCCCTTGCAATTTAATAAAGCAATTTGTCGGTGGACCATTCTTGGAGCGGAGGCTGCCGAGGCCGTCATTTCTGCTGAGCGAACACAGATTATCGAAGCGCTGACTGCATTTCAGCCCGCCTATGAAAAGGATGGAATGTCGGTGAACGAAATCATGGCAGCCACGGAACGCACGGACCGGAATAGCGTCGATCAGCTTTTATTCAAAATGGTTCGTGCTGGCGAAATACAACGACTGAGGCGGGGGGTGTACGGGCCGCCCGGAGACACCAGTAAGATCGGTAAGGAAGAAAGAAAAGAAACACAAAGTTCTGTTGCACAAAGGGAAACTGGCGATCTTATTAATCTTACCGATCTTAACGATCGGCGAGAAAAGCCAGACCACGCATTTGATATTCCAAGATTTCTCCGCCGAGTAGGTTGAGCTAATGCCCCGCCGACCTTCTGCGACTACCCAAGCCGATATTGCTCGTGCAATCCGCGCGGCCAAACAGGTGGGGGCGGCTGAAGTCGAGATTCGCATCCCTGAGAAAGCTTCAATTGTCATTCGTTTGACTTCATCCACTGTTTCCGAAAAGCCACTTGAACCAAGCGGGGAGATCGTCTTGTGATGGACGCCATGCCGCGCCCTCGCCCTCCCCATTTGCAGCGGGAAACCACCCGACACGGCAAGTCCGTGTGGTACGTCCGCGTCGGAAAAAGCTCACGGATCAGGATTCACGCCGCTTTCGGAACGCCCGAGTTTTCCGCGGAATATGAGGCCGCGCTATCTGGCATTCCACGCGCAAGAAAGAGCGGGCCATCGGTTGGAACCTTGGCATGGCTGATTGACCGCTATCGGGAAACAGGTGCTTGGTCGAACCTCTCAACTGCCACACGCAAGCAACGCGATAATATTTTTTTGCACGTCATTGAAACCGCAGGCACCAAGCCATTCAATCATGTCAGCACTGCAACGATTCTAGCTGGACGCGACCGCCGCGCCACTACCCCAGCCCAGGCGCGCCATTTCCTTGATGCCATGCGTGGACTCTTTCGTTGGGCGGCAAAAGCCAAAATGGTCAAGACCGATCCAACGGTTGGGGTCGAGAACCCGCCGCTGAAGAAGGGCGATGGTTTTCTGCCTTGGACCGAGGAACACGTTGCTGCGTATCAGGCGCGCTGGCCCATCGGAACGCGCCAGCGGGTTTGGCTCGATGTATTGCTCTATACCGGCCTCCGTCGCGGGGACGCCGTTCGTTTTGGGCGCCAACACGTCAAGGACGGCATAGGCACAATCAAAACAGAAAAAAGCGGTTTCACGGTGACCGTAACGCTCCCGATCCTGCCAGTTCTATCAGAAACACTGGCTGCCGGCCCCTGCGGCGACCTCACCTTCATTGCCGGCGAACGGGGGCAACCGCTGACGAAGGAAAGCTTTGGCAATCTGTTTCGTGACGCTTGCCGAGAAGCCACCGTTCCGGGGTCTGCGCACGGCGTCCGCAAGATTGCGGCCACGACTGCCGCAAACAATGGTGCAACCGTTGCCCAGCTCGAAGCGCTGTTTGGTTGGACTGGCGGTACGATGGCCTCGCTTTACACGCGCTCTGCTGATCGTCGTCGCTTGGCGTTGGACGCAGCATCAAAGCTTGCGAACACTGTGCGAACATCTATTCCCGCACCCAAGGGACAGGTGCGGGCGTCAAAGCGGAAACCGCAATGAAAACAACTGCAAATTTTCCAAGTGGTGGGCCCGGGAGGACTCGAACCTCCAACCAGACCGTTATGAGCGGTCGGCTCTAACCAGTTGAGCTACGGGCCCTGCGTAGTCCTTCTATCAATGCGCGCGGGCGATAGGCAACGCCGCCCTCTCCTGTCCGGCCTTCCCTTGCGTTAGGCTGAGGCCCTGTTTCCCGCCCGGAGCGCCAGCACCATGCATGTCTTCAACCTGGAACACGAGCAACAGTGGGACCCAAAGCGTCATGTCGAGAAGATTCTCGGCAAGATCGCCGACGGCGATGTGACCATAGCATGCTGGGAGCCCGGCCAGATCAGCCCGTATCACTGTCATCCCGACGCAACCGAGATCTATTTCTGTTTTTCCGGCGGGGGCAAAATGCGGACTCCCACCGAAACCATCGCTGTCACCCCCGGCGCATTTGTCGTCCACCCGCCCGGCGAAGTGCACGAATACGAAAACGGAAAGGCGCGCACAATGCTTTTCCGCGTGCGCTACGGCACCGATATGCGCGCACACCATTGCGAGTGGCGCGGCAACAAGAGCTGGAGGCAATCGACCGAAGATGCCGAGTACTATCGGCACCACCCTATTTCGTGATCACATTTTCAGCAGCCGCTGGGCATTGCTGCTCAATATCTTGACCTTATCCGAGTCGGAGATCGATACGCTTTCCATCCATTTGACCGCGGGCGGGTTCATCACAAATGGCCAGTCAACCGCGAACAATATGTGATCGATTCCCATCTCGAGCATGCAGCAGATCAGCGCCGGATCGGAAAAGAAACCACTGGTGGTAACGTAGAAGTTCTTGCAGAAAATGTCGCGGAAGCTCATCGCCTTTTGGCCCGGCCGCTTGAGCGAAGTATCGATACGCCACACCAGGAACGGCAACGTCTCGCCAAAGTGACCGAGGATGACCTTCAAATTCGGATGCGCGTCGAACACGCCGGAAAGCACCAAACGGATCGCCTGGGTCGCCGTCTCAACCGTGTAGCCCCAGGCCGGCCGCACCACCAACGGGAAGTCCTTGGCGTAGTCCTGGTAGTAGATTTCCGTGACCTTCGGATGCGGCAGCGAAGGGTGGAAATAAACCGGCACATCGAGCTTTTCAGCGCGCTCGTAAATCGGCCAGAATTTTTTCAGATCAAGAAACTCGCCGTTCGATATGCCGTGCAGCATGGCGCCTTTGAATCCGAGCTTGGTCACCGCGCGTTCCAGTTCATCAGCGGCCGCCTTAGGATCCACCGTCGGGAGTGCCGCGAAAGCTGCAAACCTTTTGGGGTTGGCGGCGCAGACTTTGGCGAGGCGATCGTTGACCTGCCGGGTCAGATCGGCGGCGATGTCGGCCCCCAGTTTCTGCGTTGACGGGGCACCGTGCGAGAGCACCTGGACATCAATCCCGGCCTCATCCATCTCCTTGAGGCGCAGACTGCCTAAATCGTAAAGACGCTCGTCCGTCTCGTTACCGCGGCCGGCTTCCGGACCCGTGAAGTGCCTTGCCAGCTCCCGATCCCAATAGTGCTCCTCGATGGCAATGACCGGACAATTCGGCTTTTTCATCATGACGCTTCCCCGCTACGCTTATTGGAGCCGTTTCCTAGCAACCACGGCATGCGCTGTCACGGTCTCCTGTTACCTTCGAGCAGCGTTGCGGTGACTAAAATGCCTCACATCCCCGGCTGTTGACCGAACAGTGAGCTGGAGGTGCTTTGGTAATGACGGCGACTCAGTTATGCACAACCGATGCTGCCGATTCTCCGCATTTTACCGGTCGGGGGCGTACTTCTCGCCATTTTGATCCTTGTCTTGGCGATGAGTCCGCCGGACGCATCGCGTTCCCCGCTCACGACGACCATTGCCCCGGCGCGCGGCGCGCTGGTCGATCGCGAACGGCATCCGGAAATGCGGCAGTTTCTTATTCAAGCCGCTGTCAAGCGCGCCGATGAACTCAATCGCCTGCGTGAATTGCCCGATGCGCCGAAGAACGCCCCCCGGGTCGCCGGGCTTCCCGGCACGCGCACCGACGCCGATCCGGACGAGAGCGGTTCCATCAATGAAGCACCGACTGTCAGCATTCCGATCGAAATTGGCGAGCCTTCGTTGACCGAATTGCCTGTGACCAAAAACGACGAAAGCAGTACCGCCGCCAAAACTGCGGATCCTGCCAAGGCCCGTCCCCGTGTCGTCCACCGGGCCCGGCGACCTAAGGTTGGCCCGTCGCCGCAACCCGGTTTGTTCGACTTCCTGTTTGGCACCCCGTACCAACCGTACCAGGCCAATCAGACCGTTCGCAGCAATCAGGTCGGCCAGGCGTACGGCTACACCCGGTACAACCAATACAATCAATACAATCAGGCGCCCCGCGGCAATCAAACCGCGCAGACGTATAGTTACACCCAGCCCGGCCAGGCCTACGGCTCAAGGCAAACGAATCCGCAGACGAACCAGTCTGACGTTTCGTACACAAGCCCCGTTCCCGGAGCTAACTCCTACTACTGAAGATGCGGCGGCTCGCGGCGGTTTCTCGCCAGAACGCCCGCTCAGTGATAATCGAGCCGACCGCTATAAAGACTGGAAGAAGACGCAACGCTCTCACCGCGTGAAAGCGCGCCCTGCAGATTTTGTTCCGAGCTGAATTTCACGCTGCTGGCCGGCGCAGAAGCAAACGAATCGGTCGCGGAGTCATTCGCCGCCACCGTCATGCCTCTGTTCTTGGCAGCGTAGTAGTAGCCGGCCGCATAATAGTGGACCGCCTGGCCGACATTGCCACGGGCAACGCGATAGGCACCGGCGAGATATTTCACAGCATAGGTCATGTTCGTATTGGCATCGAGAAGACCGGCCGCGTTGCCGGTGTATCCCATGGAGCGCGCGGTCGCGAGCTTGATCTGCATTAGTCCGTAGTTGCCCGCGCTTACAACACGCGGATTGCCACCACTCTCGCGCTTGATCACGCGTCGCACCAGATCCTCGGGCACGTTATTGGCCGCGGCGTGCTGGGCGATGAGAGCGTCGAGATTACCGTTGGCATCTAGACTCGCGAATCGCTGTTTCTGCGCATGCGCTGGTGACGCTGCAACAAACGCAACCAGAATCGTTGAGAGGCTGAGGGTGCGAATCATGGCGGCTCCAGTCTGCGGGTTTTCTGGTTGTAAATGGGAAGCGCGGCTTGTCATCAAAAACTCTGGCAACTTTGTGACCGCAACTCACTTTCCCCCAATTAGTTCCATCACAAATTCATTCACACGGCGGCAAAATACCTCGCAGAGCCACTCAGTACTGACATGTCGGCGTAGGCGCCTTGACCAGAATCAAGGTCCCTCCAAGGCCTCTCCTGTTTACTCGGTCCACGGCTCACGAATGGAGAGGGCTAAGGAGACCAAATTCATGCCGACAGAAACTGCAATCGTTGTTGCCGGAATTGTGCTGGTGTTCGCGGCATTCGCTATCAGCTTGGCGTGGGCCGATTTCTATTCACGAAATTATCAGGCTCCAAGCGCCGGCGAATAAGCGAATCGTCACCAGTCGCACTGCACGACCGACCTGTGTAGTCTGCCCGCCGAAAACGGCACGGGAGGCCACCATGGGCACGTCGCACACCACGCTTGAGGAACGCCTGCGCGCGGTCGAGGACACGCTCGCGATAATTCACCTGATCGCGAGTCATCCGCCCGCGGCCGACACGGCGACCGACCGCTACTACCGCGACGCATTCGCTGCCGACGGCGAGATCGATCTTGGCGGCGGCAAAGGCGCGACTGGAAATACTGCGATCGCCTCTATCGTCAAGACGCCCGAACACCAGGCGGCCATTGCCGGCGGCCTTTGTCATTTTGCCGGACTGCCACGGGTCGAGCTCGATGGCGACACAGCGGTGGCAACATCCTATCTGCAGATCATCAGCCCGGACCGGCAGGCGGCGCCGCGTGAACTCTCCGGCCACGGTGTATCAACCGGCTTCCGTATCCACCGGGTCGGCGCCAATCGTTGGGAACTCAAGCGCGGCAAGGATGGCTGGAAGGTGACGCGGCGCACGCTGCGCCCGCTCGACGGCAGTGACGATGCGCGGGCCTTGCTGCGGCAGGCGTTTACCTCCTAAGTTTCGGGCCGAACGCACAACAGGGGAACAGCATGCCGAAGGCTTATTGGGTCGTGACCTATCGTTCAGTGAAAAATCCCGAGGCCTGGAAGGCCTATGCAAAAATCGCGGTCCCGGCGATCGAATCCGCCGGCGGACGATTCCTCATCCGCAACAACCCGGCGAAAATCTATGAAGCTGGAATGAATCAGCGGGTGGTGCTGGTCGAGTTTGACAGTCTCGACAAAGCCCTCGCCTGTCACGATACGCCTTCCTACAAGGAAGCCCTCAAGGCGCTTGGCAATGACAACGTCGAGCGCGATATGCGCGTTGTCGAGGGCGTGTAGGCGTCTCACCACTCTGCAAACGGATAACGCTTTTGCGCGGCGGCAGCTTGCCGCTGCGCGTCGACCAAAACCTCGAACAGCGTTTTCAAAAGGTATGCAAAACGCCCAAACCCTGCAACCGGCGGGATCATGCGCGCGTGAGCCTGTGAGGTCGACATCTGCGTCGTTCTCCTGAGCCTCTAGAAGCTCGGTGGCGTTGACAGAAAGCGCCGCTCGATTTCGCGTTCGGATTCGTCGGTGAACTTGCCGTTGTTGAGATAGCGCGCGATCTCGCGCTCGGCGTGCCGCTGCCGCGATTGCATTATCGCTTCAAAGAACCACTGAAAAAATCCGCGACGTTTGCGGCCAGTGTTTTCGCTGACAGGAAAGTCGCGTGTGGCGACGGTGGATGGAACGTAAGCCATGGGTCATCTCCCTTTCGCTGGGCTCGACGACTCCATAAGCGCTTCCTCATTTTTCTTGTTGCCGCGAACATAAGCGCACTTTCTTTGCGCCGCTATGGGCAACACAACATACGTTCCATGCGCGTGACTCATGAGGTGCGTCGTGCGTGTGTCGCAAACACGTGCATGCGATTCAAAAATTCTACGCATCAGCCCATTAGCGCAGCACTTCGTCTGTCGCGCCACATCTCCGCCGTAAAATTGAAACGATTCATTAAGAATCGCGCGACGCGGAAACCATCACGTTTATTAATCGAATACTTCACCGCGAGTCACACGCGACTCCGCCTTTGCATCGTCCGTCTTCGCATGCACAAACAGATATCTCTGCCCCGCCAGCCGGTTGCCAGCGTTCCGGATTGGCGCTCATAATGCCAATACGGCCGGACGCGGGAGACTCATGGGCTGGTTGCATCGGCTCGATCGACTGGTCGCCGGAGTGATCAACGGCGCGCAATGGCTCGCGCTTCCGCTCATCATCTTGCTATTTTTGCAATGGCCGCTGCGTGACTTTTTTCGCTCCTATTCGCGCGAGGCCAATGACTTCGGTCAGATCCTGTTCGCGTTGTTTGTGGCGGTGAGCGTGACCGCGGCAACGCGTGCCGGCACGCATTTGGCTGCGGATGCCGTTGCGCAACGATACTCTGCGCGCACACGTCACATGATCTGGAAAGTTGGCGCGATTGCCGGCTTTGTGCCGTGGGCTCTCTTTATCCTAGTTACCAGCAAGTCGATCGTGACGTATTCACTGCAGCTGCGCGAAACATTTCCCGACACTGCCAACCCGGGCTATTTCATCATCAAACTGGCGCTCTGGGTCATGGCGCTGCTCATTCTGGCGCAAGCACTCATCGATATCTTCCGCCCGCTGCCGAAGGATGCCGACTGATGGAATGGAGCGGCTTTGCTCTGCTCCTCCTGGTCGGTGCCGGCATCGTCGGTAGCGGCCTTCCCGCCGCAATCGTTCTCATCATGGCCGCATCCATTGGTGCCGTCCTCGGCCTGCTGACCGATACCATTCCTGCAACGCTGCTTTGGGCACTGCCGGGCCGGCTCATCAATCTGTTCGAAAACGATTTGCTGCAGGCCTTGCCGCTCTACGTGACGATGGGCCTCCTGCTCGATCGATTGCCAATTGCCGACGCGCTCTATCGGTCGGCTAACGCAGTGCTGCCACGGAGCCCTTCAGCGCCGCTTATATCCGGCATGGCACTGGGCGCGCTGCTCGGTCCAATGAACGGCTCGGTCGGTGCGAGCGTGCTGGGGCTGTCACGGGTGATCGCACCGCGGCTTGCTGCTGAAGGCGTTCCGCCCGCTACGCGCGACGCCGTGATCAGCGTTGCCAGCACGCTTGGCGTGCTCTTGCCGCCCTCGCTGGTTCTCATCTTGCTCGGCGACACCATGCTTTCCGCACATACGATCGCGGTCACGCAGACCGGACGCGCAGACCGCGTCGTCAACACACAGGACATCTTTCATGCCGCGCTGCTGCCGGCGGGCATTTTCCTGGTGCTCTGTGTTGCGCTGGCGTGGTTCGTCGGACGCACGGCGACACGGACAATGAAGCCAGAGCCGCTGACGTTCAATCAGGGACTGCTCGCGGGATTCGCGCTCGCCGCCCTGGTGCTGCTGCTGGGCGGAGTTGCGACTGGATATTTCTACGCGGTCGAAGCTGCGGCCATGGGCGGCTTCGCTTTGCTCGTCGCCGGCTTGATCACCGGACGACTGAAGGGCCCGGTCCTGCGCGGTCTTCTGCACGACGCGATCGCAATCACCGGCGCGCTGTTTTCCCTGCTGCTTGCGGCAACGACATTCACGCTCGTCTTGCGCTTGCTAGGGACCGATCGCCTGGTCAGCAACCTGGTGGGCGCCATCCCGGGCGGTGATCTCTCCGCGGTTGCCATCGTGCTTGGCGTGATCGGCCTGTGCGCTTTCGTGCTCGACGCGTTTGAAATCATCTTCGTCATCGTACCGATTGTCATTCCGCCTTTACTCGTGCGCGTTGCCGATGTCCGTTGGGTCTCGGTGCTTGTCCTGCTGACGTTGCAATCGAGCTTCCTGCTCCCGCCGTTCGGTTACGCGTTGATGATGGTGCGCGGCGTGGCTAAAAGACCCGCACCGTTTCGGCCGTTCGTGCGCGCGCTGATCCCGTTCCTGGCGGCACAATGGCTGCTGCTGGGTACCATATTGCTCATGCCCAGCCTCGTACATTTTGGCGAAAAGGCGAGCGACACAAGCCGTGCGCCAGCGAGGGATCTGTCGCCCGAAGAAATCAATAAACTGCTCAATAAAATGCTACCGGCGCCTCCCGACTAGCCGCAAAGCCTCTTTCGGAAGGGCGACATGAGGCGCTACGATGCCTTGTTGGCCTGGAGGCGTATATGAAGCGGATCTGATTGAGTGAGCGGGGTCGCAAGTCTTACTGATCGGATCGTGGATTCTTCACCACGGTTAGACACTGATGTTGGATGCAACGCGATCATGGAATGCGTGGGTTGGGTTGGCTTCCCAGGCCGCCCTGCTCGGCTGGGAAGCGCAGAGTGTTATGGCTCTTCGCCTGATGCGGCTGGCGGCTGGGGGCGCCCTGGCGCAATCTGAATCGGCACGCATGGTTTCGGAAAAAATGTTTGCGCTTGGCGAGGCGCAAGCGGCGGCGGCTTTGGCCGCAATGAAAGGCGGCGACAACCCACGCGTGGCCAAGAAAGTTCTCGGTGCCTACAAACGTCGGGTGCGCAAAAACAGGCGGCGGCTTACCAAGACTAAATGATCGCGTGACGGATCTTGGCCGAGACCCATTCGCTGACGATCACCGTGCCAATGATGACCAGCAAAATAAGCGAGACCTGCGTCCAGTAGAGCTGCGTGATGGCGGCGTTGAGTTCGAGGCCGATGCCGCCGGCGCCGACCAGGCC
>Ga0187777_10002792_pt1 | contig 11125 bp, 12 predicted proteins | sample 1015_Q2_SP5_10_M_FD_132416 | JGI IMG/M metagenome (GOLD analysis project Ga0187777, IMG submission 132416) | Tropical peat soil microbial communities from peatlands in Department of Meta, Colombia - 1015_Q2_SP5_10_MG | ecosystem: Environmental > Terrestrial > Soil > Wetlands > Peat | place...
CCGACAGCGCTCCCTGGAGCGTTGCCGCGGTCTGACCGGCCGCCTGGGCCTGGCCGGAGCCGCCGCAGCCGATCTGGCAGTCGGAGCCGGCGTTCTGGGTCTGGGTGTTGCTCTGGGTCGTGCTGGCGTTGTTGCCCGCGCCGCTCAGTGCACCGTTGGCAGCACCCTGGTTGGCGCTGTTGCCCGCGCCTGAGGGGTCGCCGCCCGACGGGTCATTGCCCTTGGGGGCGGACGGGCTGCCGCCGGCGCTGCTCGGCGAGTTGCCGTTGACGGCGGTCTGGTTGGCGTTCGCCGACGATCCGGCCAGCTGCCCCGTAATGGACTTCTGGCCGCTGCCCTGAGCCTGTCCAGGTCCGCCGCCACCGATCGCGGCGCCAGCGCTGGCGATCTGCGTCTGGGTGTTGTTCTGGGTCGTGTTGGCGCTGTTGCCCGCGCCGCTCGCCGCCCCGTTGATCGCGCCCTGATTGGCGCTGTTCGAGCCGCCCGTGGGCATGCCGCCCGTCGGCGGTCCACCTACTGGCTTGTCGCCCGTCGGTGCTCCGCAGCCACACGGCTGGCCACCGCCCGAAGGCTGACCGCCGGCGAGACTCACCGGCGCGTTCGAGTTAGTGGCGGTCTGCTGGGCGTTCGCGCTCGAGAGCGCGCCCTGCAGTGTCGTCGCGGCCTGGCCCGCGAGCTGTGCTTGACCGAGGCTACCGGCCCCGGCGCTGCCCCCACCGTCAGCCATCGCCTGCGCCGGTACGGCGAGCGCGACGATACTGACGGCGGCAGCAATCAATTTCGATCTCATGCTGCTTCGTTCTCCTTGGTTGATGGATCGCCGCGCCCGCACTGCTCACCGAGCGGCGGCGATGACCTGACCCGGGTCCGCTAATTCGATCGCGGATCCGGGGACGACCGCCTCACGTCGGCGACCGTCGTTTGCACCTATGCAGCGGCGCTAGCCAGGCCGTTCCAACCTTGAGACGAGGAACGCCGTTCGCGCTGGGGCGAGCCCCATGCCTAAGAGCCCCGGCAACAAGGCTCGAAGAATGCAAAGGCCGACAAATGCGAGGAGAGCCGCGGCGGCCGCACCTGCTGCTGCGCCCCCGGTGCCGGCGGCGCTGCCGTCCGCTCCGCCCGGCGGGAGGGCGGCCGAAAGAGGGAGTGCCAAAGGCGACTTGGTCAGTTCGCCGCCCGTATCGGATCGCGGTGCGAGGTGACGAGCGTGCCTGGATTCGCTACGCGACTCCGCGCGACGAGCCGACGCGGCTGGCTGCGCGCCGCGCCGGCTCGTCGTCACGAACACCGGTACCGGCGACCACGAACGGGCCGCGGTGGTGCCGAAGATCGGAGCCCGTCGTGTCGCCGCCGCTGCCGCCGCCGACCTGCGGGAGCCCGTGTGGCGACGGGCTCGCGGGTGGACGGTGCGATGGGTCGGCGTCCGCCCTCCGAGCGCCGGATCAGGCCGGGGCGAGCCTGACGGCTTCGCTTCGCTGAGGGCAGCTTGAACCGCCGCGTCCGGCTGGGGCACGGACTGGGCGGGTACGCTCACCGTCTGGCCGGCGACTCCGGCGGGCACAGTCACAGACACTGGCGCCGCGGGCGCGGGATTCGCCGGCGCTGGCGGTGGCGTTGGCCGAGCCATCGCCGGTACGGGCGGTGGCGGCGGCGGGACAACGACGGGCACCGACGGCGGGGACGCGGGCATGGCTCCTGCCGATGCTCCGGGACTGCCCGCCGAGGGAAGCTGAGAGAGCGCCGCGGACGCGGCGCTCTGTGCGGGTGCTGGAATGACGTCACCGAGTTGACTCAGTGCCTCGGAGCCGGAACCGGCGGCCTGCGCCGCGGCCGGCGTGAATAGCGCAAGGGTGAGGAGGGCGGTAATAAGCGCCCCCGATACGCCCCAAAACTTTCCGATCAGATGATCAACCATGATCAGCTTCTGCTCTTTAATTTCTCGACGGCGCCCAGATCCGATCCAAAAAAACCCTGGGTATCACTCGTTATCGCTGTAACTTTCAAGGTGGTATCGGTCGCAGAAGGGGAAAGCCGAAATCGGTGAAGAGGCTCATTTCCGGCGCGGGGAAGCGCCGCCGCAGGACTCGGGCGGTTCGGGTCTTCCTGATGCTGCGAGGCAGGACTTGGTGCGCTCGCACCTCCCGCTCGTGCGTTCGATCGCGCGCCGGTATGCGGGCCGCGGAGAGGAGCTCGATGACCTGGTCCAGGCCGGTTCGGTTGGGCTGGTCAGGGCGTCAGCCCGTTTTGACCCGGGCCGCGGCGTCGCCTTCGCGACGTTCGTGGGACCCGCTGTCGAAGGCGCGATCCGCCGTCATCTAAGCGCGCGCAGACGCGGCGTACAGCTGCCGCCCGCCGCGCACCCAACGAGCGCGGATCCGCCGGCGCTCGAGGCCGGCGATGCCGCGGCCGATGGGTCGAGCGCGGTTGGGTCGCTTGTCGAGAGCGAGGACCGCCTTCTGCTCGCGGGCGGTCTCCGCGCGCTCGACGAACGTGAGCGCCAGATCGTCTTTCTGCGCTTCAACGCTGACATGACCGAGCGTCAGATCGCGAGTGCCGTCGGCATCTCGCAGGCCCACGTCTCGCGACTCCTCGACGGGGCCCTTACCAAGCTCCGCGCCGAGCTCAGCTCCGAAAACTCAGAAAAAGGGGCTGATACCACGAAATCTCAAGCGATATCACGCCGCAAAGCGCCAGAAATTGCGGCGACGGAGTCTAAAATTGCCGGCGTGGGCGCGGAGAAGGAGAAGGTGGGCGCGCAACCGAGCGACGGCGCGCAGCAAGGCAACGGTCGATCTGCGAAGACCGGCTACAGCGGCCGGTTCCTGGTTCGAATGCCGAGCGAGCTCCACGAGCAGCTTTCGCTTGCCGCCGAGCGCGAGGAGATCAGCCTGAACCGATACGTCACGGACACGTTGTCGAGCTCCGTTGGCCCTACCTCCTCGGGCGGCGGCGATTCTCCGTCTGCAGAGGCTGCCGCCGTCGACGCGGCCAACGGCTCGGGAGGGATCAAACCGCGCACGCTGAGGATGGCGCTCGCGACCAATATCGCGATCGTTGTCCTCGCCGGCGTCGTCGCCGTGGTGCTGCTGGTGCTCGCGGTGCAGCGCGGGATCTGATCCCGGCCTGCAAGCCGACGGTCAGGTTGCAGGATCGCCGGCCGCGAGGGCGAACCGGCGGACGTGCGCAACACCACGCTCTATGGGGTGATCGAGGCGTTCGCGACGGAGGCGGCAATGGTGCTGTGCGCCGAGACCGCGTCCGGCGCCGAGATCCCGTTCGAGCTCGTCGACGCCGCCGGCGGTCCACGGGGGCGCGTCCCTTTGTACTGCTATCGCCCGCTGACCGGTTCGTTCATCCACGACCGGCTCGAATTGCTGTCGGCGCTCCCGACATACGCCCCCGCGGTGCGCGCGTTGAGCGGCCTCGAGGGTGTCGACGCCTACCTTCGGCAACGTGGCGAGTCGCGCATCCCGTCGGATCGTCGAGAGTGCGCGGACGCAGCACTGCGGACGTTCCTGTCCGTGGTGTACGCCGATCGCAGCGAGTTCAGCTTCGACCCCGACCGGTTCGGGCCGGCCTACGACGAGCTCGAACAGGCGCTGTACGAGGGTCGCGCGGTCACCACGGTCGTGGCGCCGCTCATGGGGATTGTGCTCGACCACGACACCACCGAGTTGGCGCTCGGCGAGGGACTGTCGCTCGTCCGCGGGGACGCATTCGACGACGCGCCACCTGACGCGGTCTGGGGAGATGCAGAGGAGCCTCAGGTTCTGATCGTCCTCGCGGTGGCGCAGGATCGCGCCGCGCCGGCGCCCGTGTCGGTCGCGCGCGTCCGGTTTCGTCGCACGCTCACCGCGCTTCGGCTATTCGAGCGCGGCGGGTTCGCGCTCGGGCCCATCGCCTGGACGCGAATCGACGTCGGCACGTGGCGCTCGGTACCGCTCGGCGGAAGCGGCCGGCCACGGCTGACGACGCGGATCCCTGCCGAGCAGGAGGACGAGCTGCGCGCGTTCTGCAACCTGATGGCGAAACGGACGCCGCGAGGCGGGGAGGCCGCGTGGGCCCTGTCCCGGTTCGAGATGGGGTGCGAACGCCTGGCGCCGTTCGAGGCGCTGACCGATTATCTGCTGGCGCTGCGGGCGCTGCTCGAGCCCGAGGGGCCGGCCAGCGGGCGACTGGCCGGCCGGCTGGCCGCGATCTGTGCCAAGCCCGAGGACCGCGCGGCGGTGGCCGAGCGGACGGCCCACGCGATCTCGCTTGAGCGTGCGGTGATAGCCGGACTCGCCCCGGCCGAGCCCGGCGTGGACGCGCTCGTCGAAGAGCTGGCCGAGCAGCTGCGCGCGCTGCTGCGGGACGTCCTGTGCGGCCACCTCGAGCCCGATCTGTGCACGGTCGCCGACGACCTGCTTGCCCAAGCGGCGACATGAGCAGCGACTCCCACCGCCGGCGTCGGCCGCGCTAGGCTTGACCTCAGACCGCTCCCTACTCGGTCCCGCGTTGGGGCCGGGAGTGTCCTGCCGCCAGGCTCGACATATAAGTCCTGGGGCTCTAATGCAGTTAGGGGGAGCGCGATCGCAGCTTCGAGCGGGCGTCCAGCCCGCTCGTGCTGTTGTTGGGGTGATTGCGGTTTTCTCGGGGTTTCCGTGGGGTGGGCTGCCGGTTATGCTCAGACACGTGTCACCTGCTGCCGGCGGGCCTGCAGTCGCGCCCAACGTCCATCCGAATTGCCTGAACACGCCGCGGATCAACGACGACGGATTCGAGGAGCTCTGCCACCTCGTCACCGAGCAGGACCCGGACACGGCTCTGTGCGGCAAGGACGTCACCGGGTACCCCTGGGATCCACCCTGGCCTCGCTGCGAGGCCTGCCTGTCGGTTGCCCGGGGAGAGATGAACTGACAACGGCCCCAACAGGCCTGACTGGGCGGCGACCGTGAGCGAGTACCGCGTGACGTGCATCATCGAGATTCCCAAGGGCGGGCGGAACAAGTACGAGTACGACCCCAAGCTCGGCGCGATCAAGCTCGACCGGTTCCTGTCGGCGTCAGTTGTGTACCCGACCGACTACGGCTACATCCCCGAGACGCTGGCCCCCGACGGCGACGCCCTCGATGTTCTCGTGTGCGTCTCGGAGCCGACGTTCCCCGGCTGCTACATCCTGGCCAAAGCGATCGGCCTGTTCAGGATGGCCGACGAGAAGGGGTCCGACGACCATGTTGTATGCGTACCGCTGCACGATCCTGGCTGGAACACGCTCGAGGACATCGATGATCTGCCGCGCCAGCTTCGGGCCGAGATCACGCATTTCTTCACGGTCTACAAGGACCTCGACACCGACCGGCACTCCGAGGTGAAGGGGTGGGCCAGTCGCGACACCGCGGTCGAGGCGGTCGAGGAGGCGCGCCGGGCGTTCCTCGACGCGGAGGCGTAGGCCGCCGGCGGGTCGGGGTGTGCGCCGCCGGGACTCCGGGTCTCGCCGGGCCGTTGGCGAATATGCGTAGCGCGTCAGCCGAGCAAGCACAGTCGAACCGTGACATGCAACGCGTGCCCCACGTGCTTTGTTCGGCACGGTCCCGAGCGCCCGCGTCAAATGTCGGACTCTGCAGGTCCGCGGTCCGGATCGCCGCTGTCTGGTTGGTTGACGGGGCGCGGGGGGGTGGTGGCGCCTTCGTCGGGCGTGGGTGTGTTGGATTGGGGGGTGGTGGCGCGTTCGTCGGGCGTGGGTGTGTTGGATCGGGGGGTCGTGCCTTGGCCCGGCGCGGGAGGGGTTGTGTCGTGGTCGGTCGCGGGAGCGGTCGTGTCCTCGTCGGCCGCGGGAGCCGTCGCCTGTCCAGCGGACGCGGGCGTCTTGTCCCTCTTCCGTTTCTGATGCCTCCACACCCGCCACGCGATCCACGCGATGATCAGCACCGCGACCACGGCCCCGAAGACCGCCTCGTACATCGTGGCCGTCCGGTAGATGCTGTCGATGTTGCTGCCTGAGAAGTATCCGATCGAGACCCAGACGCCGACCCACAGCGCCGCCCCCAGCATGTTGAACGGAAGGAACTTCGTCCAGTGCATGCCGGTGATGCCCGCGATGATCCCGTTGGCCTGACGGAGACCCTCGACGAAACGGGCGATCACGATCACCTTGCCGCCGTGGCGGTCGAAGAAGCTGGCGGTCTTGTCAAGCCGCTCCGGGGTGAGAAAGATGTATTTTCCGTAGCGCTCGGCCAGTGGGCGGCCACCGAAGTGGCCGATGCCGAACCCGACGTTGTCTCCGAGGATCGCGGCGAGGAAACCGATGAGGGCCACGAGCCAGATGTTCAGCCGCCCCGTGCCGGCGTAGACGGCTGCGATGATCAGCACGGTCTCGCCGGGCACCGGAACGCCGAAGTCCTCGAGGAAGACCAGTCCGAGCGCGAGATACCCGAAGCGATCAAGCGTCGGTTCCAGGCTGTGAAGGACGCCCGGCAGGTGCTGCGGGGGAGCGGAGGCCGCTAACAGCGGATCGAGCACGGTAGAGACCCTACCCGTGCGCTTTGCAATGATCGCGACATGACCGCTGTGAAGCTCACTTCGTTGTCTCACGGTGCCGGCTGCGCCTGCAAGGTGCCCGCCGCGCTGCTCGCCCCGCTCGTCCGGGCGCTGCCGCAGTCATCGGACCCGAACCTGCTCGTTGGCGTGTCGACCAGCGACGACGCCGGCGTCTACCGCCTACGCGACGACCTCGCGCTCGTCCAGACCGTCGACTTCTTCACGCCGATCGTCGACGACCCATACGACTTCGGGCGAATCGCGGCCACCAATGCGCTGTCGGACGTCTATGCGATGGGTGGCCGGCCGCTGAGCGCGCTCAACCTGGTCGCATGGTCCGTCGAGCAGCTCGGCGCCGAGATGCTCGGCGAGGTGCTGCGGGGCGGCGCCGACGTCGCTCAAGCGGCCGGCGCAGCGATCGTCGGCGGTCACACGATCGACGACCCCGAGCCGAAGTACGGACTGGCCGTGACCGGGCTGGTCCACCCGGATGAGGTGATCACCAACAGCACCGGCCGCGCGGGCGACGCGCTCGTGCTGACCAAGCCGGTCGGCGCCGGCGCCGTCACCACCTCACTGAAAAAGGGGCTCGTGAGCGACGAGGTACTGGCCGGCGCGGTCGAGGTCATGACCGAGCTGAATGCCACGGCGGCGAACGCGGCGCTGGCGGCCGGCGCCCACGCGATGACCGACGTCACCGGCTTCGGATTGCTGGGCCATCTTCATGAGCTTGCGCTCGCGAGCGGCGTGTCGGCGGAGGTCGACGCGACGGCCGTGCCCGCGATCCCCGGCGCGATAGAGCTGCTCGAGGACGATCGCGCGGTCGCCGGCGGGAGCCGTAACAATCGCCGCTACGCCGAGGAGTTCGCCGTGTTCGACCCCGGGGTCGACGAGGTCCACCGGCGGCTCATGACCGATGCGATGACGTCCGGCGGGCTGCTGGTGGCGATCGACCCGAGGCGCGCTGGCGAGGTCCCGGGCACGGTGATAGGTCGGCTTGTCAAACGCGACGCCGGCACGATCAGCGTCCGCTGAGCCGCCCCGCGCATCGGCTGACCTAACCCGCTCGCTCCAGAACCTCGCGCGAGGCGACGCCGAGCAGCCGCCCCTCGGGGGTGGTGACGATCGCCCAGCGAAGATCCTTTTCGGCGAGCTGTTCGGCGACGTGCTCGACCGAGTGGTGCGGACGGAACGTCTTCGGCCCGGGTTCCGCGACATCCCAGACGGGCTGCTCGGAAGATTGTTCGAGCGCGCTCGCCGGCGCGCGCCCGAGGACGACACCGCCGGCGGTCGTGACCAGCGCGAACGGGTACGGAGAGCGCTTGATCGACTCGTGCACATCGGCGACGCGATCGGTCGGCGCGCAACGAACGGCGTCACCGCGCATGACCCGGGCCACCGTCACAGCGTCCGCTCTGTCGCCCTCGACCTCGAGGTTGTGGGCAAGCCAATCCACCTTCCCGGGCACATAGTCGTACACGTCGGCGAACCCGAATGTTTCGAGCCGGCACGCGGCACGTGGACTCAGGTCTCAGAGCGAATCCCAGCAATACACGACGATCGGGCGCGACCGGTCCAACACGGACACGGAGTGCTCGTCGAGCTGTCGCAACGGCAGGTTGATCGCGCCGGGAAGATGCGCCGGGGCGTAGTCGTCCTCGGGTAGCACCTCGACCACCTGGGCGCCGCGATCGATCAGCTCCTGCAGTTGTTCGAGCCAGATCCCCGTTGCCATGGTCGTGTCACGGTAGCCCAGCGATCGCGTCGGCGAGGATCGCCTGGGTCGCCTCGAGCGCCTGCGGGATCACGTGCGTGTCGGCGAGCAGCGGCATGAAGTTCGTGTCGCCGTTCCAGCGCGGGACCACGTGCAGATGCAGGTGATCGGCGATCCCGGCTCCCGCGATCTTGCCGAGGTTGAGGCCGACGTTGAACCCGTCGGGGCTCATCGCCTTGCGTATGGCGAGGATCGAACGGCGCGCCAGGCGCATCGTGTCGAACATCTCCTGCTCGTCCAGTTCCTCGAAGGCGCCGATGTGGCGCACCGGCGCGACCATCACGTGGCCGGGTGCGTACGGGTACGCGTTCAAGATCGTGATGCATCGCTCGGTGCGATCGATGGGCGCATGCGCCGGGTCGGTGTTCCCCGAGGATGCGGCCGCGCAGAAGATGCACTCCCCGTCCTTGGGACCGGTGACGTACTCGATCCGCCACGGTGCCCACAATGGCCGCTCGGTCATGAGCGTGCGACTCTACCCTGGTGTTCCACGTCGAGCTGCGCCAGTTCCCCCATCAGACCCGCGCCTTCAACCTCACGCGTGAGGGGCTGGACGAGCGGATCGTCCGGCCCTGGTTGGCGGGCGAGCCGATCGAGCTGAACGAATACAAGTGGCTGCCCGACCGTGCCACCCTGACGATCTACGAGGCGCCGGCACTCGGAGTCGCCGAGATGGGGCTCGGCCGCGGATGGCAGAACGTGACTCGCAGCGGCAGGGAGGTGACCCAGGAGGTCCTGATCGAGGCACGAGACGAAACGGGTCAGCTGCCGACCGCCGAGGACTTCAAGGCCGAGATCGCCACGCGCTCCGCCGCCGGCGCGATCTCGATCTCCGGGATCGTCGAGCTCGCCGGCGAGTGGTACCCGCAGTCACGGGTGAGCGAGCGTATCGCGGTGTGCGAGGGCGTCGTGTGGGAACTGCTGCACTCGGTTCCGGTCACGCTCTCGCGCCGCGGTAAGGCGGTGCCGGCATACGAGTGGCAGGAACTGCTGCTGACCTGGCCCACGTGGACCGACGACGGCCCCGACGCGGTCGCGCTCGAACCACTCTGAGCGGGCCGGTTCTACGCGACGAGGTCGTCGATCAGCCGCTCGCGTTCGGCTTGGGACGCGAACAGGTACTGGTGGACGCGCGCCAGGCCCTCGATGTCGTGGACGTCGTCGTCGAGCTGCGGCACGAGCAGTAGGCGGCGCGCGGCGAGCTGTTTCGCGAGGCGCGACAGGTTGTGGTCATCGCGGGTCGCCAGCACGTGGTAGTCGCGGAAATTGTCTGCGACCCTGCCGGCGAGAGACGGGGTGAGCGTTCGGGCCAGCGCCGCGCTGAGCTCGCGCGGCTCTCGATCGCCGAGCAGGTCGTGGTGCACGCGATTGACGATCACGCCGGCGAACGGCAGGCCGTCGCTCGCGAGCCGCTCGCCGAACCAGATCGCCTCGTCGACGGCGTCGCGCGTGGCCGAGGTGACGAGCAGGAACGCGGTTGTGTCGGCGCGGAGCAGCTGCTCGACTTGGGCCGCACGCTGGCTGAAGTCGTTGGTCATGTCGCCGAGCAGCTGGAAGAACACGGTCAGGTCGGTGATCAGATCGAGCCCGGTGATCTTGCGCAGGCCGCCCAGGAGCGGCAGCGCGCCGCGACCCAGCGCGCGCACCCCGAGACCCGTCGGCCGCAGAAAGGCCTTGAGCGCCTTGCCCTCGAGGAACGAGTTGAGCCGGCCCGGGGCGTCGAGAAACTCGAGCGCGTTGCGCGACGGCGGCGTGTCCAGCACCAGCAGGTCGAACTCGCTCTCCTGGTCGAGCTCGTACAGCTTGGCGATCGCAGTGAGCTCCTGGGATCCCGAGACCGCGGTCGAGAGCTCCCGGTACACGCGGTTGGCCTTGATCTCCTCCGCCCGCCCCGAGTCAGGCGCGATCCGGTCGATCAACTCGTCGAACGTCCGCTTGGGGTCGAGCATCATCGCCCACAGCTCGCCCTTGACCTCGATCGGCCCTGAGGCCAGCCTGTCGGGCTCGACGCGACGGGGCTCGTTCTCGAGCTGCTCGAGGCCGAGTGCGTTGGCCAGGCGATTCGCCGGGTCGATCGTGACCACCGCCACCTTGGCACCACGCGCGGCCATCCCCAGCGCGATCGCGGCCGAGGTGGTGGTCTTGCCGACGCCCCCCGAGCCGGCGCACACGCATACGCGCTTGCCCTCGAGCATCTCCGCGACGTTCACAACGCGTCCTGGAGGGCGTCGGCGAGAACCGCGAGCTCCGCGATTCCCAGATGCTCGGCGAACACATACGGAAGCTCGACCAGCCGCCCGTCGACCCGCGTGCGGAGACGATCGCGCTGCTCGCGCTGGGTGGCCGCCCGCGCGTGCTCGGACAGCGCCGCTCGTAGCGCCGAGCGAGCCAGCGTCGAGCGGGTCTTCGACAGCGCGTCCTGGAGCGCGGCGATCTCCGCCTCCTGGAACCGCGCCGGGTAGAGCGCGTTGACGATCACGAGATCGAGCGGGAGTTCGTCCCGGGCGAGTTCGTCGGCAAGCGTCAGCGTCTCGTTGACGGGCATCTCCTCGGGCGTCGCGACCGCGACCACACCGGTGAACTCGGGGTCGGCGATCGTGTCGGCGATCGTCTGGCCCTGGTGTGCGATCGGGCCCACGCGCGCGATGTCGGCAAACGTCTTCGGCGTGCGCAGCAGCCCGACGCCGTGCCCGGTTGCCGGCGCGTCGACGATCACCAGGTCGTACGGCGCGGCGCCCCGAGTTCGCCGGTCGAGCTGCGCGAGCTCCCATACCTTGCCGATGCTGAGCAGATCGCGCATCCCAGGCGTGGCCATCGCGAACGCTTGGAACA
>Ga0187777_10002793_pt1 | contig 11125 bp, 7 predicted proteins | sample 1015_Q2_SP5_10_M_FD_132416 | JGI IMG/M metagenome (GOLD analysis project Ga0187777, IMG submission 132416) | Tropical peat soil microbial communities from peatlands in Department of Meta, Colombia - 1015_Q2_SP5_10_MG | ecosystem: Environmental > Terrestrial > Soil > Wetlands > Peat | place...
TCCATTTCGCCTCCGCTCTTTCTCGATAATACAATTCTATCTGGAGATTCGTCGCCAAGGATCGTCTTCAGATGGTATTCACCGAGAAATTCGGCTTTTCCGGAACTCTTGATCTTCTTGCCTAAAGTCGAATTTGCAAGCTTTGTCGAGAGTCCTATGATGAAAACTTTGCGCGCCGTTTGAATCAATTCAGCTGCAGCCCGTAAACCTCTAAGTCCGTCTCCTACAACTGCAACGTCCAAATCGACAAATACGGGAGCGTGGCTTACTGTCGAATAGCTCACACCATGCCCTAAAAATTCCATTTCGCCAGGAATGTTCAATCGTTTAGGCATAACGCCTGTTGCGATAATTGCTGCTCTAGACTTGAATGTGTGATCAGCCGTCGTCGCGACGAATTCTCTTTTCTTCTTTTCGAATTTGATGACTTTCCCTATGTGTCTTGCAAAATCGAGATATTCGATTTGATTCTTGAACTTGCTAACTAATTCTTGACCGTCGATTATCGTGTGAGTATCGATATCAGGCAGATGAAATTGATAGTTCGTTTTGCCTCCAAGATCTTCGGTAATTAGTAGGGTTTCAATGCGTTTTCGAATAGCGTAAGCGGCAGCGGTTAGACCCGCGGGACCTCCGCCGATTATGATCAGATCGTATTCTTCCTTCGGATTGTCTAGGCTCATGGTATGTCAGCTCCCGTTGGGAAGACGAATGTAACCAAGTTCCATAGATTTCTGAGTCATTTCGCGAGCACGTTTTATGATCGTAGTTGCTTGATCGTATAATTGGCTTCTTGTGAGTTTGATTCTGGCCAATCCCAAGTCCTGAGCTTTCAATCCTACAGCAACTGCTTCTCTAGGATAGACTTTCCACTCATCCATGTTCGGGGTGATATTGGTTTCACTGATGCCTCTCTCTCGAGCGCACTTTGCTAACTCATCCGCCGCCGCGATGCACATTTCGTCTGTAATCGTACGCGCTCTTACATCAAGCGTTCCTCGGAATATTCCAGGGAAGCCGAGCGAATTGTTGATTTGGTTTGGAAAGTCTGATCGGCCCGTTGCAACGACTTTTGCACCCGCTTCTTTGGCCTCCCATGGCCAAATCTCAGGAATCGGATTAGCGCACGCAAACACAATTGAATCATTAGCCATATTGGCCACCCAAGCTTTCTTGATGGTGTCAGGTCCTGGGGTGGAAAGTGCAATGCACACATCCGCGTCTTTTAGGGCATCTGATATGCTGCCAGTGCGTCCCTCAGCGTTTGTTGTCTGACAAATACGCCATTTGTCAACGTACTCTGACTTTCGCATCTCGATGTCTTTGCGATCGCGGTGAAGAATTCCTTTTGAATCTACGACGATGGTATTCGATGGTTTTATGCCGTATGAGAACATTAGTCTCGCACACGCCAGATTCGAAGCGCCAGCGCCGATCAGCGTTACTGTAACGTCTTTCACTTTCTTCCCTACAACCTCAAGAGCATTAATGAGTCCGCCAAGAACTACCGTGGCGGTCCCCTGTTGATCATCATGCCAAACTGGGATTTCGGACGATGCTTTCAAAGTGTCGAGGATTCTGAAACATTTGGGCTGCGAGATGTCTTCGAGGTTCACGGCCCCGAATGAGGGTTGCAGCCATTTGACGGCAGATATTATTTCGTCAGGATCTTTCGTTCCAAGACAAATGGGGACGGCGTCGACTCCTCCTAGGTACTTGAAGAGGATTGACTTTCCTTCCATAACCGGAAGTCCCGCTTTGGGGCCAATATCGCCTAGCCCCAGAATTCGCGTGCCGTCAGTCACTACGGCGACCATATTCCACTTGTTAGTATAATCGTAGACAAGCATCTCGCTTTTTGCGATGGCGCGGCAGGCTTCTGCAACGCCAGGAGTGTACCAAATGGCGAAATCGTTGAAATCTCGAATGCAACATTTGGGAACGACTTCCATCTTGCCTCGGTAGAATGGATGTAATTTCAAAGCGTCAACAGATGGTTTCTTGGCTCTCTCGAGAAGTTCTTCTTTAGTTACTGTTTGCAGCGTCGATCAGCTCGCGTAGAAAAACCTACGCGGTCGTCTTTTATTAGCCATACACCGTTTTCAAGAGGTACTATTTATGATGCCATTTAATAGAACCAGTAATTCTGAATCTCCGGTTCATGGTCCTTTAGCGCGGCGTCTGATGAGTGCGCGATTTCAATACGTTGCTTAAGATTTTACGGGACCAATTGGAAGTACTGCTTTCTCTCTGCCTTCGTTCAGAACTTCTGCAAGGGAGAGGTAGAACGCTGAGAAGCCACAGAATATCCCTTCTATGGCTGTGATTGAGAGAAGTGCTGGAATGAACTGAGATGCGGTGAGCAAGAAGAAAAGTATAGTCAGTGTCAGGAATACGGTCTGTAGTCCTCTGTTTGTTTTCAGAGTTCCGAAGAACATGATCAATGTGAATAGCCCCCACAGGAAGAGATAGGCGGCCAAGGCAATATTGTCTGGAGCTAGTTCAGCGGCGCCTCTTGGGAAGACTATCAGGAATACGAGTGATAGCCAGAAGAGCCCGTAAGATGTGAAAGCTGTAGTGCCGAAAGTGTTTCCTTTCTTGAATTCCATTATCCCTGCAATTATCTGTGCGACGCCGCCGTAGAAGATCCCCATTCCTAGTACCATGCTGTTGAGCTTGAATAGACCAAGGTTATGCATGTTAAGCAAAATTGTGGTCATGCCGAAGCCCATTAGTCCTAAAGGGGCTGGGTTCGCTAGGTCTGTCGCTTTGCTCAAAGCAGTTACTTGCCTTTATTCAATTGTGCTTGGAGTTCACCGTACGCGTTCTTCATTTCTTCGACACTGGTGTCGTCGTCTAGTGTTGTGATGTCTCCAATTGGTCTACCTTCGACCACTGCTTTCACTACTCGTCTCATGATCTTAGCGCTTCGAGTTTTCGGTAGTTTGTTTACGAAGTAGATTGTTTCTGGGACGGCGATTGGACCGATTGTTGTTCTTACGTGATTCGCTAGCTCTTTTCTGAGCTGATCCGTTCCTTCAATGCCCGGTCTCAGGACAACGAAGGCTACAGGGACCTCCATCTTAACTGGGTCTGACTTGCCGATAACTGCGGATTCTGCTACTGCCGGGTGTGAAATCAAGCTGTCTTCGAGTTCGACCGTTCCAATTCTGTGACCTGCTACTTTCAGAACTTCGTCTGCTCTGCCAAGCAGCCAGAAGTACCCGTCGTCGTCTTTCATTGCATAGTCGCCAGCATAGTATATGCCGGGGAATCTCATGAAGTAGGTCTGCTTGTATTTCTCGGCGTCATTCCAAAGTGTCATGCACTGACCGGGCCACGGGCCTTTAATGACGATGTATCCTCTCTCTCCTGATTTTGCGGGTTCACCGGTCTCCGTGAACACGTCAGCTTGTACGCCGGCTATTGGCAGGGTTGCTGACCCTGCTTTCAGCGGAATTGGGGCGATTCCGGGTTGAGAGCTGATCAGAATCCCCCCAGTTTCGGTCTGCCACCATGTATCTACGATGGGGCATTTGTCATGTCCAATATTCTTGAAGTACCATTTCCAAGCTTCGGGGTTAATTGGTTCGCCAACACTCCCGAGTATTCTCAGAGTTGAGAGGGTATGCTTCTGTGCCCATTGTTCCCCGAATTTCATATGCATCCGGATAGCTGTTGGGCTTGTGTAAATGATGGTTACTCCATATCTTTCAACGATGTCCCACCATCTGTCGGGTTGTGGAAAGTCTGGGGCGCCCTCGTACATGACTGATGTTGCACCCGCGATGAGTGGGCCGTAAACTATGTACGTGTGGCCAGTTATCCATCCAATGTCCGCCGTACACCAGTAAATGTCGCTATCCTTCACATCAAAAACGGTGTTCTGGGTGTAGTATGCGTATGTCATGTATCCGCCAGTACTATGCGTGGTACCCTTTGGTTTGCCCGTAGTTCCTGATGTGTAGAGTATGAAGGACGGGTGAGTACCCTCTACATGTTCCGGTTCAACGAATTTTTCTCCAGTTTGCATCAAGTCGTTATACCAGAGATCACGGCCGCTGACCATTGAGACTGGGGCTCCCGATCTCTTGACAATGATTACCTTCTCTACGCTTGGTGATTGCTTGACTGCGTCATCAACGATGCCTTTGAGTTCGACAGTCTTATTCTTTCGGAAAAACCCATCCGCCGTTATCACAAATCTCGATTTTGAATCATTTATTCGGTTCGCAACTGCGCTCGCGGTGAAGCCTGCGAATATTATCGTGTGAATGGCACCCAAGCGTACTGCAGCGAGCATACTTACAGGCAGCTCGGGGATCATCGGCAGGTAGATTGTTATTCTGTCACCTTTCTTTACTCCAAGCTTCTTCAGAGCTGAAGCAAGACGATTTACTTGATCGTAAAGGTCAGAATAAGTAATGGTCTTCTTGTCGCCGTTCTCGCCTTCCCAGTAAAAGGCTACTTTCTTGCCCTTTGCTGAAACATGTCGATCTAGAGCGTTGTATGAGAGGTTAGTTTTCCAATCAGCAAACCAACGTCCATATGGTGGTTCATCCATCTTTTCGAAAATTTTCTCATTCTTCTGATACCAGAACAGTTCATCTGCAACCTTTCGCCAGAAACCATTAGGATCCTGCAGACTCTGAGCGTGAGTATCCATGAGGACCTTTATGTTCTTACGATTCTCAGGAAAGACGTACTCATTCGTATGAAGGATGTCTTTGAGTGCCAATGCGTTACGCCTCGAATATATTTGGCGTTTCGTCTTCGAAGGCGAGTTCTTAACTGTTTAGTTCGAATTCCACAACCATCTCTATTTCATGTTCACGAATCATTCTAGGTTGATCGTTATTTCAATTCTCTACGCAAAACCTTTCCAATATGCGTTTTTGGCAATGATTCTCTTATCTCTACAACTCTCGGAACTTTGTAAATGGCGAGCCTCTCAGTACAGAATGCGATAATTTCCGAGGCAGACATTCTTCCTTTGAACTCGTCGTTCAATACGACGAACACCTTTACTCTCTCGCCACTCTCAGCATCTGCTGTCGGTACTGCAGCTACTTCTTTGATGCCCGGATGTTCGTATAATGTCTCTTCGACTTCGCGAGGCCAGACTTTGAATCCGGATACGTTGATCACATCTTTCTTCCGATCGACGATCCGAAAATAACCGTCATCATCCATTACGGCAATATCTCCAGTGAATAACCATCCATCTCTCAGCGCAAGATTAGTTTCGCTAGGCGAATTCCAGTAACCTAACATTATCTGAGGACCTTTGACTACTAACTCTCCCTCATTCGACGGAGATAGATCCCTGTTCCCAGTTTCAATATCCACGATTTTGCAAACTGTATCTGATATAGGAATCCCAATTGATCCCGGACGATTCTTCTCAACACTATCGAGTGGGTTCACGTGAGTTACTGGGCCAGCTTCAGTCAAGCCATACCCTTCCACGAGTCTACCACCTGTCAAATCCTCGAATCGACGTTCAACCTCCTGTGGGAGCGGCGATGCGCCGGAGATACAGGTTCGAATTGACCTGATCTTGTGTTGTTCGATATTTGGGTAATTCATGAGCGCAATGTAAGATGCGGGAACACCGCAGAAGATCGTAGGTTCGTATCTGTCTATCGCGTCGACGATCATTCCCATATCTCTTGGGTCCGGGATCAAGATCATTCTAGATGACGAGTAGACGGGAGAATTCAATGCGGCAGTCATGCCATAAATGTGAAAGAAAGGGAGTACCGACAAGTTCACGTCTCGATCGTTCATGTAGAGCCACGTTGCAAACTGAATGGCGTTCGCCACGAGATTGCGATGCGTCAACATAGCCGCTTTTGGTACCCCAGTTGTGCCGCCAGTGTACTGCAGTAGAGCGACGTCTTTAATCGGGTCCAGAGATGGTGGAATTGGTTTGCTTATTGTACCTTCGATAAGTTGTTTCATGTTCGTACGGGACGTTCTGGATTTGATTCGGATCTCTGAGATCTCTTTGACTTCAAAATCATTTAGTCCTGTAACTATGAGATGGTCCAGGCTTATCGCAGTCTGAACTGATTTAACATACGGTTCGAGCTGATCTAGGTAGACTATGATTCTGGAGCCGGAATCATTGACAATGCGACCGAGTTCCCTGTCCTTGTAGAGGGGACTACATGCGACGACTATGGCACCTACGTGCAATGTGCCGAAATATGCGATTACGAACTGAGGGATATTAGGGAGATAGAGAATGATTCTGTCTCCCTTTCTAATTCCAAGCTCTTGTAACGCTGCACCAAACCTAGTGATTGCATCATTTAGCTGTCTGTATGTGATCTGCAGAGTTCGAAAGAAAATCGCTGTTGAGTCTGGAGCTTTCTCACTTGACCTCTTTAGCATCTCATAAATGGATATATCTGGATAGTCTATTGATTGGGGGATACTTTTAGGCCAGTGCTTTGTCCAGATTTTCTCCACGCTCTCGTCAACCCTCGTAAGAAAGCTTCACGGATTGGTTTCCTGTATTCTCATCAGTTGGAGTCAATGAATTTATTGGTCCACAAACTGCCGAATGCCGAATACGAATGAGAGGATGCCTAAGCAGTAACTGGACAGACAAGCGATCGGAGCGCGAACTAGTCGATACGCTTAATCCGGTTGACATAGAGAGCGAGTAGCATGAAGGCGACTTCAAGAATAGGCAAACTATCGGCGATTTTCGATCCCATCTATTCTGCGAATGAGTCTGGAATACTAGATTTCAACATGTTTCTTGATGGAAAGTGGTTATCGCTTGATCAGAGAGTTGACGTGCACAGCCCCATAGACGACGGTATCATCGCGTCAGTTCCCAATGCTTCCACCAAAGAGGCTGATCAAGCAGTCAATTCATCTTACGATAATTGGAAGGCAATTCGAACGATTCCTGCCGTTGAGAAACTTGAGATTTTTCGAACTGCGCGTGATCTGCTTCTCGAGAGCGCAGGATCATTCACAACAGTTCTTATGCACGAAGCGGGGAAACCAGGATCAAACGCTGAGGGCGAGGTCAAAGCAACCGCTGAACGTTTGAAGTTAACCCCAGACGAATACGGAAAAATCCGCGGTGAACACATACCTGGCGATTGGTCTGAAGAAACCGTCGGGACGTCGGCCGACGTCCTACGCGAACCGTTAGGCGTGGTGCTCGCGATAGCACCATTCAATTACCCGCTCTACATTACCGCGACCAAAGTTGTACCTGCGCTCCTCGCAGGCAACTCAGTAGTAGTAAAGACGTCCAGCAAGGATCCGCTCTCCTTCCTCCTCTTCTCACGCGTTCTTGAACTCGCTGGAATTCCAAAGGGAACGCTGAACGTAATCACAGGTCGAGGAGTTATCGGTGAGCACTTGGCTTCCAGCGGAAGGATAAGCATGCTCACGTTCACGGGAAGCACAGAAATCGGAAAGAGACTTTCACAAGTTGCCGGACTCAAACGATTACACATGGAGTTAGGTGGCAAAGGTTCGGCTATAGTGTTACAAGATGCCGATCTCGACCTAGCAGCTGCTGAAACCGTGAAAGGTTCCCTTAGCTACAGCGGACAGAGATGCGACGCCATAAGTCGTGTACTTGTCGATCAAAACGTTGCAGAAGTTTTTGTTAACAAAGTTCTGAAAGAAACAGAGACATACAAGGTAGGTGATCCGCGAGACCCGTTAGTTAAGATCGGGCCGCTCATCGATCGTAGTGCAGCAGAAACAGTTCACGCTCTAGTTCTCGACGCGGTGGAAAAGGGCGCGAAACTCCTGACTGGAGGAAGACATGAAGCCAATTACTACTATCCAACTGTGCTCGATCAAGTGCCATTAGATGCAAAAATCGCATGGGAAGAAACATTCGGCCCAGTAATCCCTATCATAAGAGTGAAGGATGTAGACGAAGCGATTGACCTTGTCAACAAATCAAAGTACGGTCTCGACTCATGCGTCTTCACCAACGATATCAATATGGCACGGAAAGTGGCGAAACGACTAGAGGAAGGTGAAATCACCGTCAACGCGGCGCCGAGACACGGCGTCGGATACTATCCATTCGGCGGTAACAAGGATTCAGGTATCGGCAGAGAAGGAATCGGGTATAGTATCGAAGAGATGACGCGTCTAAAGACAATTGTCTACAACTGGCGCCCAGCAAGAGTTTGGAATGATCTCCTTCAGAAACCTGAATAGCATACCGGAGATAGATCGAGGCAGTTTCGGAAAAAAAGGGGAAGTTAACGGCCGAAGCGGCCGAAGTCCAAGTGGTGGCTTAGTTTATGCGTCATGCTGACCACACGGGTTAATCCGCAGAACTCCAATCGTAGTTGACCGTTTAAGTGTTTTGTGAATCTGTTGAAGTAGGACCAATACTTTCAGTATCCGTTGAAGGCTGAGCCAAGGAAATGGAACATACTCGCGTTTCGGAGGATGGGTTCTGATGAGACTTGGTCCAGCTCTAATTATCGTGCTCGAACTCGTGGTGCTCTCGAGTTCTTCGGCTATAGTTAACGTGGTAAACGGCCAATCAACCTCCAACTCACCAATGGGTTACAATCGCTGCGATATTCTGAACGGACAGTCAAACGCAAGTCCAATGAGGTTACGTTGTATAGTCGCCCCGTCAGACGATGCTTACGTTGAAAATCTATCACCCTCCAAGACCTTCGGAGACACGCCAATACTCATAGTAGAAGCACTTCCTAGCATACCGTCATTGAGAGATTATGCATACCTGAAATTCGATGTTTCGAATGCCGTCCCTTCTCAACTGGTACAGTCACACGCGAAACCTTCCGATGCCAATCTCTCAATGTATGTTGAATGGATCAACTTCTTCTACAATGCGAGTATTCAGGTTCATTCTGTCCAGAACAATAGTTGGGACGAACATTCCATCACTTGGAATAATCAACCAGACTTTGACTCGAATTTTGCCCAAAATACCATTCGAATGAACGATACGTGGGCCTACTGGAATGTCACCAACGAGACAATTAGATCACTGAACGGAAGCGAAATTTCCTTCGCAGTCATTCCAAGTAAAAGGTCGTGGAAAAATCAAGTCTGGTTCGCCTCCAAAGAATATCCTCTAGACAGAGGCTTGAGATGGCCAGCATTAGATTTGACCTACGTCGAACCTTACCTCACCATACTGACACCGATCCCCAGATTGACCATAAACGTGGATAATTCAACCTTCCAAACAGACGCTCACGGCGTTTTCCAAGCACCATTTCCTTGGGGAGACCATCATGTAACGGTCCCAGATGCCATCCCAGAGAGTAATGGGACAAGAATAGGGTTCAGAAGTTGGAGCGACAATACCACTGAAAATGATCGGGTCGTCACGCTCGGAAACAATCTAACACTAAGCATCAATTACGGGAAACAGTACAGTCTGCAAACGCTATCGCCATATGGCTCGCTGACCGGGTCGGGTTGGTATTTCGCCGATTCAACCGCGAACGTATCCATGCAGTCGACAGTTGTACCATTCGAAGGTTGGCTAGGCTTGTTAGGAGCCAGGCACGTTTTCGACCATTTCGTCGAAGCATGCGAAACATCTCAACCATCTTGTTCAGTTCACATGGTTGGCCCGGAGATTGTAGTCGCGATCTGGCGAGACGACTACACAATATCAGTCCTCAATGCATCAGTAGCAGTCGGACTCGCAACCTTAGTGAAATTGATATTACGACCACAACGAAAAAGGAGGCGTCGAACACGCTAACACATCATCTTGCCGTAGGTAATAGCGTCGCAATCGTGCTAATCATACTTGGACTGTCTTGTACTATTCCATCGGTGCTCGCACAACAAACCAACATATCCGACGTTCACTATCCGAACACCATCCAATACGATCTGGAAACAGCCTCCACATTCCCTTCTCCAACAGTTACGGCTACTATTACATACGACGGAGCTCAATCAGGATATTATCTTCAAGTTGGAGTTTTTCAGCTGGATGACGGAAGCCTAGTGAAGGGCTCTGCCTCAGCAAGCCCAGAAAAATGCGTTCAGAATACGTCCGAAACGTACGCGGCTTGCACCGTGCCAGTAAACATGTCGTCAGGGACAGGAGAATTCAGTTTCGAACTTCACTCTCGCCCTAAGAAGTTATGGGACCTCGCTATTGTCGCAATCCTAGCTAACAATTCACTCGGCATTCTCGACGATTCCGAAAGTGATTTCTCGTTTACGATTAACGTCAATGTAGCTTTGACATTACAGATCACAGTGCCAAACCCGGTCACAGTCACGATTGATGGTATCAATCAAAGTCAAGGAAGTATCAGCATATCACTGGTCACAGGATCGCACAACGTTACAGTACCTGAAATTGTCCAACTAGACAATAATACACGATTGATATTCGCCGGATGGTCTGACGGTGTAACATCCGCCAACAGAACGGTTTCTCTCAACCATTATCTGAATTTGGAAGCGACCTACATTCATCAATATCCTCTAACAATCGAAAGCTCGATACCAGTTACAGAGTCAGGTTGGTACGATCAAGGAGCAAACGCCACTTTCTCAGTTACATCTAGAACACAACCAATGGTCGGGATAATGGGACTCCTAGGGGGCAGACTAGAATTTCAGGGATGGTACGAGAATGACCATCTAATCACCAGTTCTCGGACTGGTTCAATTCAAATGGACGCGTCGCATTCGATTCAAGCTCACTGGTATGCTAATTATGCGATTCCGACCGCTCTACTAATTTCGGCGCTAATCCTCCTAACTTACATGATCCTATCCCACAAAGATAGGCCGCATCGTTTGAATGTGAGACCTAGGGCCAGAAGAAAAGCACGCATGATCTCGAGTTAATTCATGCTTGGCTCTCGGGACGCCAACGACTGTTCTCCTCACCAAGAGACCTACTTCGCTCATAAGCGGCCCATATCGCCTTCGACAACACAGTTCGAAGACTGCCCTTTTCCAATTGATAGAGAGCTTCAGCACTAGTACCACCCGGTGAAGTCACCATATTACGCAACACTGACGGATGCTTATCGGATTTCATAGCGAACAAAATAGAACCTTTGATCGTCTCAGTAACAAGCTCATGCGCTATGTGCCGAGGAAAACCCAA
>Ga0187777_10002794_pt1 | contig 11122 bp, 9 predicted proteins | sample 1015_Q2_SP5_10_M_FD_132416 | JGI IMG/M metagenome (GOLD analysis project Ga0187777, IMG submission 132416) | Tropical peat soil microbial communities from peatlands in Department of Meta, Colombia - 1015_Q2_SP5_10_MG | ecosystem: Environmental > Terrestrial > Soil > Wetlands > Peat | place...
CCTCGGGCATGGCACAGCCGATAATCACGTCCTCGATCTCTTTCGGGTCGAGTTGCGGCACACGCTCGAGTGCACCCTTGATGGCAATGGCAGCTAATTCATCCGGACGAGTCGCGCGCAGCGTGCCTTTGAACGCGCGTCCTACTGGTGTGCGAACAGATGAAACCACTACGGCTTCACGCATAGATTTCGTTCCTACAGGAAAATTAGAATTCTGAACTCAACATTCAACAATCAGCATTCAACAATTAGATGTTTGTCATTCCGCGCAGGCTTCAGCTGCGAGGAATCTGCGGTTAGATCGGCCCTTCCATCCTCCATTCGCTGCTCAGTTTCTCAGGGTCTTCCCTGTTTTCAGCGTGTGCTGAATCCGCTCCTGCGTCTTCCTCTCCCCGCAAAGCGATTTGAATGCCTCACGCTCCAGATCCAGGATGTATTGCTCGGTGACCGGAGTTCCCGGCGACACGTTGCCGCCACATAGCACTTCCGCCACTTTATTTCCGATCTTCACTTCGTAGTCGGTGATGTAACCGCCCTGGTGCATCATGTGAACGCCGAGCTTGAGCATTGCCAGAATGTTTTCCCCGGGGGCGGGGATATCGGTTCGCGGCTGCGGTGGTTCGTACTCCTCGCGCACCATCTCGAGCGCGCGTTCCTTGGCATCGGTGAGCACCCGATCGCGGTTCATGGAGATGCGATCGGAATCGCGCAGGAATCCAAGTCCCCGGGCCTCATGCGCCGAGGTTGCGACTTTGGCTGTCGCGACAGTCTCGAAAGCTTTTTTCATTGCCTCCATAGTTTCTACCGACTCGCCGCGGCCGCCGGGACGAACGGACTCTGCCCGATCGATTGCCCGCAGCAAGATCTCTTTGCATCCGCCACCGCCGGGAAGCAGGCCCACACCGACTTCAACGAGTCCTGTGTACAGCTCCGCATGAGGCTGCAGAGCCGGCGCATGCAGCGAGATTTCCGCGCCTCCCCCGAGTGTCAGGCCAAATGGCGCAACTACCACGGGTTTTGGCGAAAACTTGATCGCTTGCGTCATGCCTTGGAACTGGCGAATCGCCAGATCGACCTCATCCCACTCTTGCTCCTGGACCGACATCAGCAGCAGCATCAGATTCGCCCCCACCGAGAAATTCGTCGCGTCGTTTGTGATAACAAATGCGTCGAAGTTGTCGCCGGGACCGCCAGGCTTGAGCGTTTGCGAGATCAACTGGATGATGTCCGCTCCAAGCGCATTCATCTTGGAATGAAATTCGATGCAAGCGACGCCGTCGCCAATATCCACCAGAGAAGCACCGGAGTTTTTCTTTACAACTCCTTTGGATTTTTTCGCGACTTCAACAGACCATACTCCCGCCGGCACTTGAACCGCTTTCCAGTTTTCGTGCTCGACATCACAATACATCCGCCCAGACGGAGTGTGCGGATCGTCGAGATACCACGATTTGCGTCCGCACGCCAGCAGCTTTTCAACCTTGGGTGCGACTGGCCGCCCTTCCTTCTTCATCCGAGCGACGGTTGCTTCCACGCCGGCGGCATCCCAGAGCTCGAACGGCCCAAGTTCCCAGTTGAAACCGAGCCGCATGGCACGATCGATTTCGACCACCGAGTCAGCGATTTCTGGAATTCGATTGGCCGCGTAAGTCCACAGATCTGACAACGCCGACCAGAGGAACTGGGAAGCTTTGTCGGGCTTGTGAGCAGCACCGTCCATTCCCAATACCATGCGGATCCGCGCGCCTGTTTGCTCGACATTCTTGGCCATTTCCAGAGCCGGAAACTTTGGCTTGTGCCGCGGATGGTACTCCAGCGTCTTCCAATCGAGCGCCAGCCGCTGATCTTCCTCGTGATCGTGTCCCTTCACTTTCTTGTAGAATCCGCCCTTGGTCTTATCGCCCAGCCATTTGCGCTCGAGCATCTGGTGGAAGAATTCGGGCACCTTGAGATCGCTGCGCTCGTCCCGCACGTTGTGCGTCATATTCGCGACCACGTGTCCGAGGATGTCTAACCCAACCAGATCAATGGTGCGAAAGGTCGCCGAACGGGGCCAGCCCACCGCTTGCCCGGTGAGCGCGTCCACTTCCTCGATCGTGAGATCCAGTTCCTGCATGAGTCGCATCACGTTCAGTACGGAGAATGTGCCGATCCGGTTGGCAATGAAATTGGGCGTGTCTTTGGCAAATACCACCCCTTTACCCAGCCGAACATCGCAGAACTGCGCGACCGAATCGATGGCTGCCCGGTCGCTCTCGGGCGTGGGAATAAGTTCCAAAAGCCGCATGTAGCGCGGCGGATTAAAGAAGTGTGTGCCAAACCACATGCGCCGGAACTCAGGAGAAAATCCTTCCGCGATTTTCGCCACCGGAAGGCCGCTGGTGTTGGTCGTGACGATGGTATGAGGCTTGCGGATAGTTTCGACTTTACGAAGCAGCGACCGTTTGATCTCCAGATTCTCGACCACTGCTTCGATGATCCAGTCGACCTCTGCGAGTGTTTTGAGATCATCTTCGAAGTTGCCGATGGTGACCAACCGAGCGAGCGAAGCATCCATGAACGCAGCGGGTTTGGATTTCTTTGCCCCTTCCAGCCCTGTTGCTGCAATCTTGTTGCGCGCTGGAACATCGGCATCGGGAGGAACGATGTCGAGCAAGCAGCTGGGCACACCAGCATTAGCGAAATGCGCGGCGATCCGCGCCCCCATGGTGCCCGCGCCGAGCACCGCGACTTTATGAATGCGGTTCATTGAGAAGCTCCAGCTGAGTGGTCAGCGCTAGTTTTGGCAACAAGCTTTAGCAACTTAACCAGGAAGAGATTTCGTTTACGGTTGAAGTTTATCCGGGGCTTCGATCGCGCCGCCAGTCTGATCCAGAATATCAGCAGCTCACTGAAAAAGGTCTCTACAAAAAGCGTGGGCGCGGACCGTATTGATGTGGGGTGAGGATGGCAACGGCACGCGCCCTATTAAGTTGAATTTATGTTAGGAGAGAAGCTTCTGCATGTCAAGCTAAATTATTGCAATGAAAAGGTTTATCGTGGATTCCTAGATCACGATTGGAAGCAATGCGCAAGGTTATCCGTCACACATGTGTGTGACGGATCACAAGTTAGTCTTCTGAGGTCAGGCCGGCGGCTCGGGATGCGCTTTCAGATACTCCTGTGCCCGCCTGATCATCTCCTTCTCGCCACTGTACGCCAGCTTGCGGTCGGCTCCATCGAGAGGAATCCAGAGTGCGCGCCTGACCTCGATCCTCATTTCCTCAGCGATCTGATCAATTTCACCGGAGATGTAACGCAACAAATAAAAGCCGACGATCTTGAAGACGCGCTTCCGATCCCCCCAGGAGCGCAAATAAACATACTTCGTATCCCCAAGCTTGGTTACCAGAACTGCCTTTAACCCAGTTTCTTCGAGAACCTCTCGAAGCGCTGTCTGCTCCGGATTTTCCCCTTTATCAACCAATCCCTTCGGCAGGGCGAGTAACAATTTTTGCCGCTTTTTGTCGTCGTTCTTGGACGACACCGTGACCGAGTTGTCCTTTTGCGGTTCAATGACTGCGACCTCCCAGCCCTCAGCACTAGGCCGAACCACCACGCCTCCCGCCGAGACCTCTCTCACCATGGCTCCTAACCTAGCAGGAACACTGGCTTTAGTCACGTTTGGACAGTAATCTCGCAAGATGGTTACTGTAGAGCGGCGCAATCCCTATCACTTTTCCAAGGGCCCTGGCATCTTACTTGCAGGAATAGCTTGGGGCAGGGCCCGAACGAGGGCAGATGCGGGGAAAGCGGTGAAAAGCCTAGGGAGAATCATCCGGTCGGTACAGGCTTTCGGCCGAGAGCTTTCCGGCCGACAGCCGGGTTCGCCAGTTCCTGACATTGGCATCGGAGTGGCGCTGGGCGGCGGCTTTGCTCGCGGCATGGCTCACATCGGCGTGCTCAAAGTCCTCGAAGCAGAAAATATCCCCATACGATATATTGCCGGAACGAGCGTGGGCGCGCTCATCGGCGCCGCTTACTGCAGCGGATTGTCGCCGGCTGACCTTGAGCAGGTAGCCACCAAAGTTCGTTTCAAGCACTTCGCCCGTTGGACGCTTTCGCGCTATGGCTTCGCCAGTAATCAGCGCATGATCGGCTTTCTCAACAGCATCCTCCAGGTAAAGACCTTCGAAGAGTTGCGCGTTCCGCTGGTCGTGACTGCTACCGACTTTTCGACGGGCGAAGGTGTGCTCTTTCACTCCGGTCCTCTGATTGATCCCGTACGCGCCAGTTGCGCCTACCCGGGAATGTTTCTGCCAGTAAAGATTCGCGGGCGTCAACTTATCGATGGCATGTTGTCCTATACGGTTCCGACCGCTCCGTTGCGGCAAATGGGTGCCGATCGCGTTGTCGCCGTGCATCTGAAAGGGCGCTGGACCACCGGCGAGGGACCGCGGCATTTGTTCGATGTGATCGGCCAGTGCTTCTCGATTGCACAGGAAATGAATTGCCACATTTGGAAGCAGGCCGCCGATCTGGTGATTGAGCCCGACGTGAATGGTTACAAATACGACGCTTTCGAACATGCTGCTGCTTTGGTTCGTGCCGGAGAAATCGTCACGCGCGCCGCGTTGCCCGAAATCCGGAAATGGCTCCAGCCCGAACCCGCTCCCCGCAGTCAAAAGCTTGTAAAACCGCCGGCAGTGCACCCTGCTGCCATGCCCGCCGATTAAGCTGAAGCTTGCGGAACATCGCTGCATCTACGGTCGTCTCCAGCCGAGTGGCAAATCCTTTGGCCTGCTTATAAAATTTAATGTTGTTCATTTGAAAGATGGGATCAAGCAATTCGTAAGCGGCACTGATTAGGATTAAAGGTATCGACCACAAAGGACACAAAAGGTGCACTCATACATTCGGTCAAGCCTTCGTGTGACTTCGTGCCCTTCGTGGTTAAAAAAGGGGGATTCGTATGGCGACAATAACAGCAATTCCTAAGACCAAAGTCTCTGGCGGCAGTTTCTTGCTGGAAGAGCGCCGCCTTGATGAAATTTTTACTCCGGAAGATTTCACCGAACAGCACCAGCTCATAGGTCAAACGGCAGAAGAATTCGCAGTCAATGAAGTTCTACCGAACGTCGAAAAAATTGAGCACAAAGATTTCTCCGTCACTCGTGATTTGTTGAAGAAAGCGGGCGAACTGGGCCTGAGCTCTGTCGAGATTCCCGAAGCTTACGGCGGGCTCGATATGGACAAAGTCACGGCCGCCGTCATCGCCGATCACATTGCAAAATACGCGGGATTCGCCACCAGTTGGGGTGGGCACACTGGGATTGGCACGCTTCCGATCGTGTATTTCGGCACTGAAGACCAGAAGAAGAAATACCTGCCGCGTTTGGCGAGCGGAGAGATCGTTGGGGCCTACGCTCTGTCGGAAGCCTCGTCAGGTTCCGACGCGCTCAACTGCCGTGCCCGCGCCGAACTCTCAAAAGACGGTAAGCACTACATCCTCAACGGTGAGAAGATGTGGATCACCAACGCCGGCTTTGCCGACTTATTCACGGTTTTCGCCAAAGTCGATGGAGAAAAATTCACTGCATTTCTGGTCGAACGAAATTTCCCCGGATTTTCGATCGGCGCGGAAGAGCACAAGATGGGCATCCGGGGATCCTCGACCTGCCCGATCATCCTGAATGACTGCAAGGTACCTGTCGAAAACCTGCTTGGCGAGATTGGGAAAGGGCACGTTATTGCATTCAATATTCTCAACGTGGGCCGGTTCAAACTCGGAGCAATGTGCGTGGGCGGTGCGCGAGTAGCGCTCGAAAACGCGGTCGGTTATGCCAAGCAGCGCAAGGCTTTCAAGAAGGTCATTGCTGATTTTGGGCTAGTGAGGGAAAAGATCGCGAATATGGCGACGCTGATTTATATCGGCGAATCCCTGGTTTATCGCACGGTCGGAATGATGGACGTTGCCCTCGCCGAGGTGGATAAGTCTGGCGCCGACGCGATCAAAAACGTTCGGAAAGCGATCGAGGAATACGCGGTCGAATGCTCGATTATCAAGGTGTGGGGCTCGGAGATGATCGATTATGTCGTCGACGAAACCGTGCAGATCTACGGCGGATACGGATTTGTCGAGGAGTATCCGGCCGAGCGTGCCTATCGGGACGCTCGAATTAACCGCATTTTTGAAGGCACCAACGAAATCAATCGGCTGATTATCACCGGCTTCCTTCTCAAGCGGGCCATGTCAGGCCAACTGCCTCTGATGCCGGCGATTAAGAAGCTGATGGATGAAGTGCTCTCCGGTCCAACTGCCGGGGACGAAGTCGAGGGTCCACTCGCGGAGGAGCGGAAACTGGTGGCGCAGGCCAAGAAGCTCGGGCTGTTTGCTGCCGGCTCGGCGACGCAGAAGTATATGCAGGCGATCGAGGATCAGCAGGAGATCCTGGGCGCGATCGCCGACATGGTCATAGAAACATATGCGATGGAGTCGGCGGTTCTGCGAGCACAGAAAATCGTGGAACAGCAGGGGGAATCGGCAGCTGCTCTGCCCATCGCCATGACTCGCGTTTATCTGTCACAGGCGATGGAGAAGATCGAAGCGTCGTCGCGGAAAATCATTGCTGCCGTGGCGGAAGGGGACATGCTGAGAACGCAGCTTGCTATCCTTCGCCGACTGGCGAAGTATGAGCCATTTAATTCCATTGCCCTGAGACAACAGATCGCCCAGAAGATGATCGAGCGAGGCAAGTACTCGCTGATGTGAGTGTGAACGATCAACAAGGAAGCGAGCCAAGCGCACGGTTATTGCGCCGCTGACCGCGGCGCTCCGTGCGGCTCGCCCAGATCCCTCGCGGCACAAATGCGGGCTTGCTCGGGATGACAACCCATTACGTCAGGCTGCGCTTTTCAGGTACTCCAGAACCTGCTCGGCGTGGCCTTCGGCTTTGACGTGGTTGAAGATATGTTCAATTTTGCCGTTGGGCCCGATCACAAACGTGGTACGAGCAATTCCCTTCACCATTCGGCCGTACATATTTTTGTCTTTGATCACACCGTAGGCTTCGCAGACCTTCTTGTCCGCGTCGCTTAGCAGCGTGTATGGCAAGTCGTATTTGGTCTCGAATTTCTTCTGAGCCTGAGGCGCGTCCGCCGAAATGCCCAGTACCACGACCCCAGCTTTCTGCATTTTTTTGTACGCGTCGCGGAACCCGCACGCTTCTATGGTGCAGCCGGGCGTGTCGGCTTTGGGAAAGAAGAAGAGCACAACCGTCTTGCCGTGAAAATCTTTCAGAGAGACCTTTTCGCCATTCTGATCGGGCAAAGAAAACTCAGGCGCTTTATCATTGATATCCATGAGGAAGTTTTCCTCCCGCACAATTTTATACCGCACCGCATCGATGCTCGTCATCATGGCGCTCCTTTTCTGCGCCCAGCAGGCTGTTGTGGGGCAGAGTTCGAGGGCAAAGCCGAGCAGAGGCCCGCGCGCCGTCGGGCTAATCGAGTTGCTGCCGAAGGGCAAAGCACGCCTGATTCCGATCGTCATTTTGGTCGATGGCCAGTATTACGATGCGGACGCCTACAAAGCATCGCCCGTGCCCATGGCGCTTTGGGCGGAGACAGAATACGAAGCTTTCCGCACCGGGATTTCGCAAGGTTTGTTCATCGTGACGGAGGCGTTGCAAAACCAGAAGACGAATGAATGGATCGGCGAAGGCTCGTGGCAAACCGCTGAGGAACTTGCGGCAAAGTCGGCCAAAAAGCCGCTAGCATCGATTCCACGTGGACTGGAAGATGACTCAGGCCCGCCAGTTCTGCGCCACTCCGGAACGGCAAAACCGAAGCCGCCAGAACCCGCTCAGCCAGCTTCAAGCATGCCATCGACTGGCCAGCCACAGCCTGCAACGCCGGCTCCGAGTGCGCAGTCGGGCACATCTTCTACGCAAAACCAAACCGCGACAGGAGAAAGTTCCCCAGCGAATACGGCGTCGGTCGGGCCTACGACCCCGTCCAAGCCAAGTATCTCCGCAGAAAATGCTGAGCAAGCGGACCGACAAGACCCGAACCGCCCGGTCTTGAAACGCGGCAAGTCAACGCCTGCTCCCATTGAGGCGACGATTCCCAGCACTCCGACTCCCGCGCCGAAACCTTCTACTCATGCCGCTACAGCCTCGGCCAGCGCTAAGGCCGCCCACGCACAGCTGATTCCCGCGATTTCGGATGCGAACGGTCCAGAGCCGCACACCTATGTGTACGACGCCAAACCGGACGACGAAACCGCGCTTCGCAACAAGATACTGGCGTTAGCGGGAGATGAAGTGCGCGCGCGCGCGAAACAGCTGTCCTCGGAATTGATAGCTCCTGCCGGACCTGCGCGTGGGGGCAGAGCGGGCGCGCGCGAAAAACCGGCACAGCCAAGCTTCGATGACGTGCAGTTTCGGATTTTTGATCTCTCCAGCAGCAATGAACCGACCATGGTTCTGACCGCCAGCGCCCGTATGCCAGATCGAACCAGCGAGAGCGCTCTGGTGGATTTGCAATATTTCGTGACCGTCGTGGCTCGGGAGGATATTAACGGAGATATTCATAAGGTATTCGCAAACATAACCGATCAGCGTCACCTTGATGTCGAGCCCAAATTCGAACTGATCGACGCGGTGGATGTAGATGGCGACGGCCGCGCCGAATTGCTCTTTCGCAAGGACTATGACGAAGGAACGGCTTACGTCGTGTATCGCGAAATCGGAGATCAGTTGTACGCGCTGTTTGAGGGCACGCCAGGAGAGTGAGACCGATCATCCGGGCTAGCCGCCCTTGAATTGGGGCGCCGTCGCTGGGGTTTCATTGCTGCGGCGCGGGTTGACTCTCTCCTTCTTTGATCAAGTCAGTTTTGAGCTGGAATTTTTGATTAGCTGCAAGATCGATCTCCGTGTTGAAGGATTGATAGCCCGTTAAGCTGATTGTGACCTTCCGATGCCCAGGAGCGACTAACAGGCTTTTCCCAACCCCACCGAACTCACCCACATGACCAACAAACTGCCCGTCTACAAAGACTGCGGCTCGCTCGGGCGTAACAGACATTTTGATCTCGGAAAAAACTGACGGCATCTTGAAGCGCGGGTCTTTTCCCATTTTCACGGAGACCGTCTGCTTTTCTCCCGGCTTGACCGTGATTTTTTCCGTAAAGTCTTGATAGCCATCCTGCCGCACTGCAATGTCATGTTCGCCTGGAAGCAACAGGATCTTCTTGGAGCCGTGGAGTTCTTTTAGGTAGCCGAGGTATTGGCCATCCACCCAGACGCCTGATGCCTTTTCGATCTTGCCTGCGCCAACCAGCTCAACTTCCCCCAAGACTTGATTGCTTTGGGCAAATGCTGAGCCAAACAGAAACAAGAACAATACAACAAATGCGAGTAGTTGCTCGAAGTGTCGCCTCATTGTTGATCCTCTTGTCCAAATCAGTTCGCAGGACTCAAGCGGCCAGGTCAAGGCCTCGTCGCCCTGCGTTCGCTAGAATTGCCGTCATCTCATCGACGCTGGCAATATCAAAACTCGGAATGGGGCTTGCATGTTCCAATCTCTCACGAACGCACCATCTGGGATTGAACAATTTGAGCTGAATCCCATTGTGATACGCCCACTGTTGCAGGAACAGAAACATACTCAGACCGTTCCCGTCGATCAGGTTGACCTCGGAAAGATCAAGCACAACGATACGAGCCTCCAGAGAGGTAACCGAATTACGTAATCTGCAAGCTGCTTCACACCGAACGATTGCGCCTTCACACTCCACAATCGCCACCTCACCTATTCTGTCGATGCTCAGGATCACGTAATCTTCGTCTCCAGGCATTTGCAAAGCACGACCGTTGCCATGCGATTAAGGCTGCATTTTGTAGGGATTTCAAGGTGTGAGCTGTTGAGCAAGTGGAACTTTTCTCTCGTCGTTGAGGAAATTTGCGCTACAGAAACTTCTGTATACCTCGGTCTGCCGGACGGGTGGCCCAGGTTCGCGTCCTGATTTTGGACGCTAACCTGGGATAAGCAAGGCCTCTTGCTCCGCGCTTCGCTAATTTCTCTCGGTCTGACGCGGCTCTTTCATTCCGACGCGCATTCGGAAAGAGAATTCGCCGACTCTATAGAGGACTTCTCCCGGAGCAGTAGGCACCGGTTGAACTTTTCCTGCGCGTACGGCGTCGAATGCGGTGACAAGACGCGGCAGTACTGAGGGCTGAGCCACCGGAACGTTGTGTGCTCCAAGAACCAGCTTGATGTCCGGGGCCAACGCGGCGATCCGACGAATCGATGCGGCGTATGCGTTAAGGTCGGTTTCGGGTCGGTATAACCAAATCGGCGCGGGATAGTATGTGTCTCCGGTAAAGAGCAGGCCATTCGCACGATCGAGAAGACAAATCGAGTCAGGTGTGTGGCCGGGTGTTGCGATGACTTCGAGCGTTCGGCCGCCTAGATCGATGTGATCGCCGTCGTGTACGTACGAACTTATGTGCCATGGGCGAGTGGCGTAGGCCTTGGCATCGAATCCTTTCGGCAGGCTGCCGCAAATCTCTCCGGGAGCAATTTCGGCTTGGGCATCTTCTTTTGACCCGCGGGCGTTGCGACGTGTGAAGTCGGTGCTCATCCCGAGAACTGTGTCGAATTGCCAGTTATCCCCGACGTGATCGTTGTGGGTGTGCGAGTTCAGCACGACGATGGCCACGCGCGTCAATTCAGCTGTGACTTTTTTCAAGTCGCTTATACCCATTCCAGTGTCAAAGAGCAGCGCCTTTTTCTCGCCGATGATGAGATAGCTGATGGTCTCTTCGAACTGATGCGGTTCGTAGATCGCAAATACACCCGGTGCTGTCTTGTAAACTTCGAACCAGGGATCGCGGATGGGCACGCGCTCGAGAGTTTCGTATTCCGGTCGCGGCAAGGCGCGGCACCAGTCGGGAATCGAGGACTGCGCGAATGCCGGGCTAGTGAGTCCCCCGATGAGAGTCGCGAAGACGTACATGGCCCGAAACAGGCGAAAATGGCGCACCACGTGACTCAGTCCTTGGGCACCGCTTCGATTACGCTTTCGGGGGCGCTGGTTGGAACAATTTTTGTAATCCTGAATCCTGCAGCATCGAACAGC
>Ga0187777_10002795_pt1 | contig 11119 bp, 7 predicted proteins | sample 1015_Q2_SP5_10_M_FD_132416 | JGI IMG/M metagenome (GOLD analysis project Ga0187777, IMG submission 132416) | Tropical peat soil microbial communities from peatlands in Department of Meta, Colombia - 1015_Q2_SP5_10_MG | ecosystem: Environmental > Terrestrial > Soil > Wetlands > Peat | place...
GCGCGGGCGGTTAGCTCAGCGGTAGAGCACTGCTTTCACACGGCAGGGGCCACTGGTTCGATCCCAGTATCGCCCACCATGGAACCAAGGGGTTGCACGCGAGTGTAACCCCTATTTTTTTGGACATGATCGGCATTTTTGGCCGCCGGCAGTATGATTTTTGCATGCAATGAAGGCCGATTCGGCCGCGGGAAAGCGAAATGATTGCAAACTCCGCTGGAACGTTTCGAGTCGACGCGCTGGTCTTCGACGCCCACGGCACGCTCTTCGACGTGCAAACGGTGGCGGCGGTGGCGGAGCGCCTCTTCCCTGGAAGAGGCGATGCGCTCGCTCGCTCGTGGCGAAGGAAGCAACTCGAGTACACCTGGCTGCAGAGCCTCATGCTCAGTCCGACACGGCGTCGCGAGGACTTCGCCGCGCTCACCGCGCACGCCCTCGATCACGCGGTGGATGCGCTCGGCCTCGTCGTGCAACCGGCGCAGCGGCACCGGCTGCTCGATGCGTATCTCGACCTCTCGCCATTCCCCGACGCGGCAGGCGCGCTTGCGTCCCTCGCGCCGCTGCCGCGGCTAGTCCTGTCCAACGGAACGCGGGCGATGCTCGAGCCGCTGGCGGCGTCGACGGGGCTCGCCCTGCATCTCGATGCGATTGTCTCGGCCGACAGCGCCGGAATCTACAAGCCGAGCCCACGCGTCTATCAGCTCGCAGTCGATCATCTCAAGCTTGCGCCCCAGCGCATCGGTTTCGTCTCCTCGAACGGATGGGACGTCGCAGGCGCCAAGGCGTTCGGCTTTACCGCGTTCTGGGTGAATCGCGACGGTGCCGCGCTCGAACGCCATGCTCCGCGGCCCGACGCCGTTATCACCTCGCTCGAGGAGCTGCCGGGGTTGCTGGGCCTGGACTGACGGGGCGCGCCGAGGTAGTCGCCCCGTTGCCCGCTATGGCATGTACTGCCCGCCGTTGACCTCGATCACCTGTCCGGTTACGTAGCCGCTCATCGCGTTTGAGGCGAGGTAGACGAAGGTGCCCGCGCACTCCTCGGCGGTGCCGAGCCGGTTCATCGGAATCGTCGCCTGCATCGCCTTGAGCTGCTCGGGCGTCGAATAGCGCTCGTGGAACGGCGTGACGATCACGCCGGGAGACACCGCGTTTACCCGAATGCCGTCGGCGACGACCTCCTTCGCCCAGCCGTGCGTGGCGGTGGAGATGAAGCCCTTTGCACCGGCGTAGACGATAGCTCCCGCACCACCGCCGTGTCGCGCCGCGATCGAACTCACGTTGATCACGCTCCCGGATTTCTGCCTGCGCATCACCGGGATCACCTCGCGCATGAACATGGCGACCTGGGTGACGTTCAATGCGATGACGCGGGCGAGAAACTGCTCGTCGTAGTCCTCGATCCGCGTGCGCTTGACCAGCCCGCCGGCGTTGTTGATCAGCACGTCGATGCGGCCAAACGCGCCGAGCGCTTCGGCCACGATCCGCTTCACGCTCTCCGTCTGGGTGACATCGCCGCCGATCAGCGCGGCCTCGCCGCCGGCGGCGCGCACGTCGGCAGCCACCCTCTCCGCGGCCTGCCGGCTGGCGTTGTAGTGAATCGCGACGCGGCTGCCCAGACGCCCGAAGGCCCGCGCCGCCGCGGCTCCGATCCCGGTCGACGCGCCGGTGATCAGAACCGCCTTGCCCTTGAGGTCGGAAATCATGTGCTGCTCTCCGCTGTGGGAACTCGATTCGGTCAACCCCGGGCAGCGCCGCGCGATCGCGGTCCGCCGCGACACGCGGCCACGGCCTCGCGGATGACCGCAATCGCGGCCGGACGCGGGAAGCTCTTGCGGTAGGCGAGCGCGATGCGACGCGAGGGCACGGGTTTGGCGAACGGCACGGGTACAACGAGCCGGCTGTGATATTTGGGCGTCAGGGCGTCGCGCGGAAGCACTGAGACGCCGAGCCCCGAAGCGACCATGTTGCGTACCGTCTCCAGAGAGTTGGTGCGTGTCACCGGGGCCTCGCCGCGGTTGAGCTCCGGGCACGATTCGAGGACCTGATCGCGAAAGCAGTGGCCGACGTTGAGCAGAATGGTGTGCTCGCGGGCGAGCTCTGCAGGATCGACGCTCCTGCGCCTCGCCCAGGGATGCTGCTGCGGCACCACGACCTGGAACGGCTCCTCGTACAGGAACTCGGTAACGATGCCGTTGGGACCGAAGGGCAGCGCGACGATCGCGGCATCGACCCGACCCGCTTTGAGAGCGCCCTCGAGCTGCTCGGTGAAATTCTCCTCGATCTCGAGGGGCATCCGCGGTGCGCGCCGCTTGAGCACCGGAATCAGGTCAGGCAGCAGATACGGCGCCACGGTATAGATCACGCCGAGATGAAACGGCCCGACCAGCTGATCGCGACCGACCTTGGCGATGTCGCGAATCTGCGCCGCCTCCTCGAGCACCTTCTGCGCCTGCTCGACCACTCGCTCTCCGACCGGCGTGACCGTGATCTCGGCCTTGCCGCGCTCGAAGAGGCGCGCGCCCAGCTCCTCCTCGAGCTTGTGGATCGCCACCGAAAGCGCCGGCTGGCTCACGAAGCAGCGTTGTGCGGCCCGGCCGAAGTTCCTCTCCCGTGCAACGGCCACAAGGTAGCGAAGCTCGTTGAACGTCATCGCTGCCGCAGGAACTTGGCAAAGCCGGCGCCGACCTCCGGATGCTTTAGCGCCAGCTCGACGGTAGCCTCGAGGTAGCCGAGCTTTGTGCCGCAGTCGTAGCGGCGCCCTTCGAACTCGTAAGCGAGCACCTTTTCGTCGTCGAGCAGGCGCGCGATCGCGTCGGTGAGCTGCAACTCCCCACCCGCTCCCGCGGGCATGCTGCGCAGGTGATGAAAGATGCGCGCAGTCAGCACGTAACGCCCCACCACGCCCAGGGTCGACGGCGTCGTTCCCGGCTTCGGCTTCTCGACGATCCGCGCGACCCGGCTCAATCGCGCGTTGGCCTCGGCGGTCTCGACAATACCGTAGCTCCCGACGTTCGCCGCCGGCACGGGCATGACACCGATGACCGAATACTGCTCGGCCGCGGCGACATCGGTCATCTGCTTCATGACCGGCACCTTGGCGTCGATGAGATCGTCGGCGAGCAGCACGGCGAATGGCTCACCGTTGATCACCGGCTCCGCGCACAGAACCGCATGGCCGAGCCCCAGCGCCTCCGACTGGCGGATGTAGATGCAGTTGATGCCGCGGGGCAGCACGCCCTGCAGCGACTCCAGCAGCTCGGTCTTGTTGCGCGCCGCCAGCTCGGTCTCCAGCTCGTAGGCCTTGTCGAAGTGATCCTCGATTGCGCGCTTGTTGCGGCCGGTGATGAAGATCATGTCGGTGATGCCGGCGGACGCGGCTTCCTCCACCGCATACTGGATCAGCGGTTTGTCGACGACCGGCAGCATTTCCTTGGGGCTGGCCTTGGTTGCCGGCAGGAAACGGCTTCCGAGTCCGGCGACCGGAAATACGGCCTTGGTTACCTTACCGAATGCCATCGCTATGCCTCGTTCTGCGGTCCGCTCCCACGCTCAACCCTTTCCCTGCAGCATCGCCCGCAACCCCCGCTCGTCCAGCACTGGAATGCCGAGCGCCTCCGCGCGGTCGAGCTTGCTGCCCGGCTCGGCACCGGCGACGACGTAGGCGGTGTTCTTCGAGACGCTGCCGGCGACCTTGCCGCCGCGCTTCTCGATCATCTCCTTCGCCTCCTCGCGCGACAGCGACGGCAGCGTGCCGGTCAGCACGAATGTCACTCCCGCGAGCTTGCCGCGCGCTTCCCGCTGCGGCGCCCCTTCCGGCCAATGTACCCCGGCGGTGCGCAGCCGGGCAATCACGCCGCGATTGTGAGCCTCGGCGAAGAACTGCCGGATGCTCTGCGCCAGCACCGGCCCGACATCACGCACCTCGAGCAGCGAGGGCTCGTGCGCGGCCATGAGTTCGTCGAGGCTGCCGAAATGCCGCGCGAGGTCTTTGGCGGACTCTTCGCCCACGTGGCGGATCCCGAGTGCGAAGACGAACCGGGCGAGCGTGGTCTCGCGGCTCTTGTCGATGGCGGCGACGACGTTGGCGGCCGACTTTTCGGCCATGCGCTCGAGGCCAGCCAGCGTGTCCACGTTCAATTTGTAGAGGTCGGCCGGCGTGCGCACGAGCTCGGCATCCACGAGCTGGTCGACGAGTTTTTCGCCGAGCCCCTCGATGTCCATCGCGCGGCGTCCGCCGAAATGCAGCAGCGCCTGCTTGCGCTGTGCCGGGCAAACCAGCCCGCCGGAGCAGCGCGCGACGGCCTCGTCAGGGAGGCGCACGACGTGCGAGCCGCACTCCGGGCACTTCTTCGGCATCACGAACTCGCGGGCGCCGCGCGGGCGCTTCTCCGGCAAGACGCGCACCACTTCAGGGATGACGTCGCCGGCGCGGCGCACGATCACGGTGTCGCCGATCCGCACGTCCTTGCGCCGCACTTCGTCCTCGTTGTGCAGCGTCGCGTTCGTAACCGTCACTCCGCCGACGAACACCGGCTTGAGCCGCGCCACCGGCGTCAGCGCGCCGGTGCGTCCGACCTGGACTTCGATCGCCAGCACTTCGGTGGGCATCTCCTCCGCGGGAAACTTGTGCGCCAGGGCAAAGCGCGGAGCGCGCGAAACGAAGCCGAGACGCTCCTGCTGCGCCAAATCGTTCACCTTGTACACGACGCCGTCGATGTCGAACGCCAGCGACGCGCGGCGCGCCGCGATGGCGTGGTAGTACGACATGAGCCCTTTCAGACCCCGCACGACCTTGCGCTCCCTGGTCGCGGGCAGGCGCAGCGATTCGAGCCGTTCGAGCAGCGCCTCCTGGGTCGCCGGCGGTTTCGCCGCGCCCCAGTCCACCTCTCCCACGCCGTAGGCGAAGAAGGTAAGCCGGCGGCTCGCCGTCACCTTCGGGTCAAGTTGGCGTAGCGCACCTGCCGCCGCGTTGCGCGGATTGACGAACGTCCTCTCGCCTTTTGCTGTCTGCGCGGCGTTCAGCCGCTCGAAATCACGGCGCAGCATCACAACCTCGCCGCGCACCTCGAGCAGCGGCGGCGCTTTCGCGCCGAGCGTCAGCGGCACCGCGTTGATCGTCCTCAGGTTGGCGGTCACGTCCTCGCCGCTCGCTCCGTCGCCGCGCGTGGCGCCGACATTGAGCGCGCCCTGGCGATAGGTGATGCCCACCGCCAGACCGTCGAACTTCGGCTCGACCTCGTAGTCGACCTCGTCCACCCCCAGCAGCTCGCGCACCCGCCGATCGAAACTCTCCGCCTCCTCGTCGCTGAAGGCGTTGTTGAGCGAGAGCATGGGCACGCGATGCGTGACCGTCTCGAAAGTGGTGACCGGTGCATCGCCGACGCGCCTCGTCGGCGAATCGGCGCTCGCCAGGGCCGGATATTCGCGCTCGAGCGCCTCCAGCTCGCGGAACAGCGAGTCGAATTCGGCGTCGCTGATAGTCGGCGCATCGAGCACGTAGTAACGGTGGTTATGCTCCTCGATCAGCGCGCGCAGCCTGCCCGCGCGCTCGGCGGCCTTGCGGGGAACGCCGCTTTCGGCGCCCATCGATCACCCGAACAGCCGCAGCGCCCGCTGGCCACCGGGATCGATGTGCGCCTCGCGCAAGGCGACTGCAGTAGCGTGCACCTGGGCGCGAATATCGGCGAGCGCCGCGTCGTCGAGCGGCCGCCGGTTGTCGTCCACCAGCGCGGCCTCCAGCGTCTGTGCGAGGCGCTTCGCGAGCAGTCGCATGTGATCGAACGCTTTCACGGGCTCTGGCACCCGGGGCACGTCGAGCAGCAGGACGACGCCCGCCACGGTGGAGGCGCGCAGGTTCTCCAGGGTGAATGGCTGACCGCGCAGGTTCTGCAAGCTATAGAGGAGCGCGCCGGTATCTTCCTGCGCATACTCGAACTCGCCGGCACCGCTCAGGCGGAACCCGGCAGCCTCCGCGACACCGCGCAGCCGCGTCCCGGCGAGCTGCCCAGGCTCGCCCTTGAGGAGCGTGAGCCCGATCTGCACGTCGAGGTCGGCGCAGAGGCGATCGAGCGCCTCCGCCCGCTCCGCTTCGTCGCGCTCGTCGGGCCAAACGCATTCTGCCCCCGCGCTCGCGGCCACGCCGTCGACGAGGCGCAGGAACACCTCCAGGTCATCGCGGCTCGCGGCGCCGGAGCGATTGGCAAGCAGCATGCACGCGGCGATCTCGTTCCATAGGCCGGGGTTCGCACCGTCGATCGTGCGCCAGCGTGCATCGCCCCCGCCGCGCCCGAGCCAGCGCAAAGGCTTGGCGCAGCGCGCGCTAAGCGCGTGGCCGAGCGCCTCTGTTGCAGCTGGCTGCGCGAGCGTGAGCCAGACGACGCATTCGATGTCGGGGTCCGGGGCGAGATCCTCGCGACTGCGCGCCGCCAGCCGCTGCGGGAGCGGCACTTCATCGGCTGCCGTCACGTCGGCGTCCTGCGCTGCCGCGTCGAGCGCCCCATCAGCGCGGGCCGGACCCGCGCTCTCGCCTGCCGGCGATCCTTCCGCGTCCGCGCGAGGCCCGAGTACCGGCTCGGCTCTCCCGTGGCCAGCGTCGCGCGCGACGTGCCCCGCTTGACTCCCGGCGGCACGCGGGCCGCGCCGGCGCAGCCGGCGCTCCTGAATCCAGTTGTACAGCAGGACGCCGACGACGAGGACGACGCCGGCGATGATCAGGCCCAGGAAAAGCGGGTTCATCGCGCCGCCGCCGCCACCTGCCTGGGCGCCGCCTCGGCAAGCTCGAGCGCCTCCTCGATGTCGACGGCGACGACGCGCGAGACGCCCGGGTCGGGCATCGTGATCCCGATGAGCTGCGCCGCCATCTCCATGGTGATCTTGTTGTGGCTGATGAACACGAATTGCGTGATCTCGGCCATCCGCCGCACCATCGCGCAGAAGCGGTCGGTGTTGGGATCGTCGAGGGGCGCATCGACTTCGTCGAGAAGGCAGAACGGCGCCGGGTTGAGCTGGAAGAGCGAGAAGACCAGCGCAATGGCGGTCATTGCCTTCTCGCCACCGGAAAGAAGGTGGATCGACGTATTGCGCTTGCCCGGCGGCTGCGCTGTGACCTGTACACCGGCGTCGAGAATCTCCTCGCCCGTCAGCACGAGCCGCGCCTGTCCGCCACCGAACAGCACCGGGAACAGCTTGCCGAAGTTCGCGTTGACGGCATCGAAGGTCTGCTGCAGCAGCTCTCTCGATTCGCGGTCGATCTGACGGATGGCCGTTTCTAGGGTTGCCATGGCTTCCGTGAGATCCTGCGCCTGCGCGTCGAGGTACTGCTTGCGCTCCGTAGCCTGTGCGAGCTCCTCCAGCGCCGCGAGGTTGACTGCGCCCAGCGCGGCGATCGCCTGCTGCAGCCGTTCGATCTCAGCCGGCAGCGTGCTCGCGCGGCCCCACGCCTTGAGCTGCTCCGGGAGCACCGCGAGATCGGCGTTCGCTTGCGTGAGCTGCTCGGTGAATTGCTGCTCGGAGAGCTCTGCTGCCTGTGCCTTGAGGCGCATCTCCTCGATTTTTGCCCGCGCCGGCTCGAGCTTCTGCTCGACGACGAGCCGCGCCTCTTCGCCCGCCTTGAGCTCGGCCGCGACCGCTTCCTGCCGATCGCGCGCTGCGCTAAGCGCCTGTTCGGCCGCGGCGCGAGCACTGAGCTGCGACTGCAGGGCGTGCTCCGACGGCGTCCAGTCGATCTTCTCGCGCTCCGCCGAAAGCTGCCCGAGCGAGACCTGCTGCTGGGCAGCCTGTGCGTCGAGCGCCTCGCGGCGCCGGCCGAGCTCCGCGAGCCGCTCGCGGCAGGAACGCTCCCTGAATCCTTCCTCCTGCGCCGCCCGCTCCATACTGCGGGCCCGCTCGCGCGCCCGCGCGAGCGCCGCATCCGCCTGGTCGCGCGACTCGAGCGCGGCGTCGCGCGCGCGCGCATCCTCGGCGAGCCGCCTGCGATCGGCCGCCGTGGCGTCGTCGATCGCCGACAGCCCCCCGCGCTCCGCGGCCTCCTCGGCGGCAAGGGACGCGAGCTCCTCCGCGATCGCGCTGCGCCGCTTTTCCGCCGCCTCGCCCGCCTGCTTCAGTTGCTGCAGCTCGAGCTCCAGGTCGTGGCAGCGCCGCTGCTGCGACGCAAGCGCCAAGCTCTCATCGTGATAGGCCTGTTGCCGCGCGTCGAGCTCGGCTGCTCCCGCATCGCGCGCGGTGAGCGCTGCGGACGTCTCGCGCCGCGCCGTGTCGATGAGCGCTTCGAGTTCCGCCAGCTCGCGCTGCCTTGCGAGCACGCCATGCAGTTCGCTGTCCGGCGCGAAGAACGCAACACCCTGCGCGCTCACCACGTGGCCGTCGCGCGTTACGAACGCTTCGCCCACGGCGAGCGCGGAGCGCTCGCGCAGCGCGCTGGCGAGATCGGGACGGCAGCGAACTCCCGCGAGCCAGTCGCCGAGAAGCCGCGCAAGGCGCGGCTGCGCCGGCGTGAGCTTGGCGATCAGCGCATCGGCGTGGGGTGACCCCGCCGCCGCGGAGCCTGACGACGCGTAAGCGGCGATCCTGCCGGGCAGCGCATCGCCGCCCGTCCACTCTAGAGCCGCTTCCAGGCGCGGCAGCTCCAGCGCATTGAGACGCTCGCGCAGAACGGCCTCCAGCGCATCCTCCCATCCACGCTCGATGTCGATCTGCTGCCACAAGCGTCGGGCGCTCGTGAGGCCCCGTGCCGCAAGCCAGCCGGCTGCGTCCTCGCTGCGCGTGATCTTCGCTTGCAGGGCGGCCAGCGCCTCCGAGCGTGCCTCGCGCTCGGCGAGCACTCGGCTCGCTTCCTGCCAGGCATCACTTGCCGCGCGATGCTGTTCCTGCAGGCTCTGCACGGTTTCGCGCAGGCTTACGAGCCCTGCCTCGTGCGAGGCAAGCTCCGCGCTCTCCTCTTCGAGCTGCGCCACGACGGCGGCGAGCTGGGCCGAGAGCGGACCGGCGAGCTGCGTCGCCTCGGCACCGAGCTTGTCTCGTCGCTGCGCCAGAGCGCCAAGGGTCTTGCCGGCGTTCTCGCGTCGCGTCTCGGCCACGCGCAGCGCTTGCTCGATCTCGTTGATCCGCTCTTCGATCGCCGCGAGCGCCGCCGCGGCATCGGCGACCGCCGCCTCCGCGCGGGGCAGTGCTTGCGCCGCCTCCTGTTCCGCGAGAGCCGCGGCTTCGCGCGCGGCGAGCGCCTGCTCCAGCGCCTGCTCCGCTTCGCCCGCCTCGCCGTCGAGCGCGGCGCGCTGAACCGCCAGCGCATCCAGTGCCTCGCGTACCTGCTCGGCCTGCTGCGAGAGGCGGCTATCGCTTTCGCGCGCGAACTGCAGCTGCTGCTCGAGGCGCGTCACCTCTGCGTTGGCGGCGTAGAAGGCGCCCTGTTTCTCGTGCAGGTCGTCGCCCGCACGGTACTGGTCGGCGCGCAAGGTCTCGACGCGGCTCTCGGCCGCGCGGAGATCCGCCTGCAGAGCCTCGAATCCGGCGCCGAGCGACGCGATCTCGGTCGCGTGGCGCTCGCGCAGTCGCGCCGCATCCTGCTGCTTCGCGAACCAGAGCAGGTGCTGCGCCTGCCTTGCGCGGACCTCCAGCTCGCGAAACTCGGTTGCCACCTTCGCCTGTGCTTCCAGATGCGCTAGCTGCGAAGAGAGCTCGCTGCGGATATCCTCGACGCGGGACAGGTTCTGCCGCGTGTCGGCGAGGCGCCCTTCGGTCTCGCGCCGTCGCTCCCGGTACTTGGACACCCCGGCCGCTTCCTCGAGAAAGACGCGCAGCTCCTCGGGTCGCGCCTCGATCACCCGCGTGATCATTCCCTGCTCGATGATGGCGTATGCCCTCGGACCGAGTCCCGTGCCGAGGAACAGGTCGTGGATGTCGCGGCGGCGGACGGGAATGTTGTTGATGTAATAGACCGAGTCGCCGTCGCGCGTGAGCACGCGCTTGATCGACAACTCGGTGTAGCGACCCCATTGCCCTCCGATGCGGCCCTGACTGTTGTCGAAGGACAGCTCGACCGACGCTCGGCCAACCGGCGCGCGGTCTCCGGCACCGTTGAAGATCACGTCCTGCATCGATTCGCCACGCAGGGCTGAGGCCTTCGATTCGCCGAGCACCCAGCGCACGGCGTCGATCACGTTCGACTTGCCGCAACCGTTGGGACCGACGATGCCGACGAGCTGGCCGGGCGTGGCGATGGTGGTCGGGTCGACGAACGACTTGAAACCGGCCAGCTTGATCTGTGTCAGGCGCAATTCGGGGTCTTCGCTTGCAGGCGGGTCAGCGGGCGGCGGCACAGAGGGCGCACCGCGCCGGACAAGCTGGAATTATAGCCGATTCGCGATGCGTCCTTCCTCGACCGCATGGCAGGCGACGTCCGCGACAGCGCCGGTCACGGGCTTCAGCCGTGGCACCTCGCGGCGGCAGCGCTCGTTGGCGTGAGGGCAGCGTGGATGGAACGCGCATCCCGCCGGCGGCGCGAGCGGATTCGGCACCTCTCCGGCCACGGCCGTGCGTGCTTTGCCGGAGAGCTCGAGGTCAGGCACGGCGTCGAGCAGCATCCGCGTGTACGGGTGGCGCGGACGGGCGAACAGCGGCTTCGTCGGCGCGCGCTCGACGATACGGCCGAGGTACATCACCGCGACGCGGTCCGCGATGTGGTGAACGACGGCGAGATTGTGCGAGATGAACAGAAACGTGAGGCTGAGCTCGCGCTGCAGGCTGCGCATCAGGTTCAGCACCTGCGCCTGCACGGACACATCCAGCGCCGAGGTCGGCTCGTCGCAGACGAGAAAGGCGGGCCTCCCGGCCAGCGCCCGCGCGATCGAGATCCGCTGGCGCTGCCCGCCGGAGAACTGGTGCGGATACTTCGCGCCGTCCGCCGCGGCGAGGCCGACCTGCTCGAGCAGCGCTCCCACGCGAGCTTCGAGCGCACGCCGCCCTGCCAACACCTGGTCCGGATGCGCGCGCAGCGGCTCCACGATGATCTCGGACACTCGCCAGCGCGGATTGAGACTCGCGTAGGGATCCTGAAAGATCATCTGCATGTTCCGCCGCAACGCGGGGGCGGCGCCCGCCCTGTCGATTCTCTTTCCCTCGTAGC
>Ga0187777_10002796_pt1 | contig 11118 bp, 6 predicted proteins | sample 1015_Q2_SP5_10_M_FD_132416 | JGI IMG/M metagenome (GOLD analysis project Ga0187777, IMG submission 132416) | Tropical peat soil microbial communities from peatlands in Department of Meta, Colombia - 1015_Q2_SP5_10_MG | ecosystem: Environmental > Terrestrial > Soil > Wetlands > Peat | place...
TCGAAGGTGGCGCGCGAGGAGTACGGGCTCGCCGGAGCGGTCCAGCACGGCGCTTCGACGCTGCCTCCCGAATACTTCGGCCGCTTCCCGGATCACGCCTGCGCCGAAATCCACCTCGCGACGGGCTTTCAGAATATGGTGTACGACCATCCCGCGCTCCCTCTGCCCTTGAAGCGCCAGGCCGAGCGGTGGCTGCTCGAGAACAAGACGGAGGAGTGGAAGAAGGGCGAGACCGAGAGCCAGTTCCTCTACAAGGCCCGCAAGCACGCCATCGGCCCCTTCAAGGAAGAGTTCTGGAACCTTCCCGAGGGGACGCGCCGCGCGATCCGCACTTCGCTCGAGAAGGAGTTCCGCTTTCTGTTCGAGAAGCTGCGGGTCGCGGGCACCCGCGGCATGGTCGCGAAGTACGTCCAGCCCGTCGACGTGCTCCCGGCGGCGGCCGAGACCGTGGCGGCCGGCTTCGTCCGCGACGACCAGGCGGGAGATTGAGCCGAAAGAAGACGGGAGACGCGCCGAAGACCATGACGGCGGTCGTCAAGGTCAAGGCGGCGGCCGGGCCCGGCGCGACGGCGGTCAAGACCGTCTCCGTGCCCGAGCCCGGCCAGGCGGAGGTCCTGATCCGCGTGCTCGCGACCGCCGTCTGCGGTTCCGACAAGCACATCTATCAATGGGACCCCTCGATGGCCGGGATGGTCGAGGTGCCGCGCATCTACGGCCACGAGTTCTGCGGCGAGATCGTCTCCTTCGGCCCGGGCGGCAAGCGGCCGCATCTCGAGGAAGGCCAGTACGTCTCGGCGGAAATGCACGTCACCTGCGGCCACTGCCGCCCCTGCCGGACCGGTCAGCGCCACATCTGCGAGAACACGAGGATTCTCGGCGTGCACGGGGACGGCTGCTTCGCCCAGTACGTCGTGGTGCCCGCCTTCAACGTCGTGCCGCTCGAGCGCGACATCGTGCCGCCGAAGGTCGGAGCGTTTCTCGACGCCCTCGGCAACGCGGTCCACACGACGCAGGTTGCCGATCTCTCGGGCAAGTCGGTCGCGGTGCTCGGCTACGGTCCCATCGGCGCCATGTGCGCCGAGATTGCGAGGATCTCGGGCGCCTCCCACATCGCGATCACCGAGGTCAACTCCCAGGCGGCCGCCCACGCGCGCCGCTGGGCGCAATCGCGCGGAGCGAACCACGCCACCGTCATCGACCTCTCGCGGACCAAGGACGCCGCGGGAAGCCTGCGCGAGGCGCTCGGCGGAGGCGCCGACGTCGTGCTCGAGCTCTCCGGCGCGGAGCCTTCCGTCAACCTCGGCATGGCGGCGGCGCGGCGCGGCGCGACGATCTCGCTGCTCGGCCTTCCCAAGGGAAAATCCCTGACGATCCACGACTACACCAACGACTTCATCTTCAAGGGTCTGACCCTGCACGGCATCGTCGGGCGCCGCATCTTCGAAACATGGATCAAAATGCTCGATCTCCTGCGCGCGGGTCTGCAGGTGGAGGATCTCGTCACCGACGAGTTCGACGGCCTCGAGGACTTTCACAAGGCCATGGAGCTTCTCGACGACCGGCGGGCAATGAAGGTGGTTTTCTATCCGAACGGCCGGGTCCGTTGACTAGAATCCGCTCATGCCCACCAACAAACCCGCGCCGCCCTCCCGGCACCCGATGAACGAGAGGCGGATCGCGGAGTTCGCGCTCGAAGAGTCGCGGCTGTCGAACCTCGCCTACCGCTTCAAGCTCGTCCCGAGGGACCGCGTCTGGAAGGACTGGGACCGCACGCAGTTCGAGCAGAATCATTACCGGGTCGTGGGCCTGGCCGGCGTCTGCCTCCACCGCGACGAGCAGGAGAAGGCGCACCGCACGGCGGCGCGGGCGCTCGAGGACATGGACCACGTGCTCTTCTTCGTCGGGCAGCCGGCGCAGGCCGTGATCGTGCGCGGCAAGGAAGGGACCTCGGAGATCATCAACCGCCCGACGCTCTGCGCCGAGATCATCGCGCGCGACGCCTCGGACTTCGAGCGGGCCGTGGCGGCCCTCGACTCGGCGTTTCCGGGCGGGCGCGTCGCCGGAAAAATCGTCTCGGAGGAGTAGCCGGGCGCGGCGGCAAGCGCCAACGTCATGAAGTTCATCGATCAGCTCTCCGAAGAGATGGCGCGGCTGCGCCAGGCCGGCACGTACAAGGAAGAGCTCGTCCTCGAATCGCCCCAGGGTCCCCGCGTCCGCGTCGGCGGCCGCGAGGTCCTGATGCTGACCTCGAACAACTATCTCGGCTTCGCCAACCATCCGCGCATCCGCGAGGCGCAGAAGCGCGCGGTCGACCGGTGGGGCGCCGGCCTCGCCTCCGTGCGCTTCATCTGCGGCACGCAGGCCCTGCACAAGGAGCTCGAGGCCGAGATCGCCTCCTTCTTCGGAACCGACGACTCGATCCTCTACATGTCCTGCTGGAACGCCAACGAGGGCCTCTTCGCCGCGGTGCTCGACGAGCCGGACGGCCTCTACTCCGACGAGCTCAACCACGCATCGATCATCGACGGCGTCCGGCTCTGCAAGGCGCAGCGCTATCGGGTGCCTCACAACGACATGGCCGCGCTCGAGAAAATGCTCGCCGAGGACACGCGCTCCCGCCGGCGCCTGATGATGACCGACGGCGTCTTTTCGATGGAGGGCGAGGAGGCCAACCTGCGCGAGCTCGTCCGGATCTGCGAGAAGTCTGGGACCCTGCTCGTCGTGGACGACTCGCACGCGACGGGCGTGCTCGGCAAGACCGGGCGCGGCACGGCGGAGGAGCAAGGCGTCGCGGACAGGATCCCGGTGTTCACGGGAACGCTCGGCAAGGCGATGGGCTCGGCCGCGGGCGGGTTCGTCGCAGGCCCGAAGGCGCTCGTCGAAACGCTGCGCCAGCGAAGCCGGACCTATCTCTTCTCGAACTCTTTGCCCCCGGCCGTCGCCGCCGGCTCGCTCGAGGCGTTCCGGATGCTGCGCGAGGATCCGGCGCCGGTCGAGAAGCTGCGCGCCAACGCCGCGTATTTTCGACGCGCCATCACCGAGGCGGGATTCCAAATCCCGCACGGCTCCCACCCGATCGTGCCCGTCATCGTCGGCGACACGGCCAAGGCGCTCGCGATGGGGCGGGCGCTCTTCGAGAAGGGCATCTACGTTTCCGGCTTCGGATTTCCGGTTGTTCCCCAGGGGCAGGCGCGGCTGCGCTGTCAGGTTTCCGCCGCGCACGAGCGAGCAGACCTCGACCGGGCTGTCGAGGCATTCCGCCAGGTCGGAAAGAGCTTCGGGATCGTCGCCGCGTAGCGCCGGGGGCGCGCGCGGCGCCCGTCTTCTTCCGAGCCATGGCCCGTTGGTGCCACTTCTCGGCGCCACCAATGGGCTAAAATAAGAAGCCTCGAATTTTTTGTCGACCATGAAGACCGTGCTCCCGTGGGCGCGCACTGCGGTCCTGCCCGCTTTGCTGGCGTTTGTCGCGCTGCTCGACAGTGCGCCTGCGGGCGCTTTGGACCCGCACAAGGCCGTCACGCAGTACAGCCACCAGATCTGGCAGGCGCGGGAGGGCCTTCCCCAGAACTCCATCCACGCGATGATCCAGACGAGGGACGGCTACCTCTGGCTCGGCACTCAGGAAGGCCTCGTGCGGTTCGACGGGGTCCAGTTCACGGTCTTCGACCGGTCCAACAGCCCGTGGATGCGCAGCAACTACGTGCAGGCGCTCCTCGAAGACCGCGACGGCGGGCTCTGGGTCGGCACCAACGGCGGAGGCGTCACCCGGTGGAAGGACGAGGCGTTTCTCGAGGCCACGACGAAGCAGGGCCTCGCCGGCGATCAGGTCAACTGTCTCTTTCAGGACCATAACGGCGCGATCTGGATCGGCGCGACCGCGGGACTGTCGCGGTACGAGAGCCAGCGCTTCACCTCGGAGGGAATTCCGCCGGAGCTTCGCCACAAAGACATCCGCGCCATCGGAGAAGACCGGCACGGCGGGCTCTGGGTCGGCACGGGCGAGGGCGACCTGATGCTCTCGATGGACGGCCACTGGACGGCCGAGAAGATCAAGGGGCTCGCTCGCAACCCGATCCGCGTGTTCGCGCGAGACCGCGACGGCAATCTCTGGATCGGCACCGAAGGAGGCGGCCTCGCGAGCTGGCGCGACGGCGTCGTCGCCCTCTTCTCGGTCTCGAGCGGCCTCTCCGGGAGCAAGATCCTCTCGATCCTGCAGGACCGCGAGGGCAGCCTGTGGATCGGCACGGACGGCGCCGGCCTCTCCCGCCTCGCCAACGGAAGGTGGACGCTCTACGCGAAGGAGCAGGGCCTCTCGAACGGCTTCGTGACCTCCCTCTGCGAGGACCGGGAAGGAAGTCTGTGGATCGGCACGCACGGCGGCGGCTTGAACCGCCTGGTCGACGGAAGCTTCACTCGCTACGGCACCTCCGAGGGCCTGACCTACGACGACATCGCGACATTCCTCGAGACGCGCGACGGCTCCCTCTGGCTCGGGACGTGGGGAGGCGGCCTCAACCGAATCAAGGACGGAAGGGTCGCCGCGTTCACCTCCAAGCAGGGTCTTTCCTACGACGAGGTCTCGTCGCTGGCGGAAGACCGCGACGGAAGCATCTGGGTCGGCACCTGGGCGGCGGGCTGAACCACCTCGTCGGCGCGAGCTTCAGAGGCGGCGTTCCCGAGAAGCTGCGAACGGAGAAGGTCACGTGCCTGCTCATGGACCGCGCCGGCACACTCTGGGTCGGAACTCTCGGCAACGGCATCGCGCGATTGGCCGACGGGAGGTGGTCGACCCTGACGACGCATGACGGCCTTCCCAACGACAACGTCCGCACCGTCGTCGAGGCGCAGGACGGCGCGTTCTGGATCGGCACCGACGGCGGGCTTGCGCACTACACCGAGGGCGCCTTCCACAAGTACGGCGTCGCCGACGGGTTGACCAGCGACGCGATCTATTCGGTGCTGCTCGACCCGGATGGCGTCCTCTGGGTCTCCACACTTGGCGGCGGCCTTCACCGCTTCGAGAACGGCCGCTTCACCGCCTTCACCACCCAGCAGGGGCTCTTCGACAGCGTCGTCTTCCAGATCCTGGACGACGGCTCGGGGAATCTCTGGATGAGCTCGAACCGCGGCGTCTACCGCGTGAGCAAGACGGACCTCGACGCCGTCGCCCGTCACCGGCTTTCCGCCGTGCCGTGGCGCCTCTTCGGCACGGCCGACGGCATGGAGTCGAGCGAGTGCAATGGGGGCAACCAGCCGGCCGGCATTCGGATTCGCGACGGCCGGCTCTGGTTCGCGACGCTCAAGGGAGCCGTGGCCGTCGATCCCGACCACGTTCTGACCAATACCGTCCCGCCACCCGTGCAGCTCGAGGAGGTCATCGTCGACAAGCGCCAGCTCGACCCGAACCGCGACGCGCGCCTGATGCCGGGCCCCGGAGCCCTCGAGTTCCACTACGCGGGCTTGTCGTTCCTCGCGCCCCAACGCGTGCACTTCCGCTACCGTCTGGAGGGCTTCGACAAGGAGTGGGTGGACGCCGGCACCCGGCGCGCCGCGTATTACACCAACACTCCTCCGGGGACCTACCGCTTTCACGTCATCGCATGCAACAACGACGGCGTGTGGAACGAGAAGGGCGCTACGTTCGGCTTCACGCTCACGCCGCATCTCTACGAGACGCGCTGGTTCTATTCGATCTGCGTTGCCGCGCTGCTCTTCTTGGCGACCGGCGTTTACCGCCTGCGCGTCCGCGGCCTTACCCGCCGCAAGGCCGATCTCGTGCGCCTCGTCGGCGAGCGCACGCGGCAGCTGGAAGAGGCGAACCAGAGGCTCGAGCAGGCCAACCGGGCGCTGCGGCGGCTGTCTTCGCAGGACGGTCTGACGGGCATCGCCAACCGGCGTCAGTTCGACGAGGTGCTCGACCTCGAGTGGCGGCGCGCCTATCGGTCGGAGGCGCCGCTGTCGCTGCTGATGCTCGACATCGACCACTTCAAGGCCTTCAACGACGCGCACGGGCACCAGCGAGGCGACGACTACTTGAAGGCGATGGCCGCCGCCCTGCGCGACGGCCTGAACCGCCCCGGCGACGTCGTCGCCCGATACGGCGGCGAGGAGTTCGCCGTCATCCTTCCCGACACCGACGAGCGCGGAGCCCTTTCGTGCGCCGAGCGGCTGCGCCAGAGCGTTCTCTGCCTCGAGATTCCGCACGACCGGCCCGGAGCGCCGCTGTCGGCGGCGGTCTCGATCGGCGTCGCGACAACCTTCCCGCGCGAGGGGTCTTCTTCGGCGACCCTCATCGCCGCCGCCGACGAGGCGCTCTACCGCGCGAAGTCCGAAGGGCGCAACCGCGTGCGCGTCGCGCAGGCGGTGGCGGTGTAGCCGGGGCTCTCTCGATCGCTCCCGTTCGCGCGACGGCCGTCACGCCGTGGCGCAAAGTGTATTCTATAGACCTGACCCCCGGTCTCGAAAGAATGCCGCCGGGGACGAGCCCCGGCGGCGAGTCCGAAGGAAGGGTCCTGGCTAGAACGCGATGCGCGCGCCGAAGCGCCAGATCCGCGGGCTCTGGATCTCCTTGACGTTTCCCGTGTTGCTGCGATCCAAACGGTTGAAGCGCTGCAGGATCGTCCCATCGTTGGTCACATTGAAGCAGTCGGCTGAGAGCGTGACGTTGCCGTTCTGAGAGAACGCGATCAGCTTCTCGAGCCTCAGGTCGAACTCGAAGACGTCCCCGTACCGGAGGGAATCCGTCGTCGCCGCGACGACGTCGCGCACGAAGCCGTCATCGCCGACGACACGCACGTACGGCACGATCGGGTATCCCTGGCGGCCGTAGAGGCTCGCCGCCACGTTGAAGTCGAGCGGTAGCTGGTACATGCCGTTGACGTTGAACTGCCACTTGGAGTTCAGGAAGACGCTGTCCTTGGCGCCGCCTCCCGTCGACCGTGTCGCCACGTACGTCCCGTCGGCGCAGCTCTCGCCCGTGTATGCCGTCTCGGGATTGCCGGTGTCGGCGGACTGGCCCGGCACCGTGTTCGTCGGATCGACGCACGCGCTCGACGACGTGTTGTGCTGCTTGTTGATGTCGTAGGTGACGCTGCCTCGCAGCATCCAGCGGCTCGACAGCCGCTTCGTCAACGTGAGGTCCACGCCGTCGTAGGTCTGGTTGTACCCGCTGCGGCTCGTCCAGGTGTAGCCCGGCGGCACGCAGCCCGCGGGCACAGGGTTCTGCTGGCTGCACGCGAGCTCGTACCAGGGCGCCGAGTAGGCTCCGCCGCCGAACTCCGCCGGCATCACTCCGGCGACGACGCCTCCGAGGGTGTAGTCGGCCGACGTTACGCCGGTCGGATAGCGGAAGAGCTGCCCGGTGAATTCGCGGTGCGTGTAGGCCGCGCCCACCGCGAAGGAGGGCAGGACCTCATGGTCGATCCCGCCGATGACCTCCCACGTCTGCGGCGCGTGGAAACCGGGTGCGAAGATGTTGGGTGAGACCGAGGCTCCCTGATTGGACGGATCGACGTTACGGAAGCTCAAGGGGTTCGAGGGCGTGGAAATGTTCACTTCGTTTGGCTGCACGAGATTGTCGTGGTTGGCGTCGTTCCAGGGGTAGTAGAGGTAGGCCACGGCGTTGGTTGGATTGATCTGTCCGGTCGTGTTGGTGCCGAGCACCTCCGCGTATCGGGCATAGCTCGCCTTGAGCACCGTGTCGCGGTTCGCGCCCAGAGCGTAGGTCAAGCCGGCCCGCGGCTGCCAGTCGTTCCACGTGAACGGCCGGTCGGCCCCCGGGTAGTCGACCGTCGGCAGGATCCCCGCAGCTGCAAACTGCGGCGTCGGGTTGCCGAGGATGGTCGTGGGATTGTTGTTCCCGTACTGCCGGTCCCAGCGAACGCCGAGATTCACCGTCAGCCGGTCGAGCGTCAGGCCGTCCTGCAGGTAGCCGCTCCAGTAATAGTTCTCGATCGAGAGATTGGACTGCCGCGTGATGGCCGCGCAGGGCTGGTTGCAGTCGAAAAGATCGCCGTAGGTCTGGCCCGCCAGGGGATCGGAGCCGTTGAAGGAAAAGCCGTACTGGCCCGGCCAGGTGGAGGTCGAGCGGGCCCCGCTCTTCAGATACCCGAAGCCCGCCTTTAACTCGTGGCCGAGAGAGCCGGTGTTGAAGAAGAAGGAGAGATCCGCCTTCACTTGCCGCTGGGGCCGCGGCCCCGAGAAGTACTCGTACGTGTTGTGCCACACGCCACCTTCGTCGATGAACGTCTGGGCTCTCGGATCGCCCTGCGGGTTCAGCGTGAAGTCGCTGTTCATGCCGTTGTACTGAACGGTCAGGAAGGTGCTCGACCCGAAGATCTGATTGTCCGCGACTTTCCAGGTGTTCTGGGGCGTCGTCTGGTTCCAGGTCGTCTCCTGGGGCCGCTGGGGTCCGCCGTTGCGGCCCTGCTTGAGCTTGTCGCTTCGCTGATACCAGACGTCCACGGAGTTGGAGGGCACGATCTGCCAGTCGAGCTTCGAGTTGAAGTTCTCGAGCGTCGTGTTGTCGGTCGTGCCCGAGGCGGTCACGAGGTTGATCTGGTCGCGTCCGTAGGCGCCCCAGAGCCACATGTGGTCCTTCCAGACGGGACCGCCGACGTCGGCGCCGTAGTCCTGGATGCTGTTGATGTGGTTGCCGGACGTGACGCCCGTCAGGCCAGGGGGCGTGTTGTCCGATTGAAAGTGGTGGTCCGCGGCGAAGACGCGGCCGTTGCCGTGCACCTCGTTGGTGCCCCGCTTGGTCACCATGTTCACGTGCGCGCCCGAGCCCTGGATCGACGCGTCCGCGCCTCCCGAAATGATCTGCATCTCCTGGAACGAGTCGAAGTCGTAGTAACCGGCCGAGCCGCCCGGGTTGACGCCGACGACCGACATGTCGGTCAGGTTGACGCCGTCCAGGGTGAACGTCGCGTAGGTCGAGCCCTTGCTCACGAAGGAGGATTGCTGGCCGCTCTCGCTGCCGGCCACGTTGATGCGGTCGACCTCGACCCCCGGCACCGACTGCAGGAGAACCCACGGATCGCGCGCCGTCGGAATCGACTTGAGCTCCTGCGACGTGATCGCCGTGCTCACTTCCGTTTTCTTCGTCGAGAAGGCCGGCACGTCGCCGGAGACGGTCACCGTCGCCGCCACCGACGAGAGCTTCATGGTAACGGTCACCTCCGCGTCTCTCCCGAGGGCCACCATGACGTTCTCGCGATCGACGGTCGAGAACCCCTGCAGCACCAGGCTCAGGGAATAGTCGCCGGGCGCGAGATTGACCACGTGGAACCCGCCCCGCGCGTCCGTGTACACGGTCTGCGGCGCGCCCGGGCCTTTCACCGTCACGGCGACGCCCGGGAGCACGCCGCCCTGCTCGTCCACCGCCTTTCCGAGGATGCCGCCCGTGTTGTCTCCAAACTGAGCGACGGCCGGCATCGCGAGCCAGGCGATCGCGAGCGCCGCGAGGACGATCCGGCGAGGGAGGCCTGTCTTCCACCATCGTCGGAGAGAGCTCATCCACTGCTTCTTCGCTTGCATGCTTTCCTCCGCGCCGCCGCGCGACAATGCGAAGCGGCGAGCGGGAGAAGGAGCAAGCTCGGAGCCAGACACGCGACATCGAAGCCACGGCCGCGTGGACCCATCGCCGCCGCGAGATGGCCTCCCGAACGACTTGCATTAAGACGAGACAGGCAATTCGCTTTGCTGGATGCCCATCGAGGAAACTGAATGCGGAAAAGGCGCTATGGCGTCGCGACATGCGCTTCGAGCGCCTTTCGGACTAGAACGCGTCGAGCGGCAGCGGAACGCGCCTCGGCGTCGAGAGCGGACGGACGAGGCGCCGGCGCCGGGGGCGGCGAGGAATCATCCGGCGCAGCTCGGCTAAGGCGCGCGCCTCAGTTTCCGCGCGGGGAATGAGAAAACCCTCGTCCCGCACCTTGCGCACGGCTTCCTCCAGGCGATGGCCGGGACGCGGCGAGTTCTCGAGGCATGCCGCCCACGCGGCGTCGTCGTAGCTGCATTTCGCCGTCGAACAAATGAGCGCCAGGCGTTCTGCCATCGTGCCGCGGCTCCTGGCCGCGGCTCGGCGCGCTTGTTGCAAGAGAAGAACCCGTTGATAGGCGAACCAGAGATGTTCCGACAGAAGCACGCGCTTGCGGTCTCCGAGCCCGGTCAGACGGCGAAAAACGATCCGGAGCTTTCGCAGCGCGCCGCGAACCGTGGACGTGCGCGCCTCGCAGGCGAGGCTCTCGATCTGGTCGCGGATGCGCCAGGACCGCAGAAGCGAGAACGAGAGAACCTCCGCGGCCGCCAGCAGCGGGCAATCCTCGTCGAGCTCCCGCAGGTAGCGGCGCAGGCGTTGTTCCGCCGCGATCTCTTCGAGGAGGAGACGCTGCCACGGAATTCCGAGCGTCGCGGCGGACCTCAGGATTTCGTCATCCGTCGAAGGCCGCGCCTCGGACGGCGTTTCGGGGAACGCGGCTCCGTCGGTCGGCGGCACCACCGCGGCCGGCGAAATCTGCGACGGCAGCTCGACGGGCGCCGGGCGCCAGCTCGCGTGACGCCGCAGCGATTCGAGGCGGCGCGCCGACACCTCGAGCAGAGCGCTCGTCTCTGGCAGGGGCTCGACCGCCTCGCGAGTGACGCGGACCGCCCACGGGTTTCGCATCCCGGACAGCGTGCTCCGTCGGCGGCAACGAAGTCTTGGGAATCCGGCGGGATTTCGCGGGGTTTTCGGTGAACCAGAACGGGACGACGACTGCGATGGCAGACGAGATTCGATTCGGCCGTTTTCGCTTCGACCCGACGACCGGGCGACTCTGGTCGCGAAATACAGAAATCCGTCTCACGCCGAAAGCCGCCGAGGTCCTCAAACAACTCGTCACGCACGGCGGACGCCCCGTCACGCGCGAGGAGCTCTTCGGCTCGGTCTGGAACGGCACCGCCGTCAGCGACGATGCGCTGAACTCCTGCATCAAGGAACTGCGGCGGGCGCTCGACGACGATTCGAAGCATCCTCGCTTCATCGAGACGCGGCACCGCCGCGGGTACCGGTTCGTCGCGCGTCTCTCGCCCGGAACGGACGGCAACGGGAACGGCGAGGCCGAGCACCCGCCAACA
>Ga0187777_10002800_pt1 | contig 11115 bp, 10 predicted proteins | sample 1015_Q2_SP5_10_M_FD_132416 | JGI IMG/M metagenome (GOLD analysis project Ga0187777, IMG submission 132416) | Tropical peat soil microbial communities from peatlands in Department of Meta, Colombia - 1015_Q2_SP5_10_MG | ecosystem: Environmental > Terrestrial > Soil > Wetlands > Peat | place...
CCGGCTTCGTCCGCGGCGCGTCCTGCGAGCCCACGATCACCGCGAAGGCCTGGCGCAGAGAGAGGCCGGCGAGGATCGCCTCGATCTCCTCGTGGCGCGCCCCGGAGGCGATGGCCAGCGGCACCTCCTCTGCCGCCGCGCAGACCAGCTCGCGAGCGCCCTCGAACACGGGGATGTCCGGGATCAGCTCGGCGAAGCGCGCCACCTTCCGTGCCTCGATGCGGTCCAGCCGCTCGCCGGGTGCTGGCTGGCCGTGGTGCTCGAGCGCCAGGCGGACGGCGTTGCGGTCGTCGTACGCCAGGTAGATGCCCCAGTACTCCTCGCGGGTGATGGTGACGCCCTCCTCCTGGAGGGTGTCGCGCAGCGCGGCGAAGTGCACGGGCTCGCTGTCGACGATCACGCCGTCGAAGTCGAACACGACGGCGCCCAGGGCCATCCGGCTACTTCTTCCGGATGGATGCGATCAGCGCGTCGAAGGCGGGCAGGGCGGCCGCCACCGTCGGCGCCGGCCCGGTCAGCTTGAAGAAGACGTTCCCCTGGGGCGCCTCCGTGATGGCGCCCGCCAGGCGGTAGCCCGCCTTCTTGCCGGTCGACTGCATCATCGGGCCGCCGGGCGCGAGGTAGGTGCCGGCCAGCTGGACGCGGGTGACCGGCAGGCCGACCACCGTGCTGGTGGTGCGCTCGGGCCTCGGGGTCCCCTCGAACTGCCGCGCCCAGCGCTCGACGTTGGCCTCGACCGAGCCTCCCTGGCCGGTCCCGAAGAAGAAGACGGCGCACTCTCCGGCTTCCGACCCCTTCGCCGCCGGGACGGTGTAGGTGGCGACGCGCATGGCGCTGCCGCCCCCGGCCGTCCAACCGGCGGGGACCTTCCACTCGATGCCGCCCGCGCCTTCGGTCCGCGCCGGGGCGGGTGGCGGAGCTGCGAAAGCCAGGGCCGGGACGGCGAGAGCGGCAACGGCGGCGGCGGCGACGCGGCAGGCCGACAGGGCACCTGTCATCGCGACGACTCCTCCTTTTCGGGACGGACGCCCGGGAGAGGACATTCTACCAACGGCCGGGCAGGACCGACCGCACCGCCGGGCATCGGGTATCATGTGCGGCTGACGGTGCGCTCGACGGCCTGATGAACTGTCCCTCCTGCCTTGCCGATAACGCCGCGGAAGCCGGCTACTGCTTCGCCTGCGGCGCGCCGCTCGACCCCTCGCTGGCGAGCCTCGCCAACGGCGCCATCTTCGCCAGCCGCTTCGAGATCCTCGGGCCGCTGGGCCGCGGCGGCATGGGGATGGTGTACCGGGCGCACGACCGCGAGCTGGGCGAGACGGTGGCGATCAAGGTGCTGCGCCCCGACATCGCCCGCGAGTCGGGGCGGGTGGAGCAGCGCTTCCGCTCCGAGATCCGCCTGGCGCGGCGGGTGCGCCACCGCAACGTCTGCTCGGTGTACGGGGACGGGGAGGACCGGGGGCTGCTCTACATCTGCATGGAGCTGGTGGAAGGGGAGAACCTGGCGCGGCCGGCGCGGGAGGGCGGGGGGCTGCCCACGGCCGAAGCCTGGGACGTCTGCATGCAGATCGCCCGCGGGCTGGAGGCCATCCACGAGGTGGGGATCGTCCATCGCGACCTCAAGACCGCCAACCTGATGCGCGACCGCTGCGGCATCGTGCGGGTGATGGACTTCGGCATCGCCAAGCACCACGGCGACACCGAGGATGGCATCACCGTGACCGCCACCGGCACGCTGATGGGCACCCCGGAGTACATGAGCCCGGAGCAGCTGCGGGGCGAGGAGGTGGACTTCCGCTCCGACCTCTACTCGCTCGCCATCGTGGTCTACGAGCTGTTCACCGGGACCCTGCCCTTCCGCGGCGACTCGCCGGTGTCGACCATCGTGAAGCAGCTGCAGGAGGCGCCCGTGCTCGACCACCCCGCGCTGCCGGAGGTGCTGCGGCCGGTGCTGGCCCGGGCGCTGGCCAAGGAGCCCGCCCGGCGCTACGCGAGCGCCACCGAGATGCGCCAGGCGGTGGAGGAGGCGCGCTCGGCGCCCATACTCGACCTGCTCGATCGCGCCCGCCGGCTGGGGTCGGGGGTGAGCGACGAGACCCGGCCGGTCGAGTCGCTGAGCCTCCCCGAGCGCGTGCCGGTCCTCCGCATCGGGCTCGCCTGGCTGGGCCTGCTGGCGATCGCCGCCCACCTGGTGCGGGCCGGCGGGGTCACGGCGGCGCCGCAGGCGCTCTCCGCCAGTGCCGCCCTCAGGCCGGTGGAGCTGCCGGCCGCCGACGCCTCGGTCCCGCAGCCGGACCCGACACCGCGGCACCGGCGCCCCACGGCCGCGCGGCCGACCGCCAGGCCGCGGCTGGCGCCGACCGTGGACGCGGCCCGCGTCTACGACGAGAGCGAGGTGGACGTGAAGCCGCGCCTGCTCAAGGGCGCGACCGTCGAGTATCCCGAGTGGGGGCCGCCTCTGGCGAAGGGCCGGCAGGTCTCGATCACCGCCAGCTACGTGGTCACCGAGAGCGGCGACGTCACCGACATCCGCGTCGAGCAGGGCGGCGGCGCGCCCGAGGCCGCGCTCTTGGCAATCAGCCACTGGAAGTACCAGCCCGGCAGCAAGGACGGGGTGCCGGTCAAGGTCCGCGTGCAGTACAAGCAGACCTACGTCGGCGGCTGAGGCCTTCCCAGCTCGATGCTGTCGCTCGACGACGCGGCCTTCCCGCCGTCGCGCATCTCCACGGTGACGGTGCGGGTGCCCGGCGTGTCGTCCAGCGTCCAGTCGAACGCGTTGCTGAAGGTGCGCCAGGGCCCGAACGGCTGGTCGTCGTTGCGCAGGCGCATCTCCCGCCAGCTCCCGTAGACGTAGAGGCTCACCCGCGGCGAGGCGGTGCTGCCGGCCTCGTCGTCGATCACCAGCGGGAAGACGCCGCTGCGGCGGCCGAAGTCCTCGACCCAGTAATGGCCCTCGGAGCCGCCGGCCCAGTAGCCGGCACCCGTCTCCCAGTGCCCGTGGCCCAGGATCTTCGCGCGGTGGCCCGGCGAGGACATCCAGCCGGCGACCGCCTCCTCCGGCGTCTGGTACCCGGCGGCGATGTTCTCGGCGAGGGCCGTCCACTGCGGGTAGTACCAGGCGATGCGGGCGCTCCAGTCGCAGGCGCGGACGAGGTGTCCGCGCTCGCGGTAGTAGGTGTCGTGGTCCTGCGCGAAGTAGTGCTGGCTGGCCATGTCGCGGGCGAACCAGCGGGCGGACTCGGTGAGCCTCTCCACCCGCTTCAGCGGCGGCAGGCCGGCCGCGCGGCGCTGGGCGTTCACCAGCTTCACCACCTGCGCCTCGAAGCCGGCGTCCGCCGGGCCGGGAGGCGGACCCGCGCACTGGGTGTGAGGTGCGGGCGCCTCGCCGGCGGGTGCTCTGGCAACGAGGGTCTGCGCGGTGTGGCCCCCGCGGGCCTTCGACGAGGAACTCATCGCGAGGGGAACGAGGACGAGCGCCGCCGAAACCCCGACGAGAGCCAGCAGCCGCCAGGGCGGGTGGCTCATGAAACATCGTAGCGCCTGCCGCGCGGCCCTCGCCAGCCACTACAATCTCCCCGGCTCGACGAGGAGGCGTTCCATGACCATGATCGCCCGGCGCTCGCTCCCGCTCCTGGTCGCGCTGCTGGTGCGGGGCGCCCTGGCCTCCGCGGCGGAGAGGCTGAAGCCCGAGGAGGTGGTGAAGGCACACCTCGCGGCCAACGACGTCATCCTGCGCGAAGGGTTGCTGGGCGGCGTCCTCAACGCGGCCTGGCCGCTCCTGGCGCTCGAGGCGCGCGCCGCCAGGGTCTCCTACGAGGGGCTGAAGAAGCTCGACGGCCGGGACCTGCGCCGGCTGTGCTACCGCGCGAAGAAGGGCCAGAACGACCTCGACGTCCTCATCTACCTTGAGCCCGACACCTGGCGCCGCCTGGCGACCGTCTATACCGCCGCCCGGGCACAGAACATCACCGGCGATCCCATCACCTCCTCGCAGCAGGTGGCGGCGCAGCCATGAAGTCGCACACCGTCCACCTGACCATGAACGTCCCCGCGCGGATGGACTTCGTCAACATCACCCGCGAGGTGGAGGCTGTGGTGAAGGCGAGCGGGGTGCGCGAAGGGCTGTGCCTGGTGAACGCCATGCACATCACCGCCTCGGTCTTCATCAACGATGACGAGCCGGGGCTGCACGAGGACTACAAGCGCTGGCTCGAGCAGCTGGCGCCGTACGACCCCAGCCCCGAGCGTTACCACCACAACCGCAGCGGCGAGGACAACGGCGACGCCCACCACAAGCGCCAGGTGATGGGCCGCGAGGTGGTGGTGGCGGTCACGGGCGGCGAGCTGGACTTCGGCCCCTGGGAGCAGATCTTCTACGGAGAGTTCGACGGGCGGCGGCCCAAGCGCGTGCTGGTGAAGGTGATCGGGGAGTGACTTCACAGGCCAGGCGCGCGCGTGTCGTCCGCCGTCTTCCAGCGCGCGCAAGCGGTGCCGTCCGAGTGCTCGAAGCGGGAGATGCGAACGCCACTCGCCAAGATCACGGTGGCGTCGACCAGCGGTCTGCGGCATACGGGGCAGAGGTCGCCTTTTCGAGTCGGGGACAAGGCGAGCTGTTCCGGTTCGGACACGAGAGGCAACCCGGCACATCGTAACCACGCCTGATGCAGGCGACGCAATCCAAGGTCTTGGACGAGCGCGGGTTGCGCGTGACGATCGTCGCCGACCGCTCAGGGCGCCGGCAGACTGAAGACGTCTTCGCCCGTCTCGGCGCCGAACCAGGGTCGCAGGTAGACGCGACCTCCCAGGGTCGCATCGAGCCAGTCCGGCAGGTCCTTCATCTGCGCGGCCGAGAACTGGCTGGCGTGACAGGCGAAGGCGTTGCGGGTGGCGACGAGGTCCCTGGCGTCGTAGGGGACGCGAACGGTCAGGAAGCGCGTGCTGGTGACCGCCCAGTGCGGGTCCTGGTCGCCGCGGCGGATGCGGTCCGCGGGCAGCGCGGGATAGAGGAGGCGACCCGGCACTTCCTTCGCGCCGGCCTGCACCAGCTGGGTCACCACCGCGCCGACCAGGCGGTGGTCCGGGTGGCCGTAGCCTCCCTCCGGGCCCCAGGTGACGACGACGTCCGGGCGCACCCGGCCCAGCTCCGCCCGGACCGCGTGCACGACCTCGTTCAGGTAGCCGGTGGGCGGGTCGTTCGGACGTCCCAGCTCGTCGTCACGGAAGCCGAGCAGGGTGGGCGGCTCGATGCCGAGCGCCCGGCAGGAGCAGCGCACCTCCGAGGCGCGCACGGTCGCCAGCTCCTCGCCGGCTCCGGTGCCGGTGCGAGGCGATCCCTTGGCTCCGTCGGTGACGACGGCCAGGTGCACCTTCGCGCCCTGCCGCGCGTAGTGGGACAAGAGCGGACCGACGAAGACCTCGTCGTCGGGGTGGGCGAGGACGGCCAGCAGCGTCTTGCCCTGGCTGGGCTTCGATGACGTGCAGGCGAGCGCGCCCAGCAGCATCGGCGCAACTGCCGCCCGGCGGACCGCGCGCGTGACCCTCAGGCCCGTTCCTCCTTCCGCCATTCAGCCTCCCGCCGCCCAGGGCCGCAGCCTCGGCCACCACCGCCTGACGTGGCGGCAGTAGGCAGCGTACGACTCTCCGAAGCGCGCGGCCAGCGCGCGCTCCTCGTAGAGGACCACGAAGAGGTGGAAGCCGACGGCGAGGAGCGCCGCGTACTCGAGCAGGACAAAGCGGGCGAGCCACAGCGCCTGCCCGAGGACGATGGCCAGCACCGCCAGGTACATCGGGTTGCGCACGTGGCGGTACTGGCCGGAGACGACGAGGCGGGCGGTCGGCGCGACAGGCGCCGGCGTCCCGAGACCCACCAGCGCGAACCGGGCGAACGAGTCGAGCAAGCTCGCGAGGCCGGCGAGCACCAGTAGCGCGCCGATCGGCCGAAGCACAGGCGGCAGGAAGGGCGTGCCGCTTCGCCAGCGGGTCAGCCAGGACGGGACCCACCCCGCGACGGTGCCGGGTGCGAGGACGAGGAACAGGAGGGTTCCCGCGATCGCCCACCGCCGCCGGCGGTCCTCCTGCGTCATCGCCGTCGCTCCTCGGACGCGTGAGGATAGCGTGCGGCACACCCGATACTGGCCCACGGCGGTTCTCATGGTCGCGTCGTTCGGTTTGTGCGGTACGTCACAGTCGCAAGAAAGACCATTGACGCTCGAACGTCAACGGACGTAACGTCCGCGCCGCGCTCACGCAGTGGGCTGCGCCAAGGTCGGTCAGGCGGTCCGTGTCGAAAACCCCTCCAGACGTACTCCGACGATCTCAGCCCGCCGTGCGCCGGACACTCGTGCCGGCGTCGCTGGTCGGTGGCGTGTCGCGACGGCTCACCAGCCGACCCTCAGGAGGAATCATGAACTGTGTCAGGACCCCGCGGGTCGTGGGGATGCTCGTGGCGTTCGTGGCGTGTGTCGGCATCGCCGCGGCCGGGACCCCGCCCCCGACGAACCAGCTCCAGGACATCCCCGTCTTCCAGGACCAGCTCTACGGTTCGTGGTCCGGCGGCGACATCGTCACCACGGGGCCCAACAAGGATCAGCTGCCGATCGACACGACGGAGACGTACAACGGGCTGCCGTCGCTCCGGCTCCAGGTGGTCGGTCCCAGCCAGTGGTGGTGGGCCTCGATCCTCGCCGGCCAGGACTGGATGCCCTACAGCGTCGAGCACTACGTGGCGAACGGCTACCTCGAGTTCAACGTCAAGGGATCGGCCGGGGGCGAGGTGTTCAACATCCAGGTGGGCGACCTCGACAACGCCCGCACGCCGGCCGAGACGACGCTCGCCAACGTCGGCAGCTGGAACTACGTCTGGCTCAGCACCAGCTGGCAGCACGTCAAGATCCCGCTCAGCGCTCTCATCCCGCCCGACCAGGCGGTACCGCAGGGCAGCTTCGAGCCGCGGCAGTTCCGGGTCGTCCGCTTCGGCGAGGCCTACTGGGGTCCCTACGCGAAGACCATCTGGCTGAACGACCTCAAGTTCACCTCGCCCGACCGCGAGCCGAGCCCGCCGGCCATCCGCGTGAACCAGGTCGGCTACCTGCCGATCGGCGAGAAGTACGCCTACGTCGCCGACTTCCCGGAGGCCCTCACCGCCGACGCAGGCACTCGCTTCGAGATCCGCAGCGCGGCGAACAACGTCGTGGCCTACGCCGGCAAGCTGAGCCTCCTCGACGCCCACGAGGCGTTCGTCTCCGGCGAGAAGGTGCTGCGGGCCGACTTCAGCGGCCTGATGCGCCCGGGGCGGTACTACATGGTGGTGGACGCGCCGGGCATCGACCCCTCGCCGGCCTTCGACGTGGGCTGGCGCGTCTACAAGCCGGTGCTCCGCGACGCCGCCCGCTACTTCTTCTACCAGCGCCAGGGCATCGCCATCGAGGAGCCCTTCGCCGAGGGCTTCGCCCGCGGGCTCGGCCACCCGGGTGACACCACGGCCAGGATGCGCTCGTCGGGCGCCGTCCGCGACGTCTCGCAGGGCTGGTACGACGCAGGCGACTACGGCAAGTACGTGCCGTTCGCGGCGGCGCCGATCGTCGACCTCCTCGACGCCTACACCACGTTCCCGTTCGTCTTCGGCGACGACAGCAACATCCCCGAGAGCGGCAACGGCAAGCCGGACGTGCTCGACGAGGTGAAGTGGGAGCTCGACTGGATGCTGAAGATGCAGGACAGCGCCTCGGGAGGCTTCTACCACCTCATCTACCCGAACAACTGCCCGGCTGACGGCTCCTCGTGCAAGCCGGAGGACATCACCGAGCAGCGCTTCGTCGAGGACCTGATGGGGGGTGTGTCGAACGTGCGGCCGACCGCCAGCACCGCCAAGGCGGTGGCCGCGCTGGCCCACGCGGCGCGCGCCTTCAAGGACTACGACAAGGCCTACGCCGACCGGCTGCTGGCGGCGGCGGTGGCCGGCTGGGGCTACCTGACGGCGAACCCGCAGAACATCCCGGCCACCGGCTTCAACGGCGAGCAGTCGACCGACGGCGCCGAGCGGCTGTGGGCGTCGGCGGAGCTGTTCCGCGCCACCAAGGGCGCGGAGTACGACGCCTACTTCCACGGCAACTACAAGACCTTCGCCAGCACCTGGCAGTCGACGACCGACAACTCCGGCTACCCGGAGCAGCGAGCCTTCATCGCCTATCTCTCGGCGCCGCGGGCCGACCACGTCATCCGCAAGTGGTTCCGCCCGCTGTACGACGCCTGGCGCGCCCAGCAGATGGCCCGCACCAGGAAGACCTGGCGCAACTTCCTCGACGACGGCAGCGGCGCACCAGCCTCCGACTACTACTGGGGCAGCAACGCCGTCACCCTGGCCACCATCGCCACCATCGCCACCGCCGACCGGGCCATCGGCGACGTGCTCGATCCCGACCTGGTCAAGGCGGCGCGCGCCCAGCTCAACTACGTGCTGGGCGTGAACCCGCTGCGCAAGAGCTACCTCACCGGCTTCGGGGCCGACTCCGCCAGCCGGATCTACTCGAACCTCTACAGCGCCGAGCGCTTCAGCCCGACGCCGCAGCCGCCCGGGATCCTCGCCGAGGGCCCCAACCAGTACCAGGGCTGGCGCTACTCGCGCTTCTTCGGCAAGTGCTACGCGGACACCAACACCGACTGGACGGTGTCCGAGCACGCGATCTACTACAACGCCAGCCTCGTCTTCGCGCTGGCGATGGCCGACGCCACGGCGGTGATCCCGGCCTTCTAGGACGATCGCCGACGTCCGGCCGACCAGGTCGGCCGGTCACCAGGGGTCCGGGACAGCGCACCGTCCCGGGCCCCTCCTTCTCCACGGGCCCACGGCGCCTCGGCCACCCGGTCGGACGCCTCCTCGGCCACCGACGCCCGCCCCGTCTCGGCCGCCTGGAGCGGACGGCCGCGCCCGACCAGGTTCAGCAGCAGGAACCCCACGGTCACCCAGAACAGGTCGCGGCCCCGCTTGAGCAGCACCAGGGCGGTGCCGGCGGTGACGGCGTCGGGCACGCCGAGCGCCTGCAGGCTGAACACGTAGAGGGCGTCCTGCACTCCGAGCCCGGCCGGGATGGGGATGGCCGCCGAGCGGACCAGGACCAGCGCCGTCTCGATGACCGTCGCCGCGGTGAGCGAGACGTGAACGCCCAGCAGGTGGAGGTAGACGAGCGTCTCCAGGCCGCGCGCGAACCAGCCGGCGACGTAGATCAGCATCGGTGCGACCAGGCTGCCGCGCTCTTTCTGGAAGAACTTCAGCAGCTGCTGGTCGGTGCGCTCGAAGCCCGCGGCGTGGCGCTGCAGCCAGCCGCCGAGCCATCGGCCGAGCAGCCGCTGCAGGACCCGCCGCAGCCGCTCGGCCAGCTGTGCCCGGGCGCCGGCTGCGATCGCCACCCCGAAGGTGCCGATCAGGAAGGCGGCGGCGCCCAGCAGCGCCCAGGGCAGGCCGCCGCGCCCGATGGCGGTGTGGGAGGCGGCGTCGAGCACCGGCCAGGCCATGAAGGTGACCAGCGCGAGCACGATGCCGTGCGAGACCACCACGAAGAACTTCCGCCCCACGCTCGCCACCACCGCTGTCTCCAGCGGCAGGCCACAGCGCCGCGTCAGCAGGACCGGCTGGACCGACTCGGAGATGAGGGCCCCTGACGGCAGCCCGAGCATCAGCGCTTCGGTCGCCAGCCGGACCCGGATGAGCGAGCCGAAGCGGGGCCGGCCGCCGAGCAGCGAGAAGGAACGCCACCAGGCGACGCCCTCCAGCAGCGTGATGAGGAAGAAGGGCACCAGCAGCAGCGGCAGACGCCAGCCCAGGCCGCTGACCTCCCTCGCCACCCGGCCGAGGTCGGCCGAGCGCATCACGTACGCGCCGCAGCCGAGCGCCAGCAGCGCGGGGAGGACCTGCGACAGGTGGCGGAGGAGACGCTTCATGTTGGCGAAAGGCCGGACTATCCATCATCGCACGCGGACGAGGCGGCTCGGCTACACTGCGCATCGCGAGGAGGCGCCATGGCAGAAGGTCCGGGACGGCGGGGCGTGCTGCGGGGGGCGGCGGCGCTGGCGGTCGCTGCCATGGCGCGTCCGGCGCAGGCCGGGCAGGACGCCAGGCCGGGAGCCGGGGCGACGGCCGCTCGCCGCGGCCGGCTGAAGCAGTCGGTGTCGCGCTGGTGCCTCGGCAAGATGCCGCTCGACGAGATGTGCGAGCACCTCGTCCGCATCGGCTACCAGGGCGTCGACCTCCTGGGTCCCGAGGACTGGGCGACCGTCAGGAAGCACGGGCTCGTCTGCCCCATGGCCATGCTGGGCGGCGCCCTCAACATCCCGAAGGGCTTCAACCGCGTCGAGAACCACCCCGCCCTCCTGGAGGCGCTGCGCAAGGGGATCGACCTCGCCGCCGAAGCCGGGGTGCCGAACATCGTCTGCTTCTCCGGCAACCGCGAGGGGATGACGGACGCGCAAGGCCTGGAGAACTGCGCGAAGGGGCTGGGACAGATCGCGCCCGTGGCCGAGAAGAAGGGCGTCACCCTGTGCGTCGAGCTGCTCAACAGCAAGGTCGACCACAAGGACTACATGTGCGACCACACCACCTGGGGGGCGGCGCTGGTGAAGAAGGTCGGCTCGCCGCGGGTGAAGCTGCTCTACGACATCTACCACATGCAGATCATGGAGGGCGACGTCATCCGCACCATCCGCGAGAACATCGCCCTGATCGCCCACTTCCACACCGCCGGCGTCCCCGGCCGCCACGACCTCGACGGCAGCCAGGAGCTGAACTACGGGGCCATCTGCCGGGCCATCGTCGACGCCGGCTTCACCGGCTTCCTGGCCCAGGAGTTCACGCCCAGGGGCGAGCCGGTGGCGGCCATCGAGGCGGCCTTCCGCACCTGCGACGTCTAACGCGGTCGCACCCGGAGGACGAACGCCCAGTCCAGGGCGATGGCCAGGGCGAAGAGATGGTAGACGTTGTAGTTCGTCACCCCTCCGCCTGAATAGACGAGGAAGGCCGTCGCGGCGAGGGGAAGGGTAAAGGCGATCATCTCGAGCTCCAGCCACCTGCGTTTCCACGCGAGCAGTCCGCACAGCAGCAGCGAACCGACGCCATAGATCGCC
>Ga0187777_10002805_pt1 | contig 11106 bp, 8 predicted proteins | sample 1015_Q2_SP5_10_M_FD_132416 | JGI IMG/M metagenome (GOLD analysis project Ga0187777, IMG submission 132416) | Tropical peat soil microbial communities from peatlands in Department of Meta, Colombia - 1015_Q2_SP5_10_MG | ecosystem: Environmental > Terrestrial > Soil > Wetlands > Peat | place...
GACGAGGATCGTTTTGACATTCCCACTTTCTTAAGAAAACAGGCCGATTGAAGCCCGTGACTGGTGAATCGTGGTTCGTGACGAACAACCAACGATTGGTTAAGTTTTTTTCTTTGTGGTAGAATACTTTTTGGCGAGTCACCCACACAGAACACGAATCACCGACAGATGACTTCTTGGAAACTCATTCAGAAGGCCAAGGGCATTCTTGAGAAAGAAAGAGGGGCTGTTCAAAAGCCGTGGGGCGGGAAAATCACAATTTGTCTTCTCTACCCCAACGCCTATCATGTGGGAATGTCCAACCTCGGATTTCAGACCCTTTATCGCATCTTGAACGCTGCTGATGACGTGGTCTGTGAAAGAGCTTTCCTTCCTGACCCAGAAGATCTCCAAGAATATCGTAATACCCAAACCCCTCTTTTCTCGTTGGAATCCCAGAAGCTCCTTTCCAACTTCGATATCTTAGCCTTTTCCATCTCCTTCGAGAATGATTTTCTCAATGTCCTCACCCTTTTGGAATTGGCCCATATCCCATCCGAGAGCCGTCTTCGGGATGGAAAATATCCGTGGGTCGTTGCCGGAGGAGTCGCCGTCTTCTTAAATCCGGAACCGGTCAGTGAATTTTTTGATCTCTTCATCCTTGGCGAGGCGGAAGAGGTGATGGGAGAATTTTTGGCGGCCTTTCGTCAGACCGTGTCCGATAGGAAGAAAAAGGAGAAGGACGATTTCCTAAAAAATTTGGGGAGTGTGGAAGGAATTTATGTTCCAAAGTTTTATCGGGTGACCTATGCTGAAGATGGAAAGATAGAGGCGATGGATCCTGAACCGGGGTTCCCTAGAAAAGTCAAACGCAGATGGGTCTCCAAACTCGATCAATTTCCGACCCAGTCCGCACTTTTCACCCCGGATACGGAGTTCAAAGAGATGGCTTTGGTGGAGGTCAACCGGGGTTGCCCCAGGGGGTGTCGATTTTGTGCAGCTTGTTTTGTTTACCATCCTTTTCGTAACCGAAGCCTTTCCTCTCTGGAATCCATTTCAAAAGAAGCCCTTATGAACGAGCATCGGATTGGCCTAACCGGAACGGCGGTCTCGGACCATCCCAAACTTCTCCCGTTGTGTCAAACCATCCTCTCTCAGCAAGGAGGGATTTCCTTATCCTCCTTGAGGGTGGACGCTGTCACTCCGTCCCTGATTCAGTGTTTGCAGAAAGGGGAGGACCGCTCCGTGGCCATCGCCCCTGAGGCAGGTTCGGAAAAGCTCAGGAAGATGCTGAAGAAGGGCTATCCCGAAGAAGAGATCTTAAAATCCATCGATATTTTAGTTGAGAACGGCCTCTCCCAAATCAAGTGCTATTTCTTAATCGGCCTTCCTGCTGAGACCGACGAGGATGTTAGAGAGATACTCCTGCTCGCCAAGAGAATCCGCCATCGAATCCTCTCGAATCAGAAGAACCGGGAGAAGAGATGGAGGTTGGTCTTAAGCGTCAACCCCTTCATCCCCAAACCGGCGACGCCCTTTCAGTGGGTGCCCTTGGAAGAAATTGGGAGCCTGAAAAAGAAGTTAAAGATGATCCAAAGAGGGGTTCAAGGCGAGAAAGGGATGGAGATGATCCACGATCTTCCCAAATGGGCTTATGTTCAGGCCTTGCTGTCCAGAGGAGACCGAAGGGTGGCGAAGATATTGATCGCAACCCATCGGTCTCACGGAGATTGGAGCCAGGCCCTTCGGGAGACGAGTGTCAATTCGGACTTCTATGTCTATCGAAAAAGAGATCTCGATGAAATCTTCCCGTGGGATTTTATCGACCACGGCATCTCGAAAGAGCAATTGAAGGAAGAGTATCTGGCAGCCATGAAGGAAGCAGGGATTAAGATTGACGGAGGAGATGGTCGGGTTCCAAAGTCTTAGAATGCGGTCTCTTAGGAATGGCGGATCGGTGCTTGTGGGTGGGAATGGGATCGTCTGAAGGATATGGAACGTTCGAATCTCACACGTAAGATGTTGCCGCTCTAAGACTTTTCCGCCCGACCCTCTCCTCCGTCTTGTTCGGGACAGGTTTCATATTATTACGATATAGTCTCTGGCAGGTGAGGCGCCGGGCATTTTGGCCATTTGAGCCCTGGATAATCGGAATTTGGGATTTAGATTTGGGATTTTGATCGGGGAGATACAGAATGAGAACTGAGAAAGTGTCCTTCCACAGTGAAGGATATCGCATTTCAGGAGTTCTCCATCTGCCTGAGAAGGCGACTCCTCCGTGCGTCATTGCGTCCCATGGCCTTTTGTCGAGCAAGGATAGCGAAAAGTATATTGCTCTCGGCGAACGGATTTCAAGGGATGGGATGGCCATGCTTCGATTCGATTTCAGAGGAATCGGCGAGAGCGCAGGGAGCGAAGAAGACAATACGATCAGTAGAAAGATCAGCGATCTGAGTGCGGCGATCGATTCTGTGAGAAGTTATCCCGGACTGGCAGGGCAGATCGGATTAATCGGTTCGAGTCTCGGAGGTTTTGTTTCACTCATCAAAGCCTCGATGGATAAAGGAGTCAAGGCGACGGTCGTCTGGGCCACCCCTCACCACCTGGACGATCTTAAGACGAAGGAAAGGGATCCGGGCACCCCCTTACCTCCTGAGGCTTTTTTTGAGGATCTTCCAAGACATCGATTATTGCCCCTTCTGGGTAAGGTCTCTCACTGCATGGTCATCCATGGAGAAAAGGATGAGCTGGTCCCTGTCGAGCAGGCATGGGAGATATTTTGCCATTTGGCGGAGCCCAAGAGAATCCATGTGATCGAGGGGGCGAACCACCGTTTGACCGACCCAGCGCATCGCCAGCGGGCCATAGAGCTTAGTGTGGCTTGGTTTAAGAAATATCTGTAGTCATTCGGAGCCCGAAAAGATGGCGGAAGGATTTGAGGAGCAAGCAAAAGGGAAGGAAAGAATTTTGGAACGGAGAGAACCTTTTTCGTAAATCATCTTATCGCGTTCACTTCTTTTATTTTCCACCCTCCTTCTTCTTTCTTAAACAGCACGTTCAAAACGGACTTGTTCTCCTGGGGCTGGACTCCCGCCCTTGAGGAGGTTTTGATCAGCCATTCGACTTTTGCCTTGGCCGTGTCGCCTGATATCGAAGTGTCCTTCAAATCGTAGGATAGGTCAATGTAGTCAAACCTTCTCCAATAAGCAAGTGTAGTGCTCCTCTTCCCTTCTCGGTCTTTGTAATCTGCAGCGTAACAAGATATGAAGAGGTCGATGTTCTTCTCCAAATTCGCCTGCCGGATGTCCGCGAGGAGCGTCTTAATGTTTCTTATCTCTGCGGCTTCCGTGGAAGATGTTTTAGAGGCATCCGAGAGGAACCGGGAACCGGGAACCGCTTCTTTAGAAACAGTTGAGTTGTCCCGCGATTCGGTCACCGTCGTGGCCGGAGCGGTAGTAGAAGAGGAACTGGGAGAGGCCTGGCTGACGGCGTCTTTTGAGGCGAGTGAATTCGGCCCAGAGTGTTGTAAGACTGACCAGAGAAAGTATCCTCCCGCCAGAGCTATGACCACCATGCCGCCTACTTCCAGGGCTAATCGGCGATAATCTCGTTTGACCTTCTTTCCAGAACTAACCCTCTTTTCGACATGGTCCGTCACTTTTTTAGGTGGTTGTTGCTCAACGGACTCATCCTGGAAAAGTTCCTCCAATGACGTTGCGACCTTTTTTCTCGTGATCGACTGGCTAACGCCCAAGTCTTTCTCCACAGGACTCGGAAGCGGGGGCTGCATGGTGATATGCATGAGGTCTTCGTTTAAGTCCTTTTTAGACGTCTCCTCTGAAACTTTAGGGGGAGGCGTCGAAGGGGGAACCTCGGCGTCTGACGATTTAGGTTTTTGTTTTTCTTGGGATGAAGTTTGAGGAACGAGGCTTGAGCCACATCTTACGCAGGAAGTTCCGCGTTCGTATATGATCCCACAATCGGGGCAGACCAGTTGCTTACGGGATGCCTCGGTGATTTGTTCATGGATTGCCTGTACCGGTAGAGGTTTTTCCTCGACTACCGATTCATGAGGTATTTTGGGTTCTTCCTTTTCCTGCGAGGGAATTTCTTTGGATGTTCGAGGCAGAGATTCTTTTTCTCCGGGTCCGGTACCATGGGGTAACTCAGACGTTTCATTTCCCTCGGGAGGCATCTGTCGTCCCAGACGGGATCCGCATTGTATGCAGGAACTCCCAAATTCGTAAACGATCTTGCAGATCGGGCAGATCAGCTTTCCTTCTGAATCCTCGTCTTTGGATCGATTCACCTTCTTCGGGGTGGAAAGAGATTCGTCTTTCGGGACAAGCAGGTCGCCGCAGTGTTTGCAGAATTTCTTGCCTTCCTCGTATTCGACGTTACAACTCTTGCAGACCAGCATCGATGCCCCTTGGAATTAGCCCATATCACATGGGTGTAGGGATGACAGAGGGCGTAGAGCGGGAAGGTTTGGGTGCCTCGGAGGTGGCCGATTTACTCACCCATGCCGTGGTTCCGTCCTCGAGTCGAACGCGCAACCAATCTCCATTTGCCTCAATAATTTTTAGGGAAGTCCCTTTCTTCACGCTGCCGATCACTTTATGGTCCTTTCCCGGTCCTTCACGGAGATGCACAGAGTCCCACGTCACTTGGGTGGTGCGAAGAGGAGGCGGTGGTGGGGTGACTTTCGGAGAGACCGGGGTGCTTTTCGGGGTTTCCTTCTGTACCGTAGCAGGAGCAACCCTGTAAGAGTCAGGAGGCGTCTTCGCCACTACGATGCTTGCCGATTCCTCAATGGTCATCCGTATTGCCTTTTCCATCAGCGTTTTTGAAAAACCTTTGAATACCTCCGGCAGTGGACCCCCGGCCCTTCCGGTGGTTCGTCCAAATTCCGTCGCCTTTATCTTCACTCTTTCCGTGGCGAGAACCTGTTTGGTCCTTGGATCGGTCATTGTGACGATGATGGTAACATAGGATGCCCCTCCCGATTCATCTCCCGCCCCTGGGATACTGGGTTTGAATTCTCTAATCTCGCCCTCAACGAGAAGATCGATCTCCTTTTCTTTATTCCCCCGGCCGTTATTCCCGAGACCCTGATCTCCGTTCAGGTCATCTTGAGATCTCCGTGTTTGAGCAATATATCGGTTCGTGGCCAACAGGGCGTAACGTAACATCTCGGCCATTCCATCCCCGACCTGGCTCGTCTCTTTATCCCTCGCTGATTTATCGACAAATCTTACGACAGCCACCCTTGCCTTAGAACCTTTGTAATCTTCATTCAAAATCTGCCCGTAGGTTAAACGTGTTGGAGAAGAAGATTTTGTCGTAGGTTCGACAGCCGCACAGCCAAATAGGAAAAATAGGGTTGTGACCAATAATAGTCGGTCTCTCATAGGCGTTTTACCTGATGGATGGCATCAGACACGGTATGTATAGCAAAATAAGTGCCAAATTTTGTATGTTATAATTAATTGAATTTGCACAATTTTTCTGCAAAGTAATTTGATTTGACCCTCTAAGAGTGCCAAATTATTGTACGTTCGTTACACAAAATGTCTCGTTTTCCGGAGGGATTGCCGGGAATGAAGGGCAAGTGAAAGCGAATAGAGAAGGGGGGTACTTGCTAAGTGTTCCGCGAAGCAGACAATTTCAAAAGAGACGATCTTGGAAAGGGAACCTGATGAAATGCCGGGTCCATTGGGCTCTCTAAATCTGGTCAAGCCTTTTCGTTTCCGTCGAGCGTCTTGCCATCAGGCGGAGATGGGTACAGCTCTGTTTGTCACCCAGCCCCCAGTTCCCTTTTGACAGGCTCCAAAATCCCGGCCATACTGGAACCGGCCTGACCATAGACGATCGCATCCGCTATGTCATCGTAAGGAGTTGGGTCGCGGTTGATGATCGCCAGCCTTGCTCCGTTTCTCTTTGCCACTAGAGGCATTGAGGCAGCGGGTTGGACGACCAATGAGGAACCAACCACGATGAAGAGATCGCAGGTCGAGGATCGATGGTAAGCCTCTTGGGTCTCTCTCTCCGGCATGGATTGGCCGAAGGAGATAGTAGCAGGTTTGAGAATGCCTCCGCAGTCGTCACAGCGGGGCGCCTTCTGCCCTCTTACGATTCGTTCTTGGATTTCATCGCGATCATATCTCTTGTTACAATTCAAACAGGAGACGAAGATGGCCGTCCCATGGAGTTCAATGACCCTTTCTTCTGAATTTCCAGCCTTGAAGTGAAGTCCGTCAATGTTTTGAGTGATCACACAGTCGAGTCTACCAAGTCTCTCCAATTCTGCAATGGCGAGATGGGCTTGATTAGGCTTCGCCGTCTTTATCGGTCGATAGAATTCGGTTGCCATCTGCCAATACTTTTCACGGGAGGCTTCGCTGGCAAGGAAATTCTGGAAGGTGAAATCCTCCGGATCATAACGGTCCCATATCCCGCCAGGGCTGCGGAAGTCTGGGATCCCGGATTCCGTGCTGAGCCCAGCCCCCGAAAACACCACCACCCTCTTAGAACGGATGATCCATTGGGCTATTTGTGTTAGTTTTTCTTCCATGTTGACCTCCCTTTTTCACCCCATCTTCCGATCGCCTCATCGCCCCACCAAATTTTTCCTGATGGTCTATATCACACGGCTCGTGTGACTTGCAAGGGGAAGAGGGCATGTGATAGAATTTTTAGATGAAATGTAATTTAATCAGACAAGGATATCCGCAGGGGAGCTGCTTCGTCGAAGTTGAAGGAGGGAAATCTCCTGCCTGTGAATCCACGCTCAAAAAAACGGACAACGGTCTCTTAAGGCTGATCTCTGCCGTCCACCTCTCTCGTCCGGAAAATTACCTCTCCATTTACCAATCCGGTTGTAATTTCTCCTGCCGAAAATGTCATTCCTGGAATTTCACAAGGATTGCCAAAGGCGATTGGTGGTCCCCTATGGATGTCCTGAAGGCCTGCAAAGAGTATGAAAAAGAGGTGACGGTTCGAGAGCCTCGAGACCGAGCGACTGCTTATCACGCCCACGATTCCTGCCGCGGTTGCGGGGCGTGTGTGATGTATGGGAAGCGGTCTCCCCTCTGCCCAAAGGCGATCCAGAAAAAAGATATTGTTTTGAGTCCCCAGGGCTGGGGACCTGCCCGGAACATCGTTGCCTTCACCGGGGGAGACTTAACCTGTTGTCCTGAGTTCTACGTCGAATGTACTCGCCTGATCAAGGCAGAGACCAAGCTCTGGGTGCTGGTCGAGACCAATGGCTACGGTCTTACCCCGCAGAACCTCGATGCATTAAAAGAGGCAGGGGTCGACTCCTTCTGGCTCGATATCAAGGCCCATGACGGGACCGACCATAAATGGCTGACCGGTTGTTTCAACCGGAACATCCTCAAAGTTCCCGAGGAGATCGTTAAGAGAGGTTTTGTCCTGGAAGTGCTTTCTCTTTACATACCGAACCTTGTGGAAACGAATCAGTTGAAAAAGGTTGCTCAATTGATTTTTGATGTGGATCCGGAAATCCCTTTTACCATTTTGGCCTTTTTCCCGGAGTATCAAATGAAGCGCTACAAGAGTCCGAAGGTCTCTGAGATGATTGAGGCCTATATGGGGGCCAGGGCCGCCGGGCTGAGGAATGTCAGGCTTGGAAACGTCGGAATATTTGCTTCTTCCGAGCAGGATTATGATCTCCTGAGGAAGAAAGTCGGCGCAGGAAACTACTAAGAAATTGCGGATTGTGGAATGCGGATTGCGAAATGAGTGAGGCGCAAGATGGAACAGATTAAGAACTATGTCAATGGGAAATGGGTTGATTCTAAATCAGGGGAGACTTTCCGTTCCATCAATCCGGCCAACAGGGGTGAAGTGATTGGAATTGTTCCGAAGTCGGACCGGGGGGATGTGGACCAAGCGGTCAGATCGGCCCGGGAAGCTTATGAAGACTGGCGGCTTACGCCGGCCCCACGCCGGGGTGAAATCCTGTTCAGGGCCGCAGAGATTCTTTTAAGGGAAAAGGAGTCTTTGGGAAAGCTGGAAACAAGGGAGATGGGCAAGATCCTTTCAGAGGGCCTGGGTGATGTCCAGGAGGCTATCGACATGGGTTATTACATGGCTGGCGAGGGAAGGAGACTATCCGGCGAAACCGTACCCTCAGAGCTTCCCAACAAAGACATGAAATCCATTCGCGTTCCCGTCGGTGTTTTCGGCTTAATCACTCCATGGAATTTTCCGATTGCCATCCCAGGATGGAAGGTCTTTCCAGCCCTCGTCTGCGGCAACACCGTTGTCTTTAAACCCTCCAGTGATACTCCGGTCTGCGCGACAAGATTCGTTGAAGCCATGGTGGAGGCGGGTTTGCCCAAAGGAGTCCTCAACCTGATCCATGGGCCTGGCGGGGAGGTGGGGGAGTATCTGGTAAGCCATCCGGGGGTGGATGCCGTCTCCTTCACGGGTTCTTTTGATACCGGTAAGCGTCTCGAAGGAATTTGTGGAGCCATTCATCGGATCATTGTAGCTGAGATGGGCGGAAAGAATGCGATCATCGTCATGGATGATGCGAACCTGAATTTAGCCGTCGAAGGGGCCGTCTGGGGCGGTTTTGGAACATCCGGGCAGCGATGCACTGCCGCCAGTCGGATCGTCGTGCACAAGAAGGTTTACAGGGAGTTTGTTGAGCGGTTCCGAAAAGCCGCCTCCCGCCTCAAATTGGGTGACGGTCTTCAAAGGGAGACGGATGTGGGTCCGGTGATCAATGAATCTCAGTTCAACAAAATTCTAAAGTATATCGAGATTGGAAAGAAAGAAGGAGCGAAACTCGTCCTGGGCGGGAAAGCCTACCAGAAGGGCAATTATTCCAAAGGATATTTCATCGAGCCCACGATCTTTAGTGGCGTCACCCCGAAGATGCGCATCGCGCAGGAAGAAATCTTCGGGCCGGTGGTCTCCGTGATCAAAGCAGAAGACCTTGAAGACGCCATCCGGATCGTCAATCAGACTCCGTATGGACTCTCTTCGGCCATCTATACGCAGGATGTCAATTCATCGGCCACCGCGGAGAGGGATCTGGAGACAGGGATTGTTTATATCAATGCCTCGACGATCGGGGCGGAGATACAGCTTCCTTTTGGCGGGATCAAACATTCGGGCTACGGGCGGAAGGAGGCTGGAGGTCGAGGGGGAGCTCTGGATACCTACAGCCGGTGGAAGGTGATCTACCGGGACTTCAGCGGGCGGCTTCAGAAGGCGCAGATCGACAAATAACCGACGACGCGGAGACGCGAAGAAGGGGGGACGCGGTGAAAAGGATTTTTTCTCCGCGCCTGGTGATTAGTTGACCTGATATCCTGATCCTCTGGTATCCTGCGCCCTGATCTCCTGGTAGCCTGATTACCCCTCAGGATAGTTTTTGGCCTCTATATTCTAATTTGCCTTTTATTTTGTTGATTCTTTGAAAGGGTTGTGATATCTGGAAAGGCAAGGGTTTCTGTGGAGGACACATGATGACTAAGAAAGTTCTCGTCGTGGATGACGAGGAGAGCGTTGTTCAATCGATTGAGGGTGTCCTGGAGGACGAGGGGTTCCGAGTCGCAAAGGCACGGAGCGGAGAAGAGGCGATTAAGGTTTTCCAGGAGGAGGAACCAGACGTCACCCTCCTCGATATCTGGCTGCCGGGGATGGATGGCATAGAGGTATTGAAACGGTTCAAGTGGATGGTCCCGGAGTGCCAGGTGATCATGATCTCCGGCCATGCAACGATCTCAACGGCCATGACCGCCGTGAAATTAGGCGCTTTTGATTTTATTGAAAAGCCTCTTTCCCTTGATGTTCTTCTCGTGACCATTTATCGGGCCCTTGACCATCAGAAAGAGTTGGCCGTCCAGAGATCGGGAGAAATCGTCACAGAGGAATCGTCCCAGGATAAGAGCCTCTTTCCAAAGGAGGCAGGAGAACTCCCCGCTCTCCCTCTTGATCCCACCCGGGAGGCCATTCCCCTGGCCGTGAAGGCTTCAAAGAGAAAAGGGATTTCTTCGTTACCTCAGCGTACCCTGAAACAGAGCATGGTGCTCTACGGGACAGGGCTTTTTTCCGGGAAGAAGACAGGGCTTCTCCTCCAACCCCTGCCGCCCCATAGCGGCATCCTTTTTGGAAATGTCTCGTCGGACGAAGTGGTGCCCGCCCATGTCGATTATGTCGAGACGACGGAATTTGCCACATCTCTGAAGAAGGGAAGAGCCATTGCCAGGACAGTCGAGCACCTCATGGCCGTGTTGCACGCCTATCGTATCACCAACCTGATGGTAAAAATGATTGAAGAGATTCCGTTGATGGACGGTTCTGCTTTGGAGTTTTGCAAGATTGTGGAAGAGGCGGGCGTGGAGGAACAGGAGGAGAAGGTGGATGAATTGATCATCGATCGAAGGCTGGAGACTGTCCAGAAGAATAAATCTCTGGTCGTCGAGCCTGCGGACGTCTTCTCGGTCCACTTTTTTTTGGATTATCCTCCTCCCATCGGGCAGCAGACGTTGGACTTTGTGTTAGAGGATGAGTCGGCCTTCAGGGATCAGATCGCTCCGGCGAGAACCTTCGGATTCGTTAAAGATGTGGAGATGCTTGGACGAATGGGAAGATTGGGGGGCGGGCGACTCCATAACTTCATCCTGGTTGACGAGGAGAAGATCGTCAACACCGAGCTCCGGTTTCCGGATGAATTCGTGCGGCATAAGATTCTTGACCTGATCGGCGATTTCTATCTCCTCAACCGCCCGATTCGAGGGAGAGTAACCGCTCATTTGACCGGCCACACAGAAAACATCACTCTTGTGAAGAAGATTCGGGAAACGGCAAGAGAAAAGGAGCGATAGGGATCGTCCTCGATATTCTAACCCGGATCGTTTTTGTCCCAGAGTGGAATGGCGACGAAATGATCAACGGTATTTTCATGCCGGACCGGGGATTGATCGAGGTCAATGGTAAGGTGAGCGCGCTGATCCAGGTCGGGGCGGGTTTTCATCCCATGCTGACGGGGAGGGAGAATATTTATGTCAACGGCAGTATTCTCGGGATGTCCAAAAAAGAGATTGATCGTAAATTTGACGCGATCGTTGAGTTCGCGGATATCGGTGA
>Ga0187777_10002806_pt1 | contig 11106 bp, 12 predicted proteins | sample 1015_Q2_SP5_10_M_FD_132416 | JGI IMG/M metagenome (GOLD analysis project Ga0187777, IMG submission 132416) | Tropical peat soil microbial communities from peatlands in Department of Meta, Colombia - 1015_Q2_SP5_10_MG | ecosystem: Environmental > Terrestrial > Soil > Wetlands > Peat | place...
CCCGGCAGCGCGGAGTTCCTGCGCAGCATCGGTGCCTGGCAGCGCCTGCCGGTCGAGCGTCTCGTCGCGATCGAGACGATGGACGTGCGCGGTGACGCGAGCGGTCGCATCGTGTTCACGGCCTACGAGCTCGGCGAAAGAGCGCTCGCCTGGATCGTCGAGCATCGGGAGCTCATGGCGGCGTTGACGGAGACGGTGCGCACCTGTGAGCGCGTCGAGGTGCTCGCGCCGTGCGAGCCGGCTTCGATTGCGTGGCACGCCGAGGCAGCCGAGCTGCGGCTGAGCGACGGGCGCACCATTGCGGCGGCGCTGATGGTTGGCGCCGACGGGGTGCGCTCTTGGGCCCGTACGCAGGCGGGAATGGGAAGCGAGCCTCGTCCTTACGGTCAGACCGCGGTGGTGGCCAACTTCGCGACCGAGCATGCGCACCGGGGCTGCGCCTATCAGTGGTTCCTCGGGCAGCAGGGCGTGCTCGCGTGGCTTCCGTTGCCCGGCCGACGAATGTCGATCGTGTGGTCAGCGCCGGAGGCGCTCGCGGGCGAGATCGCCGCGCTCGACCCCGGAAAACTCGCGCAGCGCGTCGCGAGCGCCGGCGCCAACGCCTTGGGGCGGATCGAGCTGATCAGTCCGCCGGCGAGCTTTCCACTGTCCTTCCTGAAATTGCCTTCGGCGGTGGCACATCGCTTCGCGCTAGCCGGCGACGCCGCACACGGCGTCCATCCCCTCGCCGGTCAGGGCGTGAACCTCGGCTTCGGCGACGCCGCCGCGCTGGCCGCGGTCCTCGGCGAACGAGGCCCCGTGAGCGATGCCGGCGCCGGGATTCTCCTCGAGCGCTACGCGCGCAGACGCGCTTTGCCCGTGCTGGCGATGCAGGTTGTCACCGATGGGCTGGTGCGCCTGTTCGACGCGCCGTCACTGCAGGGGCTTCGCAACCGCGGCATGCGTGCCGTGGGCGCCCTGTCTCCGTTAAGACGGCTTCTGGCTGCAGCCCCGCTGCGCTAAACTGTCGCTCCCTTTCGACGCCGCGGAGTGTTCGTGCGCCTACGTTGGTTTGCTGCTTCAGTCCTTGCGGCCTGCATCTGGCAGGCGCCGCCCGTTCTAGCGCAGGATGCCGGCAAGGCCGACGCCGCGACACGGGACGCGGCCGCAGTCAGGAAACTGCTCGAAACGAAGTTCCCGGGCGCCGTCATAAGCAACGTGAGCAGGTCCCCGTACTTCGGCCTCTACGAGGCGCAGTTCGATGACAGGCTGGTTTATACCGATGCGCAGGTAACCTATGTCCTGGTCGGCGCCGTGTTCAACGCCGACACGAAGGAGAACCTGACCGACGCCCGGCTGCGCGAGCTTTCTCGCATACCTTGGGACACGCTGCCGTTCAACCTCGCCTTCAAGCGGGTGAAGGGAAACGGCTCGCGCAGGTTGGCGATATTCGCTGACGCCGACTGCCCGTTCTGCAAGAAGCTCGAAGCCGATCTCAGACGGGTCGACGACATAACGATCTACACGTTCCTGTTCCCGATAGGCGAACTCCATCCCGATGCAGCGCGCAAATCCGCGATCCTTTGGTGCGCGCCGGACAGGGCCAAGGCCTGGGAGGTTTATTTCGCCTCCGGCAAGCTGCCCGACAACAAGGGCGACTGCCCGACCCCGATCGCCGAGACGGCGGAGCTCGGCAAACGCCTCCAGATCGGCGCCACGCCGACGCTGGTGTTTGCCGACGGCTCGGTGGTGCCGGGCGCGATCCCCCTCGCCGAGCTCGAGCGGGAGATCAACAAAGGCGAAGCGCAGGCGAAGAAGCTCGCAGCCGAAAAGAAGTAGCGTCTCGGCCATTGCGACGGAGGGAAACGTGGCAATTCTCGACTTCATCAGCAAGCAGTTCATCGACATCATCCAATGGACGGATGATTCGCGCGACACGCTTTCCTTCCGCTTTCCCGACGAGGACAAGGAGATCAAGCGCGGCGCGCAGCTCATCGTCCGGGAATCGCAGATCGCGCAGTTCGTCTATCTGGGTCAGTTCGGCGACACCTTCGGCCCGGGCAAGTACACGCTGACCACTGACAACATCCCGGTGCTTACGGACCTCAAGGGCTGGAAGTACGGTCTCGAGAGTCCCTTCAAGGCCGACGTGTACTACGTGACGACGCGCCTTTTCACCGGCAACAAATGGGGCACGGCGAACCCGGTGATGATGCGCGATCAGGACTTCGGCGTCGTGCGCCTGCGCGCCTTCGGCATCTACGACTTCCGGATCTCGGATCCCAAGCTCTTTCTCAAGGAGGTCGCGGGAACCGACGATCACTTCCGCCTCGACGAGTTCAACGACACGATGCGTTCGCGCATCGTGAGCGTGTTTTCCGAAGCGGTCGCACAATCGAGGATCCCGGCGCTTGACGTGGCGGCGCGCTACGCCGAGCTAGGCGCGGCACTGCTGCCGCTGATCAATCCGCAGACCACCTCGAAGTACGGCCTCGAGATCACGAGCTTCGTCGTCGAAAACGTCTCCGTGCCGCCGGAGGTCGAGGAGGCCATCGACAAGCGCTCGAGCATGGCTGCGGTCGGCAATCTCAACGACTACGTGAAGTTCCAGATGGCGCAAGGCTTGGAGAAGGGCGACGGCGGCGCCGGCGGCATGGCCACGCAGATGGCCGTGGGGATGGCGATGGCGCAGCAGATGATGAACCAGGCCGGCGGCATCCTCGGCGGCCAGACAACGCCCGGCGTGCAGGCTCCCGCCGCAGCCCAGGGACCGGCGGCTGATCTGATGTCGCCTGCGCAGGTGGCGCAGGTACTCGGCGTCGCCGAATCCGACGTGATGGCGAGTCTTGAGAAGGGCGACCTCAAGGGCAAGCAGATCGGGACGCAATGGCGCATCACCCGGGCCGCTGTCGATCAATTCCTGCACTCCTGAGTGAACCATGATCCGGCGCTTGGCATCCGAAGGAACGTGGCTCGTGACGCTCACCTGCTTCGCGCTTTTCGCGGCGGTGGCGGCGCACGCGCAAGACCCGCGAGCGACCGCGGCGCAAGGCGCTGCGCGCGCGTGGCTCACGCTGGTCGACAAGGGCGAGGCGGACGCGGCCTATGCAGCCTCAGGGAAGAAATTCCGGGAGCAGCTCGACGCGGAAGGCTGGCGCACGGCGGTCGCCAAGGCGCGCGAGCCGCTCGGAGCGTTCGTCAACCGGACGGCGGTCGTGACACGGTTCGATACGAAGTTTCCCGGCGGGCCCGACGGAGACTACGCTCAGATCCTCTTCGAAAGCGAGTACGCGGACGGACAGCAGATACACGAGACGGTCACCCTTGAGCGCGAGTCCGACGGCGTGTGGCGCGTGATGGGCTATCTCATCCGTTGAAGTCCGAGCTCGCCTAGCCGATGACGGATCCGCCCGGATCCGCGCCCGAGATTGCGGCGCGGCAGAAGTATTCTTGCCCTGCCTGCGGCGCAGAGGCGGTATGGAATCCCGGCAAGCAGGCGCTGGTTTGCGCCTTCTGCGGCACGGTTTCCCCGGCAAAGCTCGATGTCGACACGGGCAAGATCGTCGAGCACGAGCTCGTCGCGGCACTGCGCAGCCTCGGCGATGATCGCCGTGGCTGGCAGAGCGACAAGCGCTATGTGAAATGCCAGAGCTGCCAGGCGATATCGGTGCTCGACCCGGCGCGGCAGGCGCAACGCTGTGAATTCTGCGGCTCGGCGCAACTCGTGCCCTACGAGCAGAGCAGGGAGTCGTTTCGCCCGGAGAGCCTGCTCCCGTTCAGAGTCACCGAGGCGCAGGCGCGCGACGGCATCCGCGCCTGGTACAGCCGCCTATGGCTCGCGCCCGGTGCGCTCAAGCGCCGTGCGCTGACCGACACCGTCAAGGGCGTCTATCTGCCCTACTGGACCTTCGACGCGCAAGTCGACGCCGAGTGGACGGCCGACGCGGGCTACTACTACTACACGACCGAGAGCTACACCGACGCGAGCGGGCGCACGCAGTCGCGTCAGGTCCAGCACGTGCGCTGGGAGCCGGCCGCGGGCAGGGTCTCGCATTTCTTCGACGACGACCTTGTATGCGCGTCGATCGGCGTTCACCCGGATCTCGTCCGCGGCATCGAGCCGTTTCCCACGGCCGAGCTCAAGCCCTACGATGCAGGATACGTTGCAGGCTGGGTCGTCGAGCGTTACCAGATCGATCTGCTTGCTGCGGCGAAGGCCTCGCGCGAAGCGATGGATGCGAAGCTGCGACAGATGTGCGCGGCGCAGATTCCGGGAGATACCTATCGCAACCTCGAGGTGCGCGCCAGCTACTCGGGGCAGACTTTCAAGCACATCCTGGCGCCGATCTGGCTGCTGAGCTACTCCTTCGGGGCGAGGGTTTTTCAGGCGGTGATGAACGGGTTCACGGGGTCGATCAAGGGCGAATATCCGAAGAGCTGGGTCAAGGTGACTCTGCTCGTGCTCGCGATCATCGTGCTCGTGCTGATCGCCTTCTCGCTGGGCACGCATCGATGAGGTGAATTGAACACCGGCAGGAGGTGCCATGCATGCCGCAATCGTGACGGGTGTTTCGCGCGGATTGGGTGAGTCGATCGCGGCGGCGCTGCTCGCGCGACGCTATGCGGTGCTAGGCGTCGGGCGCCGCAGCAGCTCGCGCCTCGCGGGCGAGCGCTACCGCTTCGCTTCCTTCGACCTCGTGGATGCGCAGAAGACGCGCGCGATGCTCGAGGCGCCGTTTCGGGCGCTCGCCGCGCAGAAGCCGGAATCGGTCTGCCTCGTCAACAATGCGGCGGTCGCCGGACCGGTCGGCGTGCTGGGCGGGCTCCAGGACGCCGCGAGCCTCGGATCACTCGAGGTAAACCTCATCGCGCCGCTCGCGCTCTGCAACCTCTTCTGCGCCGTCTTCGCCGATGAACGCCTGCCCCGTCGCGTGATCAACGTCTCGTCCGGCGCGGCGCAATCGCCGCTCCCCGGCGAAGGGCTCTACTGCGTTGCCAAGGCCGGTCTCGAGATGCTGACCAGGGTGCTCGCCGCCGAGCAGAAAGCGCCCGGTTTTCGCGCAATCAACGTGCGGCCGGGAATCATCGACACGGAGATGCAGCTCTTTGCGCGCTCGCAGTCGCCGGACGCGCTGCCCTGCGTGGACATGTTCCGCGAATTTCACAGCCAGGGGCGCCTCGTGCCTCCCGACGTCGTGGCGGAAAAGATCGTGGCGAAGCTCGTGCTCGCCGATGTCGAGCACGGACGCACGTACGTGTACCAGGAGCTTTGAGGTGCCGCTGCTCGCAGCTTCAGTGCCGCGCGGGCAGTGGGCGGAGGCGGTATTCGAGCAGGCTCGGTTCCGCGCCGGCCTCCCAAATGAAACAGTAAATCTCGTTGCGATCTGCAGTGAGCTCGCCGCCGTCCTGCTTCACGTCGCTGCGCGTGATCGGCACGATCACTGCGTTCCCGTCGCGGTAGTGGACGTTGAAGGCGACCGGCGCGACGCTGCTGAAGTAGTAGTCGACGCGCTCGCCGGTCTCGAGCCGCACGCACTGCTCGTAGACTGCGTAAGGCGCTAGCTCGATGCCGGCGGCGCCGCGCGGAGCGTCGAGGCGGTACGGGGCGTCCGCGCAGGCGGCGAGCATGAGGCCGATCGCTGCAGCGTAGCTAGCGGCGCGCACGCCGGCGTCCTTGGCGCCTGCCTCGCTCCCAGTCTTCGGCGAGAATCGCCCAGCGCTGGTGATCGCGCCAGCGGCCGGCAATCTTCACATAGCGGCGCGAGAACCCTTCACGGGTAAAGCCCGCGGCTCGAACGAGCGCGACTGAACGGTGATTGCCCGGTTGCACGTTGGCCTCGATGCGATGCAGCCTGAGCTTGCGAAAGGCCGCGCGCAGGACGAGCGCGAGCCCTTCTGCCATGTAGCCGCGCCCGGAGTGCGGCGCGAGCCCGTAATAGCCGAGATAGGCGCTGCGAAAAGACCCGCGAACGATCTCGCTCAGGTTGAACACGCCGACCGGTGCATCATCCTCCGCCCGGCACACAAGAAAGCCGACTTGGGTAGCGCTCGCTCGGCGCGACCTCGCTCCTGCGAAGCGGCGCAGATAGTTCGCGAAGCCCGCAGCGGATCTCGGCGCGCGGACCCAGTTCGCGTGCAGCGCACGGCTCGCTCTGACGGCCGCGATGAACGCCGGGCCATCGGCGCGCCGCGGGCGTCGCAGGTAGACACTGCCGCTCGCTGGGCAAGTCGAGCGTTTGGCCGCTGGCATAATCGGCATATTAGCAACCGACCTCGGGCGAAGATGAGCAAGTGGGTGGAAGGCAAGGTGGTCGACAAGCAGCTGTGGACGGACCGCCTGGTCACTCTGCGCATCGCCGCGCCCGAAGTGAGCTTCGTCGCCGGCCAATTCGCACGCCTCGCGCTTCCCGCGCCCTCCGGCGCAAAAGAGCCGATGCTGGGGCGCCCCTATTCGTTCGTCAATCCGCCCGATCGAGCGCCGCACGAGTTCTATTTCAACGTGCTGCCGGAAGGCCCTCTATCGCCGCGACTCGCGGCACTCGCCACCGGCGATCCGGTGTGGCTGCTCGATCGCGCGAACGGATTCTTTTGCGCCACGGAGCTGCCCGACGCAGCCGCCTTGTGGTGCCTGTCCACAGGCACGGGCCTCGGCCCTTTCCTTTCCATCCTGCGCACCGAGGAGCCGTGGGAGAAATTCGAGCGAGTGGTCCTGGTTCATGCCGTGCGGCATGCGGCTGATCTTTCCTACGGCGAGGTCATCGCTGCCATCGCGAGCGCGCGCCCCGGTCGGTTCGGCTTCGCCAGCCTCGTGAGCCGGGAGGCGCATCGGGGCGCGCTGCCGGGGCGCATCCCGGAAGCGATCCGCGAGGGTCGCCTTGAGGCTCGCATCGGAGTTCCGCTGACCGCGGGGAACGCGCACGCGATGCTGTGCGGAAATCCGGACATGGTCCGCGATACACAGGCCGTGCTCGAAGCACGAGGCATGCGTCGGCACCGCCGGCGAGAGCCCGGGCACTTCACGGTGGAAACCTATTGGTAGCGGCGCGAGCCCGCAGCGAGGGACCCCGCGCCTGAGCGCGGGGATCGCGCGAGACGAGGCGCCGCTGCTAGCGCCACGAGTCGTCGCGTGCGGACGGGCGGTCTAGGGAGCTAGCGGCCGACGCGCGGCCGATGCCCAACGCGAGGTATTGTGGAGGCCGCGGCGAAGATACATGGGTGGCCGCGCCAATCCGGTCACGTTGTACACGACGGCTCGCCGAGAAGCTGACGCGCGCTTATCGCCCTCGTTCGCGGGATCGTCGCGCCGAAAACGTCGCGCCGCGGATCAGCCTTTGACTTCGAGGAGTTCGACTTCGAAGATCAGCGTCGCGTCGGGCGGGATGAGGCCTCCGCCGGCGCCGCGTCGGCCGTAAGCCATGTATGACGGGATGATTAAGGTGCGTTTGCCCCCGACTCGCATGCCGGGCACGCCCTCGTCCCAGCCGGCGATCACGTGACCGCTTCCTAGAACAAAACTGAACGGGGTCGGCCCATCGCGCGAAGAGTCGAATTTCTTGCCCTTTTTATCGGTCGCGTAAGGATCGTAGAGCCACCCCGTGTAGTGAACAATCGCGGTCTTTCCCTTGACCGCCTCGGCGCCTGTCCCAACTGTGGAATCGATCTTCTCGAGCTTCGTGACGTTGGCACCCATCTTGCTTTCCGGTGTATTGGGAGCGCTGGCAGGTGCCTGCGCGAGCGCGATCGCCGAGGGAACCAGGAAGATTGCGGCGGTGGCAGAGGCGAGACGCCAAGCGCGGTTCAGAATCGCATCTGAGATCATATCGAGGATTGGCAGATGGTGATTGGAGGCAGCGGGTTTCGTCAGAGCGAGGACATTGTCGTAATTTGCTCCATTACGGCACAGTTTTGCATCGCTGACGATTATGGGCTATAAGCTAAAGTTCCGCCACACGGTTGATTCGCTTCGCGCGGAGCGGCGTTGACCGTCGAAGGCGGCAAGACTCGAACCGCGTCCGCTCGACGCCCGTCGGGTGCACCCATGAAGGCGATGCTCGGATTTCTCACCGCTCAGGCCAAGGAACCGGCCGACCCGCTGCAGAGCGCGAAGAGCGCTGGCGCTTGGCTGCGCGAGCTGCCGGCGCTCGATGTGATCGGACGGCAGCAGCACGTGATGCGCGCTCTCGACGCGATGCGCAAGTCACAGCCGACAATCGATCTCTCGCGCGTAGGCGCGATTCAGTTCGTCGATGCGGCGCTCGGCGCCGATCGGCGGCAGCTGATAAAACAGTACATCGAGAATGCGGAAGGCTCGCCGAAGCTCGCCGAGCGCATCTGGCACTCGCTGTGGGAGATAAGCCAGGCCTTCACGCTCACCTATCAGACGGCGCTTGAGCACGCCCTGGGCCAGCCCGCGAACGCGCGCTGGAAGTCCGTGCTGCCGCTGTTGTTCGTCCGGCTCGTGCACTTTCACGGTACCGACGCGAAGCTGCGCGTCTTCAAATACGAGCGCTGGATCCCCGCCAAATGGATGGAGCTGCACCAGATCTACCTGCGGGCATGCGAGATGTCCTGTGATCGGGTAGCAGCAGCGCTCCCGGCGGCCGGGAGCGGCGCTCAGACGTGGACGGCCGAGCAGGAATACCTCTACGTGCTGCTCGTGCACCAGCTCAACACCGGCAACCTCGGTCCTGCCGAGATCGACTGGGCGAGCTCTCAGCTCAGAGCGTGGAGCCGCCGCTTGTCGCTCGACCAGATCCCCAAGTCGGTCGAAGGCTTCTTCGTGGATCTGGCTGGTCGCGCCGGGTTGGTGAGACGCAACGGCAACGACCGTGGCTCGATGCTCCGCTACGTCGACACAACGCCGCTCTCTGACGCGCTCGAGCGTGCCGTCGCCGCGCTGCGCGAGGCCGAGTCGACCGATCAGGGCCCGGTCGCAGCGATCAATCAACAGCGCCAGGCGGTGCTGCGCAAGATTCACCCCGCGTTGTCGCCGACAACAGCGGCGGATCTTCGTCGCGACCCGCGCACCGCGGTCGCCGTATCCGCCCGCGTGCGCATCGGTATTGCACGCATCTGCCAGGACCTGGGGTCCAAAGCGAGCGGTGAGTCCGCCCCCGAGCCGAGCGCGGGCACCGAGCAAATCGAAGTTTTCCCGGTGGCCGGAGCTCCGCGCCCGAAACGCAAGCCGCTCGTGGAGGACGACTCGCTCGCGGCGAGCCTTTCCTCCTGGACCGACCCCATGTGGGAGGTCAAGGATCGGAGCGTTGCGGGGCTGCGCATTGCGGCAACGGGAGGGATCGGTCAGAGCCTCTCGCTCGGTGCGCTCGTGGCTGTGCGGCAGTCGGATGTGGACGGTTGGCTGCTTGGCGTAGTCCGGCGGCTGAATAAAGTGTCGAGCGAGGAAGTCGAAGCCGGGGTCAACATCATCGCCGAGCGGATGGTCGCAGTGACGCTCGCCGCGAAGCGCCGCGCCAACGAGGAGATGAGCTACATCATCGATGGGCTCGATCTGTCGACCATGGGCGAGCGCTTCGGGGGCCTGTACCTGCCGCCGCCATCGCGGCCCGACAAGCCGCTCGCCATGAAGACGCTTATCGTGCCCACTACCGAGTACGCCGACGGCCGCAACGTGATTCTCACGACGACCAACTCCGTCTACACGGTCGCGCTCCGCTATCTCGTCGAGCAGCGCCCGGACTGGAGCTGGGCGACCATTCAGATCCTCGACAAGCAACCGCGGGAAGGCTGACCGCTCGGGCATCCACCTGGTTGCAGCGCGCTTCGATAGCTCGTCGCGTGAGCCCTTGGCGTCGCTGCGCGCGAGCTTCGCTCAGTCGAGGGGCCGGAACTTCAGGGTCAGGTTGCGGCGGAAGATCTCAGGCGTATCCGGACGCGGCAGCGGCGACGACTTGCGGATCGCCCGCTGCACGGCCTCATCGTACGCACGCACGCCGCTCGACTTGCCGAGCTGCACGTCGATGATCTCGCCAGTCGGCAGCTGCACGACATCGAACACGGCCTCGGGATTGCCTGCCATGTCGGGTGGAAGGACGACGTTGCCCCGGATCTTCGCCTGGATGCGGCGAATGTAGTCCGCTTCCGCTTTCGCGCGCGCGGCGTTCAGCGCGATCTGCTGCTGAGCCCGCTGCTCGCGCTCGGCCTGCGCTTTGAGCGCGGCGGCTTCGAGTGCCTGACGCTCGCGCGCCTCGGCGAGACGCTTCTCCTGCTGCTTGCGTTCCGCCTCGCGCTTTTGCGCTTCCTGTTTCTCGCGTTCCTTGCGCTCGCGCTCGGCCTGCGCCTGCTTTTCCTTCAGCGCAATGTCGGGCTTCGCGGGCGCCTCGGCCTTGGGGGCGGGCTTTGGCGGCTCCGGCACCGGCTTGGGAGGCTCGACCTTAGATGGCTCGGGCGGCTCCGGCGGTGGCGCGGGCTTGGGCGGCTCGACCGGCGGTTGCGGCTGTGCCTTCACCGACTCCGCTTTTTCCACCGGCGGGGCGTAGACCTCGACCGCGACCGTTTCCGGCAATGGATTGCGCCACGAAACGTGAAAGATCAGGAACAGCACGAACCCCAGGTTGACCGCGATCGCCAATATCGCGGCGATCCATTTGCCGGCCGAACGGCCGGAGTCCGCTCGCTGCGGTCTCATGCCGGTTCAGTTCTGTTTGGTTAGCAGCTTGAGCCCGACCTTGCGCACGCCGCCGCGCTGGAGGGCGTCGAGCACGTCCATCACCTCTTCATAGCGCACCGAGCGGTCGGCGGCGATGACCACCGCCTGGTCGGGATTCTTCGCCTGCCGATCGCGCACGCGCGCCACGAGCTCGGTGCGCGAAACCCGCAGGGTCGGTGCACCCGGACTCTCGCTCAGCCAGAGCGACCGATCGGTCCGCAGCGAAATCTCGATGGGTGCGACGGGCGCCGCGAGCTTCATACCGACGCTCGGCAGGTCGACTACCCCCGGGGTGATCAGCGGCGCGGTGACCATGAAGATCACGAGCAGCACCAGCATCACGTCGATGTAGGGCACGACGTTGATCTGGTTGATCGATTTGCGGTGATGACGCAAGACTCAGCCCTGCCGCTGCAGAATGTTCGAGAATTCCTCGATGAAGGTTTCGAAACGGGTCGCCA
>Ga0187777_10002808_pt1 | contig 11098 bp, 10 predicted proteins | sample 1015_Q2_SP5_10_M_FD_132416 | JGI IMG/M metagenome (GOLD analysis project Ga0187777, IMG submission 132416) | Tropical peat soil microbial communities from peatlands in Department of Meta, Colombia - 1015_Q2_SP5_10_MG | ecosystem: Environmental > Terrestrial > Soil > Wetlands > Peat | place...
CGTCGAGGTCTGGCTGCTGGCGCTGGTGGACGAGGACCCGCTCATCGACGGCGACCCCTGGGAGCTGGCGCTGCTCGCGGAATGCGTCGAGCAATGGTGGGAGGCCGGGCGCAGCTACACCGCGCAGCGGATGTTCCGCACCTGCTTCCGGCTCGTGCCGCCCGAAGAGGAGGAGCCTGACTCCCCGCCGCCCGAGGCCGCGCAACCCGAGCCCCCGCCGGTGGACGAGGACGACGTCCACGCCGACGGCGATGGGCGACTTCTGCCCGTCCCGGCTGCGATCGCCGAGTCACCGGATCCCGACGTCTGGCGTGTGGAGTTCCTGCTTCAGCACAAGGAGGATCCGAGCGCGCTGGTTCCTGCCGCCGAGGTGTGGAACCACAGCGAGCGGCTCGAGGCGCTCGGGCGGATGCTCGAGAACCCGCAGGAGCGGCTGCTCGGGGGGCTGGGTCACGCGCTGCGCCTGTGGCCCGACCTGGCGCCGGCGCTCGAGGAGCCTGCCCCGACCGCGGTCGAGCTGACCGCGGAGCAGGCGTTCCGGTTCCTGGGGGCGGCGCCGGTGCTCGGGGAGGCCGGCTTCGCCGTGATCACACCGCCGTGGTGGCGCCAGCGTCTACAGGTGAAGCTGAGCGCCAGGCCCGACACGCCATGGGAGGAGGGCTCGGGCCTGTTCGGGGTCGACGGCCTGTGCGCATACGAGTGGAAGGTCGCGATCGGCGACACGGCGCTGACGCTGACCGAACTCGAGGCGCTGGCCGAGCTGAAGGTGCCGCTGGTCAAGGCACGCGGCCGGTGGATCGCGCTGCGGGCCGACGACATCGAGATGGCGCTGCGGTTCTTCAAGGGCCGACGGACGACCGGCCGGACGAGCGCCGGCGATCTGCTTCGCGAGGCGCTCGTCGCGGGGAATGGCGGCCACGGCGGCGAGCCGCTACCGGACGTCGAGATCGAGGCCGAGGGCTGGCTGGCCGAGCTGCTGAGCCCGACCGGGGACCGCCGGCTTGCGGAAATCGGGACGCCGGCGACATTCAACGGAGAGCTGCGCCCGTACCAGCAGCGCGGCCTTGCCTGGCTGTGCTTTCTCTCGCAGCTCGGGCTCGGCGCGTGCCTGGCCGACGACATGGGCCTCGGGAAGACGCCGCAGACGCTGGCGCTGCTGCTGGCCGAGCGCGAGCGGCCGACGAATGGCGCCCGCGGTCCCAGAAAGCCCGGGCCCACGCTGCTCATCTGCCCGGTCTCCGTCTCGGACAACTGGCGCCGCGAGGCGGAGCGGTTCGCGCCGAGCCTCGACGTCCACGTGCACTACGGCGTAGGCCGGCTCGAGGGCAGGGCGTTCGCGCGCCGGGCCGCGCGCAGCGACATGGTCATCACGACCTACGCGCTCGCGCTGCGCGACCGCGAGACCCTCCGAGGGGTCCGCTGGGAGCGGATCGTGCTCGACGAGGCGCAGAACATCAAGACGCGCGAGAACAAGCAGACGCGCGCAATCCGCGGCCTGGAGGCTCGCCACCGGGTTGCGCTGACGGGAACGCCGGTCGAGAACCGGCTTGCCGAGCTGCACTCGATCATCGACTTCCTCAACCCCGGCCTGCTCGGCTCCGCGACCGGCTTCCGCGAGCGGTTCGCGATGCCGATCGAGCGCTGGCGTGACGGCGCGGCGGCGAAGCGCCTGCGGCGCGCCACCGGCCCGTTCGTCCTGAGACGGCTGAAGACCGACCGGGAGATCATCAGCGATCTGCCGGAGAAGATCGAGATGCGTGTCGACTGCCACCTGACCAAGGAGCAGGCGACGCTGTATCAGGCGATCGTCGACGAGATGCTCGAGCGGACCGCGCAGGCCGAGGGGATCGCGCGGTCGGGCATCGTGCTGCAGGCGCTGATGAAGCTCAAGCAGGTCTGCAACCATCCGGCGCACCTGCTCAAGGATCGCTCGTCGCTCGGCGGTCGCTCGGGCAAGCTCGCGCGGCTCGAGGAGATCCTCGACGAGGCGCTGGCCGAGGGCGACAAGGCGCTCTGCTTCACGCAGTTCGCCGAGTTCGGCCACCTGTTGCGAGCGCACCTGCAGGAGCGGCTCGGCCGCGAGGTCCTGTTCCTGCACGGCGGCACGCCCAAGGCCGGCCGCGACCAGATGGTGCACAGATTCCAGTCAGACGACGGTCCGTCTCTGTTCGTGCTGTCGTTGAAGGCTGGCGGGACCGGCCTCAACCTGACGGCCGCCAACCACGTGATCCACTACGACCGCTGGTGGAACCCGGCGGTCGAGGATCAGGCGACGGACCGCGCGTTCCGGATCGGACAGCGCAAGAACGTCCAGGTCCGCAAGCTGACCTGCGTGGGCACGCTCGAGGAAAGGATCGACCGGTTGATTCAAGACAAGAAGGATCTCGCCGAGCAGATCGTCGGCACCGGCGAGGCCTGGCTGACCGAGCTCGACACCGCGCAGCTGCGCGAGCTCGTGGCGCTGACCGGCGACGCGGTGGTCGCGGCATGACGCCCCCGGGCGCGGAGAGCGCGAACAGCCTGGCGCGGGCGCCGCTGCCAGTCCCGAACGGCGCTGTGCTCCGCGTGCCGGACGGCGACATCGCCGCCAGCTGGTGGTCGCGGCGGTTCATCGAGCTGCTCGAGTCGTTCGGGCTCGGCTCCCGGTTGCAGCGCGGCCTCGACTATGCCCGCGCCGGGCAGGTGGTCGAGCTGGACGTCGAGCCGGGGATCGTGCTCGCCAAGGTGCAGGGGTCCCGGTTCACGCCGTACCGCGTGCGGATCCGCCCGCAGGCATTCTCCGAGCACCAGTGGCGGCGGGCCGAGAAGGCGATCGCCGCGCGGGCGTTGACGCTTGCGACGCTGCTCTCGGGCGAGATGCCCGCTGACATCGAAGAGGTGCTCGCGGCCGCCAAGCTCTCGCTGCTCCCGACCTCCTACGAGGAGCTTCGCGTCAGCTGTACCTGTCCGGACGAGGCGAACCCCTGCAAGCACGCTGCCGCCGTCTACTACGTGCTCGCCCAGCGCCTCGACGCGCAACCGTTCGCGCTGTTCGCGATGCGCGGCCGCACGGAGGAAGAGCTGCTCGAGCGCCTGCGCGCCCGGCGCCTGAAGGCGACCGGAACGCGATCGTCTGCGACCCAGCTTGCCCCGAAGCGTGCCGATCCGGACCCGCTCCCGCTCGCCGAGACCCTCGACCACTTCTGGCGCGCCGGCCCCGAGCTCGCAGAGCTGCACGTCAGCCCGTTTGCGGGCGAGTCGCCGGACGCGCTGCTCCGCCGGCTCGGGCCGCTGACACTCGATGCCGGCTCGGAGGCGGTTGACTTGACGGCGGCGCTCGCCCCGGCCTACGTGCGGCTCGCGGGCGTTGCCGAGCGCCGCGCGCTCAGCGACTGACCGTCGCCGGCTCCCACCACCGCTCCATCCCCAGCTCGGTGCGAAGCCGATCGATGTCGGGCGTCGGCGCCCCCTCGCGCTCGAGCAGCCACGCGTCATGTTCGAACTCGCGCAGGAGCTCCTCCAGTCGCGGGCGCTGCCCCGTGAGCTGGGCGGTGGCTCGCGGGGTCCGCCCGCCGAGCGCCGGCAACCGCTCGTCCGGCCAGTGCTTCAGCCAGGCGTCGATGGCGTCCCGGCTTGAGCCGAACGGGGTGGGCCTGCCGACCCGGATCGGCGGCAGGTCCATCGGCGGGTCGATCGCCGAGTGACGACCCAGCTCCGGCTCCAGTCCGAGCTCCTCGAGCACGCCCATCAGAGCCTGGAGGCGTTCGTCGGAGTTGACCTCGACCTTGAACCCCTGGGCGGTCGAACGCAGGCGACCGCGCAGCCAGCGGGGTGTCTCGTCGGAGTTGTCGATCGGCTCGTCATCACCGAACTGTGCGCGCAGCGGCGCAAGCGCGCTCGCCTGCTCCATCCCGGTCAGCTCGCGTCCCCACCAGGTGAGCTCGCCGTCGTCCTCGGTCTTGAAGTCTTGATGGGCGGCCAGCTGCTTCGCGGCGGCCACCTGGTTCCTGACGCTGACGAGCGCGGTGATGAACTTGAGGCGGTGGCCGTCGGTGTTGGCGAGCGTCGGGCCGTCCTGGCGCCGGCGCCACACCTCGGAGACGATCACCGGGAGCAGGTGGCGGATCGCGACGCTCGACACCCCGGTGAGCAGCGGGTCCAATGGTTCGGCGCGCTCGACGAGCACTCCGTGGGGCTCGGGCTCACGGTCGCTCGGGCGGGGGCCGCGAGCGCGCTTGCCGCGCATCACCCGCTCGAGGTCGCTCTGCACCATGCGCACCAGCTCCGCCGCCGCATCGGCCTCCGCCGGCCGCAGGTGCAGCGCCGCGCCGGTCGTCCGCCACACCCCGTCGATCGCGACAAGCGGGCACAGGAACACGCCCCACTTGCCGGCCTGCTCGAGCTGCTCGGGCGGGACGGCCGCGTAGCGCCGCACGCCCGAGGCGATGTCGGTCAGCCACACGCCGGGCGATCCGGCCGGGTCGCGGACCTGCCAGAGGCCGTACTCACAGGTCTCAAGCCAGCCGTGCGCGGCCTCGGCGATATCGGGCGCAGTCTGCGGGTCGTGGGCGAGCAGCGCGAGCGGCGCGGTCGAGGGGCCAGGGTCCTCGTCGAGTTCGAGCTCATCGTCGTCAGGGTCCGACTCCGTCACCCACGCGCGCTCGATCGCCATCCGCATCAGGCCCTCGTGGCGTTCGTGGACGAGCTCCCCGCCACCCTCGACCAGCTCGTCGAGGTCCACCAGCTCGTCGTCCGCGAGCTGCTCGAGCCACTCCCGCAAGGCCCCGGCGATGTGCTGTGAGAGCTCCGGCCAGTCGTCGACGAAGGCCACCATCGCGTCACGCAGCCGGTACAGCAGCTTCCGGCTCCCGAACCGCTCCAGCATCTCCGAACCGTAGTCGCTCGCTTCGCCGCCCTTCGCAGCGCGCCGGTGGATGCCCGCGAGCACGACGGCCCGGATCTCCTGCGCGTCCTCATCCTCCGGCTCGTGAACGAGCGCCTCCTCGACCACCTCGATCGCCTCGTCGACCAGGCCGCCCATGATCAGATGCCGCGCCAGCTCAACCGCTCCATCAATGTCACTCGGGGCCTCGAGCGCCTGTTCGAGCAGATCGGCCGCGCGCTCCGGGTCCTCGTCGACGGTGCGAGCCACCTCGGCGGCGAACGTCAGCGCCGTCACGCTGCCGGGCGAGCGCCGCGACACCTCATCCGCGACGGCCCGCGCGCGCTCAGGAGCCTGGCCGGCGAGGATCTCCGCCAAGCCGAGGGGGGAGGGGAGATCCACGTGGTCCTCGAGGAGCAGCTCGGCAACGCGCCCGGCCGGAGTCTCGGGCGCCTGCGCCTCCGCCGAGCGACGCTCGATTTCGGCTAGTGCCAGCTCCAGCCCTGCCTCGAGAACGGAGACCGCGCCCGCCGGGTCCGCGCCCGCCGGCCGTGATCCAGGCCGGCGCCTCGAGCCTCGCTTCCGCCTGTGTTTACGGTTCGATCTGGCCAACGGCTCGCTGGTTCTGAGGCATCGAGCCAGCCTACCGAGCCGGCGCTCGCGTGCGAGCCGGGGACGGTGGCCGGCTTCGTTTTTCGCGCACGTTGCGCGATGATCCCTCCCGTCGTGGGTCGCAGCTGCGTTTGGAGTGCCGCCACACGCCGGCGCGGAGCGCCCCGCGCCCGCCCGCCGAGTGGCAGCACCTCGGTCGGCCATCACGCGGCCTGTCGCTTCGCAAGACATCGCTAGCTCATGTAACAAACCAAACTGATCATGTGCAGATGAAATAACCCGCTCGACTATTGGCACACAGTTGGCATAAATGTGTCTTGAGTCGTTGCAGGATCCGGAGGATGCTGACGGGCATGGCAACTCTGGCGCAGAAGATCGATGCGGAGCGGCGGATGCGGGAACTGCTCGAGCAGGGCGGCCTTCCCCAGCCGGACCGCGTGGAATACGGCTTCACCTGTATCCGGCTGTTCTTCGAAGACGCGAAGCAAGTCGTTGTGGTCGACATCGATGAGCCCGAAGGCGTAGATGTGGGCGTCGACACCGACATTTAGCGCTCCAGAAACGTCGTCGGCGCCGACGACGCGTTCGTCAAGAGCTCCCGGCGGCTGACGGATACGAGCAGCACCTCTCCGCGCAAGAGACGTGAGTCGAGCGCAACTGAGGTCACTCGACCGTGGCCTGACCGAACGCCTCCCGCGAGAAAGTAGGCCAGCAATCCGGCAGGCTCGTCCTTCCATGCGTCGCGTATGCTAGCCTACGCAGCGTATGGGAACGCTAATCCAGATCCGCGATGTGCGCGACGACGTACACCGAACCCTGAAAGCGCGCGCCGCGCGCGAGGGCGTCTCCCTGTCCGAATACCTGCGCTCCGAGCTTGAGCGCGTCGCAAGCGCGCCGACCCCAGCGGAGCTTCTCGCACGTTTGCAGTCGCGTAAGCCGGTGAAGCCGGCGGAGAGCGCCGCCGACGCGCTGCGCGCGATCCGCGACGAGCACGCGTGATCGTCGTCGATGCGTCAGCGGTCCTCGACGGGCTGCTCGACCCCGCCAGCCACGCTGTCATCGCGAAGTGGCTCACCGGCTCCGCGGAGCCGCTCGCGGCGCCCGACTTGCTTGATGTCGAGGTGATGAGCGTCCTGCGACGCTGGGAGCGCCTCACCGAGATCACCGCATCCAGAGCACGGCAGGCGCTTGATGACCTGGGCGCCCTTCCAATCATCAGATACCCCGCCCGAGCGGTGCTTGATCAGGCCTGGAAGCTTCGCCGCAACCTCACCGCCTACGACGCGCAGTACGTCGCGCTTGCACAGATCCTCCCCGCCAGGCTGCTGACAACCGACGGGCGCATGGCCGACGTGGCTGCGAGCACCCGCGTCGTCGTGGTGGCGCTGTGAGAGCGCAACCCAAGTTCGTCGGCGGTTGCCGTTATCGGCGGTGCTACGAGAAGCGTGGCTGCCCGCGTCCCAACCCGTCCGCGACGATGCGTGCCGGATGCACTTCGGAGAGAGTCCCCGAGCCGCGGCTTTCGACGCTCGCCAGCGGTGGCTTCGATTTCGGCATTCCAGTCCATCCTTCCAGCGACGCTTGCGTCGCAAGTGCTCACGAGTCCGGTGCGGTCGGCTAGCCGCTGCAGCTCGGGTCTTCCACGGGCGGGTGCGGTTGCCGTTTGAGCCGCCGCAGTCGGCCGTGATCGTCAACGTGCGCGCGTTCGGGAACCGGTCAGGTCCGAGGTGCTCCCACCACGCCAGGATCGACTCGACGCCGAATTGGCTGGTGTCATGATCGATCCCACGCTGACCCAGCCCTCGTCGTTGGCGAGGTCGTAGACCCCGTACGGGATTGCCTTACTTACCCTCCGCCCGCGATTGTTCGTTGAAAGCGTTTCGCGGTGTGGTCCTGAGTTGCGAATCACCTCCGCGCTCCGGGCCGAATGCACGGAGAACAACGGGCGTCGGAGTTCGCGGGTGTGATTACCCGCCGCGTCCGGGTGTCGCCACCACGCCGGGCGCTCGGAGGGGTTGCGGGGCTACCCTTGTGAGCGGATGAAAGTGTCGCAAGCCGCAGGCCGCGCCGGGGATCGCCCGCCGATCCGGGTCGTGATTGCGGACGACGCTTACCTGGTTCGGGTGGCGCTCAAGCATCTCGTTGAAGGCGTCGAGTCGGTAGTGGTCGTCGGCGAGTGTGAGGACGCGCGGAGGTGTGACTCGGCTGATTGATGAGCAGCGGGCAGATCTGCTGATCACCGATATCCGGATGCCGCCGTCGGGTCAGGATGAGGGTATCCGGCTGGCCGCGAGTCTACGGAACTCCCATCCGGCGCTGGGGGTGATCGTGTTCAGCACATACGCGGACGTCGCTTATGCGCTGAGGCTGTTCGAAAGCGGCTCGGACAGCCGCGGCTACCTTCTGAAGGACCGGATCCGAGACCGGGCTCAAGTTCTCGACGCGGTGCAAGCAGTGGCTGATGGGGGGTCGGTGATCGACCTGAAGATCGTCGAGGGACTTGTGCGGTCCTCGCTTCACGGGCGACGGTCGAGTCTCGGCGATCTGACGCCGCGTGAGCTCGAGACGCTGGCGCTTGTTGCCGAGGGCTATAGCAACGCAGCGATCGCCGAGTCGCTCGTTCTCACCAGCGGGCGGTGGAGAAGCACGTGAACGCCATGTTCGCCAAGTTGGCGCTCGGTGACGTTGAACACGTGAGCAAACGGGTCAAGGCCGTGCTGCTGTATCTGGCGGACCGCGATGTGGCTTCCGTCTCGTCCACGAGTCAGGCACAATCGGCGCTCTGACCGTTGCTAGCGTCCGGCCCGGCCGAGACGCAGGATGGTTGAGAAGATGCGGTCACGGCTCAAAATCTTCCGGGGGACGTCATGCGTCTGAGCGATCCCGACACCAGGCTCGATCCCGACACCAGGCTGTTGGGCGTGAGCGAACCTGAGCGGTGGCTGGGCGATTCCGACATGGCGCTGAGGCTGCTCGAGTTCGATTGGTCGCAAACGCCGCTTGGCCCGATCGCGTTGTGGCCGCACAGCTTGAGGACGGTCGTGGCGATCTGTCTGCGCTCGCCGTTTCAGATGGCGATCTATTGGGGCCCGGAGCTCAACTGCATCTACAACGACGCCGAGCGCGACGTGCTGGGCAACCTTCATCCGGGGGCGCTTGGGATGCCGGCGCGCGAGCTTCTGCGTGACTCATGGGAGATCACCGGGCCGCAGCTGCGCGGGGTGATGGAGCGGGGCGAGACGACCTGGGCTGAGGATCAGCCGCTCACAGTCGATCTGCGCGGGACGCCGGAAGCTGCCTATTTCACCTACTCGTATAGCCCGATCCTCGATGATCACGGCAAGGTCGGCGGCGGTTTTGCTCGTAACTCAGGACACGACCGACCGAGTGCTGGCCGAGCGGCGGCTCGAGGCGCTGCGTGGGCTCACCGCCCGCTCGATGGATGCCCCCACCGAACGGCAGGCCTGCGAGCAGGCGGTCGCGCTCGCCGGCAGCGCGGACTTTCCATTCGCCCTCGTGTATCTGATCGAGAGTGGCCGTCGACGTGCGCAGTGTGTCGCCGCCGGCACCGGCTGGGGGAACGTTCAACCCGCCTGTCCGACCGTCGAGCTCGCGAACACGCGTGATGAGGCGTCCATGCTGTTTCGCACCCTCGCGGATCGTCCGATGGGCGGGATGCTCGTCGACTCCCGCCTGGTTCGTCGTCCCGGACCAAAACGGTTCTCCGCTATCGCGGCAGGCGTTCGTGGTCCCGATCGCTCGCGGCGCCACCGATCCGGTGAGCGGGTTCGTGGTCGCGGGCGTCTGCGACGAGCTCCGGTTCGAGGAGTCGTACGAGACGTTCCTGAGGATGGCCGCGTCGGGGATCGGACGAAGTGTTGGCGCTGCGCGGGCGCGCGAGTCAGAGCGCGAACGAGCCGATGCGATCGCGTCGCTTGATCGGGCCAAGACGGAGCTGTTCAGCGACGCTTCCCATGAGCTGCGCACACCGCTCGCGCTGATCCTCGGAAATATCGGACAGGTGCTCGAGGATGGGCAGCTGTCCGCAAGTGCACGAGATCCCTTGAGAGCCGCTCAGGCGAAGCGCGATGCGGATGCTCAGACTGGTCGGCGCGCTCCTCGACTTCTCGCGGATCGAGGCCGGGGCGCAAATCGCCCGCTTTCAGGCAACCGACATCGCGCGGCTGACGAGCGACATTGCGGCGATGTTTCGCTCGACCGTGGAGCGCGCCCGCCTTCGGCTGGTCGTCGATTGCCCGCCGCTCAGCGAACCGGTTTATGTGGACCGAGAGGCGTGGGAGCGGATCGTTTCCAACCTGAGCTCGCACACGGGCTCTACCCGCCGCTGCTGGCTAGCGATGGACTCTACGCGGCGCTTTCGGCAACGGCGCGTCGCAGCCCAGTTCCGATCACGATCGAAGGCAAGGAGCTGGGTCGAGCCCCGCGATCGATCGAGAGCGCTGCGTATTTCTGCTGTCTGGAGGCGATCCAGAACTGCGCCAAGCACGGCGACAGCGGCGCGCGCGTGTCGGTGCAACTGGGCATGCGGGACGGAGTTCTCGAGTTCCGCGTCCGCGACGACGGGGTTGGCTTCGATCCTGATGCCGTCCGCCCAGGCCATGGAATGATCAACATGCGCGACCGCCTCGACGCGCTCGGCGGTCATGTTGAGATCACCTCCGTACCGGGCCGGGGCACGACGGTGCACGGGCAGATCCCGCTTCCCTGACCACCCCCGGTTCGGCTCCAACGCTGGGTGTGGATACGAACTGTCGCGTGTGGATGCACGCAGTTGGGTATCGCGGGCTCGTGCTTGCAGTTTCCTGGAGCCGCGGCGAGGGGACGCCGGTCGTGTTCGCTCATCACGCCGGTTCGCTGCCGGCGCTGACCGGCTCGCCGTGAACGTGATCGTCTCGGCGGAGGCCGCCGGGAGCACCCACCACTATGCGTCGCTACCCACCCCGGGGGTGTGGGCATGTGGATCGACCACCGTCATCTGGAGCGGTCGTACCGTGCCCGCCAATAGAAAGGAGACGAGCGTGACTGACACGTCGAGGAGGACGCCTGCCGGTATCCGCGCATCCGATGTCGCCGCCGAGATCGTCGCCGGGTTGATGCCGTCGCTGAAATCTCGGGTTTCGCAGTTTTGAGGGCTTGAGCGGCGGGCGGTAGTCGGCGGGGGTGTTGCTGCTCGCTTGACGGCCTGGACGGTCGGGCGCGGGGTGGAAGGAGCATCGGCGGTTGCCTCGAACGCGGCGGTTGACAAGACCGTTACCGCGGCTGGGTGGGAGGCCCGTTCGCGGCTGCCTTTGGAGGTTCGCCGCCGATGCTCTGCCTGCCATCTTCGCTGGATGAGCTGCTGCTCCTGTTCGCGCCGTGTTTCACGAAACCAACCTTTCACACGTTCCGGGCGCTGGTGGCCGGGCAGATCTCCCAGACCCGGTTGCGGTGCGTGACCGGGATGTTGATCGCCGCGCGGCTGTCGGAGGTCTGGCATCACGCTCGCGCGCACCGGTTCTTCAGCCACGCCCGCTGGTGCGTGGACGAACTCGGGCTCAAGGTGGCCGATGTGATCGTTGAGCGTCTGCTCCCGGCCGACGCGCCGCTGGTTGTCCCGATCGACGA
>Ga0187777_10002810_pt1 | contig 11097 bp, 8 predicted proteins | sample 1015_Q2_SP5_10_M_FD_132416 | JGI IMG/M metagenome (GOLD analysis project Ga0187777, IMG submission 132416) | Tropical peat soil microbial communities from peatlands in Department of Meta, Colombia - 1015_Q2_SP5_10_MG | ecosystem: Environmental > Terrestrial > Soil > Wetlands > Peat | place...
AAGACGATCGACGCGATCAGCCAGCGACACCGCGAATTCCCCTTTGTCGAGCCCCTGCTAGCTATAGCGAGCGCGCTCGATACCGGTGGGGAACGCGTCAGTCGTGGTTTGCGGCCGCTTCTCTGTATCTACGGTCACAGGCTAGCTCTTCTAGGTGAAGGTACAAGCCAAACAGCATCCGGTAGTGACGAGCTTGGCTTTCGTAATACTCGTCCGGGCGAAATCGGTTGATCGTAGCGTAGACCGTGGCGCGGAACAGCACGCCGAGCGCCTCCACAAAACGGTAAGCCGCCGCGCCACCGCGACCATGCTGCGCCGCGTAGCTCTCGATGCCCACGCGGTGCCACCGGCGGAGCTTTCCGCGGTCGGTCCAGACCTGGTTCCATGATGCGGACCCCACGTGATAGATCACGCCGAGACCCGGCTGATAGACGATGCGGTAGCCCGAGCGCTGAATCCGGCTAGCCCACTCGCTCTCTTCGCCTCCGAGAAAGAACCGCTCATCCATGCCGCCGGTGAGGTCAAAGGCCTCGCGGCGGATCATCGTGATGCCGGCGAGCCAATCCGCCACAACGGGCTCGTCGGCCGGCCAGTAGCCGTTCAGCAAGATTCGGGCGCGACGCCGCTCGGGCAACAGCTTGTAAAGCCAGAACCGCTCTAGCGCGCTGAGCCCCATGCTCATCTGGCGGTGCGGCGTGTGCTGGTGGCGCCCGTCAGGAAAACGCAGTTCGCACCCCAGCATGCCGACGCCAGGCGACGCCCACATGAAGTTGGCCATCCGCCCGATGACCCCGTCCTGAACGAACGCATCCGCCTCCATACGCAGGATCAGGTCCCCCCGGGCTTCCTTGATGGCGAGGTTAAATCCCCGGGCGGTGCCGAGATTCCGCTCGCTCTCGATCACGCGGACGTCCGGAAAGCGTGCGCGCAACGCGGTCGCCGTTCCGTCGCGGGACGCATTGTCGAACACGATCACCTCGGTGATCCGGAGATCGCAGTGCTCCACGATCGACTGCACGCATCGTACGGCGAGCTCACGAGTGTTCCACGCGAGCACGACGACACTCAACCGTGGTTGGCGACGCTCCGCATCGGGCCTGTCCTTCAGTGGCTGCACTGGCGCCCACCTGAGAATACGCAACCGGAGGGCGAGGACGATCGCAGTCGAGTGATCGGCGTGCAGGATAGGTCACCCGGAGTGAATCACCGCAGGTTCGCACAAACGTCTATCCGTTCTCGAACGCCGTCGAACGATCGGCCACCGAGCCGCGCGCCGGTCCGCCGGCATGGTCTCAGCCACCGATCCAAGAACGGTGCGGAAGAAATTCACACTGCGGATAATCACCGTCGGTCCCGGCTCGGTGCCAGGGCTGCGCCCCGGGCTGCTCCTCGCGCTGGTCCTGACCGCGATCGTGGCCGTGCTCGTGTCCGGCGGCGACGACGTCCGGCAAGGACAGCATCAATCTGGCAGCGCCCGCGTGTGGGTCGTGACTCGCGTCGTAGCGGGCCGGCATAAGCCGAGTCGGGCTCGCGTCGCCGCCGGCTCGCCCGCGCCGCTCGAGGGGATCTTCGAGAACTGCCCGCTCGACAGCTCGATGTCGCTGTGCACGCAGCGGCTCGCAGCGATGCACGCGGGCGGCATCCGCGTCGTGGTCGTGTCAGCGGAAACCGGATCGCTGTCGGCGCTCGCGGAGTACGCGGCGACCGCGCGCGGGCTCGGCATGTCGGTCATGTGGGAGCTGAGCAACCCGGGATGGTGGCAGCAGCCGCCCACGAGCACCGGTATGGCCGGGTACTTTCCCGCGTTCGCCGCCGGATGCGGGTGCAGCGAGAACGGTCCGCTGCTCGCCTACCTGATCGGCTGGCTCGGGGCGCTGCCCGGTACGTACGGCTACTACGCTGCCGACGATTCGATGCTCTCGTCCGGCGATCGCGCCGGTGTGGTTGCGTACGTCTCGCAGATCAAACAGCGGGATCCCCGGCACACCGTCTTAATCGGCTCGTTCGGCCTGGGTCAGGCTCAGGAGTATGAGGGGATCGCCGACCTCATCGGCGATGAGATCTATCCGCTCAAGACGACCTCGCTGTTGCCGGTCGATGCACACGACGGAGCGTGGAACTCGATCGTTCAGACGGCGACCCGGGCGCAGCAGATGGCAGCGGCCGCTCACCGGCAATCGGCGTTCATCCTTCAGGCGTTCACGTGGGGCGACAACCTCGACGACGGGAGCGCGGTCGGAGCCTGCTCACAAGGTGAGAGCAAATGGTCGTGCTACGCCTCGCTGCGGTACCCGAGCCGGGGCGAGCAGTTGCAACTCCGCAACGAGATTCTCCTTCACGCCCACCCGAAGCTGATCCTCTGGTGGTCGTTCCCCGGCACGTACGGCCAGGCCGGTGACGACACCTACTCCATCTACCCGACCGGCACGCAGGCAGCGTCCCGATGGGCGGGGCTGTCAGCGGCCATCAAAGCGCCGATGCCGCGGACAGTCCCATCGCGGGCGCATCGTCGCCTTTGAAGCGCGATGCGCTACCAACCCTCGCGGCGGAGGAAGACCTCGAGTGTCAACAGGGTCCACAACGCCCCGCCGCGCTGCCGGGTCTCGGTGGCGTGCTCGGCCAAGAGCGCGTCGACGGCCTCGCCCCGGAGGTGGCGGCGGACGCGGGCCTCGGGCCTGCCGAGCATGCGATCGACGTAGCCGCTCAGATCCTCACGGAACCAGCGATCGAGCGGAACGCCGAAGCCGTGCTTGCGCCGCGCGAGAATCTCGCGAGGAAGGTCGTCGCGCATTCCGTGTTTCAGCGCGCGCTTCAAAGAGAACGGCCCGATCTTCAATTTCGGGGGGAGCTGGATCGCGTAGCCCGCCAGATCGGTATCCAGAAACGGTGAGCGGAGCTCGAGGCCGTGCGCCATGCTCATGCGGTCCGCCTTGACGAGAAGATCGTCCAGGAGGTAGGTGCGCAGATTCAGATCGAGCACGCGATCGAGCGGCGCCAACGCGCTGGTGGCACTCCACTGCCGGGCGAAATCCTGCCGCGCCCAAGGGTCGGGGTCCTCGAGCAAAGACCGGCGCATCGGCTCGTCGATGAAGCTGACCCACTCGAGGTAGGCGTCCGGCATCTGGCTCTCGGCGACCGCGGCGAAGCGCTGGACGTTGCCGACTCGACCGTGCACGGCTCCGCGCGGGGCTCGAGCCAGTGCGTGCCGAAGGACGGCGCGCAGCCGGCGAGGAACTGCGTTGTAGGCGCCGACGGCCAAAGATGCGGCGAAGCGTTCATAGCCGGCGAGCAACTCGTCGCCACCGTCACCGCACAGAGCGACCTTGACGTGACCGCGGGTCAGCTCTGACAGCACATAGGTGGGGATCGCACTCGAGTCGCCGAACGGCTGGTCGTGGTGCCAGACCAGCTTCTCCACCAGGTCGACGGCGTTCGGTCTGACGACGAATTCGTGGTGGTCGGTCCCGAAGCGCCTGGCGACCATCGCCGCGTAGGGGCGCTCGTCGTATCCGTCCTTGTCCTCGAAGCCGATCGTGAATGTCGAGATAGTTCGCGGGCTCATGCGGGCCATCGTCGCGACCACCGCGCTCGAATCGACGCCCCCGCTGAGAAGCGCGCCGACCGGCACATCGGCGACCATGCGGCGGGACACCGCCTCGGTCAGAAGGCGGCGCAACTCGGCGCCGGACTCCTCGAGCGAGGGCGCGCTCCGAGCCGATCGATGCTCTCGGCGCGCCGGCGTCCAGTAGCGCTCCAGCCGAGCTTGAGCGCCGGGCTCGAGCGTCAGTACGTGTCCGGGAGGGAGGCTCCGAACGCCGGCGAAGAAGGTCCGCGGCGTCGGTACGTACCCGAACGTGAGATACGCCGGAATCGCGCCCGCATCGAGGTCACGCGAGACGTCGGGGTGGGCGAGCACCCCCTTGATCTCGCTGGCGAACACCAGCCTGTCGCCGGAACTCCAGTAGTAGAGCGGCTTCTTGCCAAACCGGTCGCGTCCCAGGATCAAGCGATCCCTGCCGGGATCCCACACCGCGAACGCGAACATGCCCTCGAGCCGGCTGGCCAGCTCTTGCGGGGCACATTCCTCGGCCAGGTGAGCCAGTACCTCGGTATCGCAGGCGGTCGCAAATCGGTGGCCGCGACCCTCGAGGCGGCGCCGGAGCTCGCGGAAGTTGTAGATCTCACCGTTGAGGACGACGCCGATCGCTTCGTCCTCGGTCGTGATCGGGGGATCGCCGTGCTCGATGTCGATGATCGCGAGCCGGTTCTGGCCGATCGCGCCGCGACCGCTTACGAACGCCCCTTCGGCATCAGGGCCGCGATGGCGTTGACAGAAGAGCTGTCGTCGGATGATCTCGTCCGCAACGGTTCGTGGAGTCCCCACGAACCCGGCGATTCCACACACGGCTACCCGCCTACGACGCCCAGGTCAACCCCATCTCACCCCGGTAGCGTAATGGCTCCGTCCGTCGTCCCCCGCCCCGAAAGCCAGTGCCGCAACTCCGATCCCTCTATGTGTGCTACCTGTCGCTCGACGATCCGCTCGTCGAGTCACAGGTGGTGGCCTATCTGGAGGGACTCGCCCGACTTGGCCACACGACGCACCTGTTGACGTTCGAGACCAGGTCGCTTACGCACGCTCAGCGCGACGAGATTCGGCGGCGGCTTCGCTCACGAGGGGTCCGCTGGCACGGACTTCGCTACCACAAGCGGCCGTCGCTCGCGGCGACGACTGTGGACGCGCTCTCCGGGGCGCTCGTCTGCGCGTGGCTCGTGCGGCGACACCGCCTCGACGCGGTTCATGCGCGCAATCACGTTCCGGCCGCGATGGCCATTCTGGCGGCGCCGTTCGCGCCGCACCGCCTGATCTTCGACATCCGAGGGCTGATGGGCGAAGAGTACGTCGATCTCGGCCGGTGGCGCAACGGCGGCCTCGCCTTTCGGATCACCAAGCGGACCGAGCGGGCAGCGATCCGCCGCGCGGCCGGAATCGTGGTCTTGACCGAGCGCGTGCGACGTGTGCTGTTTGACGCAGACGAGCCCGACCACGTCGTGGTGATTCCGTGCTGTGCCGACGTCGACCGCGTGTCGAGCGGACGAGCGTCCCGGAGTCTCGTGCGTAAGGCGCTGGGGCTGGACGGCCGGCCCGTCCTCGTCTACGTCGGCAAGCTCGGCGGTTGGTACATGGATACGGAGATGGCTGATTTCTTCGCAGTCGCGCGCGACACGATCCCCGGGTTGCACTTCCTCGTGATCACTCATGCCGACAGCAGCGCGATCGAGCGGCAGCTGGCCTGCCGGGGTATCGAGCCATCGGATTACGCGGTGACGACCGTCGAGCATCATCGTCTGGGCGAGCTGCTTGGGGTCGCCGACGCCGCGGTCGCGCTGATCCGACCGGTGCCCTCGAAGATCGCGAGCTCCCCCACGAAGATCGCCGAGTGCCTCGCGGCCGGGTTGCCCGTGATCGCAACCGACATCGGCGACGTCAGGGCGATGCTCGAGGGCTCTCACACGGGTGTCGTGCTGAGCGACTTCTCCACTCAGGGCTATCGTGCGGCGGCCGAGGACCTCGTCTCGCTCCTCGCCGATCCCGCCACGGCGAGCCGCTGCGTCGGCACCGCGCAGAGGCACCTGTCGCTCCGCGCGGTCGGGCTCCCGCGCTACGACGCGCTGTATCGCGCGGTCGCCCAAGGCAAGAATGAGGTCCTCGCTCGCGACACAGGGCCGTGCCCCGCGTGCGGCGCCTCGGCGGGACGCCCCCTACCCCGATTCCGCCGAGTCGGTCTGCTGAGATGTGCGGCATGCGGGCTCGCGTACACGGCTCGCCGGCCATCGGACGAGGAGCTCAGCGACTGGTACGCGGACTACCCGGTGGACAACGACGTTGCTGCGGCGACGGCAGCTCGACTCGACGAGGTGGTCGGCTCGTTTGCGTCCTACCGACAGCTTGGGACGTTGCTCGACGTAGGAGCCGGAAGCGGGCACCTGCTCGAGGCCGCCGCCCGCGCGGGGTGGGCTCCTCATGCCGTCGAGACCGGGCGACGCCAGCGGCAGCGACTGGCCGAGCGCGGCTTCCCGGTCCACGCGCACCTGCTTGGGCCGTCGCGCCTCGACGATGGCGCGTTCGACGTGGTCGTCCTGCAGGAGGTGATCGAGCACATGCGAGACCCCGCTCTGGAGCTGCGGGAGGTGGCCAGGATCCTCCGGCCCGGTGGCCTGCTCTACGTCACGTGTCCGAACTTCGCCTCGCTTAGCTTGCGCGTGCTGGGGCCGCGATGGCGGGTGGTTGAGTATCCTGAGCACCTCAATTACTTCACGCCCAGTGCGCTGCGCAGACTGACCGCCCGGCACGGCCTTCACGAGGTTGCGGTGGCGACGACCGGCTTGAGCGTCGCGGACGTACGCGCTGCCTTGGCGTGGCACAGCCGCCACCACGACGCCAGCCAAAGCTTTGACGGCCGCGTCCGCGCGGCTGCGACGCGGCATCCCGCCGTGGACGCGCTTCGCCGCGGCACGAACGGCGTCCTGTCGGCGCTCGAACTGGGTAACACAATCAAGGCGCGCTACGTGCGCGTGTAGCTACGGTCGGCGAGCAGCGTTCTGGGCCGTCGGAGCAGCCGCAGGTAGAGATCATCGATCCGCTCGACCAGCGCGTCGAGCGAAAACGCCCGGGCCACTTCCTCACGAGCGGTCTGGGCTCGCGCCGCAATCGTGGCGTCGTCGAGCACACGCGACACCGCATCCGCCATTCCCCGCTCATCGCCTGGTTCGACCACGAACCCGCTGATGCCGTCTCTCACGACGCTGGGCACGCCGCCGACCCGGCCGGCGACCACCGGCGTACCCGCTGCCTGGGCCTCGATGAGGCTGACCGGGGTCCCCTCGTTGTCCGAGGTCAGTACGACGGCATCGCTGGCGAAACACACATCCGGGATGTCGCGACGAAAGCCCGCCCAGATCAGAAGACCGTCGAGCTCGGCCGCCTCGGGGCTTGCTTGCAGCACCCGGCGCAGCTCTCCGTCACCCACCACCAGGAAGTGCACGCCCCGGCGCTGGTTGGCGATGCTCCGGGCAACGCGAAGGAAACGATCCACCCGCTTAATCGGAACGAGGCGAGCGATCAGCGTCACCACCTGGTCGTCGACCGGGATGCCCAGCTCAGCGCGAAAGCGCTGCCGCCGTCGAGCCCGTTCGTCCGCATCGACGCCAAATGGCTCCAGGTCGAACCCCACCGGCACGACATCGAAGCGATCGGCGTCGGCCACGCCCAGCTCGACGAGCTCGTCGCGCACCTCGGCGCTCACCGCGATCAACGCGTCGGTATGACGGGCCAGGGACCGCTCGATCCACCGGTAGACCGACGCGGTACGGGGCGAGAAGTATCCGGTAAGCGAATGCCCGTGGAAGGTGTGGATCAGGATCGGCCGACCGCCCGGCCGCAGTCCCGACACCCACCCGGCCAGCCGGCCGAGCGTTCCTGCCTTCGCCGCGTGCGTGTGGATGATCTGCGGACGCTCGCGCTGAATGATCCGGGCCAACGTGGTGAGCGCCCTGAGATCGCGCCAACCCGGGCTGCGGCGCAGCGTCGGCACCAGCACCGGGTCGACAGAGAGCTCATCGGCGAGGTAGTTCATGTCTCCCTCGTCGGGGTCCTCCTGGCCGCGCACGAGCGTGGTCCGGTAACCCAGCGGCTCGAGGCGCTTGGTCAGCGTGATCGCTTGGATCGCCGGTCCGCCGACGTTGAGCCGGGCGATGATCCGGACCACGCGTACGGGTCCGCGAAGAGCGTGCGCGGCACTCATCCTAAGTCAGCCGCGGATGGCGCTGCCGAAGATCATTCGGCCGCCTCCGTCACTCCACGACGAGCCCCGACCGCGATTCCGGGAGGTCGCCACCGCTCGCTGTCGAGCACCGCGATTGCGACCACGCCGAGCGAGACCGTGACCAGCGCCAGGATCGCCAGGACCTCGCCGCTCGACCGACCTCCGACGATTGCGAGCACGCACAGCGCCGCCTGGGCCACGGCGAGCGCCGCCGCGACCCCTTGTGGAGAGCGCAGCGCTGGCAGCAGGCGATGGCTGAGATGATCGCGGCCGCCGGTCACGAGCGTGACCCCACGCCGGGTGCGTGACAGCGTCACAAGCGCGGTGTCGAGGATCACGACGCCGGCCATCAGCGCGCCGATGATCACCTGGGCGTGTCCGACGTGCACGCGACGCCCGGCAGCCATCGCAAGGCCGGCGACCAGCAGCCCGATGGGTCTGCTGCCGCCGTCACCGAGGAAGATCCGCGCCGGACCTGCGAGATTCCAGTGCAGGAACACCGCGCACGACGCCGCGAGAGCGAGTGCCAATCCAGCGATCGTGAAGTCGCCGTTCAGCGCGGCCAGGGTGCCGATCCCGGCGGCCGAGGCGCAGGCGACGCTCCCGCACGCCCCGTCGAGGTTGTCCATGAGATTGAAACCGTTGACCAGGCCCACCACCCACAGCACGGTGAGCGCGATGTCACCGCCCTCGCCGTACACGCTCCAGCCCAGCCCCGCCGAGACCAGCGCCAGCGCGACGCCGGTCTCGATCAACAGGCGCCAGATCGGCGCGACCGCGATCAGGTCGTCGATCGTCCCCACCGCCCACAGTCCGACGGCGCCGGCGAGCAGGACAACCAGCTTGCCGCTCGCGCCGACCGCGACCGCCGCCACGATGAACGCGCCGATCACGGCTGCGCCGCCCAGCAGCGGCGTCGGCGCCCGGTGCTGCCGGTACTCGCGGGGGGTGTCGTAGAAGTCGACGCGTCGCGCGACCCTGATCGCCAGCGGAGTTGCCACGGCCGCCGCGACGCCTGCCACGCCGGCCCCGAGGACCGGCGTCAGCTCGACGTTCATGCACCAACCATCCAGCGACCGGTCTCCGCCGCCGGCTCCTCCTCACCCACGTACTGGAGAGTGCGCGCTAGTCCGTCGCGCAGCTGCACGGACGGTTCATAGCCGAGATCCCGGCGGGCGCGCGAGAGATCGGCAACCGAATGCCTGACGTCTCCCGGGCGTGACACCGTGTACACCGGATCGACGTCGACCCCGAGCAGATCGCGCATCTCGCACACCAACCGGTTGAGCGTGACGCGCTCGCCGCAGGCGACGTTGTAGACGCCGCCGGCGACGTCAGGCGCGTCCATGGCGAGCATGTTCGCCTGCACCACGTTGTCGACGTAGGTGAAATCGCGCGACTGCTCTCCGTCGCCAAAGATGACCGGTCGCCGGCCGTCGATCAGGGCGGCGATGAACTTCGGAATGACCGCCGAGTATTGGGAGGTCGGATCCTGCCGCGGCCCGAACACGTTGAAGTAGCGAAGGGCGACCACGTCGAGTCCGAACACGCCGTGGAAGCTGCGCCCATAGAGCTCGGCGGCGAGCTTGGCCGTGGCGTAGGGCGAGATGGGGACGGCCGCGTCGTCCTCCCGCTTGGGGGTCGTGCCGGAAACCGTGCCGTAGACCGAGGACGAGGAGGCGCACACGACGCGGCGCACTCCTTCGTCGCGGGCGGCGAGCAGGACGTTCAGCGTTCCGGTTACGTTCGTCGAGTTGCTCGTCAGCGGGTCGTGGAGCGAGCGTTGGACGGACGGGAGGGCGGCCTGGTGGAGGACGATCTCGCAGCCGGAGACCGCCTTCTCGACCCGCTGGTGGCTCTGGATGTCTCCCTCGATCAACTCGACGTCGCCGGCGAGCCTGCTCACGTTCTCACGCCGCCCCGTCGCGAAGTTGTCGAGGACGCGCACCCGGTGGCCCTCCCGGACCAGATGCTCAGCCAGATGCGAGCCGATGAACCCGCCGCCGCCGGTCACGAGAACCTGGATCGTCACGCGGGCTCCGCCAGGCCGGCGCTTGCGGCGGGCTTCCAGGACGCAAGTCGGGAGTCGTGGGGCGCTCCTCGGGGTCGCGTCCGCGCACCGACGGCCAGTTGCGCGCGCTCGAACGAGATCACGTCGTCGAGCGCCTCGTTGAGGGTTCGCCGCGGCCGCCAGCCGACCAGGGCGTTCACGGCTGTGATGTCGGGCGTGCGCTGACCAAGCTCCTCGAAGCCCTCGTCATAGGCCTGTTCGTAGTCGACCGTGATGATCCGGGAGCGTGAGCCGACGCGCCCGATGATGCGGCGCGCTAGCTCGACGATCGTGATCGGTTGCGGATTGCCGAGATTGAAGGCGCGTCCGGACGCCCCGGCGTGATCGGACAGCGCCAGCAGCGCCCGGACCGCGTCGTCGACATGGAGAAAGCACCGCTGCTGGGCGCCGTCGCCGTAAACGGTCACGTCGTCCCCGGCGAGCGCCTGCCTGACGAACCGGGGCACGACCATCCCGTGGTTGCCGAGCTGGCGCGGGCCGATCGTGTTGAACAGGCGTACGACGACGGTATCGGCACCGAGATCGCGGTGGTAGCCATACGCGATCGCCTCGCCATACGACTTCGCGATCGCGTAGGACCACCGGCTCTTGTAGGCCGACCCGAGGACACGGTCGGATTCCTCGTGCAGTGAACCGGCCGAGTTCTTGCCGTACACCTCCGAGGTCGAGGCGAACACAACTCGCTTGCCGTGACGCGCTGCGCTCGAGACGACGACGTCCGCTCCCTGGACGATGCCGCGAAGCGTTTCCAGCGGGTGGGCGACGACGAGGCGCACGCCTACGGCCGAGGCGAGATGAAGGCAGCAGTCGCAGCTCGACATGAGCGCGTCGACGAGTGGAGCATCGGTCACCGACCCCTCGATCAGCTGCGCCGAGCCGCCGGCGAGGAGATGCTCGACGTTCGCCCGTCGCCCGGTGGTGAGGTCGTCAAGGACAACCACATCGTCTCGGCGTGCCACGAGCGCGTCGGCGATGTGCGAGCCGATGAAACCTGCTCCTCCGGTGATCAAGTACCTCGTGGCAGCTCCCCGATCTCCCCCGCCTAGATCTTGCCCTACAAGACGGCGCTCGCGGTTTGAAATCAACATGGTATTGGCCTCGGGACCGGCCCGGCCGCAAGGTCGCGCGCGCGGCGCCGGGGGTCCGGGATCATGTCAGGCGATGCGGTCGGGGCAGCGATCCGGTGGCCGCCGCCCCCAC